>Ga0102934_1000909_pt1 | contig 20411 bp, 17 predicted proteins | sample SalPonR2_A_D1_MG_FD_78175 | JGI IMG/M metagenome (GOLD analysis project Ga0102934, IMG submission 78175) | Salt pond soil microbial communities from South San Francisco under conditions of wetland restoration - Salt Pond MetaG R2_A_D1_MG | ecosystem: Environmental > Aquatic > Marine > Intertidal... | reverse complement strand
GCGCTCACTGCCTCGTAAAGCGCATCGTCCGTGCCCGCCGCCCCGAACTCGATGCGGTAATTCTGCCGGAACCGGGTGATCGCGGCGTCATCGAGGATGACCTCCGAGACGGGCGCAAGCTCTACCCGCTTGAGCGTTTCCGTGGTGCGCTGCGTGGCCGCGTCGAACCGGCGCGCGCCGTCGAGGATGTCGCCAAAAAGGTCGAGCCGGACCGGTGCGGATTCTCCCGGCGGCCAGACATCGATGATGCCGCCACGCACGGCATAATCGCCCGGTTCGGTGACGGTGGGCGTCTGCACGAAGCCCATCCGGACAAGGAAGGCGCGCAGATCGGCCTCGTCGATCCGGCCGCCCACCTCGGCGGTGAAGGCAGAGGCGTTCAGCAGGTCGCGCGGCGGCACGTACTGGGTGGCCGCGTTCAGCGTTGTCAGAAGCACGAAGCGCCCGTGCAGGCCAGCCGCCAGCGCCGCGAGCGTGGCCATGCGCGTGGCCGACACCTCCGGGTGGGGCGAAACGCGGTCATAGGGCAGGCAATCCCAGCCGGGAAAGCGTAGCACCGCCATGGACGGGTCGAAGAAAGCAAGCGCGCGGGCCATCGCCTCGGCGCGCTTGTCGTCGCGCGCCACGTGCACGACCGGGCCGTCGCCACGCCCCGCCTCGCGCAGGACCAGCGTCGCGTCGAACCCCTCCGGCGCGCCGCCTGCGCGGATCACGGTCGGGCCCGGGGGTGTGGTGGGGGAAGAAGCCTCTGCCATCGCGCGCCTGACCTACGCCCCTCGGCCCCGGTGTCAAGGCCGCGCCTCAGCCCAGAGGACCGACGGTGACGTTGGTATACATGCCCCAGAAGGCCGTGAGGAAGATGAACACGATGCCCATCATCTGAACGTAGATGCGGTGCAGGCGCAACGCGTGGGCGACATCCTCGTACTCCGTCCGCCGGAGCTTTCGCGCCGTGAGCACGGTGAGCCCGCCCACGAGCATCGCGGGGAACATCAGCAGGAACAGCGCCTGCAGGAACTCCACCCGGTAAAGCCAACCCGTCACGGCGAGGCCCGTGGCGATGAACACTGCAAGGCCCAGCAGGACCGCCGCCGACTGATCGGTCACCGCGAGGATTCGCGCGCCGTTGATCCGGGCCAGCGCATGCATGTCGCGGTCGGCCTGCGCATCGCCGCGGCGGGCGCGGGCGACGATGTGATAGGGCACGCCCAGAGTCTAGTGCGACAGGCTGGACCACAGGATCGCCAGCACGATCCAGTACCACAGGTTCGAGAACGACCTGAGGTCGATCACTTCGGTCACGAGGTCGAGAAAATCCACGTCGGTCTTTGTCCGTAAGAGGGCCGTTCGCAAGAGCGCCGGCACCATAGGCGGGGACCTTCCGGGATGCCAGAGGCGAAACGGGCAAGTCGATGGACGCTTTGACATATTGCGGTGGCGGCCCGCACATGCGACCGCTTGCGCCAACCGTTACAAGACCCGGAGGCAACGGACCCATGCCCGTCAACCAGGCGCCCTTTCCCACCACCCGTTTCCGCCGCACCCGCGCCTCCGCCGCCTTGCGCGATCTCACGCGGGAAACCGAACTGTCGGTCAACGATCTGATCTGGCCGATCTTCGTGCGTGACGGGACCGGCGTGGAGGAGCCGGTGGTCTCGATGCCCGGCGTCCTGCGACGCTCGGTCGACAAGATCGTCGAGGCCGCCCGCGAGGCGCGGGACCTCGGCATCCCGGCGATCTGCCTGTTTCCCTACACCGACGCCGCGCTCAAGACCGAACTGTGCGAGGAGGCGTGGAACCCCGAAAACCTGTCGAACCGCGCCATCCGGGCGATCAAGAATGCGGTCCCCGAGATCGCGGTGATGACCGATATCGCGCTCGACCCCTACAACGCCAACGGCCATGACGGGATCGTGCGAGACGGCGTGATCGTGAATGACGAGACCGTGGAGGCGCTGGTTAAAATGGCGCTCGCGCAGGCCGAGGCGGGTGCGGACATCCTCGGGCCCTCGGACATGATGGACGGGCGCATCGGCGCGATCCGCCGCGCGCTCGAGGCAGAGGGGCACACGAACGTCACGATCATGTCCTATGCGGCGAAGTTCGCCTCGGCCTATTACGGGCCGTTCCGCGACGCGGTGGGCGCATCCGGCGCGCTGAAGGGCGACAAGAAGACCTACCAGATCGATCCCGCCAACCGGCGCGAGGCGCTGCGCTGCGTCGAGCGCGACCTGAGCGAGGGTGCGGACATGGTCATGGTCAAACCCGGCCAGCCCTATCTCGACATGGTGCGCGAGGTGAAGGACCGCTTCGGCGCGCCGACTTACGCCTACCAGGTCTCGGGCGAATACGCGATGATCGAGGCGGCGGCGGCCAATGGCTGGATCGACGGAGAGCGCGTGATGCTGGAAAGCCTGATGTGTTTCCGTCGCGCGGGCTGCGACGGCGTTCTGACCTATTTCGCGCCCAAGGTGGCGCGCGTGCTGGGCGGCTGAGCGCGGGGCGACGAAAACCCCCTCAAATCCGTGCCCCTGGACCCAATCGGTAGCGGTGGTCTCGGCGGGAAACCGCAGACCTTGTGCCATTGCCGGATGACACTGCGGCCCATGACGCGTATGATGAAAGAAGGAATCCGCGGCGACCGAGAACCGCGCGATCACATAATCAGGCAAGAAAACCAGAGAGGCAATGACACCATGAGCAGGCTTTCACGGCGAAATTTCGTGATCGGGGGCGGGTCTGTGCCGCTTCTGGCGGCATGCGGCAACGGGTTGAATTCGGGCGGCGCGGGGCGCATCGACGCGCGCGTCGACGCGGCCCTCGATTTCATGGTGCAGGAAGTACCGGGCACCGCCGAACTCAGGCGTGACGCGGCCGGGATGCTCGTGATGCCGCTGGTGACCGAGGCGGGCTTCGGCTTTGGCGGCGCCTACGGGCGCGGCGCGCTGCGCGTCGGCGGGGCGACGGTGGATTACTACTCCGCCATCGCGGGCAGCTTCGGACTCCAGATCGGGGCGCAGCAATACGCCCATACGCTGTTCTTCATGACCGAAGAGGCGCTGAGGAACTTCCGCAACTCGCCGGGCTGGTCTGCGGGCGCGGATGTGCGCTATGCGGTGAATTCCTCCGGAGCGACCCTCGGCATCGACACCACCGTCCTTCTCGATCCGGTGATCGCGGTGATCTACGGTCAGGCTGGCCTGATCGTGGGCGCCACGCTTGAGGGCACGCGCTACACCCGTATCATTCCCTGAGGTTTCCCCGACGCGCACGGCTTGCATTTGCCGGGCCGCTGGGTAGACCGGGCGCGATCGAGTGTCCCGAGGTGTCATGACCGTTCTCCTGCGTTGGCTGTTGCGACTCGTGACCCTCGCCGTCGTGCTCAGCGTGGCCTCGGTCACGGTCCTGTTCTGGATCGCGTCCCGCTCGATCCCGGATTACGACGCCGACTGGACGGTGGACGGCATCTCGGCCCCGGTCGAGATCGTGCGCAACACCGCCGCGGTGCCGCATATCTTCGGGGAAACCGACGCGGACGTGTTCTTCGGCCTCGGCATGGCGCATGCGCAGGACAGGCTCTGGCAGATGCTGATGCTCCGGCGCACCGCTCAGGGGCGGCTGTCGGAACTGCTTGGTCCCGCGACGGCGCAGATCGACGACCTGCTGCGGCGTCTGGACCTCGACCGCTACGCCAATGCGTCGGTGGATGCGCTCGAGCCCGAGACGCTGGCGGCGCTTCAGGCCTATGCCGACGGGGTAAACGCCTGGATCAGGATCGTGGGCGAGGAGGCGCTGGGGCGTGGCGCGCCCGAGCTGCTGCTGTTCGAACCCGAGATCGCGCCATGGCGGCCGGCCGATTCCGTGGCCGTGACACTGGTGATGGCGCTGCAGTTGACCGGCCATCACGAAGAGGAAGTGCTGCGCGCCCGCACGTCGCTCGCGCTTGGCGATCCCGACCGGTTGACGGACATCCTGCCGGATGCACCCGGCGACGGGGCGGCGGAACTGGTCGATTTCGCCGCGCTGTTCGACGTGCCCCTGCCGCGTTTCGCCGAAAGCGACAGCCGGCCGCGGCACCCGCTTCACCCCAACCGGCTGGGCCTCGGGCGCGCTGGCGCCTCGAATGTCTTTGCCGCCGCGCCCACCCGCTCGGCCACCGAGGGTGCGATCCTGGCCAATGATCCGCATCTGGGCCTGAGCGCGCCGACCATCTGGTACCTCGCGCGGCTGGAGCTTTCGACCGGCAGCGTGATCGGTGCGACGATCCCGGGGATGCCGATCATCCTCGCCGGGCGCTCCGAGCGGCTGGCCTGGGGCGTCACCACGGCCTATCTCGACGACATCGACCTCTATGTCGAAGAGCTCAACCCCGACAATCCCGAGGAATACCGTACGCCCGACGGTTGGGCGCGGTTCGAGACAAGGCGCGAGATCATCGAGATCGCCGGCGAAGCGCCGGTCACCATCACCCTGCGAGAGACCGAAAACGGCCCCGTCATTCCCGGCAGCCATTTCGATTTCGCCGCGGTCACGCCGCCCCGCCATGTGATGAGCATGGCATGGACCGCGTTGACCGAACGGAATACCTCGATCCAGACGGGGCTCAAGCTGATGCGCGCCGGCACCATCGAGGAGGCGCTGGCGGCCGGTGAGGATTTCGTGGCCCCCGCCCAGAACCTGATGGTCGCCAGCGCCGACGGCCGCATCGCCATGCAGGTGATCGGCCACATGCCATGGCGTTCGACGCAGCACGCCACGCAGGCCCGCATGCCCTCGCCGGGTTGGCAGGAGGACAATCGCTGGCTTGGCGTGACGCAATATTTCGCCAATCCCCGTTTCGTGGATCCCGAGGGCGGTCTGCTGGGCAACACCAACAACAAGACCGTGGATCGCGATTTCCCGCTCCATGTCAGTTTCGACTGGGGCGACACGCAGCGGATCACGCGCCTGACGCGGCTGATGCAGGACCGGCAAGTGCACACCCGTGACAGTTTCATCGAGGCGCAGCTCGACACCGTTTCGGCCGCCGCGCGCAACGTTCTGCCGCTGGTGGCGCGCGATCTGTGGTTCATCGAGGAGGCCGCGCCGGACGGCACGCCCGAACGGCGGCGCCAGCGCGCGCTGGAGCTTCTGGCCGAGTGGAACGGCGAGATGAACGAACACCTGCCCGAGCCGCTGATCTACGCCGCATGGATGCGCGCGCTTCAGCTACGGCTGATCCGCGATGAGCTCGGGCCGCTTTCCAGCGAATTCCGGCAGGTGGAACCGGTGTTCCTTGAACGGGTCTTCCGCGACGTGAACGGGGCGGCCGAATGGTGCGATGTCGCGCCCTCCACCGCCGACGAGAACTGCACCGACATCGCGCGGCTCGCGTTGGACGATGCCATCCAGGAATTGGTGGAACGCTACGGGACCGACGTGGAAAGCTGGCGCTGGGGCGCCGCGCACGAGGCCCACCACGACCACCCCGTCCTAGGCGAGACGGCGCTGTTTTCGTGGATCGTGAACATACGCCAGCCGACATCGGGGGGCGATTTCACCCTGCAGCGCGCGGCGACCCCGGGCGATGGACCAGACCCCTACGCCAACACCCATGCCGCCGGCTACCGGGGGGTCTACGACTTCGCCGATCCCGACAGCTCGGTCTTCGTCACTGCGACGGGGCAGTCCGGACATCCGCTCAGCCGGCATTACGACGATCTGGGAGAGCTCTGGCGCCGGGGCGAATACGTGCCCATGACGCTGGACCCGGAACTGGCGCGGGCTGGCAATCTGGGGGTGATGGTGCTCACGCCGCGCTGAGGCGCGCGCACTTTCGCTGTCGGATCGCATGGGATACATCCCCTCGGAACCGCAGCATCGGAACCGCGCCCATGGCCCTGCTCTACAACACACCCGACGCCTGGATCTCGGCCCCCGAAAAGCGTCTGTCGGTTTTCGGCATGTCGGGCCTTGGCAAGACGCGGCTGGCCGCGTTGATGCGCGAGGCGGGGGAGTGGTTTCACTACTCCATCGATTACCGCATCGGCACCGCCTACATGGGCGAGCACATCACCGACAACCTCAAGCGTCAGGCGATGCAGGTGCCGTTCCTGGCTGATCTGCTGCGGTCGGATTCGATCTATATCGGCTCCAACATCACCTTCGGGAACCTCGCGCCGCTCTCGACCTACCTCGGTAAGCCGGGGGACACCGCGCGGGGCGGCCTGCCGTTCGAGGAATACATGCGCCGGCAGGAGCTGCACCGGCGGGCCGAGATCAACGCGCTGCTTGATACGCCGGTCTTCATCTCGCGGGCGCGCGACATCTACGGCTATCCCCATGTGATCTGCGACACCGGCGGGTCGATCTGCGAGGTGGTGGAACCGGACGATCCCGGCGATCCGGTGCTGTCCACCCTCGCGGCAAGCACGCTGATGCTGTGGATCGAGGACACGGCGGCGCACCGGGCCGAGCTGATCCGGCGCTTCGATCTCGCGCCCAAGCCGATGTATTATCACCCCGATTTCCTGGTGCCGCTCTGGCAGGAATATCTCGACGCGAACGGCGTCCCGGCCGAGGCCGTGGACCCCGACGCCTTCGTGCGCTTCGCCTATGCCCGCGCGCTCGACCACCGCGCGCCGATCTATGCCGCCATGGCGAAGAACTGGGGCATCACCGTCACCGCGGCCGAGGTCGAGGCGGTGCGCGACGCCAGGGACGCCATCGCGCTGGTGGCGGCCGCCCTTGGCAGACAGGGCGCGACCATCTAGGTAACACGGCCCAAACCACAGGACACCCGACCCCGCCATGCCCATTCGCCTGCCCTCCACCCTGCCCGCCTTCCGCGTCCTGCGTAACGAAGGCGTCATGGTCATGGGTCGGAGTGCTGCGGACCGTCAGGACATCCGACCGCTGCGCATCGGGCTGCTGAACCTGATGCCCAAGAAGATCCAGACCGAGACCCAGTTCGCCCGCCTGATCGGGGCAACGCCCCTGCAGGTCGAACTGTCGCTGATCCGCATGACCGGCCATGAGACGAAGAACACCGCCGCCGAACACATGGAGGCCTTTTACCGTCCCTTCGCCGACGTTGTGGCCACAGGCGAGAAATTCGACGGACTCATCATCACCGGCGCGCCGATCGAGCATCTGGATTTCGAGAACGTCACCTATTGGGACGAACTGACCCGGGTCTTCGACTGGACGCAGACACATGTGCATTCGACCTTCGGCGTCTGCTGGGGCGGCATGGCGATGATCCACCATTTCCATGGCGTGAAGAAACACCTGTTGCCCGAAAAGCTCTTCGGCTGTTACCGGCACATGAACCTCGCGCCGGAACGCCCTTATCTCAGGGGGTTTTCCGACGATCTGGTGATGCCCGTGAGCCGCTGGACCGAGATGCGCCGCCACGAGATCGAGGCGGCCGGGTTGCCCGTGCTGCTCGATTCGGCGGAGGTTGGTCCCGCGCTGGTGGAGGACCCCGCGCATCGCGCGCTCTATATCTTCAACCATCTCGAATACGACAGCGGCACGCTGGACGAGGAATACCGACGCGACCTGACCACGGCACAGGTCGACGGGGCCGAGATCCGGCTGCCGGTGCATTACTATCCCGACGACGACCCCGGTCGCGCGCCGCCCAACCGCTGGCGCAGCCATGCCCACCTGCTCTACGGCAACTGGCTGTCGGAGGTGTATCTGACGACGCCCTTCGACATCGCCGAGATCGGCGAGAAAAGCACCGACCTCAGGACGACGCCGTGAAGCTGTTGCTCTGGCTGATCCTGATCGCAGCAGTCGCCGCGACGGCGACGCTCTGGAAAGCGGCGCGCCACGAGCGGCTGGCCGAGGCGACTTGGCCGCCTGAGGGCGCGTTTCTCACCGTGGACGGGCACCGGGTCCATTACGTGGTTCGGGGCGAAGGCCCGGACCTCGTTCTGATCCATGGCGCCAGCGGCAACACCCGTGATTACACCCATGCCATGGCCGGGCGGCTGGCCGGGCGCTACCGCGTCTTCGTGTTCGACCGCCCCGGCCTTGGCTATACCGACCGGATCGACCCCGATGGCGCATCGCTCGCGGCACAGGCGGGGCTTCTGGCCGGGGCCGCCGCCGAACTGGGCGCGGAGCGGCCCATTGTCTACGGCCACTCCTACGGCGGGGCCGTCGCGCTGGCCTGGGCGCTCCACCGGCCCGAAGAACTGTCGGCGCTGGTGGTGTCGGCGGCGGCGTCGAACCCTTGGGACACGGGGTTGGGGACCTATTACACGATCCTGTCGCATCCTCTGGGGCAGCGCGTCGTCATCCCGTTCCTGACGGCATGGGTGCCGGACCGGGTGGTCGATGCGCAGATCGACGCCGTCTTCGCGCCGCAGACGGCACCCCCGGGCTATCACCGCCACATCGGTGCGGGTCTGACGCTCAGGCGTGTCTCGATGCGGGCGAACGCGCTCCACCGGCGCAATCTTCTGGCCGAGATCGAGGCGCAGGCGTCGCGCTATGACGAGATCGCGGTGCCCGTCGAGATCCTCCATGGCGATGCCGACACGACCGTGCCGCTGGCCGTCCATTCCGAGCCGCTTTCGCGGCAGATCCCCGGAAGCCGGCTGACCGTGCTGGAGGGCGTGGGCCACATGCTCCACCATGCCGCGCCAGAGGCGGCGGACGCGGCCATCGACCGGGCCGCCGCGCGCGCGGGCCTCCTGCCCTGAGCCCGCGCGATTGCGCAGGTGCAGCGCTCCGCCTAATGTCAAACTTCATAACATGAGCAGGAAGGCCGGCCGCCATGTCAAAGACCGCATCCTTGCCCTTCGACAGGGCCATCACCCGCTTTTTCGAGGAAGAGGCGCCGCGCGACGTGCGCAAGGCAATCGCCGAGACCAAGAAGGACCATGTGCTCGATCCCGGCTTTCCCTATGACCGGCGAATGGACAAGGACGACTACAAGGATCAGCTCGACGCGCTTCAGGTCGAACTGGTCAAGTTCCACGCATGGGTCCGCGACAGCGGCCAGCGCATCGCGGTGGTGTTCGAGGGGCGCGACGCCGCCGGCAAGGGCGGGTCGATCAAGCGGGTGCGCGAAAACCTCAATCCGCGTGTCGCTGGTGTCGTGGCGCTGCAGAAACCCACCGAGCGGGAGGCCGCGCAATGGTATTTCCAGCGCTACGTGCAGCACCTGCCCGCCGGCGGCGAGATCCGGCTTTTCGACCGGTCGTGGTACAACCGCGGCGTGGTGGAGCATGTCTTCGGCTTCTGCACACCGACCGAGCGCGCCACGTTCTTCCGCCAGCTGCCGGATTTCGAGCAGATGATCGTCGATGACGGCATCAGGCTCACCAAGATCTGGCTCAACGTCGGCCGCGCCGAGCAGCTGCGCCGCTTCCTCGACCGGGAGGGCGATCCGCTGAAACAGTGGAAGCTCAGCCGGATCGACGTCGACGGGCTCAAACGCTGGGACGCCTATTCGGACGCCATCGCCGAGACGCTGGCGCTGGGGCACACGGCGCATGCGCCGTGGACCGTGATCCGCGCCGACGACAAGCGGCGCGCCCGGCTTGCGGTGATCCGCGCGATCCTCGCCCCGGTCGAGTATGACGGCAAGGATGCCGACATCGTGGGACGCCCGGACCCGGCCATCTGCGGCGGGCCCGAGATGTGGGCGGATCATTCGGCCCCCGGCGTCTGAGCGCATGCCGAAACGCGGGTATCACCACGGAAACCTCAAGCAGGCGCTGGTCGACGCGGCGCTGCGCCTGATCGAGGAAAAGGGCCCGACGGGGTTCACCCTGTCGGAGGCCGCGAAGAATGCCGGTGTGACGCCCGCGGCGGTCTACCGCCATTTCGAGGGGCGCGAGGACCTGATCGCCGAATGCGCGCGGCAGGGCCACGAGATCTTCGCCGACCTGATGGAATTCGCCTTCAACGACGGAAAACCCACGGCGCTTGCGGCCTTCGAGGCGACGGGGCGCGCTTATCTCGCCTTCGCGCGCAAGCATCCCGGCCACTACATGGCGATGTTCGAAAGCGGCACATCGGCCAACGCGACGCCGGAACTGGCGGCGGCGGCCGCGAAATCGCGCAAGGTGCTGGAAACGGCGGCCGAGGCCCTGTCCGAGCATATCCCGCCCGAAAAACGCCCGCCGCCCTCGATGTTCTCGGCCCATATCTGGGCGATGAGCCACGGGGTGGTGGAGCTTTTCGCCCGCGGCCGTCCCGGAGCCAACACGCCGTTTGCGCCCGAGGACCTGCTGGAGGCCGGGATCGGCATCTACCTGCGCGGCCTCGGCCTTATCCGTCCTGACGAGTAGGAGTCCTGCGACAAGTGGGGGGCTCTGCCCCCGCCCTTCGGGCTCCCCCGGCGGTATTTTGAGAAAGATGAAGGATCGAACCTTTGTGTCGCCTGGAGTTCGTGAGGTTCCACACGAGCAAGACAGGCGCCATCCCGCCCCTTCATCTTTCGAAAAATACGCAAAGGCCGAAGGCCCGCCCGGTCGCGCGGCTCGATGCCCCGCGACCGGGCGACTACTCGGCGGCCTCGGCCATCGGCGCGCCACCCGCCCGCAGATGCGCGATCAGGCTTTCACGCTGTTTCGCGGCCTTCTCGGCGTTGGTATCCTTTACCGGGCCAAAGCCGCGGATCGAGAGCGGAAGCTCGGCCAGCGCTATGAGCGCGTCCATCGTCCCGGGGCTCGCCTTTGGCAGGAACTCGGCCAAGTCGGCCTGGTATTGCTTGATGAGCGCGCGTTCCATCCGTCGCTCGGTCGAGTAGCCGAAGAGATCCAGTGGGGTGCCGCGCAGGGACTTCAGCCGCGCGAGGATCGGATAGAGCCGCCCGATCCACGGCCCGAATGCGCGCTTCTTCGGACGCCCGGCGGCGTCCTTGCCGGGCAGGAGCGGCGGCGCGAGGTGGTATTTCAGCTTGAAATCGCCGTCGAAGGCCTCCTTCGCTTTTGCCTCGGTCTGCAGGTGCAGACGCGCGACCTCGTATTCGTCCTTGTAGGTCAAGAGCTTGTGATAGCCCTTCGCCACGGCCTCCCTCAGGCGCGGATCGGAAACGCCATCCACCAGCTTGCGGTAGCGTTTGGCCAGCCGCTTGCCCTGGTAGGCGATCAGGTGGGTTTCGCGGAAGGCGATCTTCTCCTCCAGCGTCCTGGGCTTTTTCACCACCTCGGCCTTGCTCAGCCGCCGCGCGGCCTGCGGGTTCACGATCGCCCAGCGGCCCATCTCGAAGGCCTGTTTGTTGCGCTCCACCGCTGCGCCGTTCAGCTCCACCGCCTGCAGGATCGCGTCGCGCGACAGTGGGATGAGCCCCCGTTGCCAGGCCGCGCCCAGAAGCATCTGGTTGGTGAAGATCGTGTCGCCCAGCAGCTTGCGGGCAAGTTCGGAGGCGTCAAAGAGACTGAGCCCGTCCTTGAGCCGCGCCTCCAGCGCGAGCGACAGGTCCTCACCGGGGATGCGGAACTCCGTGTCACGGGTGAAATCGCCGGTGACGATCTCGTGGCTGTTGACCACCGCTCCGCTGCGGCCGGTGGTCATCAGGCCCAGTGTCCTCGCGCCGGCCGACACCACCAGATCGCCGCCGATCAGCGCATCGCACTCGCCGGTGGCGACGCGGATCGCGCTGATATCCTCGGGGCCTTCCGCGATGCGTACATGGATATGGACCGCGCCGCCCTTCTGCGCGAGGCCGGCCATTTCCATCATCGCGGCACCCTTGCCCTCGATATGGGCGGCCATGGCGAGGTTCGCGCCGATGGTCACCACGCCCGTGCCGCCGACGCCGGTGATCACGACGTTATGGGTGCCGTCGATGGCCGGGATCGTGGGCTCTGGCAGGCCCGAGAGATCGACCTCGGCCGTGGCCTCCCGCTTCGGGGTGCCGCCTTCGACCGTCACGAAGGACGGGCAGAAGCCCTTGAGGCACGAGAAATCCTTGTTGCAGCTGGACTGGTCGATGGCGCGCTTGCGGCCAAGCTCGGTCTCCACCGGCACGATGGAGACGCAGTTCGACTGCACCCCGCAATCGCCGCAGCCCTCGCAGACATCCGTGTTGATGAAGACGCGCCTGTCGATATCCGGGAAGGTGCCACGCTTGCGGCGGCGGCGTTTCTCGGCCGCACAGGTCTGGATGTAGATGATGGCCGAGACGCCCTCGAGCTTCTGGAAACGCTCCTGCACCGTCATCAGCTCGTCACGGGGATGGCGTTCGAGGTCCTTGGGGAAAGCCTGCCAGTCGATCTCTTCCTTCGGGTCGTAGACCAGCGCGATGTTTTCCACGCCCATGGCCTTGACCTCGCGCGCGATGCGGGCCGGGTCGAGATCGCCCTCGTTGTGTTGCCCGCCGGTCATGGCGACGGCGTCGTTGAACAGGATCTTGTAGGTGATGTTGGCCTTCGCGGCCACGGCAGCGCGGATGGCGAGAATACCGGAATGGTTATACGTGCCCTCGCCGAGGTTCTGGAAGACATGGTGGCGATTGGAAAACGGCGCCTCGCCGATCCAGTTCGCGCCTTCGCCGCCCATATGGGTGTAGGCCTCGGTCGCGCGGTCCATCCATTTGGCCATGAAGTGACAGCCGATGCCGGCGCCCGCCACCGCGCCCTCGGGCACCTTGGTCGAGGTATTGTGCGGGCAGCCCGAGCAGAAATAGGGCGTCCGGGTCGCCAGTTCGGGCGCGTTGTTGGCGCGCCGCGCCTCGTCCACGCGCGCCATGCCCGCCGCGATCCGGTCGGTGCCGCGCCCCTCCTCGGTCAGGATGCGGCCGAGCTTTGCCGCGATATCTGTGGGGTCGAGCGAATAATGCTGCGGGAAAAGCGTGTTGCCCTGCCCGTCCTTGTATCCGTAGACGCGCCGCCCGCGCCGGTCGTCGAAGATCGCCTCCTTGACCTGCACCTCGATCAGCTTGCGCTTTTCCTCGACCACGACGATGAGGTCGAGCCCCTCGGCCCAGTCCTTGAACCCCACCATGTCGAGCGGCCATGTCTGGCCGATCTTGTAGGTGGTGACGCCCAGCCGCTCGGCCTCGGCCGCGTCGATCCCCAGCGCGTCGAGCGCCCAGACCAGATCGAGCCAGTTCTTGCCCGCCGCGACGAAGCCGATTTTCGCACCCGGTTTGCCATGCGCGCGCTTGTCGATGCCGTTGGCATTGGCGAAGGCCTCGGCGGCGAAGCGCTTGTGGGCCAGCAGCCGTTCCTCCTGCGCGATCCAGTGATCGCCGAGGCGGATGTTCAGCCCGCCCTCGGGCATATCGAACGCGGGGCATGAGAACTGCATGCGATCCGGGCGGCAATCGACGACGGCGGTCGCCTCGACGGTGTCCTTCATCAGTTTCAGACCCACCCAGACGCCGGCAAAGCGGCTGAGCGCGATGCCGTATAGCCCGAAATCGAGGATTTCCTGCACGCCCGCGGGGCTGAGCACGGGGCTATGCGCGTCGATCAGCGCCCAGTCGGACTGGTGGCAGGTGGTGGAGCTTTCGCCCGTGTGGTCGTCGCCCATGGCCACAAGCACGCCGCCGTGTTTCGAGGTGCCGGCCATGTTCACATGGCGGAACACGTCGCCGGTGCGGTCCACGCCGGGGCCCTTGCCGTACCAGAGGCCGAAAACCCCGTCGAACCTGCCCTCGCCGCGCAGCTCGGCCCCCTGGCTTCCCCAGAGCGCGGTGGCGGCAAGGTCCTCGTTCAGTCCGGGCTGGAACACGATGTCGGACACGTCGAGATGTTTCTTCGCACGGGCCATCTGCAGGTCGACGGCCCCCAGCGGTGAGCCGCGATAACCGCTGACCAGTCCGGCTGTGTTCAGCCCTGCGGCCCGGTCGCGTGCCTTCTGCATCAGCATCAGGCGCACCAGCGCCTGCGTGCCGTTCATGAGCACAGGCGATTTTTCGAGATCGAAGCGGTCGTCGAGTGAGACGTTCTGGAGACCCATTAGACACCTCCCTGTCGTGTGGGTTTCGCGCATTGTCGAGATTATAGGTCAAAATTGCTGACCTGAAAACAGTTTTTGTACGGCACGCCCTTCCCCTCAGGGTTGATTATGTCCGGCAGGACTATATGCCTGTGGCGCCGACCGGTCCGGGCATCGACCGGGCGGACAACAAGGAGCGACGCGCGTGGACTGGGACAAGTTGCGGATATTTCATGCGGTTGCCGATGCCGGGAGCCTGACGCACGCTGGCGATACGCTGCATCTGAGCCAGTCTGCCGTCAGCCGCCAGATCCGCGCGCTCGAGGAGAACCTTAACACCACGCTGTTTCACCGGCATGCGCGGGGCCTGATCCTGACCGAACAGGGAGAGCTTCTGTTCGACGCCACGCGGCACATGTCCAAGCGGCTGGAGGCCGCCGCCGCGCGCATCCGCGATTCGGAGGAAGAGGTTTTCGGCGAATTGCGGGTCACGACGACCATCGGTTTCGGATCCCTCTGGCTCGCGCCGCGCCTGCCCGCGCTTTACGAGAAATACCCCGACCTGAAGATCGACCTGATGCTGGAGGAACGCCTGCTCGACCTGCCCATGCGGGAGGCCGACGTGGCCATTCGCATGAAGGAACCCAGCCAGGCCGACCTGATCCGGCGCCGGCTCATGTCGATCAACATGCGCCTCTACGCCTCGCCCCGCTATATCGAGGGCAACGGCATGCCCGCGACGCTGGACGATCTGCGCGATCACCGTCTGATCAGCCAGAACGCGAATTCGGCGCAGGTCTCGTCGGGTGCGCTTCTGGTGCGGGAGCTGATGAGTTACGACATCGGCAGCCACCTGACGGTCAACAACTATTTCGGCGTCCTGCAGGGCGTGATCCACGATCTCGGCATTGGCGTGCTGCCCGATTATCTGACGCAGGATTTCCCCGAACTGATGCGTGTCCTGCCCGATGTGCAATCTGGTGAGGTGCCCGTCTTCCTCGCCTATCCGGAGGAATTGCGGCAATCCAAACGCATCGAGGTGTTCCGCGAGTTCGTCACGGAAGAGGTCATCGCCTATCGCCGGCGGCGGAAGGAGGCCTCGGCCGAAGAGGCCTGAGGCCGTGCCCTGTTCGCCACTGATGGGTCATGTCACGCCGTGGAAATGGTTGTGTGTTATGCGCCACAGGCATAGCGGGATTGCGGCACCGCAGCAGCTTTTGCCTTGATCGTTTTTTCCGTGCTGACTATTTCAGCATCAATGAGGTTGGACGGGCAACCGGACACTTCATTACCTCCCTGTTGGACTTTGGCCGAGATTCGTCTCGGCCTTTTTTTTGGCCTGGAGGATCGCCGATGGTTTCCGAAGTCGAAACAAATCCCGCCGATTTCTCGGATTTTGAAGCGCTGCATGCGCTGCTGACCGACGCGTTTTCGTCGATGGCGGGCCGGATCGATCCGCCCTCTTCGCTGACGTCCATGTCGGTCGGGGATGTCGCCCACAAGGCCGGGACGGAGGATCTGTTTCTTCTCCGCGGGTCACACCAGCCGGTTGCCTGCCTGTTCGCCACAGCACGGGGAGAACGGTACTACCTCGGCAAGCTGGCTGTCGCAAAGCACATGCGCGGCCGCGGTCTCGCACGGGGGTTGATCGAAGCGGCCGGGACGCGGGCGCGCCGTATCGGGCTATGCGATCTGGAGCTGCAGACGCGGGTCGAACTGACGGAAAATCACGCCGTGTTCGCTGCCCTTGGCTTTGTCGAGGCGGGGCGCACGTGCCATCCGGGCTACGCGCGGGCCACCTCGATCACGTTTCGAAAGGCACTTTGAAACGGCCCTGAAACCGCGTCCGACGGCGCAAGGTCCATGGCGCTGCCCCTTTCCCCCAAGCGCCCGGTCGCCTAAACAGCGGCAAGAACATGGGACGCCCAATGACCGAACCAGCCATCACGCAAGACCTGATCGCAGCCCACGGCCTTTCGCAGGACGAATACGCCCGCATCCTAGAGATCATCGGGCGGGAGCCCAGTTTCACCGAGCTCGGCATCTTCTCGGCGATGTGGAACGAACATTGTTCCTACAAATCGTCGAAGAAATGGCTGCGCACCTTGCCGACCGAGGGGCCTCAGGTGATCTGCGGACCGGGCGAGAACGCGGGCATCGTCGATATCGGCGACGGTCTTGCTATCGTGTTCAAGATGGAGAGCCACAACCACCCCTCCTATATCGAGCCGACGCAAGGCGCCGCGACGGGTGTGGGCGGCATCCTGCGCGACGTCTTCACCATGGGCGCGCGGCCCATCGCGGCGATGAACGCGCTGAGCTTCGGCGAAAAGGACCACCCCAAGACGCGCAGCCTCGTGCATGGCGTGGTCGAGGGGATCGGCGGCTACGGCAACTGCTTCGGCGTGCCGACGATTGGCGGCGAGACGCGGTTTCATCCCGCCTATAACGGCAATTGCCTCGTCAACGCCTTCGCCGCCGGTCTGGTCGAGGCCGACAGTATCTTTTATTCCGCGGCCTCCGGCGTCGGCATGCCGGTGGTCTATCTCGGCGCCAAGACGGGCCGCGACGGGGTCGGCGGCGCGACCATGGCCTCGGCGGAATTCGACGACACCATCGAGGAAAAGCGCCCCACGGTGCAGGTGGGCGACCCGTTCACCGAAAAGCGGCTGCTCGAGGCGTGCCTCGAACTGATGGCCACGGGTGCCGTGATCTCGATCCAGGACATGGGGGCCGCGGGCCTGACCTGTTCGGCGGTCGAGATGGGCGACAAGGGCGGGCTCGGCATCCAGTTGACGCTCGACCACGTGCCGCAACGCGAAGACGGCATGACCGCCTACGAGATGATGCTGAGCGAAAGCCAGGAACGCATGCTCATGGTGTTGCGCCCCGAGAAGGAGGCCGAGGCACGTAGCGTTTTCGAGAAATGGGACCTCGATTTCGCCATCGTGGGCGAGACCATCCCCGAGGACCGCTTCATCATTGTCCACGGAAATGAAACGGTGGCCGACCTGCCCCTGTCCAAGCTATCCTCCGAGGCCCCGGAATACGACCGGCCATGGGTCGAGCCCGCGCCCGCGCCCGAGCTGGAGCCCGTCGCGGAGGTCGATCCCATCGACGCGCTGAGGCTGCTGATAAGCTCGCCCAACTACTGCTCGCGCGCGTGGATCTACGAGCAATACGACTACACCGTCATGGCCGACACGATCCGCACGCCGGGCACCGGCGCGGGCATCGTGCGCGTGCACGGCACCGACAAGGCGTTGGCCTTCACCTCGGACGTCACGCCCCGCTACGTGCGCGCCAACCCTGTCGAAGGCGGCAAGCAGGCGGTCGCCGAGGCGTTCCGCAACCTCTGCGCCGTGGGGGCGAGGCCACTGGCCACGACCGACAACCTGAATTTCGGCAACCCGGAAAAGCCCGAGATCATGGGCCAGTTCGTGGGAGCGATCCGTGGCATCGGCGAGGCGTGCCGCGCGCTCGACATGCCCATCGTGTCGGGCAACGTGAGCCTTTACAACGAAACCGACGGTCAGGCGATCCTGCCCACGCCGACCATCGGCGCGGTGGGTCTGCTGGACAGTCCAGACGCCATGATCGCGGACACCATCCGGGACGGGCATATCCTGATGCTGGTGGGCGAAACGGCAGGTCACCTGGGCCAGTCGGCGCTGTTGTGGGAGGTCTTCAACCGTGAGGATGGCGACGCCCCGTCGGTGGATCTGGAGGCCGAGCGGCGCCATGGCGACTTCATCCGCGCCAATGCCCAGTGGATCAATGCCTGCACCGACCTCAGCGATGGGGGGCTCGCGCTGGCGGCCTTCGAGATGGCGGTCGCGGGTGACGTGGGCATCACGCTCGACCCCGGCGACATGCCGTCGCTGTTCGGCGAGGATCAGGCCCGCTACCTGATCGCCACCAGCTTCGACAAGGCCGAGGCGCTGATGGTCGCCGCCGGTCAGGCCGGGGTGCCCATGCTCACCGTGGGCCGCGTGGGCGGCGATGCGGTGCGCATCGGAGGATCGGAGGCGCCGCTGGCGGAGCTGCGCGCGGTCTGGGAGACCGCCTTCGCGGAGCATTTCGCCTGAGCCACCGCTTGCGCGACGGGCGCGGCATGTCTACATTTCCGACTGAAACTGTCGAGGATAGCAACAACATGCCCATGCAGGCCCATGAAATCGAAAGCCTTCTGCGCGAAAGCTTCCCCGATGCCACGATACAGGTCTCGGGCGAGGATGGCGTGCACATGGCGGCCATGGTCATCGACGAGAGCTTTCGCGGCATGAACAGGGTGCAGCAGCAGCGCGCCGTCTATGCCGCGCTGAAGGGCAAGATGGATGGCGCCAATGGCGAGCTTCACGCGCTGGCCCTGACCACGAAGGCGCCGGACTGATGGTTTTCGTCGTCGCCCTCACCGTTCTCGTCGCGCTGGCGGTCATGGCCCGCCGGATGCGCGCCGCACGGACCCGGATGCAGCCCGCCCCGATTCCGATCCCGACCCGAACAGACGACCAGAGGATACCCCCCAAATGAGCGCTGAAGACACGATCAAGAAGACCGTCACCGACAACGACGTCGTCCTATTCATGAAGGGCACGAAGATGATGCCGCAATGCGGGTTCTCGTCTCGCGTCGCCGGCGTGCTGAACTTCATGGGTGTGGAGTTCCAGGACGTGAACGTGTTGTCCGACGAGGAAATCCGCCAGGGCATCAAGGATTATTCCGACTGGCCCACGATCCCGCAGCTTTACGTGAAGGGTGAATTCGTGGGCGGTTGCGACATCATCACCGAGATGACGCTGTCGGGCGAGCTTGACACGCTGTTGGAGCAAAGTGGCGTGAGCTACTCCAAGGAAGCCGCCGACAAGATCCGCGAAGCGAACGCGTAAGCGGGTTCGCCGCCTTCGGGCGGCGAACCCGCGCGAGGCGGCGTTGCCCCCTCGCGCTCAAGTCTTTCCTTTACGAGGGGGCTTTGCCCCCTCGCGCTCCCCCTTGCGTATTTTTGGAAAGATGAAGGGATCAGATGCAGTGATCCGGCGGGCCGTCCTGGTCTTCGGCCCGCAACAGGTCGAGCAGGGTCGCGCGGGGCAGCGCGCCTTCGACGACGGTGCGCCCCACCACGAGGCCCGGGGTGCCGCGCAGACCCAGACGCCGCGCGAGCGCGAGGTCCTCAGCGAGACTGTCCGCGACATCAGCGCCTTGCCACGCCTCGACCAGCGCGTCCGGATCGAGGTCGAGTGTGCGCCCCAGTGCGTCGATAGCCTCGGCGCTTGTGGGGGCCGGGCGCGTGCGAAGCTGGCGGCGCATGGTCTCGGACGCGCCCTGCCCGGCGGCGGCGCGGATCGCGCGGGCCGCTGCCTCGGAACGCGGGCCGAAGATGGGAAACTCCCGGATATGCAGGCGAAAGAGGTCCGGTTCTTCCCGCGCGATGCCCGCGAGGCTCGCTTCGAGCACCCGGCAACTGGGACAGCGGATATCGGTGAAATAGGTGACCGGAACGGGCGCGTCTTCGGCCCATGGCAGGTCGAAGAGCCGGCAGATGCCTGCTGCGTTCGTCGGCAGGGGCGCGGGCTCCGAGGGCGCATCGGGGGCCTCGAGGCCAAGGAAAAGGGCGTCCGTGGCGTTGCCCGATGTCGATGCCGCCTGCGTCACCAGGTGGCGGAGGGGCGGCAGGTCGGGGATATCCGCATAGGCAAGGTCCCGCGTCCCCCACCCGGTCCATGGCCGCGCCACGATCAGGCCCGCGACGGCGATCATGGCCGTGACGCGCAGGACACCGCGACGCGTCGGGCCGGCCGCCATGCTCAGCCCTTTTTCGTGGCGCCCGAGCGCACGTGTTTCGACAGGCGCGAGGGCGTGGATTTCTTGCGGTTCTTGTAGGGGTTCTTGTCCGCCTGCGAGCGCAGCCACAGCCGGATCGGCGTGCCCGGCATGTCGAAATCCTCGCGCAGCCCGTTCACGAGGTAGCGCGTGTAGCTGGCCGGAACCTTGTCGGGATGCGAGCACATGACGACGAAACCCGGCGGCCGCGTCTTGGCCTGGGTCATGTAGCGCAGCTTGATGCGCCGCCCGCCGGGGGCCGGCGGGGGATGCGCCTCGGTCATGTCGGCCAGCCAGCGGTTCAGCGCGGCGGTGGGCACCCGGCGGTTCCAGGTGTCATGGGCCTTGAGGATGGCGGCCTGCAACCGGTCGAGCCCTTTGCCGGTTTCCGCCGAGACGGTGACCAGCGGCGCGCCCTTGAGTTGCGGCAGGAGGGTTTCGAAGCCGGTGCGCAGCGCCCGTAGCTTTTCCTGCTTTTCGGGTTCCAGATCCCACTTGTTGACCGCCACCACGACGGCGCGCCCCTCGCGCTCGGCCAGATCGGCGATGCGCAGATCCTGCGTCTCGAAGGGGATCGCGGCGTCCAGGAGGACCACCACGACCTCGGCGAATTTCACCGCGCGCAGCCCGTCGGCGACCGAGAGTTTCTCGAGCTTTTCCTGAACCTTGGCCTTCTTGCGCATCCCGGCGGTGTCGAAGAT
>Ga0102934_1000908_pt1 | contig 20422 bp, 20 predicted proteins | sample SalPonR2_A_D1_MG_FD_78175 | JGI IMG/M metagenome (GOLD analysis project Ga0102934, IMG submission 78175) | Salt pond soil microbial communities from South San Francisco under conditions of wetland restoration - Salt Pond MetaG R2_A_D1_MG | ecosystem: Environmental > Aquatic > Marine > Intertidal... | reverse complement strand
GGGAAGGAGGGAGGAGAGGGTCGTGTCGCGCCCCCAGAACACAGCGAGCATGCACGAATGAGGCTTTCAAAGCAGCTTCTACCCACACGAGGACAACAACATGACGAAATATTCTTCGCAATTTTCCTGTCCTCCGTCTTTCCCGCTCCTACCTATAGGAGATCATGCCCCCAGGGCGCAGGCCTTGCAAGAGCCCCCTTGGAATGCTGGCCTCCTCCTCCGCTTCCTTGACCGCGTTCTCGAGGAAGGTGAGGCCGGACGGTTGCCCCCCTGCCGCCAAGACGTCGCGAAGACCGGGGTAGGTGGCCTTGGAGGGAGAGCGGATGCCGACCCAAATGTGGAGGGAGGAGGCGGGGGAGGGAGGGGCGGAGGTCGAGGAGGAGGGGGAGGAAGAGGGGGGAGAAGGGGCGGGGAGGCGGACGTAGCCGTTGATGTGCACCCCGTGGGTGGGGACACCGAATTTGATCATCGCGCCGCTTTGTGAGTTTGAGAGAGGTAAAGGGCGAAGAAGTAGAGAGAAAAGGGAAGGAAGAGTCAAGACACGCAAGGTAGGAAGCCTGGACCTGTATCACAACCGTGTGTGTTAGGCAGGCGGGCATTCTATCTATGACTCTGCTCTTCATATGCCGCTCCTTCTTCCCTCCTCTCCAACCCCTCTCCCTTGCCCTCCTCGCCCCAGCCTTACCGCTCGATTTGAAAGAGCGGTGGTTCCTGGAAGTGGGGGGAGAGCATGGGCCGCACATCCATCAGCTCGTTCCGGATTTTTCCCTGTGGAAGGAAGGGAGGGGAATACGCGGGGAGGGCGGGAGAGTGAGGAGCGAGGAACAGGGGAGGGACACGAAGGGAAAAGAGACAGGAGATGAGTCAAAGAGCGGAGGCGAGAGAAAATGAGCAAGCGTCCTTCAGATAGGAGAAAGGGAACGCTTGGAGGAAGAACATGGACCATGTGGGCGAAAGAAAGACGTTGCAATCCCTCCTTTCGCCCCTCCCTCAACCCCCTGCCCTCCTTCCTCCCTCTCCCCTCGCCTCACCTTGGGGATGACTTTGGCGGCGGTCAAGGCTTGGATCAAGTCGGCGATCGCTCTCGTGCGCTGGGAAGACGTCCGGGCCAGGGGTGCCAGCTCCACGTATCGGTCCAGTTCCACCTAGTCAGGGGCCGAAGGCGGGGGTTGGTCTTTGCAACGCGAACAGGGCGCCGGGGAAGCCACAGGCACGCAGGCCCGTCTTTCTCTCCATCAGTCCTTCTGATCCTCCTTCCCTCCCTCCCTCCCTCCTAGTCCATATCCCTCGTAACGCACCTCGACGCCGCCACCCTGCTGGAGCAAAGTCAGTTCAGAGGCAAATTCCCTGTGCGCGTACCCCACCAAGATGTCTTCCTCCTTCCCGTCCTTCCCTGCCGCTTCCCGTGGAAAGGAGACGTAGACAGGCAAATAGTCGCCCAGGTTATACTGGTTGCAGCTGAAAAGGGTGGGGGAAAAGAAATGAGAGAGAGCGAAAAATAGGGTTTTGCTGAGCTACAATGCACCTTCGCACCACCCCGACCACGGTCCTCCCCTCCCGCCCTTGTCCCTCGACTACATTCTTCCAACCCAGAGATTCTCCTTTACACTGCACGCCCTTCGGAAACCTCGTTTGCCCCATCGTACGGCTCCCACCAAATCCTTGCTCCCTCCGCTCCCTCCCTCCCTCCCTCCCTCCCTTCCTACCGTCGCGCAACCTCCAGCAGCCCTCCCCTCCCCTCCGCTTTGCTCTTCTCCTCCTCCTCTTTCGAAGGCGGTGGCACGTCGGGGATGAGATCCTCCGCATTGGGCTCATGGCGGGGTGCCACCTTAAGTGCACGTGAAACGAGGGAAACAGGGGGCAGGGGCCGGGTGAAGAGGGAGCTCACTAAGGAGACTTGGAGGGATCAGAGGAGAGAAGGAAAGAAAAACCAACGAAGAGGAAATAGAAAGGGGGGGCAGCATACCTTGTGCGGGTCACGGGCCAGACCCACCGTGGTCAGAACCTCGCAAATGTCCGCAAGTACCTGGCACCAGAGGACGGAAGGGCGTGAGGGAACGGAAAGGGAGGGAGGAGACAAAGAGAACAGCGTCAGATGTCGGACCAGGTGTCTATGTCGATGGACACAGGACAGGGTGCGTACTTCGAGCTCGTTCTTGGCCGAGTTGACCACGTGGTGGCGATCGGCGTAGAGGCCGTAGATGGGCTGCGTCTGCTCCCTATAAATCTGGAGGCGACGTCTCTGAGGGTGAGGGGAGGGAGACAGGTGGGCAAGAAGAGGGGAGAGGGTAAAGGGCAAATAAAATGGAGGATAGGAGGAAGGAGGGACATACCAGGGTCTCGGGGGTGTCGTCGGTGCGCCAGATGAGGCGCGACACGATCTCTGGAGGCGGGGGGTTGAACTTGGGGTGGTAGATGACGCCTGAGGGAGGGCAGAGAGGGAGCGTCGCGGGAACAAAGGGGCGGCGAAAAGGGAGGGTGCATCAGTGATTGGACAATGGGCAAGCGGGAGGAAAAGACGAGTCGGGGAGCAAGACAGGAGGGAGGATGAGGATACCTGTGGCGGCATCGTGGTACCGGCCAAGGCACCATTCTTCGACCAGCTCGTCAGGCCTGTTCAGCTCAATGACGGCGTCGGGGATGATGTCTGCTTTCTGCAGAGGAAGAAGACAGGGTGAAGCAGAAAAAATGGTCGAGGGAGCGTTTAGGGGGGAGGTAGGGAGGGAGGAAGGGAAAGAGGGAGGGAGGAAAGGAAGGAAGGAGGGAGGGACCTGCATGAGCTTGGCTTGCCGGACCGTCCGAGGAAAGCCGTCCAGGATCCAGCCGTTGCGCCGACAGTCGTCAGCTGACACGCGTTTCTTGACCAGGGCGATCTGAGGGAGAGGGTAGACAGAGGACCGAGAGGCGTGAATGGGCGGTCACCCGCAGCATGGAGGACTTGCGGAGGCCCCACATGCCCCTCACAACCTCCGAAGATGCGCCTCTCCCCGACCTTCCACCCTTTCTCCCTCTTCTTTCTCCCTCCCTGTTCACCATAAGCTCGTCGGGCAGGAGTTCTCCTTTCTCGATTTGCTCTCGAGCTATAAGCCCCAGCTCGGTTTCAGCCTGGATCTCTGCGCGCAGCAGATTACCTGTGTGAGGGAAGGAGAAACAGGAAGAGGATGTGATAGAACGGAGAAGGGAATCAGTAATTAGGCTGGAGACTAGCTATTTCACAACAAACAGGAGCAATAGGAGAGGAGGGGGAGAGCATGTGACGCAATGACTTTCTTAAGTTGTTCTGCGGATGAAGGCCTCACAGAGGGTTAAGTAGTTGAAAGCGTAGGACTGAATAAATAGGATTAGAGGGATGTGAACGTTTTAAAAGGGGTGGGAAAAAGAGGAAGGAAGGGAGCAAATAAAGGAAGGGGAGAGAGAGGGAAGGAGGGAGGGGGGGAGAGAGAAGGAAGGAGGGAGGGGGGGAGAGAGACGGGAAGAGAGAGAACCCTACCCGTGGCGATGTGCACCATTTTGTATTTGCGGCCCATCATAGGGGCCTGAGTTCCTTTCCCTGAGCACGGTTTCCCCATCAGCAGGACCTTGAGACCCTGCGGCTCGTCTACAGGGGTGGGGACGGGAGGACACATGGGCGATTAGGCACGCCTGGAAGGAAGGAGATGGAAGAACAACAAATTGCTGATCACAGCAGGCAGAGAGATGCACAGCACACACGCACTTTCATCGTCTCCCTTTTCCTTGACTCTGACCGGTGCCTTCCTCCTTGCCTCCCACCCACCTCCAACAGGCTCCGATGACGCCCTCCTTTCCTCGGCGGTCGAGTAAGCGAATGCTGCGGCAGCATCGCTCAAGACCGCGCCTTGACCCACATCACGAGCAGCGCCCGAAGTGATTTGCTGGGGGGAGGCAGGGTAGAGGAGGAAAGTAAGAAGACCAGGAGGGCCTGAAGGGAGGGTAGGGGCCGAAACCAGAAGAGAAACGTGCTTTCATGTCTGTACCTTTGTATTCGATCGCGCTTCGTCTATTTTTACATCCTGAGCTTTGCACAGGGTCAAAAAAGGTGGAAGAGAGGCTGTTGAGGGCGAAAAAGAAAGAGAAGAAGCGGAGGAGTTAGAATGGTCCTTAGTGACAGCGCTGGAATCAGCATCACCTCGGGAACCGGGGGAATGAATGCGACAACACTAACGGGCCGCAAAGCGAGCTAGGCTCCCGCCAAAGCAAAAGACTTCGAGTATATCATCCCCAGATAGTTCACTGACGAGAGTAAGAGGCGCATACGGTGCCTCTGCGCTCGGCAGAGCTTTGCATGCAAGAGACACAAGATCGGATCGACCGATCATAACTTACATGTCTTCGGACCATTTAAAGAACAGGTGCTGCGTCCGCTCCGGCCATAAATATATTGTAAGAAAGGGCGTAGAGAGGGTTTGTCGGTCGGAGGGACGAAGGCTTGGGAAATGAATGGTAAACAAGCAAGGAAAGTGAGGAGCACGCAGAGAGTCTCCGAGATCCGCGCTGCATGCTTCTGCCGCGGCTTTACTAGAGAAGGCAGAGGTCGATGACTAATGTTAAGCCTCGGAATGTCACAAGACATCCTCTTGATGTGAAGGAAACTCGTATTGGTGCTGTCAAGGTGCAGGCAGCTTGGGCACGGAGCCTCGGGTCCTGTATAATTGTCGAAATGGAAGGGCGTCGAGAAGGCAGAAAAGGTCAGGCAAACGCAGTCCGTGAAGTCAGACCTAGCAAATTAAAAAACATCATTCAATGCCTTAGACATGGTGAAAACAACCATTCTTTTCGAACATAATCCTCTTTTTGCAAGATTTCCCACACGTACTTGCAGCCGTGAAGGAGTACGGTCGGAAGTTGCGGCCATGTTGACGTTCATTCGGTGACGTTCTCCCACAGGGGAAGGGAGGGTACAGTCCCCGTTGGCACGTACATAGAAGCAATGCCATCGGCAGGACACAAGCTTGCAACCCTCGCATACTTATTTTCCAATTCAAGTAAAGCTTTGGCTGTTTCCCTCCTTAACGCAATTTGCGCTTCTCTCACAGATTCTATGTCTTCCCTTCCTTTCTTCCTTCCTCCTCCTTCCTCCCTCCTCCTCCTCCTCCTCCTTCTTCTTCTTCTTCTTTCCTTTTTTCCCCTCCTTGTACTTATTTCCACCACCTCGTATTCTTAGTGAATGTATTTCATCCATATTTTTTTTTATTATTAATGGCTTGGTTATATCTCATAGTTTTCCCCTTTCCCACTCCAACCTTTTTCCCTAGGAAGTAAGTCCGGTTGCCCGTAACGATTCCTGACTTTCCAACACCTATGAAACATTTGTCTCAGCTGAAGGACTGAAAAAGACAAAACTACAAGTCAAAGGGATTTTTGGAACACTGTACAACCTGACAGGGCAAACTTGAGGAGGAGTCCAGAGGGCAAGCCAACCTCCTCCAAAAGCCCTGATGAATTGGTATGCGAGCGGTAAGTCAAAATTGATAGCTTTAACAGTAATATAAATGTCCATGAAACTCAGGTCCTTTTCCATATTGTGTATTCATTTATGGTGATGATAGGAAAGAAGCGAATCAATAAAAAAGCCCAACAGCAGCAAAAATTCTTTCGTGGTACTAAAATGACCGGCCAGTCCTCCTTTGCCACCTATGACCGCCACCCGGTCTCCTTCAATACCTCTCAAATATCCCTTCCCTCCGTATCCGGTGCCAGTACCTCCTCTCACGCAGCGACCAATCGAAATCCGTTACATCCCTCTTTATCCTCCTGCCCCACCTTCTCAGCTACTACTCCTCAGCCACCCGCAGAGTCCTCCCTCCTTTCCCCGCTATCCTTGAAAGATGGACCCGACCGACCAAGATTCCACACACCTTCAGCACTGGCCCGTGCCCTTCTCGTCGACCCCCCTCTCTCTTCCGCTTCCTCCTCATCCGCTGCGGACTCACGCCGTCTTTCGGACTCCTCTCCTCGGCCACCTCCCTCTAAGAAATTGCAGCAGCCCTCCACACTTCTTCATACTCGTCCGTCTGGTCGAAGTAGCCAACCTCATCGCCACCCATCCTCGAAGGTCAGTGAAGATCTGATACGATTGCGAAAGCCCCCTGTGGCATGGAAAGATGAGGGAGAGACGGACAGGAAGATGGGGAAGGAAAATATTGGCCAGGTACTGGAAGGAAGGAGTAGAGGAGTCGGTCGAGGAAGAGATCCAAAAGTTGACAGTAAGGAGCTAGCGAGTGTCTTCGGCGGGTTTTTCAGCGCGCAAATCGGAAGCTTGCAGGACCGCTGTGCTCCTGAACCACCTCAGGGACTCGTACAACAACAGCAGCAGCAACGGCTCCAGTTACACGAGGAACACCTCCAGCGGCTGCAGGGCAGAGAGATTCAAACAGCCGACGCACAGCGTCGAAAGTGGGTACCTATGCAGAGTTCGACTCAAGATAGGAAAGGGCAAGGAAGCACCAGCCATGGCGGGATAACGACACCTGGAGAGGCTGAGGAGCACCATAATAGCGGCTTTCGCTTGGACCGCTTGAATTATCCTGCTCCTTCGTTCACCCGGTTTTCCGAAAATCGCTTATCCCTCCCCTCGAATACCCCAGATCAACAGCGATACCCTTCTTCTTGCCCCCTTGCTCCCTTTCCGCCCTCTCCCCCTTCTTTTCCTTCCCCCTCTCGCCGACGCCGGTTTGCTGAGTTCCTGAAAGACAGTCCTCTACCGCCCGACCCAGCCACGTTCCGTCGTCGCCTTGACCAGCAAGGCGCTACTCTATCCAGCGCTCCCTCCGTCAACCCTTGCGCGGCTCCTCCTTTCTCCCTCGCTGCTTTACTCAATCCGCACGGGACTAGACGTAGCGGTCAAGCCAGCCCTACTCTCCTTCCTCCTTCTAAAGCACCTCCTCCAGACAATTCCATGCAGCATCCTCCCCTTCCCTCGTCGGCACCCCTCCGAGACGAAAGCGCCTCTTCCCCGCCTCCTTCACCTCCCTCCATCTCCTCCCATGCTCTGGTCTCTCAATGGAAGCTGTTTGATGCTACAAAAAACGATAGCGCTCTCAAACATCTCCTTCTACGAGAGGCTTGCGACGAGGACGAGGTAGCGGAGGAAGAGGATGAGCGAAGCGTACAAGGTGGGGAACAGGAGAAAGCAGGGCTCGACGACAATATAGAGGATAAAGAAATAGACGGCGACAAAGCATGCGGCGGATGTTGGGAGGAGAGGGAGCGAGAGGTTGAAAACAGTAAAGAGACTCAAGAGGAGGGAGAAATGAGACAGCAAGAGGAGACTTCCGGACGGGAGGGAGCCTTCGACGGATCGACGACGCGACGTACTGACGAGTCCGATCAAATCATAAGCCCTTCCTTCCCCTCTCATAATGCGTCTCTCCAATGTCAACGGAACGGACCACGAGAAGGGAATCAGCATCGGTCCGCAACGCAGAAACGGGGTAATTCGGAGGTAGCAGCCTCCATGAACCCCAATCCGACCTCCTTTAACCCTGCTCATCTCCCTTCCGCGCTTTATCCGGATAAATCCGCTGCGGTAATGCGCCTCCCTGTCGTCCCGCATCCCTCCCTCTCCCCTTCCTTGTCACCCCCCCCGGCCCCTCGTCTTCGACCCACGCCGACAAAGCTCACCCCGACAGCCTTGGAACTTATGCAAGACTCGCGGCAGAGTGGAGAGGGCGGGCAACAAGTGATGGGAGGAAAAGAGGTGGAAGGGCAGCGAGACCTACCGGCAAAGGTGCAGAGACAGGCTCTCTTGTTGACGGAGGCAAATAGGAAAATTGCGCGGTATAAAAAATTGATAAAAGATATGATGCGACAAGGAATGGCAACTGACTCAACAATGATAGCCACGGCAACGGAGATGAAGGAAATCACGCCGCCGATTTGCCTTGCCTCTCCCACCGACTCCCCGTCTGTCAACACCTCTCCCTCGGCTTCGTTTCTCCTATCCCTACGAGCTGAGGCAGTGCGAGCGCCAAGCCCAGAATGTGAGAAAGTGACATGGTCAATAGATGAGGAGGAATCTAGGCCTAAAAATGACGGGAGGCAGCAAAAAGAACAAAACAGCAATGGTATGCACGAAGAGCCGAAACAGGAGCAGCGTGTAAGAGAGCATGGAGAGGCGGATAAGGTCGGGGAAAAAGATGAAGAAGTAACCGATCGTCGATGCGACCGTACCAGGTATGGAGACGGGTTCGATGAAGAAGGAGAGGTCGAGTGCGAGAATATCATGGACTTTGAGAGAGCATCTGAGACAAGCGAAGACGACTCTTCGTTTTACTACCATCTGTCTGCTCTGCCAAAGGACTGCACTGACAACCATAAGAATGAGAGTGAATTGACGGATGCGAAGGACGCAGATCGCTCGATATCGATGTTGACAGATCTTCATTTGTCTGAAAAGCCGCAGAAGCAGCACGGAGCATCAAACGGCGCAGAGGACAGCATCGAGGAGGACGAGGTGCAAGCCCTGGCGCTTCTTTGTCAAAGTACTGCCGTTCGCAGTGAACACGGGAACAAGGAGGTACTGCTACTCGGGGGGCCAGAGGCAGCGGTAGAGATGGAAGGAGACGAAGGAGACAATCAAGGAGTAGAAGAGTGTGTGAGTAAATGATGGACACGGACCAAAATGATATCATGAGGAGAATAGTGATAAGTGAGGCAAGTCTATGGCGACAGATGGATCCTGATTAACAGCTAAAGCGCAGCCCCAAGAACAAAGTCAGTCCTCAAGAGGAATGAATGCAACCAATTCTCATCCCACAATTTATGTTTGACAGCACTGGTTGTGAAATGGAATAGCGACGTGATACTTCAGAAGGCAAAGCCTTCCAGGCAATAGAAAGGCTGAAAGTGATACCGAAAATGGGAAGATGATCTATCACAGATTTGTTGTTTAACTTGGTCTTCTGCCTCGTCCTCCGCTTCCAAATGTCCTATGAAAAAGACTGAATAAGTCAGCAGTCAGTATCATCGTGTCAGCATGGCTATCGCCAACTTTCCTCTCCTTAATCTTCATGTCTTGTATGCCTCACGGTCGATTTTCAGGTGGTGGCTCAATCGGCACCCCTTTCAATTGCCCCCCTAAAGGTGGATGAAAGCCGGAAATTAAAGGACGGGGATACCATGAGAAGAGACACTCCCAACATCAAATCGACAACAGCAACACAAGGCGTGCTTCAACGACGCTGAGAGGAAAAAGTAAGCCAAGGCCTCATCTCTTCACGGCCTTTCTCATACTGCTCTGCCCTACTCTCGTATGCTCTTTCCCTCCCTCACTTCCTCTCCCCCTTAACGTACAAGCCGCCCAGGATGCATCAAAGACAGGAACGGCTGTCACATCCGCCCCCGCCAGGACCATGGCGAAGGAAAGCGCCGCCGCGGTCACACCCGATCCACAGGTTGTGATCACTTTCCGCTCCTTCGATAAGGACCTCACATCCACGCCTTGGGCCGCAAAGACCTCGACCACCTCGGCCGGACGCCGGAAGCGAGTCCAGTCTCCCTCCTCGAACACTCGGTCGAAAGGCACGTTGACGGATCCGGGGATGTGCCCTCTCGCAAGGCCAGGACGAGGTTCATCCACATCTGCATTGAACCGGGGGGGGCCGCGCGCGTCCGCGATCCAGTGGTGCTTCTGCCCCTCTGCTTCCTCTCCCTCCACCACCTTCAAGACCTGTTGCCAGGAGTACACCAGGTCTGCCTGGAGCTTTGCTTGGAATCCCTGCTTCTGCAACAGCCAAGCATTACCACCTTGCTCTACCAGGCCACGCGGTGGCCGACTGGGACGTGCCTGCGCAGGGCCTGTCTCCGTCTTGCCGCCCGCAGCTTGCCAAGCCGGCAAGCCCCCCTGCAGGATGTAAACCTTCTCATGCCCAAAAGCCCTGAAAGTCCACCAACAGCGTGCCGCACTGAAGCATTTCTGGGTGGTGTATACAACGATCTCATCCTTATTCTCAAGGCCTAGGGCGGAGACTGCCTCCGAGAAGGCGGTGGCCGACGGAAGCATGTGGGGGAAGGGTGAGGAGGTGTCGCTGATGGCATCAATGTCGAAAAATTGAGCGCCCGGTAGATGCTCCCCTGCAGATTAAGAGGAAAGAGAAGGCAGGATAGGGGGAACATTCGGGTGCATGGGCACTCAATGTGGATTGAAGGGGATTTCGGAAAGATGCTCTAGGGTGGTGATTAGTAAGGTTAGAGCAAATCCTGTATGATCGTAAAAGCAGGTGCCAAGAAAGCCTTTCAAGGAAACGAGTTGATGCTCTTTAACCACTCGTTATTAAAGACTCATTACCTAAAAATTCCTTCTTGGCGTCCCGCGATTTGTCCAAATGCCACGAGGAGTCTAAGAATTTAATGCTGCGCCCTTTTGAGTCTCCACTCTTATTACTTTCAGCTAGGGAAGACTTCACCTGAAAAACATTGAAAACAAAAAGAATGTCATATCAGCCTGACCGTGTTGACCTCAGGGGACAGGCGCAAGATTGTATTCGCAAGTCTCCAGTATACGATTGATCTCCCTTACCCTTCATAACCCTAACAAATTTTACCTACCTGCTCCGCAGTAACTAGAGGGGACTGGAACATTAGTGGTGACAAAGGAGGACTTTGGTGGCCGGAATTCCTTGACGATCCGATATTCACGTTTGGACGAGCCGCGCTGGCGGTGACACCAAACCACATCACACTTGTCATTGTGAGACACTTGAGCAGCATGGCAGCTAGAGGGGAGGTCGGGGGCGTCAAGGTAGGGCTGCGTGGAAGGCGAGCAATCAACCCGTTCGTCCGGTGCAGAAAAAGACGTTTCATTCCTGTACCAACACCGTTATAATACATTGTGAAACGCAGGTGGCAGCACGGAATAACAATGTTGCCGTGGGTTCAGTGTCAGCTAAAACAAGACGCAAGCTCATCGCCAACTACAACCTGCGACCCAGGGCACCATTCCCCCACGGCTTGTGTGCCTTTTCAACAAGGGTGGCGTGGGCACGCGGTATGAAGCATGCAAGATAGACGTCACGATTGATTTCACTTTTCTTCGATCAAGCCATAGCCCGTTGTCGCTTCGCTGGTCAACCCCATGGCCAACCATCCCAGCGCTTCACCTCGGCTCGTCCTGGTAGGTCTCTGAAATCACACACATGCAGTTTATGCGAGAGGCATACACCAACTCGACACCGTGTAAAGAACATGATATAAGCGAGATTTGTTTGCTGACATGAATCTATGCCCATTGCGCTCGTTTCCGGCGAATGCATCTTTTCCTTTCTCCTCACAATACCCTCTAGCTCTAAGATTCGTTTTTTTTAATTTCTCCCTCCATTTGTAGGATTTGAAAAACATACTTGGCGAAAGCCCGGTATGGGATGTGCAGGCACAGGTATTGCTCTGGATTGACATCGAAGGGAAGACACTCCACACATACTCGCCCGCCGACGAGCGCTCAGCCTCTTTCTCGCTTCCTAAACGGGCGGGCTCTATCGCCCTAAGGGAAGCAGATGACGGGTTGCTTTTTGCGTTTGAAGATGGTTTTGCCATATTCAACCCCTTTGTGACCGATACGAATGCTGCAAAGCCTCCGGTGTACATCCCAGACGAGGCATACATTGAGACTGAACCTTACCGTCAGCACGCCTTGGTGCGTCTGAACGACGGGCGCTGCGACCGACGGGGTCGCTTTATTGCTGGTGGCTACAATGGGGACGAGGGCGACGCCTCGATGAATCGGGAGTGGGAGGCTGACTGTGGTGTGTACGCGGTCGAGGCAGGGAAGGGGGATGCGAGCTTTGCCGCCAGGGAGCTACTCCCATTCAAGGTACGCTGCGCGAACTCGATCTGTTTCAGCCCAGACGGGTCTCATCTCTATTTCACAGACTCCCCGCATCGGGAGATATGGGTGTTCGACTACGACCAGGCTACCGGCCGGGTGGTGGTAGACAGCCGTCGAGTCTTTGCCACCGTCCCCCCGCCAGGGGTACCCGATGGCTCCTGTGTGGACAGCGCGGGCTACCTCTGGAACGCGGAATTCTTCTCCGGCCGTGTCGTCCGATATTCACCGGAAGGAGAAGTGGATCGGGTCGTTCAGCTCCCGGTCAGCAGGGTGACTTGCCCGTGTCTGGGGGGCCGGGATCTGAAGACGCTCTTCCTGACGTCAGCGTCGGTGGGGGTGGAGGGCAAGGAGGAAGGGGCAGGTGGGCTGTGGGCAATGGAAGTGGAGACGCCGGGCTTGCCAGAAGGGCGATTTATGGGATGAAGAGGCAGGATTGGCTCAAGGGAGGGTGGAAATTACGGGGTGGCAGTGCATGGAAAACGCGCTCTGTGTACAACACTGACGGTGACATCATGAGCTTTATTTATGAGATATAAAAATCAAAGAATGTTTTAACAAGCAAAATCGTAACGCTTAAAACTCGTGTGACCCTTTCAGATCGACCCTTCGGGCGGGCACTTTACAGCAATCGCGCCACTTACGCAGGGCCATGTCTTCTCAACCTCATTCCTCTGCTTCCCATTCACACACGATGTGCCATCCGTTTGAATGAGCAGAACGACCAATGAGCGTACGACTCTACCCTGCAACGTGCTTCTGCCAGGCTCAAGGACAAGTACAGCGGACAAAAGCTTCAAGAGCTCGGCCTCAGCTCTTGCAGGCCCCCATCAGGTCCTTCTCCTCTTTATCCTTCCCGCATGATTTCTATCATGGCACGCTCCCAGGGACATGGTGAAATGCTACATTGTTCTATCTTCCATACAAACGGGACTCAAATCTGGACAACTATCGTCTTTCTTACGCTCTAGCCCCTGTCACTTGTCCTCGCCTGCACACGTCTCACCTCTTGCGCGGCAATTTGGTGAGGCGAGCGTGGGCCTCTTGCGCCACTTTCTTCGCCAAGCCCCTGTCCCCCGTACAGTTATAGACGTAAGCAAGCACCGGGAGCTCCCATATCGGCTTTTTCTCCCAATCTTCCTCTTCGAAACTCTCCCGCATCCTCTCCCACTTTGCACGCAACGACGGCACCTCAGAACCCTCTTGCTCGCCAAGTGATGAAGCATTTGCTGTGCCATCTTCTTGGGAGACGGCAGACGCTGCTGCTGACAGGAACTCCTCTTCCAAGGCGACGCACACCTCCCAGGCCGAGTCCAGCTCCACGGGCTGAACCGGTCGGTACGGCGAGAGGTCGACCACCACCTCATCGACAGCATCCGTCCCAAGACCTCGGTGTACCTCGATGCAGGGCCTGCCGAGGGCATCGCAGAGCTGCCTGTGTATATTGGCCAGCGGGCTCCCTTTCCGTTCCCTTCGGTAGCCCGTGCCCCGTAGCTGGACGAACCCCATCTTCTTGGCCAGGTCAAACTCTTTGCGCTCCATCTCATTGAGACGATGACAAATATTTCGGGAGCCTGTGCCGCGCTTTTTTGCCGCCTGACCGTGCGAGAGTCGTTCCACGTCGTCAAGGCTAGGTCGCCCTTTCGCGTAAGCATGCCGGCGGAGCAAGTCAGAGCGTGCATGCTGAGAAGGAAGATGGAACGGAGAAGAATGGAGATGGGCGTTCTTAATACATCTAGGCAATGCATGGAGAGGACTTGTGAAGGCCAACGATGCTCGGGCCATGGTACGCACTGGAGGCGATGCTGTCGCCGTCGTTGAAAGCAGGATGGTCGTGGCAGTGGTGGCTAAGGTACTCAGGGACGGCTGACGGCGACGGGAAGAAGATGGAGGCATCTGTGAAGAATACTACGTACGCGAGAAAAATCATGGGAAGCTACTCGGCAAGATCTGATGTCTCTCAAGACGCATGTCCGAGACTTGCACCTTAGTGATCGTACCGGGGTTTGAGTGGAAAGATACCCAACGTTTCCCTCTATTTCTCACACACCCGACACTCTAATATCTAACATGAAATATAAAGAGGGCTTGTCGGCTCCAGAATGGCGCAACCTCATATACACGAGGATCGAATATAACAACATCATCACATCTACCACGCACGCATCGCTGGAGCCGTCGGAAGCTTGTCCCATCCACTTCTAGTAGTCCCCTACTTTCCTGATTTACGTTCCTACTGATCGTGGATCCAAAGATAGGGTATGGAAGGGAGGAAGTTGGTGATCTTCACCTTTTACAAATGCTACGCATACTGTTCTTTCCTTAATAAACTCTGAAAGATGCTGCAAGCTTGCCTGTGCGCGAGATCCCCCCAAAAACAAGGACAGAACGTGAAGTAATAGGACAAAAGTCGTGGAACTCACGTCGAAAGTTTGGTGCGCCCTATCTCTTTGCATTTCCTCGCCCGCTATGCTTGTCTCGCTTTTTTGCTTAAATGGGATAACTAAAGTGAAAAAAATCAGAAGGAAGTTTAAATAGCCCGTTGTCAGATCGTCGGGTGGGAACGTACTTACGATGGAACTCATTTGGATATGCAAATCGCCTTCCGGATCTAAATTATAACGGTTTGTTACTTTGTTTCATCTTCCTCTTTCATCAGCGCAAGTCGATGTATCAATCCCTCCCCGTACCGGAGCATTCTTCTTTGCCTCCGCGGCTTCCTCCCTTTCTCGCTGTCCTCGTCAGCTCCTCCTCCTCCCGCCTCTTCGCCCTCGCCCTTCGCCTCCCATTGAGAGCACACCGGCACAAATTGCGTCCATTCCCCCTGAAATTCCGCCTTGTACACGCCTAGGACCCCTTCGTCATCTACGCATTCCAAGAGCGTGTGCGCCATCCCTCCCCCCGTCCCAAACCGCCATCGCACTTCACCGCTTCCCTTCAAATTTACCTCCGGCAAAGATACGGGTGTCAGCTTGGGCTCCATCGATCGGATATGCGACCGCATTCCAAACATGAACAGCCGCCAGGCCCCTGCCCCCGTTCCCTCGCCTCGCAGCAACACGCTCGTGTGGAAATGCCCGCACCCCACGTCCTCCACTGACCCATCGACCCCTCCCGGCAGCTCCACTTCCCGCGGCAGCAGCTGGTCCTCATAGAGCTCGGACCCCTTCCCGGTGCCCTCGCTCCGACGCCCCAGGCCTTGCCACTTGCCCCAGATCCACACCATCCCCCCCTCCGCCAGAGCCGCCGCATGGTTGAAGCCCGACGCCACCTTGACCACCCTGGTTCCCTCCGGAAGGTCCACGCGACAGGCCGCATTGTGATTGACGGCCACGCCATTGCCTAACTGTCCTCTCTCCCCCTTGCCCCAGGCGAAGGCCCTCCCCGAGGCGGTGCAGCACACCGCATGCTGAAAGCCTAGGGCTATGTCCACCACCGGATCTCTAACGCGCCGCATGCCCTTCTCCCCGCTTTCTCCAACCTCTGACTCCTCCAATTCCTCCTCGTCCAGTCCCTGCACAGGCACCATCGCGGTCCACACGTTCGCTACGTCGGCCGCTGCCATCTTCTGCGGCGTTGGACGCTCTCCCTCCCGCCCTCCCGACCCCCCGACCCCCGGGATCAGCACAGTCCCTCCCACACCACACTGGCCAAACGTGTTCTGGCCCATGCAGTAGACTCGCCCACTGGCCACGATAATCGCCGTGAGGGCGCCCGAACAGGCGACTCTCACCGGGCGCTCTCCCTCGGGCAGGGGAAAGGCGCGGGGAGAGAGCAGTACATCTTCTCGGAGGAAGGCGGCCGAGCCCTTCCTGGGGCTGTCAAAAAACCGCTTCATCGCCTGGTGGATTCGGACGAGGAAGGGGAGGGACTGCCACATGTGTCGGAGACTGAGGGCTTTGCGTACGTCGTGGGGGCGTCCGAAGAGGAGGAGGCGCCCGCAGCTGCTGACGACCGCCGTGTGCGCCCATCCCGCGGCGAAATCCTTGATTTGGTATGGAGCAAGGGCGTCGATAGGCGTCAAGGTGGTTCTGTCTTGGAAATCGCCGTGGCCCAAGGTCCCCATGTAGCCCTGAACCGAATGGTGGGGAGGATCCACAGTAAGAAAGAGTCGGCATGATGGGAGTGGCGGGGGACACGTACAACCCGCATAGGCTACGTGTGTCGATCTCCAGGAGTCGTTAGAGGGAGAGCATGGTTGATTGAGCAAGGGTGCTGCGAGGTCACGACAAAGAGGGGGATGGGGATAAGGTGAACGCACAAAGGACCTGGTCTACCGGGACTTCTGTGAAGCGAGAAAAACATGCACACACCTCGCCCATGGAGTACAGGGTCGTATGGGTGGAAATTCTCCTTGACGAAAATGCGATGCATATTCTCAATTTCCGCGCACACGGAAACCGTCCAGCGACTTGATAACCCCTGAGCGGGCGGGCTGGAAGAGTAGAGTGATGAATGCATGATGAAGGCCCGAGGCAAAAGAATGATGAGATTCTCACAGGCACCATCGAAGTTGCTGCGAGCACGTCCTTCTGTCTGATTCTGAGTGCAATCATCGCTGTACGTCGAAAAAGCCTGTCGACGTGCGAAATAAGTAGACACGACCAATGCTGTGGGTGGGGAGGTCATGGGCAAAGGAAACATTGCAATAAAAAAGCATTCTATTCCGGTAATTTGACACGACGACAATCATAAGTTGTCGGAGGATATCGGTTAGCATAAGCTCGTGTTGAGACGAATGCGATGGGCAAAGAAAGTGCTTATCTTTTTTGGTAAAACAACCCAAGACAGTCGTTCGTGTCCGGCGGCGCCTTCGTCCTCGATCGGATGCCTTCTGTTCTTATTGCATGATGTCTGGCTTCAACCCACCGCTGGCATGTACATATGCGGTCCCACTCCTACGTATAACTCACTGGTCCATGTATGAATCGCATCAATGGACCAAATCATTGCCTCTGCCGAATGGTGAAGAATCAAGGAGTGGCGTGATTGCCGAGACTTCACCTCCCAAGGAGATGTCCGAGCAATCATTAATCCTTCATCCTATGCCCGTACACAGACAGGAACGCTTCCCGTAGGCGGAAAATCTTCTGTTTGCTGTCGTTTGGCTTGCGAAAGCGCTTTATCATGTCATCGGCGGTAACACAAACAAGACCCAAAGCGTCTCCAAGGAACGGGAATGGAAAATCGGGCAGTACCGTACGTTTGCATGTAGTGGGTTTGCTGTGCATGGACTATTGCGGAAGAAATGTAGAGCGGGCCATATCTGCTTTGCCGTTTGTGGAGGAGGCTACCGTAGATTTTCCCAACGAAGTTGTCATAGTTAGCTTGAGGAATTCCGGCCCCCCGCCTCCCGAGACTTTGAGTGCAATTTGCAAGGCCGTCAAGGACATCGGCTACGACATCCAGCGAGTGATTGACGTAGAGGACACTCAAAAGGGACACGGCGTCTCTAGTAAAGGGTCTGTCGTGCAGGGGGGCGATAAAACAGGACATAGCCACGGCGAAGGGAAGGGCCGGGACGGACGACAAGCGGGAGCTACTGACCAAGCAGCCGGGGCTTACCCCTACAGCACCGAAGTGGAGATATCGGTGGGAGGGATGACATGCCAGTCCTGCGTGCGTAAGCTGACCCGAGCTTTGGAGCCATTGCGGGTGGTGGAAGCTGGGTCTGTGGACGTGGACCTGGAAGCTGGTGTGGTGAGCGTGCGGGTCAAGGGGGGAGGGGGGACTGAGGACGAGGAAGGACGACAAAGGAAGGGCAGCATGGTCGACGAGTTGAAAAGAGCCGTGGAGAGCGTGGGGTTGGAGTGGCGGGGGCACTACTTGACTTTGATGGGGCATAAGGGCTCTCTGGGCGGGAGCACGAAGGACCTGGCGGCGGTCCGGGAGGGGACGGGCATCGCCGACGGGGACAAGGGCAGTGGAGCCACGAAGGAAGCGGAAAGGTGTTGCGAAAGGGCCAAGGATAAAGGGTGTAGGGTGAAGGAGGAGGAGGAGGAGGAGGAGGAGGCGGAGGCACGCGCGATCACCGCCAAGTCCTTGCTGGCAGAGCTTGAGCGGCAGCTGGAGGAGTCTCGTCGAGCCAGGGAGAGCTCGGAGCCGACAGTGGTGGAGGTGGGCCTTGAGGTGTGGCCCATGCAGCGGCAAGGACAGGGAGGGGAAGGGGAGGGGGGTGGATGGAGGGACGAACGGGCGAGCCGAAGCAGGGCTCGAAACGCCTTGCGAGGTGCGGAGGGCGTGGTCTGTGCCTGTGTGGTGGAGGAGGATAGGCGCAGCCACTTGATGCTCGCGAGGGTACGCGTTCGTTGTAGGGGATCGGAAATGCAAGGGAGACAAAGTGAAATAGCGCGAGAAAGAAGAGCTGTGGGAGGATGCGAGGGGGGGAAGGCCCCGGCCTTGGTGACGGCCGTGGGGAAGGCAGGTTTCGCGGCGAGAGAGATCCCCGCCAAGGAGGCGAGAGCGCGGATCCAAACCCTGGAATGCCTCTCGAGGTCCTCATCGGTACCCTCGCCGTCCCCTTCCTCCCCCCGCTGGCGCCAGCAGCAGCCCCTGCTCCCCGGCACCGCCCCCACGTCCACCGCCCCCGGCCCTGCTCTCACGGCCCCTTCCCTGGGAAAGGCCTTGCCGCGCCCGCCCGGCCCCCGTTCCCGGGGGGTGGGGCACCTGGGGGACGCCACGGCGGTCTTCGACGTGAGGGGCATGACCTGTGGCGCCTGCGTCTCCACGCTGGAGACCGCCCTGGCCCGCGTTCCGGGGGTGGTGACTGCCAAAGTGGCCCTTCTGTCCGAGCGCGCCGAGGTCCTCTTCGACTCGGAGGTCACGGATACCAAAACACTGACGGCCGCCATAAAAGCGGTGGGCTACGAGGCTTCCCTGCGGACGAGCGCCAAAGAGGACGGGGTCAAGAGCCTCTCTACAGCCCTCTTCGAGGTGCAGGTGCCGACCATGGTGAGGGAAGACGGGAGCAGGGAAGCGACGGGGCGGGAGAGGGAGCGGCGGAAGTTCTTGGCGGGGCTATACCAGGGTCTGGCGGGGACAGAGGGTGTCCTGGCCCTCGAACTCCGGGAGCCGGTTTCCTCGCTGCGCGTGGGGCGGGGGCGGGTGGAGGGGGATAGGGTGCAGGTGGCGGTCTCCTATGAGTCGGAGCTGGTGGGCCTGCGGGATTTAATGCACGCCATGCGCCGGAATGGATACGCGGCTCGCTTCCTTCCCCAAGGACCCTCCCCATCGTCCCCAGCTCTGAGTCTGGCGGCCAAGCAGGAAGCCCACCTGCGAGAGGCGTGGCACCGGCTGTGCTTTGCGCTGTTCTTCTCGGCGCCCGTCGCTCTTTTGGCTATGGCCCCCTCCTCGACCCTCTTCCCCTCCATGCCCCCCACTCTTCCCCCCTTTCGCGAACTTCTCCTTTTCGTTCTCTCCACCCCTGTCCAGTTCGGGGCGGGTGCCGTGTTCTACCGCGAGGCTTACAAGGGCTTACGTGGGAGCTCCTACGGGATGGCCTTGCTGGTGGCCATGGGGACCACGACGGCTTGGGGTTTCGCTGTCTTCTCGCTGCTCAGGGCCTGGGCGAGCGGATGGGTGCTGCCCAGCAACAGCGACTTCTTCATGACGAGCTGCATGCTCCTGTCTTTCATCCTTTTGGGGAAGTATCTGGAGCACGCCGCCAAGAAGCGGACGAGCACGGCCCTGACCAAGCTGATGGACATCGCGCCCAAGGTTGCTTTGCTTCTTGTGGTGAAAGACCGGGTGAGAGAGGAGGGAGAAGAGTGGGATCCGGTCGAGCAGACCGAGGGACGAGGCCCCGCGAGCACCAGCGACTATGAAGGGATTGGCAAGGGCGGCGGGTTTGCAGTCGGTCAGGTCGACGGCGACGCGGCCGCGGCTGCCGGGCCGTCGGCAGTGGAGGAAGAAGAGATGATCCCCGTGGAGCTGGTCCAGCGGGGGGACCTGTTGAAAGTAGTCCGAGGCACCCAGGTGCCGGCGGATGGGGTGGTACTGCGTGGCGAGGGCTTCGTGGACGAGGCCTTGATCACCGGGGAGTCGCTGCCTGTGACCAAGCGGGCGGGGGACCGGGTCGTAGGCGGGAGTCTGAACACGGACGGGCTTTTCGTCATGCGCGTCACGGGCATCGACGAGGACTCGACGCTACGGCAGATCATTCGTCTCATGGAGGACGCCCAGCTCTCCAAGGCACCCATCCAGGCCCTGGCGGATCGGATCGCTGGCTCCTTTGCGCTTGCCGTGCTGGCCATCTCCCTCCTGACCTTCACGAGCTGGTTTGCCGCCCTCTACCTTGGCTGGATCCCCGACTCCTGGCTCCCGTCGGAGCAGACTGCCACGGGGAAGGTGTCTCCCTTCGTCTTGGCACTGACTTTAGGAGTCTCGACGATGGTTGTGGCGTGCCCGTGTGCCATGGGGCTGGCCACGCCCACTGCCATAATGGTGGGCACAGGGGTGGGGGCGGCAAACGGTATTTTGATCAAGGGCGGGGAGGCCTTGGAGAAGGCGTACCGGCTATCGGCAGTTGTGTTCGATAAAACGGGGACCCTGACGCAGGGGCAGCTGGCAGTGGACCGGTTCGTG
>Ga0102934_1000904_pt1 | contig 20461 bp, 24 predicted proteins | sample SalPonR2_A_D1_MG_FD_78175 | JGI IMG/M metagenome (GOLD analysis project Ga0102934, IMG submission 78175) | Salt pond soil microbial communities from South San Francisco under conditions of wetland restoration - Salt Pond MetaG R2_A_D1_MG | ecosystem: Environmental > Aquatic > Marine > Intertidal... | reverse complement strand
GGCAGCCAGCAGAAGGGGTTATGTTTATATATTTGATTTTAACAGCGGCGAGGAGCTGGCGCGGTTCCAGGTCAATACCCGGGCAGCCCACCAGCCGGTATTTATTGACCGGGACTCTTTTATTATTGCCGGCGCTGAAGGCTGTATTACTGTTATTAAAAAAAACAGTATCATAAACAGGATTTATCCGGGATCGGTTATTACCACCCGGCCGGCAGTTGACGGCCATATCGTTTATTTCGGTACCGGCAACGGCTATTTTATGGCCTGTGATATCTATGACGGGAAGATTTACTGGTCCTATAAACTGCGGCACTCTCCTGCAGGCCGTGTTTTTCTGAAAGGAAAAAATGTATATTTTGGGGTTAATGATAATAATTTTTACGCTCTGGTTAAAGAGACAGGCAGTTTCCGTTTTTTGTTTAAGAATACTACACCGCCGTCAGGAGAACACCTGCGTGTTGGTAAAAACCTGGCTTATGTTACCCGGGGGGGCAAAATCCGTCTGCTTAACAGCAGCGGTACCCTGTTTTGGGATTACCAGGCCCAGTCCGGACTTACTACAGTGCCTACCCACCAAAACCAGAATTTGCTGCTGCCTTTGTCCAATGCCAGTATTGATATCATCTCTTCCGTTTCCGGAGAGCAAAAGCTTACCCTGGGTCTGGAGAGTGATCCTGTTTCGCGGGCTTTTTTTGTGGATAAAGACTTATTGTCAGTTATAACTGAAAACGGACTTATTTACAGTATGTTTATAAACTGGCAATAAATGTCAATGAATATTAAAATAAAAGGAGAAGTAAATGAAACGCTTAATTTTAAATATAATTTGTATATTATTCATTATAGCATGCGCCACTCCTACCCAGATGGGTACGGTATGGCAGGGCACCAAAAAGTTTATTGAAGCCGATACTAAACCTAAAAATATTTTTACTGCCAAAACTATAAAGTCAGTCAGTGTTATGCAGTTTGATGCCAAAGGTGTAAAAACCCTGCAGGGCCAGATTATTGATTATATGGCTCTGGGTGATACTTTTACAGATGATCTTATCCGTACCTTTTATGAAAACGGCAAGATAAAGGTGACGGTAGGTGAGTATGTAGAAGAGATGGCCCTGACAGATGAGGTGGAAAAAAAGGTTGGTGATGTTAATATTAAGCGTTCGCTTGCTAAAAGTGTTGTTAAATATAAAGCTGCTCCTTTTAGAAAGGTTGATGCCCTCTTAAGCGGACGTATAGTTTTGTTTGAGAAAGAAAAACCTTTTGAAAAAAGCTATATTGAGGTCTATCTCAAGCTTACCGATACCTATGACGGAACTGTGTTCTGGATCACACGTATCAGGGGTTTTTACGGTAATGTCATTAACACGATCGTATCTACTATAGAAAGCGGTGAATATAATGAAATATCAAAAAAATATGAAAAGGAATAATATATGCCGGTTACTGTAAACGAAATAAAAATTAAAGATGAGGTTATTGATAAAGAGGCGCAGCAGTTAAGTGATTTTTACAAAGAGCGTCTCAGTGAGGCTGAATTTTCCCGGGTTGCTCCGTCTATGCGGGAATATGCCAAAGAAAAACTGATTGCCAATGTTCTCATAGAAGAGAAAGCCAAACAGCGGGATTATCAGGTTACAGCTCAGGAAATAGATTCGGAATTAAAAAAAATGGAAGATCATTATAAAGGCCGGGAGAATTTCGAAAAAAAAATTAAAGCAGCGGGCACGGACCGGGAGACAGTTAAACAAGGTATTGCCAAAAGTTTAAAAGTTGATAAGGTTATTGAAGACCTGTGCAAAGATATGCCGCAAATAACAGAAGAGGAATGTATCTCCCTGTTTGAGCAAAACAAACAAAAATATCAGCAGCCGGAAAAGGTAAATGTCAGGCATATATTGGTAAAAGAAGATGCTAATTCCCGGGCCCGGTCCCAACTGGAGGAAGTGAAAAATAAACTTGTTAATGGTGAGTCTTTTGCTGAATTAGCATCACGTTATTCTGATTGTCCCAGCAAAGATAACGGCGGTGAGCTTGGTTTCATCAAACGCGGCGAAACAGTTCCTCCCTTTGAAGAGGCAGCCTTTGCTTTAAAACCGGGTGAATGTTCTGATATTGTAAAAACAGAGTATGGTCTGCATCTTATTTATGCTGTGGACAGGAAAGAAGCAGGGCAGCTTTCCTATGAAGAAGCTAAAGACAATATTAAGCAAAATATTTTTTATACCAGAAAAAACGAGCGTATCAATAATTTTATTAAAAAACTGAAAAAAGAAGCGTCAATCAGCGAATCCTGATCCTAGTTATCACTCCCCCGGATACGGCCTTTTTTATCAATGGGGAGAATATTTTCCGGAAAATTGTTTTTATTAAGATATCTTATTGTTTTTACCGCTTTCAGATTTTTATCATAACGCGGTATTCCCCGCGGCTGCAGGATCAGGGGAATGATCCTTCCTTTTATAAAAGCTCCGGTGTCAGCGACTGTTACCTTTAGCAGCATGGAATATCCTTTGCGGGCTTTGACGGAAAAAAGTTTATAGCCGGTAAAATTTCCCAGGGAATAGGCGATGAGTCTTTTTTTGTATAGTTCCATTCCCCGCAGCACATGCGGACCATGCCCGATAACCAGGTCGGCCCCCATGTCTACAGCTGTGCGGGCAAATTTATAAACATTTCCCCGGCGCTCGGAGTAGTAATATTCAGTTTTTTTAGGGACTTTATAGGCTTTGTTTCCTTCAGCGCCGCCATGAAAGGTTACTATCAGAATCTCTGTCTTTGCTGCTTCTTTGCGGATATAAGCAGCCGCCTTGCTAAGATTATTTATATTATTGTGGTAACTGTAACAGGAAAAACCGAGCACTGTCAGCTTAACTCCCTTAACATGCATGTAAAGCGGTTTGTTTTTGATGCCGGTATAATTTATACCATTGGCAGCGAGATAATTGGTGCACTGTTTGAATCCATTATAGCCGAAGTCGCGGGAGTGGTTATTGGCAAGATTAAGGATATCAAACCCGGCTTCAGCCAGTATCGCAGCAGTTGCCGGGGGCATGCGAAAGGCATAGACATGTTTTCCTTTTTTACGGGAATGAGTTTGCCGGCCGCAGATAACGCCTTCCAGATTACCCATTGTAATATCAGCGTTGGTCAGGAAGCGTAAAGTATCCCGGAAGACATTAAATCCGGATGGAGGCAGATAAGCCGGAGAGGGATAGTCGCTACCGGTCATAATATCACCGGTAAAATTAAAGGTAATTTTTTTTTGAGAAAAACCTGCAGGAGATAAAAAAATAAAAAGTAAGAAAAATATTTTTTTCATTAGCCGTATAATTGCAGAAAAATATAAAACAGAAACTGCGCTGGTATAACACAGTCAATAGCATCCAGCAGTCCGCCATGCCCTTTGATAATGGTGCCGCTGTCTTTTACCTCTGCGCTTCTTTTCATAATCGAGGCAATAAGATCACCGAACTGGCCTGTGAGGCAGAGCAGGAAAGAGAGAACCGCTAAAAGGGAAAGGTTGTTATGGAAAACAGTTTCCCCTGCTGTTGCCGGTGCCAGATGCAAATATAAAAAATAGACAGCCAAACCGGAGCCGGTACCGCTGGCCAGGCCGCCGGCCAGACCGGCCCATGATTTTTGCGGGGAGGAACTGAGCCCCAGTTTTTTTTTACCCCAGTATTTTCCGGTAAAGTAAGCTCCGGTATCATAAAGCCATACTACCGTGAGAATATAAAATATATAAAAGGTACCGGGACCGTGCGGATAGAACCTGATATTTACCAGGTTCAGAGGCAGTAAAGCGGCATAGAAAAAGGTAAAAAAGGCCATACTGACAGCCGGTAAAACTGTTTTGAATTTTTTATTGAAGATGGTTCTGCTGAAGTGAAATATAATAAAAACAAAGAGTACCATGGCGGTAAGCGAAATGCGGTACTCAAAAACATTGACGAGAGTGCAGTATTTCAGCGCAAATAAAAGTACCGTCATGGCATTGGTCAGAATTCTGGTAAAAGGATCTATGATTTCATTTTTAAAAGAGAGTATTTCGTTAACCAGAATCAGGGAGACAGCCAGGATAAAAACAGAAAAAACAAGGGGTGTACTGAAGTGAATCAGTAAAGCTATCAGAGGCAGAAGAATGGCCGCAGTTGTTAGCCGTTTAATCACAGGCGTGCTCCGAATCGCCGTTCCCGGTTATTATAGCTTTTAATAGCTTTGTCCAGTTCTTTTTCGGTGAAATCAGGCCACAAAACCTTACTGAAGAAAAACTCTGTATAAGCTATCTGGTAAAGAAGAAAATTGCTGATGCGTTGTTCACCGCCGGTGCGGATAAGCAGATCAGGATCACTGCAGGTGCCGGTATCCAGGTATCTTTTAAATGTATCCTCATTAAGGCGGCTGGTTTTTATTTTATTGTTTTTTAAATCACGGTAACATTTTTTGGCTGCTCTGATAATTTCGTCTCTGCCGCCGTAACTCAGGGCAATTTGAATAAGGGAGTTTTTATTATTTTTTGTTTTTTTTTCCGTATCTTTAAGCAGCTTTTTGATGCGTGGACTGAAAGGGGCTGTGTTGCCGATAATCTTTACCCTGCAGTCTTTTTGAATGATTTTTTTTATTTTTTTTTTAAAAAATGTTTCCAGCAACTGAAAAAGTACTTTTTTTTCAGCTTCCGGCCGCTGCCAGTTTTCGCTGGAAAAGGCGTATAAAGTAATTATTTTTATACCCAGCCGGCTGGCATACTCCAGAATTTTTTCAGCTCTTTCTACACCTTTTCTGTGTCCGTACGAGATGGTTTTTTTTTTCTTTCTGGCCCAGCGGCCGTTGCCGTCAAGTATGATAGCAATATGTTCAGGTAACTGGAGGGAAGTGGCATTTTCCGGCATCTTGTTTATAACTGCATTCTGCAGGGGTAAAACTAAATAGTGGTTATTTCATTGATTTTGTTTTCAGTAGTATCATCTATCTTTGTTACATATGAATCGGTAATTTTTTGTATTTCTTCCAGACTGTCATTAAGTTCATCTTCAGAAATCTCTTTATCTTTTTCCTGTTTTTTTACCTGGTCATTTGCTTCACGGCGTATATTGCGGATAGATATTTTGCAGTCTTCATTTTTCTTTTTCAGCAGTTTAACCATCTCACTGCGTCTTTCTTCCGTAAGGTCAGGCAGAGAGATATAGATAGTTGTTCCGTCAGTACGGGGATTAACGCCGAGATCAGCCTTGCGGATAGCTGACTCTACAGCCTGCAGATTGTTACCATCCCAGACATTAACTTTCAGGGTACGGGCATCAGCTACGGTTACAGAAGCGACATTATGAACAGGCAGCTGCTGCCCGTAGGCAGAGACTTTTACATTGTCCAGCATAGCTGGATGTGCTCTGCCTGTACGCATCCCCTGGTACTCGGTAAGCAGATTCTGGTAGGCTTTGTCCATTTTTTGTTTTAAATCTGTTTGTACGGCATCCGGCATATATTATTCTCCTAATTGTAATCTGTTATAGGCTTTAACTTCAAGTTCAAACCCGGTCTCCTTGGTAATATTTTTAACAAGTTGTTTAATCTTGAGGGAGGTGTCCTTAACAAAAGGCATTTCCAGCAGACATTTTTCGGAAAAGTATTTGTTCAGCTTTCCGGTTACAATTTTTTCCAGAATTTCCGGCGGTTTGCCGCTGTTTTCCATTTGTTTTAAAAATATTTGTTTTTGTTCCTCTTTTTGCTCTTCTTTTATATCTGCGGGAGATAAAGCCAGCGGGTGCATGGCAGCTATCTGCATGCAGATATCCTTGCCGAGCTGAATAACTTTTTCATTTGTAAAAGCAGCTTCCGGGCATTTGATTTCAGTCAGAACGCCTATTTTTTTATTGCTGTGCAGATAACCGCTGATAAAGCCCTGCTCGGCTTTCATGGTTACATGCTCAGCAACTTCTATCTTTTCTCCGGTTACAGCAGAGCCTTCGGTAAGCAGCGTTTTAAGCTCGTCAGAATTTATAAAAGACTCGCCCCGGCTAACATACTGTTCGCCTATTTTTTGCGCCAGTTTAAGAAAGTCTTTGTTTTTGGCTACAAAATCGGTTTCACAGCCGATCTGGATCATATATCCGGTCTGGAGATCATCAGTTACCCGGAGGTGGATAATGCCTTCACTGGCTTGTTTGTCAGCCCGTTTGGCAGCCACAGCCATTCCTTTTTCCTTAAGAATTTTTAAGGCCTTCTCTTTATCACCGTTGCTGTCTGTCAGAGCTTTTTTACAGTCCATCATACCTATACCGGTTTTTTGGCGTAGTTCTTGTACATCAGTAGCGCTAATCTTAGCCATTATTATCTCCTGTTTGGTTGTTGTTTATATTATTATTTGCAGCCGGTTCCGGAGAAGCTGCAGCAGTTGTCTTTTCCGATTCATTACTGGTATCATCCGGTTTATCAGTATTCTCAGACTCAGGTTCCGGTGCTGTCTGTTGCTGATTGTCTGCCTGGTTTGAAGAGGCTGTGTCCGGGCCGTCAGCATCGTCAGCCGGGCCGCTTTGTTCCTCCCGGGACGGTGCCTCTGTGATGCCTTGTTGTAATAATTTTTTCCCTTCTATAATGGCGTTGGCAAAGAATTTTATAAAAAGGTTGATCGCGCGTATAGCATCATCATTTCCTGGAACTACAACATCAATATCATCAGGATTGGCATTGGTATCTACCAATCCTACAACCGGTATCTGTATATTGTTAGCTTCTGCTACAGCGTTTTTTTCATATTCGGAATCAATGACCAGCAGCATATCAGGCAATCCTTTCATATTTTTTAAGCCGCCAAAGGATTCTTCGAGTTTGTTTTTTTTACGCGTCATTTGGGCAATTTCTTTTTTAGTGTAATTCTTTTTTTCCGTATCTGATTCCAGTATTTGCTCATATTTTTTTAGTTTTTTGATAGAGTTGGATACGGTTTTGTAATTGGTTAATAAGCCGCCGATCCAGCGGTTGGCAATGAAAGGTATATTACACTGCCGGGCAAATTTGGCAACTGTATTTTTGGCTTGTTTTTTGGTGCCTACCATCAAAATAGTGTATCCGTTGGCAGCTGAATTTTTAAGGTAGGTGTAGGCTTCCTGGGCCATTATCAGGGTTTTCTGCAGATCAATTATAAAGACCCCCTTTCTTTTCATAAAAATATATTTTTTCATTTTAGGGTGCCAATTGGTACTTTTGTGGCCGAAATGTACCCCTGCTTCCAGTAACTCTTTCATGCTGATTTCAGAAATGGTTTCCGAATCATCAGTTACAGGAGCGTTTTCAGTGAAACTTTCTCTATCATTATTTAAATATTCTGTGTTTACTGTATTTTCTGTCATGTTATCTCCAGCATCTTCATTTATAGTTTATGAAGATTAATTAAGTTTGGTTTAAGCAGGAATTATATTATAATCAGGCTTACAAGTCAAATTTTTTTACTTTTTGGGTTAATATATAGTAAAAAATATAGTAAAATTATCGGAAAGATTAAAATGAACTATATTTTAAAGACAGGTATTATTTTTTATTATGAATAAAAATCCGCAGAACGAGGCCCGTAAAATATTTCCGGACGGGTTTAATAATTATACATCCTGGTTTGAGGATCTTAATCTGCTGCCTGTCTATATCCGTTCCGCGCGCGCTGCGTCAGTGACTACCGCTTCCGGCCGCCGCTTGATAGATTTTGATCTTTCCGCCGGAGCTGTATACCATGGTTATAAATTCCAGCCGGTGCAGGAAAGTATCAGCAAAGCTTTAAAATCCGGTATTGGTGCTGGCGACTGTAACAATTATGAGATCCAGCTTGGACTTACTCTGAAAAAATATTTTAGTGATCTGCAGCAGCTGCGTTTCAGCCGTTCGCGTACCGAAGCAGTACTGGCTGCTCTACGCATGGCCCGGGCTTATACAAAAAAAGCAAAAGTATTAAAATTCAGCGGTTTTTATCATGGCCAGCTTAATGAGTTCCAGGTTAAAGACAGTTCCGGTAATCCTGCCTTGAATCTTCCTGACCGGCCCGGAATATGCCGCGGACAAACGCTTGATATAGTCGTGGCTGAATACGGCAACCGGCAGGAGGTAACGCGGGTATTTAAGCGTTTTGACAGGGGTCTGGCAGCAGTCATTGTGGAACCGCTTGCTACTGCTTTTGGTGTGGTTTTTCCGCCCGGAGATTTTTTAGTTAAATTAAAAGAGCTTTGTAATAAATATAAAGCTGTACTGATCTTTGATGAATCAGTTACCGCCTGCCGCGGCAGCGGCAAAAAGATTGCTACCCCGGTAGATATTATACCGGATCTGCGCATTCTGGGCGGAATTATCGGCGGCGGCATGCCGCTGGCTGCTTTTGGCGGAAGAAAAGATATCATGGATTGTCTGCAGCAAAAGCCGGCTGTTTTTTATGACGGCCTTTTTTCCGGTAATATTATTACGGCAGCAGCCGGTCTGGCAGCGTTACAGAAGATTAACAGCAAGACCGTCTCCCATATTAAAAAACTTGAAGCAATGTTGCGTGAAGGGGTTAGGGATATTATCAGAAAGAAAGGTGGTGATTATACTTTTAATTGCTGGGGCTCTGTCTTTTCTTTTCTGCAAACAAAAGAACCTTTTCCCAAACGCAGGGAAAGAGAGAAAGAATACCGGCGTAAGTATCACCGTTATTACAATTTTATGCTCAAGTCAGGCATCCGCCTGCCGTTAAACCCTTTTGCTCCCTGTTTTTTAACAGCAGCCCATACCTGCACTGATATAAACAAGTATCTTAAAGTTGTTTTTAATTATTTACAAAAATAGACTGCATTGCTTATGAAAAATATAAAATATTTTTTGCTCTTTTTTTGTTTTATTATAGTGCACAACTGTACTGCTGCTTTTATAAAAAAAACAGATTCCGTACTATTATCCTATATATATATAGATCAGGACTACAATACCAACCTGTTTGCCAACAGCAGTTATTTAATCAATAAACTGAAACATGATAAAGCTTTTGACCAGGTTAAAGTAGCTAACGTATTAAGTAAAAAAATCAAAACCCTTGTAAAGCAAAAACGCCAAATTGCATTTTTAACCTGTCCGGTTGAGTTTTTACCGCGCCGCAGTATATTAATAACCAATGCTTTTTTAACTAACCGGGCTGTGAGCAATTGTCTGGTAAGTAATGCACCGGTTTTGCCGGCCAACCGGGGAATGGGGGTGGTGCTTGATTTTAAATTTAAGAAAATAAGTGAAAACTTCGGTTTTGCAGCAGCAGCTCTGGTTTTATATATGCAAGTTATCTATTATGATCAGCAGGGCATGCCGGTAAAGGTCTGCCGAACCAAACAGACATCCACTAAAAAAGTAACCTTTGCTGCAAAACGGTTTATTCCGCCGGAGTTAATGCTGGCTGCAATGCAGCAGACTATTGATATGGCGCTGACTGACCTGGAAGGGAAAATGTATTGAAAAAATATTATAATAATTATAGGATATAAATATTAAAAAAGGATAAAACTATGAGGAAAAAAATTTTTTATGGATTAATATTACTTCTGTTTTTAGGCTGTAAAGTGCCTAAAGAGGGAGAACTGCTTACCAAAGATCAGTCGTACAAGATTTTTAAAAAATATGCCCGAAAAAATGATCTTGCCGTCAGTAATTACAGCAGTACTGCCAGTCAGCATGAGATGTATCATGTTTTCAGTAAAAAAAATAATCCTTCTCCCTATGACTCCCGGATTGACGGGGTATGGATAGACATGCGGACCGGGGATGTCGGCAGTTATGAGGATATCCAGCCGGCGGTAAGGGAATCAACTAATGACTGGCAACCAAAAAAACCTGCGGAATAAGCTTCTTTTAATTTTATTATCTTTAATATGTTTTTTTTTTATTGTTGCCTGCCGTACCCAGGCGCCTGCTTCCCGTATTAAAATTACCCGCGTAGAACCGCGGGCCAGATTACCACTGCATGATATACATTGTATTAGCATAAAATATAAGGGCAGGGGAGCAAAAAATTTAAAACCATATCATATTATACAGGAAAACAGTTCTTTTGCAGTTAGGCGTTATGAACTGGAGGGAGTAAATAATGTATTAACAACCAAAGGTATGCAGCAGCTTATAAATTTTATTAAACTGAAAGCTTTATGGGAGATAAGTATTTTAAAAACCAATGGGATGCAAAATATTCCGGAAAATATTTTTATATTTGATTTTAAAGGATCACAAGGTGCTTCCCGGCGTATATATCTTGACCGTCAAAATACACTGCATCTGCTTGAAAAAGTAAGCATATTTCTGGGTATGAATAATTATCAGGCAGGAATTCTTCCCAATCTGGATCAGTATATTATTTTTTTAAAATGAAAAACCATTATTTTCTATTTATATTTTTTTTTATCTGGAATACATTACCTGGCCTGCCGGCAGCGCAGTCTTTTAACAAAGAGACCGCGCTTTTAAAAGTATACCGCAATCTTAAAAAAAGGCAGCCTGATTTTTTCAATTTTTTTTATTTAAGCAACCGCATTCTGTCCCATAACCCGGACAGCTTGGAAATTGCTTTTTATTTATCCAACAGGAAGCTGACTTTTTTTTTAAAAGCGGATCAACCCCTGCCGGATAAGGCAGGCGCTTTTTTTACCGCTGCTTTTTACAGTGACAAGCAGCCTGCAGACGGACAAAAACTCTGGATTTACAGTAACGGTTTTAAAGCTGCCAGTCTCTATTACACTAACTCTCTGCCGTCCGGGATCTGCCGTTATTATAACAGTAATAACCGTCTGTTTAAAGCTGTTTACTACAGTAACGGTTTGCCGGTTAGTAATCCCGAGCCGGTTTTTACTGCTTTATATCAAAGAGCAAAAGGTTCAGGTCCGGCAGCGGTGAGAGAATTTCTGGATTATTTTGCTTTTACCCGCGCAGAGAGCTTACATGATCATTATGATAATTTTTGGGAAACAGGAGTGGATAGTAATCAAATTTTTTTTGTACTGCAGCTTATCGAACAGGCAGCTGTAAGTTATGAAACTATTTACCGCTACCTTATACGTGACGGTTATGTATTGTCAGTAGTTACCTGTTTTTTAAGAAATAACAGTGTCTCTTTTTTAATAGAAAAAGTAAAGAGTGATACGGATAAGGTTATGCAGCATATAAGTGTTGTTTTACTGTATAAATATTTAAATACCTTTCCCCGTTTTTTAACAGCTCCACACTGTTTTATGCGCAACAGCCGGGAGTCAACCCTGAAATTTTTACGCGGGGAAATCAGGAAAATACCGGTAAGTTATGATAAAATATATAATATTACAGATTACAAAAGTTTTAAACACTGACAATTTTATTAGTTATAAATAAAACTTTTAAACAAGAAAGCAGGGAATATGAGTTTTTATAAAATCAATCCGGATAATTACGAGAACAGTGAAGAGCTGCTTAACTTTGCTGATATAATAGAAAACCTGGTCAAGGAAAATAAAACAGCCAAAGCCATAGAACTGCTGCAGTCCAGACTGGAAAACGGAGAAACTTTTCCTATCTATTATTCTTTGCTGGCGAAAATATATGAAAAGATGAATTTAATTCACGATGCTGTAGAGACATACCAGAACGGACTGCAGAAGCATCCCGGTGATTCTTACCTGCTTATCGGTCTGGGGTTTGTTTACTACACCAACAAAGATTACCGCGAAGCAGAAAGAACCCTTACCAAGGCCTGGGTAGAGGATCCGGTTAATGTACGTCTCTTAACTGTACTGGGAAATATAAATAAAAAAAAGAAAAAATTTAAAAAAGCATCCAAATATTATAAAATAGCCAATCTGCTTGAACCGAACAATACTTTTGCGATCTACGGCATTGCCAACTGCTACCGGGGTATGGGACATTTTGCAGAGGAGCTTGAGTTCTGGCTGAAGTTTTATGAATTTGAACCAAATAATAAAATTGCCCTGACCCGTATAGGTGATTGTTATTACAAGCTGAAGCAGATGGACCAGGCTTTGATCTACTATGAAAAAGCTCTGGATATTAATTATGATTTTTACGCTTTACTGGGTAAAGCGCGTATCTATCAGGAAAAAGATGAATATGAAAAAGCACTGCACATCTATGAAGAGTTATCTGACAGTGATAAAGACAATGTCCGTTACTTCAATGAGTATATAAAATTTTTGCTTAAATTCAAAAAGATGGATAAAGCGCGTAAAATCTATAACCGGGCTGTAAAACTGTTTCCGGGCAATAATTATATAACCTCTTTAAAAGAACATTTTTAATCATCTCTCAGGGCTTTTTTAACAGCAGTAAAATCAGCGCTTATCTGTTTAAGCAGCCGGCAGCCCTGTGCGGCCATCTTACGGCAGGTTGCAGGCTCGTTAAGCAATCTCTCCAGCGCAGCAGAGAGGTTGGCGGCATCTGTTCTGAGCACTCCTTTTTGTTTTTCAAATAATGGGGTAATATCAGCAAAAGATATCATGTATTGGCCGTAAATAACCGGTTTCCGGTACTGAACAGCCTCCAGAAAGTTATGCCCGCCGCTGGATTTTATAAAGGTGTCGCCGATAAGTACTATATCCGCCCGGCTGTAAAAGTATTGCGACAGTCCCATAGCATCTACAATTAATATATCAAGGGCAGCAGGTATCTCATTTTTTAGTTCTGATAGTAAAGCACATTCTGCCCGCGAAGATAATTTTTTTTTCAGATTGCTGCTGCGGTTAATATGGCGGGGAATGAGCACAGTTAATGACGTAAAAAGATGACCGCCAAGCGCTTGGACCAGGATCTCTTCCTCTCCTTTATGGGAGGAGCCGAAGACAATGATTTTTTTATTTTGCGGCAGAGGCAGTCTGGCTTCCGGGAGATTGGCGGCGGTAGTAATGTATTTAAGATTGCCGTAGTTGCGGATAATGGATTTTTTATTTTTTAATATATTTTTAAGGCTGCCTGCACTCTGTTCATTCTGGGCCAGGATGAGGTCCAGATTATATATGAGCCTGGCAACAGGGGGAAATAAACGGTAGCTTTTAAGATCAGCCGGTTTAAGAGCAGCATTGAGAAGTATTTTTTTTATATTTTTACAGGTAGCTATATGCAGCATATTAGGCCAGAGATCATGTTCAATTATTATTATTTTTTGCGGCTTAAGTTTGCGGATAAAGGCGGACATTACCGGATAAAAATCCAGCGGTAAAAAGGAAAAAGTTATACCCGGATTTTGTTTATATTTTTGCTGCAGCATAAGATATCCTGAATCCGACATGGTGGTAATATGGATTTTTTTACTGGGCCAGAGGGGCAACAGCCGGTCCAGCAGTATTACTTCACCGCCGGAAACAGCGTGTATTAAAATAGGCCTGTTTTTACTTTTAATAAAGCCCAGACGGTTATATATTTTTTTTTTGAAGGTTGCGGCTAAAAAGAGCAAAGGCGAAATAAGCAGATAACCGGTAAAATATAATGACACCAGGATATTATAAAACAAAAACAGCATTACAGTGATTATAACATATTAGCAGCGGATTTGAAATTTAATTGAAAAACAGGGTACCGGTTTTAATTTCCGGGCGTGTTTCCGGTTCGCCTGCGGCGGCTGAACCGGAAAACAGCTTACCTGCTGCAATATTGAAGATGGCGCCGAAGTTGACCGGCGGTAGTATGCATAAGCAGGTCTGCAGTGGTTTTTATTATTTCTACTGGTCATTTTCCGGAACTGAAATAGGCGATCAGGGCCCCGCTCCCTCCCAGCCGGCGCGGCGCCTGTTTAACCCGGCAAACAAGGCTGTGGTTGTGTAAAAAGTGTTTCACCTCATCTTTTAATACCGGGCCTGCGGAGGAGTGTATACCTTTACCGGTTATTACCAGCATATTGTTACAGCGCTTTGCGGCTGCGCTGATCCTGCTCTCCAGCACAGCGAGGGCTTTTTGCAGAGTATAATTATGCAGATCGATCTTTAATTCCGGCTGGAATTTGCCTTTGGATAAAGGCTGCGGCTGCAGCGCGGGGACAGGTTCTTTCTTAAGGTTATCAAGAGAACGGTCCAGTGCAGCAAGGTTATCCCGGATCAGTTTCCGGAAATCATTTTTTTGCGGTGCGGCAGAGTGAGCGGGCCTGTCTGCTCCGCGCAGACGCTTGATATATTCCCTGTACTTTTTTTCCTCTTTCATCGGAAAAAGTATACATTAACCGCTTTATTATTGCAATACTTTTAACTTAAAACAGCTTTTAATCGTTAGCTTGCGGTTGTTTTATATAATTTAATTTTTTTTTAAGGGATAAGGCAGACCTGTAAATACTTCCTAAACAGGCTAAAATATATTAAAATATAAAGAATGAAAAGAGGAAATTTTATATTTGGGGTTTTATTTATTTTTGTTTTTATTAATTGCAATTATCTTGCTGCTGCTGAAGTTAAACTGCAAAAGCAAATTACTTCTTTGATACAATCCGTTGAGTTTCTTGAATTTTCCAACGCCGTAGCTACCGGACGTTTTATCCGGTCCAACTGGCCGGACCATGCAGAGGGAGCTGTATTGTTAACTTATGTTTATACCACTTATATGAATTATTATAAAACAAGTGTTTACGATAAGGAGTTTATCAGCAATTATTATACAGCGGAAAGTATACTGGAAAAAATCATTGCAACCAATGAAACCAATCAGAAAGCTCACTTCTATCTTGGAGTTATTTATTGTTATTATGGTATCTATAATTTAAGAAATGATAACTATTTTAAAGCTTTTTTTAAAGGTCTCAAAGGCATAAAATACCTGGAAGAGACTATCAATAATAAACCGGTTATTATTGATTCCTATTTTGGTTTGAGTCAGTTTCTGTTTTATAAATATCTTTTCGCAAAAAAGTTTTCCTGGGTAGCCGGCGCCGGTGAGAAAGAGAAGGTTTTAGCTTACAAATATCTTAAGCGTGTCAAGGAGCAGGGTAAATATATGCGGTTTGATGCTCATCTGAATGAACTGATCATGCGGCAGATAGATTATGATATGTCAGTTGATTATTATACAGATCTTAAAAAACTTATCCGTACCCACCCCGGGCATATTATTCTGGAACGGCTTAAGCTGGATTTTTTATTATATAAAAAACAATATACCAATGCTGTGAACCAGGCTGAAAACTGCCTGGCGCTGGCCCGGAAAAACAAACACAGCGGGTATCCGCTTATGCTTCAGTTTACGGTAAAAAAAGCGGAAGCTTTTGACCGCATGCAGCTAAGCCGCCAGTGCAGAACAGCACTGCTTGGCTTGACCAACTATGAACACCGGGAATGGTATCAGAATAAACCTTATGAAAAAATAGTACAAAAACTTTTGCATAAACATCGGCCGCAGACAGATGATTTGAAATAAAAAATAATCAGCAAAAAAGAGAGCTGATACCGGTACACGAGGTTTGTGCTGATCTGTCTTACAGAAACTAAAATTTATACTTTTTTTGTTGTACTTTTACAAAAATATGTTATACTTATTGTTGATGAAAACAGTGATAATCTTTTTATGCTGTATTTTTTGGGGAGCAGCGCAGGATTTTTCATTTTTACTCCGGCTTAATGATGAAGAGTTCCGGGACAAGGTTGCCTTTAAAAAGCTGGGGCGGGTAAGGGATGATCATGGCGGTACCGGAGTTGATTTCAGTATGGTAGATCAGCTGCCTTCTCCGGCAGCTTTGATATCTTTTTATGTATACGATAAAAACCCATCCTTAAAATCTTTAACCTATTACCGCTACAAACCGGTTGATGAGAATATAAAATTAACTTTGGACGGTACCAGCCGTATAGCCTGGGATATATATACCAACAGTACCAATGTTTTAAAAGAAAAATTTAAAAGAAATAATATAGAGCTGTTGACCAGAGAAGATTTTCTCAATACATCAAATCAGATATCTTCCTATCATAATATACGCTACCATGTATCACGACTAAACCAAAAAAAGAAGCAGCTTCTTTTTAACAGTATAGTGGGTACCGGCAAAAAACTATCCCAGGTAAGAGCAGGCTACCGTTATCTGCCTAATCATACCTATCCTCTGGATACAGGACTTTTAAAAACTTATCACAAGTTTAACCAGGCTTTACCCTGTGAGGCTGTAGTTGTTATTTCCCATCTGTGCAGTTCCTTTAAGCACGAGGTTTATATGCATGGTATCAATCTGGGACTCTATGCCTCCAATCCTGCTCCTGAAGACCCTCAGGAGAGATACCTGTTTCACGCATATAATAAATTTCTATGTTACAGTTATGCCACGGTTTACTGGCGGGAAAAAATAAAGATTTTTTCTTTAAAAGGTACTGTTTTTAAAGGCTTTTACAAGAACTATGATAAGGTTTTAAGCCGTTTTCTTGAAATTTTTTTTTCAGATTTGAAGCATAAACTAGACAATGAAAAATAAACTATTTTATCTATGCTTTTTCATTTTAAGCTGGAGTTGTAGTAAAGTAAAAGTTGAATTTGATGTAACCTCGCCTGACAATGCTGATAAAGGTACCTATGTTAAATATATTACGGTTAATAACAGTACTACTTATCTTATCCACAATTATGACTATTACCAGGCTGCTGCCCTGCAAAATGAAGCCCTGAACAGTATCTATTTTGATATTCTGCACCATGAAGATAAAGAGGTGCATTTATCCATAGAGGTAAGCTACCATAATGATACTCTGCTGGCAGTGAGTACCAATCTAACCAATGCCGGCAATATGCAGCAGACATATACGCTTGACGGTACTGTTTATAGCTCAAATAAAGATCTCCGTATTAAAGTCGAAAGAGAGGATAAGGAAGACCCGCTTCTGGATGCCATATGGTAAGAACAGCAAAAATATTTCTTTTTTTTCTGATAATACATACTGCAGTTGCTGCTGCGGCTGTCGGTACATCTCCCAAAAATCCGGTTCGCTTTTCCCATATAGCAGACTGGCTGGGTGACTCGCGCGCATCCTTAAAGCTGTTTGAGCAAACATTATACACAGATATGTTGGCTTTCAGGTTAAAATGGCATTTTTTCAAGGACCCTGCTTATGTTAAACTTTCCCATGGCAATGGCAAAGTTTACGAGACCCGTATATCGCATGCTACTTTTCAGGCTATGTTCTGGGGACCTTTATATGCCGCAACTGTCTGGACCGTACCTGCCTTTACAACTGATCTGGTTATTGCTTTAATGGATGATTCCGGTGAATATAATTTTCCCTTAACCAAGCTGCCCTGGAAACTGTTTATGCCCGGGTTAAAAACTTTGCGGGAGCAGTCTGACGACAGTATACCCGTACCGGAACTGTTCAGAATAAATGTGCTCTTTACTTCTGATGTAATGCTGCTTGATTTCAGGCATGTCAGCGCTCCTGATAACAGAGTAAAAAAACATTATTCCATGTTAGGTAAAAATTATATGGGCCTTTCCTTTAAATTTTTGAATAATAATTACCTTTTTACCGGTTTCAGTTTTATTTATTATCCCCATATTTACGGATATCACAATTTTAAGGGGGGTGATTATGCGGGCAGTGAGAGTATTATGGTTTACGGTACTGCCAGCGGGGAGGATGCACTTACAGATACCAGTTTTGCCAATTTCCGATATGAAACCAGAGCCAAATTTTTTCTGACCAGCAATATTCTTGATCTATTTCAGCTGCGCAGTCTTTTTAATATAGCCAATGCCCTGGACAGTCTGGACAGCCTGGGCGGTGGTCTTACTTTTAACAGAGAGGGCCGTCTCAAGTTTCATACTTATCTCTCCTATTTACATCTGCTCAAAACTGCTGCCTGGGATTCCCACTTCAGTGTTAAAAGCGGCGGTTTTTATTTTTATATAGACTATGATTTTCTTCTGAAACCTTTCTCACCACTGCAGGAGCTTAAAGGCGGTATACGTATTGTCAAGCCGGTTTCCGAGCGCCGGTGGGGTACGATTGCTCTCTATCTAAACGGCCGCGGCTCTACTTACAGGCAAAATGAGGAGCGTAAATACGGCTGGCTGGCTTCTGCCGGCTTGCTTTTTCCTTTATCCATGAAATTTATATTCGGCGCCGGGTATAATACAGATCCGACTATGGCTAAACTGCCGCTGGGTAATGATAACTTAATGTTTTTTTTCAGAATTGAAGTGGGTATGAACCGTAATTTTTCTCCCTCTTTTACTCCGGTTTACAGGGAGCATTTTTTATGAAACAAAACAAGCTGATACTGGTTTTTATTTTTATTTTGAGCCGGGCAGGCGCACAACAGGTTATGGATAACCATAGCACTAATGCTGACTCTGATGCTCCTGAGATAACAGTCACGGATAAGACCGGCCGGCGGAGTAAGACTAACCGCAGTCTAGGAAAAACGGTAAATAAAATAAGCCGCAGTTTTTCCGTAATAAAAGAAAATAAAAGAGATATTGCTGTACAAACCGGCTACAGCTATATGGGATATATAAATTTCTGGGAAAAAGATGAACTGGAAAACAGTGATGTGCTTAACAGTGTAACCGGTCTGCATGGCCTAAATTGCAGTTTTATATTTTCCGGTAAAAATTATATTACCATGCAGATGTCGCCCCGCTGGAATGCCAATAAATGTTTATTTCTAAATCTGGAAACCGGTACCAGTCGGCACATCAGCGAATTTTTCAGCTATGCAATCTTTTTTTTGGGACGGCTGATCTCTTTTAAAGATTCTATTCTAACTACCCGCGGTACCTCTCCTGACGGTCTGCAGACAGCTTTTCAGGAAACTGATGTCAAAGTAGCACGCTATAACGGAGGCCTGGGAATCATGCTGGCAGGTATGGGTGTAGCAGGAAATTTGTCGCTGGAGTACAGGGATATCTTTTTTATAAAACTGGGGCTATATTTTTCCATGACAGCAATTATGCCCAAACATGCGGCTATGGCTATAGGCGTCAACGGCCCGGATATTAAATATTATCCAAAACCGGAAAAATTTGGTTTTTTTCTGCATATACGTCCCATGAAATGGTTAATGGATATGAATTATTTTTCGTGGGGTATAATTTATCATTTTGGAAAATAATAAACAATATAAACTGCTGTTCAGGCCGGCTTTATTATCACTGAGTGTTATGCTGCTTTGTTTTATGAGTTGTTCCCCTCAAGTACGTTTTACCAATAATCATAACCGCAGTTTTGCAAATATATTCCGCGAGCAGTTTGCTGAAGATTACAGTAATGTTTCCGGTCTGGGTGTTCTGGAAGCAAAACTTGTTATACGCCTTGACGGGGAAAAGTTTAATGTCAGCACTCTTGCTGCAGGTGAAAACAGCGCCTACCGCAAGATTGATTCCGGCAGTTATCATGATTTCCAGGTGGATTTTGACCTGCAGGCAACTAATGCAACAGGTATTGTGCCTGTCTCACTTGCTTATATAGCGGAGTGGGAAATGGTACTGGATGAGTTATATGAGGATCTGGAAGATAATGATTTTTCTAAAAATGAGAAATATACTGTTGAACTGGATCTGCAGCTGCTCGAAAACGGTTATTAGCACCGCGGTAATGGAATTTTGGAAGATTTATTATTTTTTAAGTTCTACAGAGCGTTTTGCTGCTGCCTGTATGCAGTCGTTTATAATAGCGGCAAAATGGTTTTTGTCAAGGGATGCCAGTCCGGCCTCGGTTGTCCCTCCGGGGGAAGTTACCATATCACGTAAAGTGCGGGCGTTTTTATTCTGGCTTTTTAAAAGTTCAACTGCTCCGCTGACAGTCTCTTCAACCAGTTTGACAGCAATATCTTCATCAAGTCCGGCCTGCCGGGCAGCCTTGCTCATTTGAATAATATATTCATAGAGAAAAGCAGGTCCGGAGCCGGAGACAGCTGTAACAGCGTCTATTTTATCTTCGGTTACGGTAAAGAGAGTCCCTGTTTCTTTGGTTAGTTCCATTATGTCCTGTTTTTGCTCTTCAGTTATATCTGCCGCAAAGCTGATAGCTCCGGCGGCGCGGTTGATAAGGGCAGGTGTATTAGGCATGATACGCACCAGTTTTGGTACAGGATCTTTAAAAAAATCAGCAAGATTCTGAATGGTGATGCCGGCTGCGATAGAGATAAAAATTTTATTTTTTAATTCAGATATGCCGGAAAAGGAGGAAACGGTCTTTTCCATGTCCTGCGGTTTTACACATAAAAAAATAACTGCAGCCGTTTCAATTACTTCAGCAGCACTATTCACTGTTATGACCGGATAGTCCCGTGTGATATTTTCTGTTTTGGAAGGTACTTTGTCTGTTACGTATACATTTTGGGGTAAAACTTTTCTGCTTTTTAAAACAGCTTTGGCAATGGCAGCGCCCATATTGCCGGTACCGATAAAGCCGACTTTAAGTTCAGGGTCCACAGTAAATCCTTGGTTAATTAATAATTATTATTGTAATTTAAAAAGTTAAAAATAACAAGGGCTGCAGGCCAGCCGGGTGTGAATTTT
>Ga0102934_1000902_pt1 | contig 20490 bp, 25 predicted proteins | sample SalPonR2_A_D1_MG_FD_78175 | JGI IMG/M metagenome (GOLD analysis project Ga0102934, IMG submission 78175) | Salt pond soil microbial communities from South San Francisco under conditions of wetland restoration - Salt Pond MetaG R2_A_D1_MG | ecosystem: Environmental > Aquatic > Marine > Intertidal... | reverse complement strand
TTTTCAAATAATGGGGAAGATAATGTACTTTTCGCACATAACAGCTACAAAAATTCAATAAAAAATAACGTAGAACAATCAACTGAAACTATGGCTAATTCTCAATATTTTGAGGTTGAAACAAAATCAAATTTCACTTCTTCATTATCCCAAGAAGATTCAAAATTTGGAACTAGTAATTACACGTTTTTACAAAGAATTCAGAATCTCTTACGTAATTTTAGGGATGAATTTCTAACATTTAGAAATAATCTTGGTTTATTTTAAAGGAGGCAAAAAAGGGGAGGAAAAACTTAAAGGGGGCAAATTTTAAAAACAAGATTATCTTCAAAAAGTAATAATCTTAGTTTTCCTCCGCCTTATATTAAACCGCGTTCTTATTAAGCCGGTGAGACTCCGACATATGTGACCCCTATTTAAATTTTATGTTGAATATTTTTCAAAAATAAAAATGAATATATCATTTTCCAGTCATTAATCAATTCTTCTTTTTTACTTTTTTAGTTGCCCTGCGATCTATCTCTTGTTGTTCATGATAAGAAAGAATTCCTTTGTTAACCAGTTTCATAACTAACAATCGGTGAAATTCTTTGACATACATAATCTCAGATTCAATGGAAGAAATACTTGATGCATACTGATTAAATAACGCTACATCTTGATCAATTTGATTGCTAGTTTTCTCTAAGATTTCAGATTTTTTATGAATAATATCTTTAACCTGCTTGGTAACTTTTGTACCGAGTTCATATTCAACCTGATTGATCTTCTTCTCATTTTCCTTTTTTAATTCATTTAATGATTGCTCTTTAAATGATTCAACATCATTTAATCGTTTCACGATTGGTTTTAAACCACCAATCCTAGATTCAAGTCTATCGATTTCAGATTCATACATTTCTAATAATTTTGAAAGATCCTGTTGTTTCTCTGCAAGCTCAGTTAGTTTCTTTTGAAAATATCCTTCTTTCATAATAATCAACCATATCAACTAATGGACTCATCAAAAGAAATAACGCAGTAGTACTTTAAATTCACCCAGTTAATCAAAACAAGGGAAATCTGTTTTTCCACTTACAAGGGAATCATTGATTTAACTATGAAATTTCCACTAGCATACACAAGAAATGAAAAAATAGTCAATAGTATTGTTTGAAACCGACCTAATGAAAACTGTTTTTGCAAAAGTAAACAAACACCATTAACTATCTGAACAGGAACAGTTAATAATAGTGCCATAACTAAAAAGAAAATAACTGGTCCAAAACCAATTTCCAAAATAATGGGAAGAACACGTAATGAAAACAGTTGCGTAATCAAAATAGAAAGCCCAATGCCCGTCAATAACTCAAAGAAACCCCAGATTTTTTTCAATAATGAATGCTCAGAAAAATTTTTCACAGTAATCAAGGAATCAAATCGATTTTTATATTCCCTTTTAACAGCTTGTTTTTCCAAGGCTTGAAACGATGGAATCAAAAGAAGTAAACAGATAATGCATAATGAAATAATGCGAATTCGAAGTAATCTCATGTGAACTATGACCCATCCAAAATATTATCACTTGTTCTTTATAAATCTATCCTTTTTTGACCGTAAGTTTAGTGGGTCATTTGGAAAGATAATATCCTAAACAAAAAAAAGAAAGAATAAAAACAAAAAACTATTAAACTCGGGATTGTTTCAAATCTAACAAAGCATTGATGGGATGCAACAAGGCGAGTTACTCTATGAAAGAGGATAATATTAATTGTAAAATAGAATTAATTAAAAATCCAACCACGGGTCGAATGTCATTAACCGCCCATCTTAATCCACAAGCACCAAATATTTCCACAGATGAACACACCATATCATGGACGCCTACTCATGAAGAACAAGAATTTCTCATCGATGCAATACATCTTCTTAAAAATCAACAACAATCACCAATTGTGACATTCAGCAAAAAAGATGATGTATCATCAAAACAAGAGAGAAAACCCATAGATGGTGATATTGAATCGATTAATCAAACCATTGATGACCTGCCACGAGCTAGCAGCAAATTACATAAAAAAACTCATTCAACCGATACAATAGAACACATCATTAAGCAAAACACAAAACAATAATGAGATGACAACTTTTTTTCATCATTCTTTTTGTTTGATTTCAAAAAGATTACCAACAAAATCCTGGATGAACACTAATTCCTTTTCACCTTTTGGAATAATTGAAACTCTTAACCCTTGTTGTAAACATTGTTTTTTAAAGATATGCATATCATTTACTGAAATACAAACATGATCGAATCGTTCAGCAACCTGATGAGCATCTACAATAAAAATTTCAAAAACCGCAGATTCTACCTCAAACACCATAACAGCAATCTCATGAGAAACACTGATTGAAAATATTTGATTAACAAGATCTGAAGAAATCTCAAACTCTTTTACTCGTTTACCTTGAAGAATCTTTTCATAGAACTGAATGGCATGCTCTTTAGAATCAATAGTTAATGCCACATGTTTCAATTCAACCAAAAACAATTCCTCCTCAAAAAATAAAATGAAAAAAAGAAAAGAGGATTAGATAAGATCTAATTTCTTTCCTAGTTTTTCATACACACGAAGAATGGTATCAAGATCTTCACGAGTCATACCTGCATTCATTTGATTACGAATACGTGCTTTATCACGAGCAACCATTGGAAACACGATAGCAAGCGCAAAAATACCTTCATCATACATCATGTTAGCAAGGGTCTGTGCTTTCTTACTATCGCCAACAATTGCTGGAATGATCGGTGTTTGACTATAACCCGTGTCAAAACCAAGGTTTTCAATTTCCTTTTTGAAATATTTCGCGTTATCCCAAAGTTTCTTTACTCGTTCTGGTTCCTTTTCAACAACATCCATTGCTGCTAAGTTAATGGCAGCAACATGAGGTGGAAACGCTGCACTTAACAACCAAGACCGGGCAGTATTCCATGCATATTTAACGGTATATTCACTACCTGCAAACATACCACCAAAACCACCAAATGCTTTGGAAAACGTTCCCATTTGAAAATCAATTTCTTTTTCTAAATCAAATTCTTTACCAATACCATATCCGTTTCCAAGCACTCCTTCACCATGAGCATCATCAACATAGGTAAGTGCCCCATATTCATGAGCAAGCTTGTAGATTTCATCCATCTTAGCAATGTCTCCATCCATACTAAACACACCATCAGTAATCACAATGGCTCGACGATAATCCTTTTTAGATACTTCCTTTAACACTTTTTCAAGTTCACCCATATCTGAATGACCATAAATCGCTCGATCAGATTTAGTTAATCGAACACCATCAATGATACTTCCATGGTTCAATTCATCAGAAATAAGAATATCTCCTTTTCCAGCAAGTTGTGGAATAACACCGGCATTCACTGCAAATCCGGTTTGAAATGTTACTGCTGCTTCCGTGTTTTTGAATTCAGCGATACGATCAAATAATTGTTGATGTACATCCATGGTTCCAGCAATAGACCAATCTGATCCTGCTCCAGCTCCATATTTTTCAACGGCATCAATAGCTGCTTTTCTCAGATCAGGATGATTAGCTAAATTCAAATAATTGTTAGATGCAAGCATAATACATTTCTTTCCATCAACCGTGACATGAGGCTTTGAAGGACCTGCAAGCCGTCGAATCGTCCAAGTGTATCCTTTTTCTTCCAAATCATTAAATTCGTCTTTAAAAAATGCTGTAGTTTTCTGTTTCATTTCTTCACTATACCCCCAAAATTTTTTTTATGAGATTTACTCGTATATTTCAACTGGGTTTGTAGTCAGTGAAAGAAGAAATTGTATTAAAAGATGTTGGTTAAAAAAATGAAAAATACAAAGCATAATTTTGAATAAAATTCAATGTATTTTTTTATTGTTATATTGAGGTTATACGAACCACTCTACTCATCCGATACCCAATAACCACAAGCATCATTTCATAATCAACAAATTCCTGATCTAATGATTCATCACCAGTATCAACTCGAAGGATGGGAGTTGCTTTTAATTTAGATGGAGTAGAGACAACAATAATATTATCAATACCAATTCTCCTAATTATTTTTGGGCTCAACTGCAAATTCCCTCGACCAAAAATAAATCCTTGTGCACCAATTGGACTCAAAATTACTTTAATTTTTTTGTAATTCTTCAAAAGTGAAAGCAATTTTTTTTCATTAAGATCCTTTCCAATATTCTTTTTTTGATATATGGCATCAATCCCAAGTATTGTATTTTTAATTGATAATTTATTTGCAATATAATCAATAGTGCCACCTGATCCAAATAAATACAAGGTATCTAGATGGTTATCTAGTTCTTCTTCAATGTGATCAGTGATATCATTTTTAATTTCATCATCATTAATCTGGGCAAAAGATGCTTTTCCTACTTGAACATAGGTTGGTTCATTAATTCCAAGAGCAGTATCATACAAACGAACTTTCCAAGAACCCTTTCGATAGAGAGTTTCATCAAGATCCATAATTTCAGCATCACCCGTGTTTAATTCCCCTTTAATAAACCGGGCGATCATGGGTCCTGCAGCATGAGGCGTTACTGCAAATACACCAGAATGCATTTTTACACCAGAAGGGATACCAAGAATCGGAATGGTTTTTTTCACCGTTGAAACGATATCTCGAGCGGTACCATCTCCTCCACAAAACACAAGTAAATCAATTTTTTCATCAAGAAAACGCTTGCATGTATGAATGGTATCTTCATTACACGTTTTCCCAATCTTATCTGAAGAAGAATATACGATATGAATATCTTTTTCATCGATTCCAGCGTTTATCAAAATACGTTTTCCCATAGCACCTGAACAGGTAATCCAACTTATTTCATCTAAAACCTCAGTATAATCATCAATCAATGTATTTAGTGCAATCAATGCTTTTTCAGAAGCAACAGGATGAGCACCACGATGTACTGCTTCATCATAGACTCCATCCGTTCCCTTTAATCCGACACGACCACCCATACCAGCAATAGGGTTAACAATAAATCCGATTTTCATGTAAATTCAAAATCATGATAAAAACTAGGTCTATAAATAGGCAACGCCAAAACGATTAAGAAAGAAGAAAAAGATGAAAAAACATATCCATCTTTCAAAAATGAGAATATGTATTTTTTTATTTCTTCTTTAAGTATGGAAGGCCAGTTCTTTTATTTTCACCAACAGTGTATCCATCTGGTTTATCTGTTGGATTTCCACTTTTTGGTTTTCTTTTACTAAAAAAATAGATAGGTTGCTTTCTTCCACCTTTTAAGGTTACCTCACGGGTATACAATGTCCACCCTTTATATTCAAATGCCATTATATATTCCACCTTTCCACATAATTTTAGTGTTAATAAGGGAAATAAAGAATATAAGTGTTTGCTTTTAATAAAACAAAAGATAAGATATTCTAGTTTCGAATACCTTCTTGTTTTACGGTAAACACGGCTTCGCCTTCTGGTAAATGTGGTGAATCGATTAATCGAGCTATTCGTTTTGGTCCTTTACTTTTTCGTAAATAAATACGAAATGTTGCGGTGTGGCCAACAATATGACCACCAATAGGCCGAGTTGGATCTCCAAAACACGCATCGGGTTTAGAAGATACTTGATTAGTGACACAAACAGCGCCATTGTTCAGATCACCCCATCGAAGAAGATCATGCATGTGTTTGTTTAATTTTTGTTGTCGATCAGCAAGTGCTCCTCGTCCAACATATTCAGCTCGGAAATGAGCAGTTAAGGAATCAACGATGAGTAGTCCACCAGGTTGTTCTTTGGCCATCTCAATTACTTTTTCAACAAGTAACATTTGATGACTTGAATTATATGCTCGTGCCACATGGATATTTTCTAATACTTCATCTGGATCTAATTCAAGTGCTTCAGCCATTTGGACAATTCGTTCAGGTCTAAACGTATTTTCCGTATCGATAAAATAAGCTCCTTTATCCATACCACCTTGCTCTTTAGGGAGTTGTACGTTGACACAAAGCTGATGAGCAATCTGAGTTTTTGATGAACCAAATTCACCGAATAATTCAATAATTGATTGTGTTTCAAATCCGCCTCCAAGGAGTTCATCGAAGGTTTTTGATCCTGTTGTGATTCGACCCACTTTCGACCGACGATCCATAAGCACAGCACCCGTCTCAAATTCACCAACATTCGCAAGTTTTCTTGCTTGAAGAATCATTTTCGCTCCGGTGGATTCACCGATTTCAGCTGCATCAGTAAGTTCTTTTGGTGATGCTACAGCAATGCTCATGATATCTGTGTATCCTGCATCCCTCAATTTTTCAGCAGTTGCTGGACCGACACCTGGTAAATCATCTATCGAATAAGTTTCAGTTTCTTTCCCCATAACATTACCTTAATCACACTGTAATAAGAAAGACATTTATAAAAGTACGCCACCCGTCAGTGAAAGTATTCAATTGCTTAGGAGAATTGGGTAATTTTATCTGTTTTTTCTTCTTTTTATAAGGTTTCTATAAAAATCGTATAATTCATTATTCTTTCTACTATCTTGCCAAGGCATTGGTTTTCTGGCTAAAAGATCTCCATGGTGTGTTGTTGACCATACTGATTTTTTTTGAGTAATAGATTGCTCAGTCCCATAATATATGATGATTGGTTGGTTGATAGAAAACTGGATTTCTGCTGCTTTTTTCAGTTTGTGAATCTGATTTCCGCATTGAAATAATACTCGATCCATATCATGATTATCTAAAAATAATGGAAGACAGAAATTAGATGGAAATTTCTTATAATGGTGTTGTAAACCTTTTTTTAATTGTTTTTGGGAACCATTTTGTTGACAAATGTGATACTGGAAAAGTTGTTGGGCTGTGAAATCAAGGACACCATCTAAAAATGAAATATAATTTTGAAGCACACTATCTGAAGGTCTGTTTCGTAACCATTTCAATCTTTTCCATGGTATTTGAATAGTTTTCAATTCATTCCATTGTATGCCTTGCATCCATGCTTCTCCAATTAACCATGTATTTGAATATTCTTTTTTGATCTCCTGAGTAAACTGTTTCCAAAATGAGTTTGATGGACCAATAACATGATCAAGCCGGTATCCATCTAGACCAAATGATAACCAATATTTAGCAGCATTGATGATATGATTCCTTGTTTCGGGATTCTTTAAATTTAATTTTGGAAGTTCGTTAACCGAGAGAAAACAGTGATACTGATCTGGCCATTTGGTGAAATAAAACCAATTTTTATACGGACTATTTTTTTCACTAATTGCTTTTTGAAAAAATGGATGCAATCGAGAAACATGATTAGGAACAAAATCTGCGATAATATGCATATTATTTTGATGACAAAGATCAATGAGTCGTTTCAATTCTTTTTTTGTACCAAAATGAGGATCAATATCATAAAAATCTGTGATGTGGTATCCATGATACGCACTTGTTTTATAAAATGGTGAAATCCAGAGGGTGTTCACACCTAGGTTTTTAAGATAGGATAGTTTATCTATAATTCCTTTGATATTCCCTCCGATGAACTCTGGTTTTTCCCAATCTTTTGTTGGATCGTATCCGGCAAATCGATCTATTAAGATTTGATAGATAATTGCATGATTAAACCATTTGTCACTATTTTTATCTTTCATGATTTAGTAAACATGAAAAAAGTGGATTATAAACTCGTTGTTTTTATCTAATTATCCTTTAGATTGTCCAATAGAAAAATTGATTATTCTCCAGAGAATAGTGCTGCTACTTTATCAACCTGATCTTTATGAGCAAGTACTGTTGCTTTATCTCCTGCGAAAAGTTCAACGTCTTCAGTTGGAATGATAAATTTATGATCTCTTTCTATAGCAACGATTAGACTTTTTTTAGGAAGCCCTATTTTTTTGATGGTTTTTCCTGAAAATTTTGAGTCTGGTGCTACTGGAATTCGAAAGATTTCAGCGTATTTTCCCACATTCATGTAATCTTCTACATCTGGATGAATAATTGATTTGTAGAGGTGTTCAGCCATAACGATATTTGGACTTTTCACCATGATGATGTTTTTTTCTACATACATGGGTTTACTTTCATCTTGGTTAACTACAGATACAAGATGTTTTACGCCTTTGTTTTTCGCTAATGAACAAACCATAAGATTAACTGCATCATCACCTGTAGTAGTGACTAATACATTTGCTTTTTTTATCTCAGATTCATCAAGCGTTTCTTCTAATGTTGCATCAGCGTTAATAGCGACCGCATCGAATTTTCTTGCAATTTCCTCGCATCGTTCTTGATTTTTATCGATGACGATGATGTTATGTTTTCCCTCACTAAGGATTCGTTCGGTTAATCGTTTGCCTATCCCGCCGGCACCTACTATTACAATGTACATGGTCAATTCCTTTTAATTTTATTTTATTGGATTTAGTTGCATCCAGGTAAATTTCTTTCCAATTTAAAAGTTTCCCATGAATTAATTTTATACGTTAACAAATTTTTTGTTGTATCAATACTAACTTATTTTTTAAGTAAATAACGTTTAATCGTTCAACTTATTTTTGATTTACTAATTTTGAAAGGATTATATATTGTCATGACATATATTAAAAAAAGTTAAATTTAAACTTAAGATTAATTAATTTAAGTTGTTAATTATTAACATTAACTAATTAGCGTTAGAACTTAATAATTGACATTGTGTTAAATTTTATCATGGAATTATAAGAATCAATTAGTTTTTTAATTTTTAATTTTTGGCAATTAGTTTTGCTAAAAAAATCGATTCCATTTTGAAATAAATTAATGTGCTAGATAAAATCTAGCATGTAATTGATCAGTCATCATTTTTCATTTCGTGATCAAATTTTCCAAAACGATCAACTCACTATCTTTTTGCTCAGAAACCCATTTTTAGCCCAAAAACCCCCTATTTTTAATGGAAAAACCTATTTTTGGTATGTTTCCCTTCTTATCAACTTCGGTCTACCAAAGTTGATACATACCGGGTAAGGCGAGTTAATACTAAAATTTTGAATTTTTTGTAAGCAAATTTTTGAAATTGAGACTAACTTTCAAAACAAAAAACAAAATGTAGTTGAAAATAATGGTTTTAATAAAATTTCGAAATGGGCCTTATATTATTCATGCTAGAAAAAATCTAGCACGCTTTTTTTCATTGTCAACTTTTTTTAATTCAATTATTTAGATCCAGATTTTGTGGTAAATTTGAAAATTGCTTAAAACACCATTTTTAAGCCATTTACCCCCTACTTTACTTACCAAAATGGCATTTATCGTAAATTATTAAATTAATTATCATAAATTTGCTAATATTTGTAAATAATATTTAATAAATATTACTTTTTTATTTATTATTAATCTTAAATTGGCAATTATCGAATAATTTTTTAGATATTATGGAGGGATATACTTTTTCATGTTCATATTCATCCCAATGAAACGTGCCACAGTACAATGGATTCTTTAAAATTTTAGAAATGGTTTGTGCTCTCCACGTTCTATTTTGTTTTGTGGGAATATTTTTTTCATTAAGATGTTCAGCGATTTTGTTCATACTTAATCCATCTACATACAAATTAAAAATATCCTTAACAATAGTTGCTTCTTTTTTATCAACAATTAATTCATTATTTTCATAATTGTATCCATATGGGATGTTAAAGCCAAGTGATCCTCCATTTGTTCTTGCTTTTTGAGCCATACCATCATAGACACGTTCTCCAATTTGTTCAGATTCAAGTTGAGCAATTCGTTGTATGATATCCATCACAAATCGTCCCATTGCAGTTGAGGTATCCAAAGATTCGGTCATTGAAACGAATTCTTTATTTTCCTTTTTCAAATTCTCCATCATTAACATAAAATTTTTTGAATTCCGATGAATCCGATCCATCTTAATGACTAATAACATATCCCATTTATGGATATCATCTAACAATTTTTTATAGGCAGGTCTTCGGGTATTTCTCCCAGAATATCCATCATCAACATACTCACCAACAATCTTCCAATCTCTTGCAGTACAATAGGCTCGTAATTTATCCAATTGGGCATCTAACGAAAAGCCTTCTTTTGCTTGATCCTCAGTAGAAACCCGCGTGTAGAGTGCAGCTTTTTTCTTTCCCATCCACTAAATATTACCAATTTTTTGCTTATAAAAATATCGATAGATGGAGTTGATTAGCCAAAAAAGATAAGTTAATGTTTAACATTAATTAGTTAATATGATAGCGCTTTTGTTAATAATAATTGCTGTTGAATGACAACTAAACATATTTTTTAGAAAGTTGGTCAATAAACATTTAAAGCACCACAACATTACCATCTAAAAATGGGAGAAATGCCTATGGAAGACCTTGAAAAACCATATCATCTAAAAAATAAACTTGGACATCCAACTATCGAAGATGTCGCAAATCAACATAATGAACTCTTAAACAATATGTTATCATTTCCAACAAAGAACACACTCAACATCACCGAAACCATGTCTTCTCCACTAGAAACTCCAAACGATCGATACAAAAACTACCTTCTCCAACAAATAAAAACCTACAAAGAGACTTCAGAAAAAGAATAATTATTATTTTTCTTCCTTTTCATCACTTTTTTCAAAAGTTAATGCTTTAGAATTAATACAATACCGAGTTCCCTCCGGTTTGGGTCCATCATTAAACACATGTCCAAGATGACCACCACAGGAAGAACAGCACACTTCGATTCGTTTCATCCCTAAGCTTAAATCGATTTTTTTTGTTACTACATCAGAATGGATAGGTTTTGTAAAACTAGGCCAACCAGATGCCGAATGAAACTTATCATCACTATCAAATAAAAGGTTACCACAGCCAGCACAACGATATACGCCATTGCGTTCTTCATCAATATATTTACCCGTGAATGGAGGTTCAGTTCCATTCTCCCAGAGGATATGAAAGACATCACGAGGCAGGCTTTTTTTCCATTCTTCAACAGATTTTTTCATTAATTATTTACACCTTTTCTAATCAAACGTTCAGATTTAATTCTGTAAATACTTATATAATATCTGTTTCACTTAAACATTAGGATTATTGAAGTACTAGTAATTATTTTTTTTTGGAAAATACGATAAAGTAGGAAAATTAGAGAAATTTTGTGAGTTGATGTAATATTTCTTGTTTAGATCCCTTTTTGTCAACAAGGACTCGTCCCTCGTTTTTCCAAGGACGAGATGGATGTGATTTTTCTTTTTCTACAGCGGGATTAAGTCCTGCTGCTTTTGCTGCTTTTGACAATTCAGTAACAGTTGGTTTTTCAATACAATGTTTTCTTGGAAGTCTTCTTCCATCATTTCTGGAAACCATCTTGTCAAAATAAATAGGATAAATTACGAACTTATCATCTGAGCGGTAACCCATACTGTTACATCCAGTTATTCTTTATTCTTTTTTTCTAGTAAGATTGCGTTAACCATTCCTACTTGGCCAGGTCGAGATGTCACTTTTGCTTTTCCTACTGAAGTTTCGATAACTGCTCCTTTGGTGATGATGTTACGTCGAATGTAGTTAATATTTGCTGGGTTGTCGATAACAGATTTAATCTCAGTTTTTTGTGTTTTGTTTGTTTCTGGATTTACAACATACGCAGTATCAATGGTTTTTGCTGAGAATTTATGTTGATTGCCTCGTATCCTGTTTTTCTTTATTGACGTTGGTCCAATTGTGGCTAAATGTGTTTCTCTGCCAATCTCGAAACGTCTTTTTCCACGGGCGTAACGAATTCTTCGTCCAGATTTACTTCTTTGCGATTTACCTTGCCAAAGTGCCATAGTAAGTCCGGAATACAGCGGTAATATATAAATTATATGCTTATTATGGGGTAAATGCAATGAAAAACTTTTAGTAATTAAAGGAGTTGATGGGTGCCAAAAGAAAGTATAATCAATAAAGAGGCGATGAATGATGGCGGAAGAAGTCGAAGATGATAATATCATATTTGTAGGTAATAAGGCACCGATGAATTATGTGGTAGCGGTATTAACCGAGTTTAAAAAGAACAATGAAGTAATTATTAAGGCTAGAGGAAGAGCGATTAGTAAAGCCGTGGAAACTGGTTTATTGGTCAAAAAGAAATTTTTAAAGGAAGCCGAGATTATTGAAATCAAAGTTGATCTTGAAAATATTATTGATGATAAAACTCAGAAACCAATGGACATCCCTGCAATTGAGATTTATTTAGCAACTCCCGATAATTAGTAAAATTAAATTAAATCTTTTTTCTTCTTTTTAATATCATATAAGTTAATTCCCATTTTATATTTTCTTTTCTTTATCGAAAATTTTTTAAATGAACTAAACCATGTATAATCACATTTTTGATATACATAATATCATGGGGAATGTAACAATGAAATCAACAACGTATGCCAGTCTTGTAACCATCGTTTTTGTAGTTCACAAAGATCATATAGCTACAAGTATTGATGGCGCCCTTCGAGAAGTCGATACGCTTTGTGATGAACTTGGATTGGATTGCGATCTGAGTCATATGACGAAATACCGGATTATATCAGATATGCTTCAACACAAGGTTCTTGTTACCAGAAAATCTAAGAAAAATAAAAAACTTAGACTTTCCAAGCAGATTCGAGATATGCTGGAATAAATTTTTTTCTTGTATCCTACATCTAATAAAAAAATCTATAATTTTTTTTGTCATTAAAATTATTAATAAGATGTCCATTACCCTTTGTCTCATGGTACAAGATGGTTATCGTGGCGGCATGAAAAAATATGATTTCTCATTAACGTCACTATGGCGAGCCTTTGTCCTCGTGTTCTTACCAATTACGGCTTACAGCTTAGGGTTAGTTCCATCATTACTTAGTTTTTTTTACTTACTTCCTTTCTTTTCATTTACTAATCCCTTTCATATTGTTTTGTTTGCCTTTTTTTTAGTTGGTGAATTCTTCTTGTTCATGATCTTTGAAACCCTTGTTCCTGGTTTATTTTTAAAAATATTTCGTATTCGCTGTGAAGAAGGATTATTTGATGTTTCCATCAAGGATAAAACATTTTTCAAGCTTGGCTTGCATAATATGCTGTATCGTCCACCGTTAAAACTCATTGAACAATTCAAATTATTTCCATTACGAAGGTTGCATCATAGACTAGCCGGATTAAAAATCGATAAAACTAGTATTCTCCCAGGAACAGAGCTTTTTTATGATCCCTACGTCACCGAAATTGGAAAAAATACGCTTTTTGGAGGATACGTAAAAATCACAGGTCATATGATTGAAGACCGAATGAGAATTAAAAGAGTAAAAATTGGAGATAACTGCATGATTGGTGCAGAAACCTATATCATGGCAGGAGCAATTATTGAAGATAATGTTACCGTTGGTATTCGCAGTGTTGTTACAAAAGACCAAGTGTTAAAAGAAGGTAAAACTTATGTTGGTGCTCCTGCCAGAGCAATAAAATCAAAATGATTTGTTATAATAAAAAAAGTAATTCGTTTTTTTACCAATGCCTTCTTTTTTCAATCCAGGCATTATCAACTTTGTCTCGAAGATCTGCTGGTAAATTAGGAGTTTCATCATGAAATGTACCATCATCATCTTCCCACCAAATCAGCGTATCTGTAGTTTTCTTCGTGTTTTTATCAGTAATCTTTGCCCATATCTCGGTTTTTTCTCGTCCCTCAATTCCTTCCTTGATAACTCTGCTTACTTCAACCATGCGACTATCCATAATAATTACCTCAACGACCCATAATTGATATAATCAATGTATTCAAATACCTTATCATCATATTTGTTATAAAAGAGGAAATGTATTTTTATAATACAAACTTTATGATTCGATTGACATATGGAGGATTAATCATCTTATGAAAAATAATGATACCTCAATACTTCCAGAAAAGGTAAGTAACCAAATCGCTGCATTATCTAATGATAGCATTCATGGATCAACTTTTCTAACAAAAAAAGCAATCAATATTGTAAAATCCTACATTAATGAAAAAGATTTATCTGAAATTAATTTTGAAACACTGAAAAATATGCTGAGTTTCATTGTTGACGCTCAACCAACAATGGCATTACTTTTTTCCTTTTCAAACAAATTTTTATTTTTTCTTGATGAATTGAATGAAGAAAATAAACCTATTGCTGAGAACAAGGAATCGATCATCACGTTCTTAGAACATTTTTCTCAATCATTAAAAAAAGGAAAATCACTGATTTCTCAGAATGCAATCCATCATCTTTTATCAACGTCAGTAATTGCAACTTATTCTTCAAGTGGTACCATTCAGTATACAATTGAAAAACTATCTGAACAAAATACCTCCATAACTGTTTATTGTGCTGAATCAAGACCGAAATATGAAGGAACACTTCTTGCTCAATCATTAGCAAAAAAAGGAATTGACGTTAATTTAATGACTGATGCAACCTTATTTTCAAAAATTAAAGACGTTAATAGCTTAGTTATTGGAGCAGATGCCATAACTAAACAAGGGAATATCAATAAAATAGGATCCTATCCTTTAGCTCAATTAGCATCTGATTATACCATTCCAATTTATTGCCTTGCGCATTCTTTAAAGATTATTCCTAATGAGTATTCCTTGCAAAACGAATCGAAAAAACCTGATACCGATCTTCTCTCTGAAAAACAAGAAAATATTGCCGTGATCAATTACTATTTTGATACCACACCACTTAATCTTTTTAATGGTATCATTACTGAAAAAGGATTTTTTCAACCAGTTGATATAAAAGAATTCATTCAAAAACAATCTCTTCATCCTTTTCTAAGGAGAAATGATTCTTAGAAAACTAAAAGATATGGTCATTTAACAAATTAACAGGTAGTGATTGGATGAGAAAACGATGTTTACGTGTAGTATGATCCGGTAATGATTTTGAAAACGCAAACATTAATTCAAATTCATTTGAAAACGTTTCTTCAAATGCTTTCGTAATACTTTCTTTAATACTATCTTTTGATATATTTTTGTTATACAAAACCAATGTTATGTTTAACTTTCCGCTCCTTTCTTGTTTGATCTGCCATTTTAATACTCCGTTTGAATGTTGACTGATCAAATGATTGATTTCAGACGAAAGTATGATTTTATTATCGTTTGTAACAACTCCATCGCTAATTCTTCCTATGATTCTTTTTACCATTGGATACTTTCTTCCACAAGCACATGTTTCACTAGTATAAACTCCCATATCACCTGTTTTATATCGGATAAAAGGAAAGATGAATGATTGAAGACCAGTTGCAACAATTTCACCAATTGCTCCTTCTGTGGTCACGGGATTTTCTTTTGCATCGATCAATTCGAGGATACAATAATTGGGAAACACATGGTGAAGATCACTTTTCTCACATGTTGCACTAATTGCATTTTTTTCACCATTACCATAAATATCAAATAATCTGCAGTGAAATATTTTTTCGATTGTTTCTTTTTGCCAGGGATAAACAGGTTCACCATGACAATAAATAGCATTAATATCAAAGGAGTAAGTAACGTTTGTTTCTAAGATGAATTTTGCTAAAAAATATATTGCTGAAGGATACGATACAATATAGTGAGGATTAAAATCTTCAATTTTTTTTAAGAAATATCCGTACTGATTATCTAGATGAAGAGAAGATAGTTCTAAGGTATTTAATAACCGATGAAGACGAGTTTTATTGGAGATGCCAAGAATTGAAACAGTTCGTTTTCCTCGCTTGTACCCGCCACGATGCATAAACATCCTATTATAAGCAAAATGATTTGCTAACCATTTATCTTTGTTGACATAAAAACTGAGCGGTTCTTCGGTAGTTCCACTAGTTTTTATTCGATGAAAAATACTTTCTTTGTAATTTTTTGCTTTTAACTCATTAATATTTTCTTTAACTAATTCTCTAGAAAGAAAGGGAATTATCCTTAGATCCTCAAACGTATTGATATCATCAGTTTTAATATTATATTTGTTAAATAATTTCTTGTAATAAAAAACATGATCATAGCAGTGAGATACTAATTTTTTGAGTAATTGTATTTGATATGTTTTCCATTGTCGTTCAGCCCAGTATTCCGATTTTTTCAAAAATGATACCAGAGCACGTTGCTGAACATATGATTTAACGAACGTGGGAAAATAACCCATGAGTTTTCAATAAAAACAATTCAAACATAGTTTTAAATAGATTATTATCCAATTTATCTATCTCTTTTTTCAGGTTGATCTAAGGTTTCAGGATGAAGTAACCGTTTTTCAGCACCATTCTTCAACAAACCAATTTTATCACCCTCAACAATACGATGATCAAACGTTCCACTAATAGGTAGCATTGGCCGTATGACAATCTCACCATCAACAACCACAGGTTTTTCCTTGATTGCACCCATGGCAATGATTGCTGGAAGATTAGAGATGGGAAGTAACGCAAGATATCCTGTGGATAATCCGAATACACCAATGTTTGAAATGGCGATACTTCCAAAAGGATCTGGTTTTAACTTCACAAATGGTAAGGGGAATCCATTATCAAAAAGCCACCATTTAATGAATTTAACAACAGGTCCTCTCAAAGGCCAAGGAATCTTTGCAATTGATTTTTGAATGTTAAATGATTTCTTTTTCCCTGAATAAATCTTTTCCAGTTTCTCTTTTTGATACTGAGCAATTTCGGTAACTGTTTTTTCTTGGGCTTTAGGAATAATCATACTTTGAACGCTTTTTCCAGATTGAGCCACAGCAAGAAAAACATGAGCATGCTCTCGTTGTAACAATTTTCCTCTGCGAACAAAACAATTCATCTCTGGAACATCATAATATAATGATCTTGCAAGCGCTGCAGTAACCATGTTAGTAACCGTGATTCTGATTCCTTGTTTCTTTTTTTTAGCGATGAAATCTAACATTGGTGAAGCATCCACCTCATAAGTACCATACACTTTTCCGTCACGAGGAGGACCATAAATGTTAACTGCAGTTTTTCTCCAAGCATCAATTTTAATTTTCTTAGCCATGAGAATACCACTTGGGTAATGAACTGATTATAAAAAAAACTTTTACTATTTTTCGAACCAGTTTTTAACAATCATCAGTTTATAGACATACTGAGTAAAGAATCTTATTTGAAAATGTTTATTGCTGATTCTTCAGTTTTCTCAATGATGCGTTCACTTCCACAAAATGGGCATCGTTTATCATTTGAAATTTCTTTGTAGACTACTGGATCGAAAAATTTGTTTCTACAATCCTTACACATCCATTGCATCTGTTTGGATGGTTTTTTCGGTTTTCTTTTTTTCTTCCTTGAAGATGTTTTCTTTATCCTCTTTGGGACAGTTACACCTTCCTAATGAATATAAAGGCCTCCATTGACATTAATTGTCTCACCAGTTATATAACTTGCTAAATCTGAAGCTAAAAATAAAGCCACATTAGCAATATCATTGGGTTTGCCTAAACGATGTAAGGGGATTTCATTCATCCGAGATTGCCGCTGTTGCTTTGAATAATTGGCAATAATGTCGGTATCAATAGTGCCCGGTGCGATAGCATTAACTAAAATGTTATCTTGAGCAAGTTCTAACGATAAACTTCTCATTAAACCGAGTAAACCTGCTTTTGAGGTGGCATAATCAGCTCCATGATTTGTTCCTTTAAACGCAAGTTGAGAAGAAATAAAGATGATACGACCATCCTCTGGCATAAAGGGAAGTATTTCTTTTGTAACGATATATGCTGAGTTCAAATTCACATTAATAAGATGATTCCATTCTTTTAAGGAAATATCTTTAAAATCATGGCGATGATAAATTCCTGCATTAAGAACTAAAATATCGATAGAGTCTCTTATTTTTGTTAGATTAGATACTATTTGAATTACATCATTTTTGTTACTAATATCTGCTTTAAGAAGCATTCCAGAGTTGTTTCCATTTTTTAACGATTGAAGTGTTTGTTTAGCTTCTTTGTCATGGGAAACATAGTTTATGCCAACATAACAACCATGGTCTGCGAACACATCTGCGATTGCTCTACCGATTCCCCTAGATGCACCAGTAATCAATGCTGTTTTTCCTTTTAACATTCTAACTGAACTCCTGTAATGTCACAAATAGTAACGTTAACTCTTTAGTTTTTTCCTCCATTTCAAATGAATCTAATAATTTACAATTCCGATATTTGTTCTTGTCAAATCATGCGAATTATTAATCTCTAGCCTTACTATTTTTTCTTTAGATCTTCTATCAAAAAATTTGTTAAGATGTTGAACCAAATATATCTAGTATATAGAGCAAAAGAGTTTAATTCATTTATTTTTGTTTATAGCGATAATTGAATAATGAACGATTTTATTTGATTAAGATGAAGGTTCACGATACACAGGATGATGATCACTTTTTATTAAATAGATGAGAAGCACTCCAGCAGTAATGAATAAACCAGCTGATACTACCAATATGATGTTGTTAAATCCATAGAGTTCTTTTCCCTGAGCTATTGCACCACCAGTAACTGGACTTCCAATTAGAACAATCAACGATCGAAACACTCCTAATTTTGCACCAGCGGTTTCTTTGTCCCAATAATCCATAACAAAAGAAGTCCGAATTGGATAAAACGCTCCAGTTTGAGATAATAAAAAGGAAACAATGATCAATCCAATGATTGAAGTTTCAATAGTGAGAAAATAAAGTGAAACACCCGCAAGAAACGTTAAGAGCATCATGATAAATAATCGATTAATTCGGTCAGATAAATGACCAATCACTGGTTTAAATAATAGTCCTCCAGACATCATAATCGCAAATAGTAATCCTGCTAGTTCAGGTCCAAATCCTTTTTGCTGTTGCAAATATGTTGGATACCAATTCAGCATTCCCATCCAAGCAAAAGAAATCATTAAGTTTACGATGAACATGAATATTATGTCTTTTTGTTTTAATCCTTTTAAACCGGTGGTGAATCGATCTTTCCAGTTTTGATGAATAGGATCAACTAATGTTTCAGTAATGTATTTATAAATAAAAAATACGAGAATTACACCGAGTATCCCCCACAAAAAAAATACGTTCCTCCACCCTAAGAATAGTGCTAAAAATGGAACAATTAACGGAGCAAATCCAGATAAACCACCGATTGAGGAATGAATGCCAAGTGCTTTTCCCTTACGCGGACCGAATAATTCAGCAATCATAGTAAAACTGGGAGCTGGAAGGATACCTGCGGCCATACCAATCAAAGAGAAGGTAATTATTAGTGAGGTTGCATTGATGTTAAATCCGGTGAGAAAGGTTGCGATGCTAAAGAATAATGCAGAAAAAGTAATGATAATTTTTCTACCATAAACATCAGAGAGCATTCCACCAGGAAACTGCATGATCCCATACATGGTCCACATTCCCGTAAATGCCCAACCTGCTTGTATATCAGATATTCCAAGGTCTCCGGTGATATCAACAAGTAATGTTGATGGGGTGATACGTCCAACAAAGATAAGTAACCATGCAAGTGAAATTAGGAGAAGTGATGATTTTTGATAGGTGTTCATGGTCAAGCGGCAATAAAAAGTCATATTAAAAGATTGTGCAGAATCAAATGAGATCGGATATGATATCACTTGAATTTACGGATTTTACGAATTAAATGGAAAAGTATAAGTGCATCTATTGTGTTTCTAATATTTGTGTGAGGATGTACCAAGTAAATACACATCGTATAGGGATGAATGCTGGAAAGGTCTGGGATATGCTTCATCAAAACCATTCATTAACTCAACATCAGATTATACAAGAAACTGGGTTGAGTGAATATGAATTTTATCAAGCTGTTGGTTGGCTTTCTAGAGAAAATAAGATTTGTAAACAGGGAGAATTCTATCATCTTGGTGAAACGAATCTAACTGATCCTATTGGTGAAACCGCAGGTGAACTGGTCACTGTTCTGGAAGATTTAACAGAGTCGGTGGAGGGTCTTGACCGGTTAACCAGGTTAGAATCAGATGAATTTCATCAATCTGTTGGTTGGTTGGCCCGTGAAGGTCATTTTCAAGATAGTCAAGAGGTTAGTGATCCTGCTGTAGATTCAGAAACATTAGATGAAAAAGTGTGCAGACTTCAAGATGAGATAGAAGTGTTATCTGATGAACTAGTTTCAAGAAATCATATTGTCAGTGAGTTAACCCGGCAGTTAACTGAAACGCAGACAAAATATATCCAAGATTTTGATGTCATTGAAAAATTAAATACTCAACTTAATCGCAGTCATGAGCATCTTTCTTCGGTGGATGAGCGGAATGCTGAATCAGATGAAAAAACTCATTTCTTGGAAAATGAACTTCAAAGTCTCCATCAAGAATTAAATTCAAGGAATCATATTGTCAGTGAATTAAGTCGTCAACTAACAAGAACACAAACAA
>Ga0102934_1000899_pt1 | contig 20513 bp, 30 predicted proteins | sample SalPonR2_A_D1_MG_FD_78175 | JGI IMG/M metagenome (GOLD analysis project Ga0102934, IMG submission 78175) | Salt pond soil microbial communities from South San Francisco under conditions of wetland restoration - Salt Pond MetaG R2_A_D1_MG | ecosystem: Environmental > Aquatic > Marine > Intertidal... | reverse complement strand
TATTATTTTGAAAAAATAGCACAAAGGTTGCGTAATGTGCGGGTGTGTTGTGGAGATTGGTCAAGAGTTTTGGGCGAAGTACCGACCATATCCCATGGTGTAACTGGAGTTTTCTTCGATCCTCCTTATGCTGTTGATAGAAAAATGGAATATTCAAGTGACGATCTCACCATATCAGATAAAGTGAGAGAATGGTGTTTGACAAACGGAGATAATCCATTATTTCGTATAGCCTTATGTGGTTATGATGATGAACACGACATGCCTGATAACTGGTATGTAATGAAATGGGAAACAAGTGGTGGTTATGGAGCGAAATCCCAAACACAAGCCAAAGAAAATGGGAAAAAAGAAAGAATTTGGTTCAGTCCATATTGTTTAGTGAAACAAAAAAAAGGCTTTATAAGATAAGGAAAGAGAATGACACAAACAATCAAAAGAATAAATCTGATAAACATCTTGGAAAGCGTGGGCGCAGGACTCGCAAACAAAGAACTGATTGAGCAGAGCAAATCATTTGTCTTTAGTGATGGTAAAGTATTCACATACAATGATGAAATTGCAGCATCAACAACAATCGATCTTGAATTAGATGGAGCAGTAGAAGCCGAAGCTCTGTTAAAACTATTGAACAAAACCAAAGACGATGAGATCAAAATCTGGACTACCGATGACGAACTGAGAATCAAGGGAAAGAAGTTCGACACCGGAATAAAACTCGATTCAGAAATCAAGCTTCCGATTGATGAGATTGAAATTCCAGAAGAGTTCACGAACGTTCCAAAAGAATTCAGTCAGCTTGTCCGTCTTGCTTGTTTGACCGCGAGTAAAAATCTGAGTGATGATCTTCTCACATGCGTTCACTTCACGAACAACTATATCGAATCCTGTGATAATGATCGTATCACACGTTGTAATCTTGGAAAAGAATTTGAAAACGAGGACTTGGATGTTCTTATCTCTGCAAAGAACTTGGAGAGCATTGTCAAAGAAAGAATTATTGGATTCATGACTGATGATTCATGGGCACATTTTAAAACCGATGAAGACGTAATACTTTCCAGTCGCTTGTACAATGAAGAGTATGTTGATCTCGATGATTTTGTTCCAAATAAAAAGGGAGACAAAGTAGAGCTTCCGGAACAGATTTCTACCGTACTTGATCGTGTCGATGTCTTTAGTAAAGATGAGGTTTCGAACGAAAAAAATGTCCACGTCAATCTAAAGGAAAAGAAACTCGTACTCTCAGCACAAAACGATTCTGGCTGGATTAAAGAACGGGAGAAAACAAAATACAAAGGACCAAGCATAGAATTTACAATCAACTCCGATTTCCTACGTGATATCCTCTCCATGTCAAATGAAGTCCAAATAATTGATGACATCTTGATGTTTGAAGATGACAGCTCAGTACATCTCATAAAGCTCGACAACGATTCAGAAAACGACGACGATTAAAAAACTCTGTCTCTTTTTCACGACTAAAAACTATATTAATTAATAGAACAAACAACTCTTAACAGAGAGCATGAGATTTTTATGTCCAAAAAATCTACGCAATACAGAGTAAGCACAATTCCACGTTTGATAGAAGAGACAGGTAGGATTTATATTGGTTGTGAAAAGTTTGGACAGCGTTTTGAGGTCTCTGTTTGTGATAGTCGTAGATGCAAGCAGAGAAAGAAATGCAGACAATATCAAGAAGCAGTCCGAATGCGAGAGGATTTGGAGAATGAAAAACCAAAGCGAAGAAGAAAGAAAAAAACTGAGGAGTTTGTATCAAAGCCTGCTCGACGCAGAAGAAAGTCTACGGAAAGCGTCACGAACAGCACACAACACAGAAGGAGAACTAAGAAGGTTCATAGCACAAATAACGAAAATAGAAAACGACGACGAAGAAAATGATTAGGAGATAATATGATAAGCGAATGCGCAAGAATAGGATGCAAAAATAAGTTCCAGCACCCGAGAGTTGTTGTCAAAAATTACTGCTCAAAGTATTGTAGATTCGTTGCAACAGGAAGCAGAAACAGAAAGAAAAGAAAGAAACTGGATCGTTTAATACCGACATATGATTCTGCTTGTAGAATTAGTGATAGTTTAAAAACACAGCTTGAGAAGGAGAACAAATGAAACGTCAATATTTTATTGTCAAGACAGAACTTCCAGATGATTTCCCCGTAGCACAAGCTCAAGAGAATATTAAAAACACACTCGCTGATCATGCAGACAAAGACTTTGATGTAAACGTGGTCAAACCAATCTCTGATAGAACCATGAAAAAAGTTTTTAATATCCAAACTTGAGGTTCACCTTCTATGACCAAAGGTTTTTTCAAATCATCACAAGTACGATCCAAAAAAATTAGCAAAACAAACAATTCAATTGCTCACTGTGGTTCTTGCAAATTGTATAAACAATGCAAGAGTCCTAAGATGCAGCCTACAGGACGTGGAGAGATTAAGATACTCCATGTGGCTGAGGCTCCGGGAAAGAACGAGGATTTGAAGAATGAGCAATTGATTGGGCAAGCAGGACAGTTCTATTCCAAAATACTCAGAAAATTAGGAATAGAACTGAATGCTTGTTTGAAAACAAACGCTATTAATTGCAGACCATCAAAGAACAGAAAACCCAAAACAAAAGAAATTGATGCGTGCCATCCAAATCTACTTAAGACAATAAAAGAATTTCAACCTCATGTAATAATCGCACTTGGAGATTGTGCTGTAGAATCTTTGATCAAGCCAAGATTTCAGGAAAAAGTAGGGGGCATCACAAAATGGAGAGGCACAGTTATTCCAGATAGAGAATATAATGCTTGGATTTGCCCCACATTTCATCCAAGTTATGTTATGCGTGATTCATCACCAGAAGTTGTTGAAAGACTTTTCAAAGATGATCTCAAACACGCAATCAAAATGCTTGATGTTCCGCTTCCTTCTTTTGATGAGAATGAAGAGAGTAAGATAGAAATCATAAAGCACCCTGATGAAGCTACGCAATGGATACGCAATCTCTTTAACAACAACATAACACTCACCGCCTTTGATTATGAAACGACTGGATTAAAGCCACAACGCACAGAACAAAAAATAAAGACGTGTTCTATTAGTTATGGACCAGATCATGCTGCTGCGTTTCCTATGTTTATGGACGACTTTGAATTTGTTGACGTTTTAACACATTATTTATCTACTCCACGAATTAAGAAAATCTGTGCGAACATGAAATACGAGAGAGATTGGACGCACGTAAAAGTAGGAGTTCCTCTAAACGGTCTTTTCTATGACACAACAATCGGCGCACATTTTGTAGATAACAGAAAAGGAATTACAAGTCTTGATTATCAAAATTATGCTTATTTTGGAATCCCTCCATATGATCGTCATTTAAAAAAGCTCTTAAAAAATAGTAAGGGTGGAAATGATTTAAATGATGCTGACGAAATCGATTTAAAAGAACTTTTGATCTACAACGGTATGGACTCGATGACAGAGTTTAGACTCGGACTTGTTCAAATGGATATTATCGGGATCGATTACTCACATTTATACGAGGGAAAATCTGGACTTGATTTCTGTCCGCAAGTTAAAGCAATTCGTAAAGAGCAAAGACCTGTCAAAACCAAAAGGAAAAAGAAGAAAAAATAATGCAATCAGTTCCTTATAATAAAGAAGGATATCAGTTATTGCATGACGGTGTTTTAGCATTGTCCGATATGCAGATGAACGGTATCCGAATCGATGTTGATTATTGCAAGCAAGTCTATAAAGAACTTGGGAAAAAGATCAAGCAAAAGAAACGTGATGTAGAAAATCATAAAGAAATCAAAGAATGGAGAAAGAAATATAAATCCAAATTTAATTTGGATTCAACTGATCAGATTGTTGATATCCTTTTCAATGAGTTTGGATATAAACCATTAAAATACACAGACAATGAAGAGAATCCAAGACCAGCAGCAGATCGTGAAGCTCTTGAAGCTCTTGGACTCTCGTTTACTGACGATCTTATTCAATATAGAAAACTGTCTAAAATAAAATCCACGTACATAAAAAATTTACTGTCTGAAACGTGTGATGGTTTCTTACATCCAATGTATAATCTAAACACTGCCCGCACTTTCAGATCCTCATCACAACTTCCAAACGCACAGAACATGCCTGTACGTGATCCAGAAGCAGGAAAATATGTTCGCAGAGCATTCATTGCACGAGAAAATTCGTATTTTATAGAAGGTGACTATGGTGGTGTGGAAATTAAGGGATCATCATGGTATCATCATGATCCTACCATGCTTGGTTATTTGAGAAATCCTGAAACTGCTGACATGCACGCAGATTTTATGTCCCAAATATTCAGGTTCAAGAATTATGATCTGCATACAAAAGGCGACAAACAGTTAAGAAAAGGCACTAAGAATGGTTTCACTTTTCCACAGTTTTATGGTGATTATTATAGAAATAATGCCGTGAGTCTTTGGAACTGGGCTGAATTAAAAGGCAGAAAAATAAAAGCAGATCAGGGTTTACAATTATCAAACGAAAAAACTGCTGGGCAGCATTTAATAGATCAAGGAATCAAGAACTACAAACAGTTTGAGAAGCATGTGCAGCAAGTAGAAAAACATATGTGGTATGAAAGTTTTCCAGTATATAGGAAATGGAAAGACACACAATATCAATGGTATATTAATCACGGCTATCTTACATCTTTAAGCGGTTTCACTTTTCAAGGGGTTATGACAAAAAATGATGCTGTGAACTATCCAATCCAATCTGCATGCTTTCATTGTTTACTTTGGAGTATCATCAGACTTAATTATCTGCTAAAGAAGTATAAAATGAAGGCTAAATTAATATCTCAAATTCACGACTCGATTATTGCTGATGTTCCAAAAGATGAACTTAATCCTTTTCTTGATCTTATGAAACAGGTCATGTGTCATGAGATAAAAGATCATTGGGATTTTATTATTACACCCTTGGAACTTGAAGTAGATTGTTCTGAATTAAATGGTAATTGGAACCAAACAAACACAATTCTTGAATACATTCATTGAAAGGAGGTGATCTATGATTGCTATCGTATATAGCGTTACGTTGTTTTTTAGTCTTGTCGCGTGGGGATTGTATTTGGAATCATTTTACTGAGGAGAAATAAATGAGGCTTAATTTTTGGAATTCAAGTCTGTCGCTGATTTGGGCTACTGCTGCATCATCATTTATGCTAACAGATGTTCAGTGGCCAGTCACTTTTGCTCTTTTTTATTCATTGTTTGCATTGCTTGTTTATCCGTTTGGAGATTAATTTATGTCCGCTAAAAGAAAAAGAAAGAAGATCGAAGAAGAAAAAGAAATACCAAACGAACTCGATCTTACAAAAAAATACAGACCAAAGAATATTGATGAATTTTTTGGAAATGCTCTTCTAAAGAAGAGTTTGAAACAAGTATTAAAGAAAAACAGCATTCCTCACGCAGTTCTATTTAGCGGACCCTTTGGAAGCGGAAAAACATCACTTGCGCGTATCTTTGCTTCGGAATTAAATTGCTCCCCATATGATCTCAAAGAAATTGATATCGCTGATTTTACGGGCATTGATCTTGTTCGTGAAATTAGAAGAAAAATGACAACAAAACCTTTCGGAGGCTCTTCAAAAGTTTATATCATGGATGAGTGTTTTCATTCCGATACAAAAATAAAAACACCATATGGAAATAAAAAAATAAAAGATTTTAAAGTAGGAGATTTAGTTTACTCTTTAAATGGAGTGGACAAAGTACAACATGTTTTTTGCAATAAAGTATCTCTTGATAGAATCGTAAAATTAAATTTTTCAAATGGCAATTATTTATTCACAACAAAAGAACATGTATTTTATACACAAAACGGAGAAGTAGAAGCAATAAATCTTACAAAAGATGACTTGATCTTGTCCTTCAATGATGATATGTTGCAAAACAAAACTTTTGCATTGGAGGACAAGAATGAAAAAATTACGAAGAATAAGAAAAAAATACTGTTTGGTTTGTGGAGAAAAATTAAAAAGACGAGAGAACGAAACAATCAAGAGATTCAAAAAAAGAAACACCTGCTCAAAAAGTTGTTCAGGAAAATTAAAAGCTTGGAAAATTGGACAAGGACTTTCAGAAAAAAGAAAATGTCCTGTTTGCGGAAAAATCTTCACGCGAAAAAAATCAAATCATGTGATTACTTGTTCAAAGATTTGTGGAAACAAATTAGCAGGGAAAACACGAACGGGACAAAATAGAAGCAAAGAAACAAGGCAAAGAATATCAGAAGCAGTTACAACAGCAAACAGACGTCCAAATTTACGCTTGCAAAATTCTTTGCGAATGAAGAAAAACAACCCTATGAACAATCCAAAAAGCATCAAAAAAGCAAGAGAAACAAAACGTATAAATGGTACATTGAACGTTTTCTTAGGTCAGAGGGGTGGAAATGGCAAATTGACTGTTCCTCAAAAAATCTTGTCTTCTGCTTTGGGATGGCAGCCAGAATACCCTATTCCTCTACGCGAAAAACGAGAGAAAGAATACCCAACAAATTACAAAGTAGACATTGGCAACCCAAAACTCAAAGTAGCTATAGAAATAGATGGAAAGGGGCACAACACAAAAAAACAGAAGAAAAAAGACAAAAAGAAAGAGGACAAACTAAAACAATTAGATTGGAAAGTATTGAGATTTACAAACAACGAAATAATGAACGACCTTTCAAAAGTATTATTGGAGATCAAGAAAGAAGTAAAGGATTTATAGAATTTTATGATCTGGAGGTTGAAAAGCATCCGTCATATTTTGCTGAAGATGTTGCTGTGCATAATTGTCATCGTCTGTCACCTCAAGGACAGGACGGACTACTCAAAGCACTTGAAGAGCCTCCTTCTCATGTCTATTTTTTTCTATGCACAACTGATCCAAAAAAGATTCTTGATACTGTGAAAAGCAGATGCGTTCAGTATCAAGTACAAACACTATCAGACAAACAGATTTACTCTCTGTTACAGTCTATAGCTGAAAATGAAGAAATAGAGCTTGAGAAAAAAGTTGCGCTGCAAATCGCAAGGGATTCACTTGGACATCCAAGAGATGCTATAAAGATTCTTGAAAAAATTATGCACTTGGAAACTGAAGACATGCTTGATGCTGCAAAACAAGAAGCAGAGAAGCGTGAGAGAGCAATTGCTTTGTGTAGGGCAATAATGGATGGACAAGATTGGAAAAAACTTGCTTCTATTTTAAAAGAATTGTCTGATGATCCAGAAGTCACCCGCCGTACAATACGATCATACTTTGCTTCCGTACTTTTAAACGGGGATGAGGGGGGTCAGATTGTTTTAAATGCTTTTAGCACCCCTTATTATAGTATTGATGCAAAGAATGAGCTTGTCAGAAACGCCTACGAAGCTTACGAAAAACTTAGAGAATAAAAAATTTTGTCTTCTTTCTGAATGCGAACGCTATATTAATAATTGAACTAAGCATTAGTATCTGATCACATATTTTAATAAAAGTGAGGAGGAGAAATTGGCTAGTAGGGCAACCAGAAGAGTATTGTTATCATTGGGCATGACAAAGGGCGTTTTGGAACTTATATCAGATTATTATAAGCATAAGAAACGTAATAAAACCGTCATGGAGTTAATAGATATCACAAATAAAAAAACTGACAGGGCTATACAGTTTTGGAAAGATCAACTCAGTTCTAAAGAAGTCCAAAAAATTCATGACAACTTTAAGCACATAGAAAATAATATTACTGGAAGATATCCTGATATTGTTGTTATGACCTCCCTAATATCTGGAACAGTCTCTGATGTACGGGATCATTTAAAAGGTGCAAAGCGTGTTGCGCTAAATGATCTACTTGTGTCAGTAAAAAGACTCAACAGACACTTCGACAGACACCTCGATAAATTTGAAATGTATGATCTCGCCAATAAAGCAATTAAGGAAATTAGTTTATGATCGAAGACATAGAGTTGGATAAACAGATTGATCCAGATCAGCTTGATGTTGAATGGCTCGATCAATCAAATCTGTTTTATAAATATTCATCCGCCTTGAATGAGGCAATCTCTAACCGAGAAGATAAAAAACTACTTGTTGAGCGCAAGAAAAAAGAATTGGATACATTAAAATCAGAACTGGAATTGGACATCAGAAGAGATCCCAATTCTTTTGAGTTGGACAAAGTAACTGAAAGTTCAGTGAAAGCAGCAATACTTGCAAGCGATGATCATAAAAAGCTTTTGGAGAAATACTTTGAAGCATGTGAAGAATACAACACAGCTCTTGAAGAAGTGAACATGCTTTTTACTTGTGTGAATACGATGCAGGAGAAAAAGACGGCACTTGAAAACTTGGTAAGGCTTCTTGGACAGCAGTATTTTTCAACTCCAGTTGTTCCAAGAGATTTACCTACAGAATATCAGCGTAGAAAACAAGAGAAGGAGAAAACACAAAAAACAGCCAAGGGTAAAATACGAAAAAGAATGCGAAAGGATGATGATGGAAGTTAATGTTTGGTATTTATTAGGATGGACTCTTTATGCAATAATAGTTGGTGGGATTGTCTTTCCTTTTATTGTTCGTATGACAACTTTGCAAATTTTAGAGGCTGTAAATGATAGCAAAATAAGCTATCTTACAAAGTTGGAGCGTATTTATAAAACTTCAGAAGGAGGAACTGATGGCCAAAGGTAAAGGCTCAATGAAGGACAGAGCAAAGAAGAAAGCGGAACGCAACATGAATAGGGGTGGAAGTTCTTATTTAAATCTTCCAGAAGGTACAGAACGATTTAAACCAAAAAAGGGTACATATAATTTAGACTTCTTGCCCTATCAAGTATCAGTCACAACACACCCTGAAGTTGATAAGGGAGAGCTTTGGTATCAACGTACATTCTTTGTTCATTACGGAATTGGTAATGATAGTAACGCTTTTATTTGTCCAAAAACAATAAAGAAACCCTGTCCAATTTGCGAACATGTAAAAGAATTGTTTAATAGTGATGATGACAACGACGTTGACCTCGCTAAAAACATCAAAGCAAAAGAACGGGAACTTTATAATATCATCAATCTTGATGATCAAGACAAAGGCGTTCAGCTTTTTGAATACAGTTATCATTTGTTTGGAAAAGCATTAGATGAAGAAATTAATGAGGGTGATGACGATCTTGGTGGTTTTGCGGAGCTTGAAAGTGGTAAGACAGTTTCAGTTTCATTCAGAAAAAAGAAATTTGGAAGTAATGAATTTTTTGAAACCCGAAAGATAGAATTTGATGATCGAGAGGATTACGAAGAGGACATTCTTGACGATGTTTTTGATTTGGATAGTTTAATGGTAATTCAGGATTACAAAACATTGCAAAAAGCATTGTACGATCTCGACGAAGAGGAAGAAGAGGAAGAGGAAGAGAAATCCTCTGATGATGAGGAAGAAGAAGAAAAACCAAAGAAGTCTTCGTCAAAAAAGAAGAACAAGAAATCAAGCAAGAAATCTTCCAAAAAATCCAAGAAAAAAGATGATGAGGATGAAGAAGATGATGATGAGGACGAGGAAGAAGAGAAGCCGAAGAAATCAAAATCTAAGAAATCGAGTAAGAAGTCTTCTTCCAAGAAAAACGATAAGAAAAAAGTTGCTGCAAATGAGTGTCCCTATGGACATACTTTTGGAGAAGATGTCGATGAATACGACGAGTGTGGCGACTGTGAAAAATGGGCTGATTGTCAGGAAGCAAGTGAATCAGATGATGAAAACGATGATGAATAGTTTATAGGGGGTGCGTCTCCTTCAGCGAGGGCGGTTCGTTAAGAGGACGTTTTATGCCGGGGTTTCAAACTCTCTCCCTGCTAAGATTTCGTGGGAGGGATAAGGGCGCGGTGAAGCTGGCGACGCTTCCGGAGACTAGGTACCAGCTACAGACGCAGACATCGGCAACCGAGCGACCTGGCAAGGAGACGCATTTTTATATGAAGATTGCACGAGATTAGTGAAAAAAATATAAATTTGGACGAGTACGTTTTGGAGGTTAGATAATGTATAAAATATCTTTGTTTTTACTTTTGGTTTCTGTTCTTACAATTGGATGTGCTGCGACACAAGAAAATGTTGTGAGGTTTTCAGAAGCAAACTGGAATAAGGTAGCGGAGAAAAAAGACGGCACAGTTATTCTTCGGCAGGATGTAACACACATGTTCAAAGTTGATGGTAAAAAATATAAGTATACTATTCCAACAGTAAATACCAAGACAACAAAAAAAGAAGAACAAAAGAAAGAGTCGGAGAAAAAATAAATGACCTCACGCCGAAAGAAGAAACGCTCTTCAAACAAAAGAGAAAATCCATACGACTCATTAATCCCAACAGGCAGCACACTTTTAAACTGCGCTCTTGCTGACAATCCTTTCGGTGGTTTTAGAAAAGGAAGAATAGTTAATCTCATAGGTGACAGTTCAGCCGGAAAGTGTGTAAAAAATGCATATGTGCTAAATTCAAACGGACTTTCAAAAATAGACAATATTGGGGAAGAAAAAGCTTTAGGACTTTCAGAATATGTGGATACTGTTGCAGTCGATAAAAGCACAAAAGAAACCACATCACATTTCTGGAAAGAAGAAGTACAAAAAACAATAAAAATAAAAACAAGACACGGATTTGAGATTGAAGGTACAGAATGCCATCCTATTATGGTTTATAATTTCATGTCTTTTGAATTTGAAATGAAAAAATTAAAAGATGTTGAAGTGGATGATATTGCTGTTATTGCAAAAGGAGTTCATCACTTCTCAAATAAAAAAACAAAAATACCAAAAGTAAAAATAGATACAACAAATGTAATAACAGCAAACCTTCCAAAATACATGGATAAAAATGTAGCTGAACTTATGGGCTATATTGTAGCTGACGGTTCTTTTATTGTAGGAGATAAGCCACGATCAATAGCCATTCCAAACACAAAACCATATGTTCAAGATAGAATTAATAAAATATGTTCTGTTTTTGGGCTGCATTTCAGTAAAATAAACACAATCAGCAGCGTCCATCTATCTGCTGTAATGATGTCTTTGTTCAATACAAAATCAAATATTACTGCAAGAAATAAATATGTTCCTGACTGTATTTTATCGGGAAGCAAGGAAATACAAGTGCATTTTTTAAAAGCATTGATTGATTGTGATGGATGGGCTTCTGATAGGGGTATTTCTTACTATACTTCTTCAAAAGAACTTTCAATGCAAGTTCAATTAATGCTTCTTAATCTAGGTATTCTGTCTTCCAGAAAAGAGAAAATTGGAGCCTTTGACGGAACAAATTATCATGATCATTCGTATTGGTCTGTGTCTATATACGGAGAAGACATAAATAAATATCTAGAAATCATAGGAAGTTTAAAATATGATCTTCCTAAAAAAAGTAGAAAACGCAAAAGTGATTATGATACTGTCCCCAATTTAGTTAATAAAATGAAAAAAGATATAAGATTAGCAAGAAGAAAAGTGGGATGGAAAAAAAATGGAATTTGTACAAAACATAAAAAAAGATTTCCCAGATTTAAATTTGGAGGCTGTTCAAACGCGTCGTGGGAGATGATTGAAAAATTCATAGTCTCTTTTTCTGATTTTCCAATAAACATGTCGTTTTATAAAAGTCTTTTAAATTCTGATTATCATTTTGATAAAATATTTCAGCGAGAAGAAAAAGAAGAAGAAACAATAGTGTATGACTTTCATATACCAGAAACCCATTTATTTTGGAGCAATGGATTTGTTAGTCACAACACAATCCTTGCACTCACATGTTTTGCTGAAGTCGCTCAGTTATCAGATTTTGATGATTATAAACTGATCTTTGATGATGCTGAGTGTGGTGAAGATTTTGATAAGGAAAAGCTTTTTGGAAAGAAACTTGTAAAACGTCTTGAAGCGCCAAGATATGATGAGAACAAAGAACCGATTAGCTCTGTCACTGTTCAAGATTTTCACATGCATATAAAAGATGCGCTAAAAGGGGACAAACCCTTTATTTATATCCTTGATTCATTTGATTCCGTTACTTCTGAAGAAGATCAAAAGCATATTGATGAGATGTACAAAGCATGGAAAAAAGATACTGCTTCTAAAGGAAGCTACGGAACTGCTAAAGCAAGAATAGCAAGTCAATTACTATCCGACATCAACATTGATATCAAGAAGACAAACTCTATAGTCATAATCATATCACAAACCAGAGATAATCTAAGTATGATGTCTTTCTCCAAGAAGACTCGAAGCGGTGGCAAAGCACTAAAGTTTTATTCATGGCATGAAATTTGGTTAGCTCTTGGAAAGAAAGAGAAATCAAAAGACACGATGATCGGTGTCAATTCAATGGCGAAAATTGAAAAGAATCGTCAGACAGGCAAACGCAGAGAAGCAACGTTTCCTATTTATTATGATTATGGAGTTGATGACATCAAATCCTGTGTCGCTTATCTCGATTCAATGGGTGTTTTAAAGAAGAAGAAAAACACGTACGAAGTTCCAGAACTCGATTTTGAGGGATCAAAACAAAAACTGGTTTCTCACATTGAGGATAATAATCTTGAAAATGAATTAAAAGAAATGGTCGGTGCATGTTGGAATGATTTTGAAGAAGAACTCAAACTGAAAAGGAAAAAGAAGTTTGAATAGATTCTGTCTTAATATAGGAAGTGGTAAAAGAATTTACGAACACTATCCTTCTGATGAGATCAAATGCATTAACTACGATATCCGAGAGACTATTGGTGTCAATGTGATAGGTGATGCAGAGAGACTTCCATTTATAAACAATACTTTTGAATATGTGCTTGCAAGCGATATTCTTGAACACTTTCCTATTTGTGCGGCAGAATCTTTGTTATATGAGTGGACAAGAGTATTAAAACCATTCTGCATCATTGAGATCAGAGTGCCAAATCTTCTTGATATTGCTTACAAGTATTTTACTGGAGAGTTACCAACTGAAAAAGTTGTAAAGAAACTGTATGGTGGGCAGGGATATAAAGAAAATTTTCATTACAATGGTTTTGACAAGCAGTTGCTGAAAAAGAAAGCAGCAAAAGTGGGATTAAAAGCAGCAAGCTATTCTGAAAAGGGCACAAATCTTATAATGTCTTTTTCTAATGGGAAAACATCATGAGAGTTGCATTGATAGACAGTAATTTTCTTTGCTATAGAGCGAAGTTGACTACAGGACATTTTGCTCACGAAGGAACAAGAACTGGCGTTGTATTTGGTTTTTTCAATCAGCTTATTAAAATAGCGGAGAAAATTGATCCTGATCAGTTTGTGTTCTTTTGGGATAGCAAACACAGTAAAAGAAAAGAGATTCTACCAACATACAAAGAAAAGCGCAGACAGAATCTAACCGAAGAAGAAGAACTTGAATGGAAAATTGCATTCGCTCAATTCACACAACTTCGTCGAAAAATACTTCCACAAATTGGATTCAATAATAACTTCCTTCAAAAAGGCTATGAATCTGATGATTTGTTAGCACAATATGTATTCTCCAAAAATTATGATGATCAAGAAAAATATATCATCACCGCAGATGATGATCTGCTTCAACTTCTCAATCATTGTAAGATTTATAATCCTGCAAAAGACGCTGTAACAACCGAAGAAAAATTTGAAAAAGAATATGGAATTAACCCAAAAAATTGGGGATTGGTAAAGCAAATAGCTGGTTGTTCCTCTGATAATGTGCCGGGGATTGAGAATGTTGGAGAAAAAACAGCTATAAAATATATACGTGGCGAACTCAAACGAACGCATAAAACGTATGAAAAGATAAAGAATAGCGAGGAGGTGATAGAGAGAAATAAGGAGCTTGTTGTGCTCCCGTTTAAAGGAACAAAAGAAGTAAGTCTTAAAAATGATGGATTTAAAATGGCTGAGTTTTTGAGACTGTGCAGACAGTTCGGAATGAACTCATTCAGACAGGAAGACAAGAAAGAAAAAATACGTTCATTATTCGAAAGGAGCTAATCAAAATGGCAAAGAAGAAGAAAGCAGCAGAAAAGGCGCCCGAGCCGGAATCTCCGTTGACTCAGAAATTTATTGACGAGATCAATGAGAAGATGGATGAAATGAAAGAGGATCTTGAGAAGTCCATTAAGGTTGCCGCGTCCGCTAAACGAGCACGTAAAGCATCAAGTGATCTGACCAAGATGTTCAAGGATTTTCGTAAGTATTCTGTTGAGCACTTTAAGAAGTAAGCAGTTCCCTCCGTCATCTAGTTTCTACTGATGACTGTTTGTTCCTGAAGCGGATGAAGGTGTTTGTTTTGAATCACTGACAAGCACCTTCATCCAATCATTAATCTAAGTCAAAGACTGTGGAAGAAAAATGATTTGTAACGATCAGAGATTTTTATCACTATCAACTTCCTTTATCATTCCATTTGAACCAAAGAATGTTAATCCATCATCTATTGATTTGTGTCTTGGAGAAATATACAGAATTCCTTTCACTGAAAACTGGTCAAGACCTTATCAAATCAGAGATGAAGGTTTAAAATTGAAAGCTGGACAATTCGTTCTAATGCATACATATGAGCGAATTAAAATGCCTAAGCATCACGCAGCATACATTTCTTTAAAATCAACAACAGCAAGAAAAGGAATTGAACATCTTAATGCGGGTTTTATTGATCCAGGATTTGAGGGACAAATAACTTTGGAGTTAATCAATCATTGGCCTTTTGAGCAAACACTATACAAATACGAACCAATTGTACAACTCGTATTGTTTGATGCTTATATACCTAAGAAAACCTATGACAAAACAGGACATTATCAAGGACAAATAGGAGCAACCCCTCCTTGGATGTGGGAGAAGAAATAAATGGCTAAAGGAAGCACTTTTGAACGTGAAATCTGTACTGAACTTTCATTATGGTGGAGCAACGGTAAAAGAGATGATATCTTCTGGCGGCATGACAGTGGTTCAAGAGCAAAAGGCAGATCACGAAAAGGAAAGAAAACTTTCGGAGCTTACGGAGATTTAAAAGCTACAGATCCAATAGGACTTCCTCTAACAAATATAACAACCATTGAAATGAAACGTGGATATAAGAACTGGTCTTTTCTTGATGTACTAGATCATCCTCCAAAACAATGGAATCAAGAACAAAGAACAAAGCAGATATTTGAAACGTTTGTTGAGCAGGTAGTTGAAGATGCAGAAACAGCAAACACCTATCCAGTAATCATTGCGAAGCGTGATAAACGACAAAAAATAATCGTCTTGCCCGAAGAATTATTTTGGTTGCTTGAAGATGTATTTGGAAGATATGAAGGATTTACAATCAGCATGACGACTTCTGAATATATCAAAAGAAATTTCATTGCATTGAATTTTGGTCTTTTTTTAAAATGGTGTAAACCCTCATACTTTATAAATTATAACAAGAAGAAAAGGCGTAAAAAATGAGTTGGATAATGACTTACACTGGAGAAAAATTTGATGTATTTAGTCCAAAGAAAGAACAAATACACCTGATTGACATTGCACACTCTCTTGCAAATCAGTGCCGATTCAATGGACATTGCAAACAATTCTATTCAATAGCTGAACACTCAGTTTATGTATCTTATTTTGCTGATGCTGAAGGATTAATGCATGATGCGGCAGAAGCATATATTGGAGATATAACAAGACCTATAAAACAATTTATCCGTATAAAGACATTTTTATTAGAACAAATTGAGCGTAATATTCTGGAAAAGGTATTTGAAAAATTCCGTTTGCAATGGCCTGTTTCAGAAGATGTGTGGGAATATGATACGAGATTGTGCTTAACCGAGGGAAATTTGCTTGGATTTGATACAAGTGAATGGGAGATGTCTCATGTAAAACCTCTGTGTATTAATTTTCTTCCTTGCTATGATCCAGAAAAAGCAAAAGAATTATTTTTAGCACGAGCACAAAATCTTGGTATCGGTCAGGATTAAAAATGGGTTTTGATGTACATAAAAAGAAAAAGAAGAGAAAACGCAAGAAAAAAACTGAAACTATTCAAGAAGCTCCAGAGTTTAAGCACATGATCTCAACCTCAACTGAGCTTCCTCCAGACACCCATGAAAAAATACTTGTGTGGGGTTCTATAATAGGTTGGAATATTCATGTTGCTTATGTAGCAAGACAACACGCAATTATGGATCCAAAAATGTATGACATTCAAAAAATCCAGTATTGGTATCCATTAAAGGAGATGTAAAACATGTCAACAAAAGGAACTCCAAAACGTGACGGCAGCGGCAAAGGACAACGATCAAATCAAGGTCGCGGGGGGTGCAAACCAACAAGAAGCAAAGGAAAAGGAAGTAATAGAAAATGAATGCAGAACCAAAAGAAACGCTGAAAAAAGAAATCGAAGATGCTTTTAAAAAGTATGAGGAAAAAACTGGAATTGATCTCCTAAAAAATCTTGATAGCATTTCTTTCATACGAAAAGGAGAAAGACTCTATAATCTTTATATGCACTACAAAAGAAATCATATGGTGTTGTAATGTTAAAAAGCATACATCTTGAAAATTTTCAGATTCACAAGGACAGTGGTTTTGAATTGTCTCCGGGAATAAATGTGTTCATAGGAGACAGTGATCAGGGCAAATCATCAATTGCACGAGCATTATATTGGTTATTTTTTAATCGCCCGTCAGGACAAGACTTTATTAAAGAAGGTGCTAAATCTTGTTCAGTCACAGCAAAAACAGACAATCATAAAATACAAAGAATCCGGAATAAAAAACGAAACAGCTACAAGATAGATAATTCTTTTTTTGATGCAACAAGAACAGATGTTCCACAAGAAGTGAAACAGATCGTACCTTTTAATTCCACAAACATTCAAATGCAGTTTGATCCTCCGTTCTTGTTAAGCCTCAACTCAAGCGATGTGGCAAAGAAACTAAACAATATGACGGGTCTGGATCAAATTGATTCGAGTTTAAAATACATTAATAGTGTAATCCGGAAACAATCAAGTGAAGAAAAACACTTGAATCAAGAAATCAAAACAAAAGACCAACAACTCAAAGTTTACGCACCTTTAAAAGAAGTTGAAGAACTGCACGCTCAGTATGAAAAACACCAGGAAGAGCTTGAAGCACTTGATAATAAGCTCAAAGAAATAGATACACTAATAGCAAAACTGGATTCAATGGTAACTCTGCTCAATATACAATCAAAAATAGACAATGTTGGTGAATTGTTTGAGAAGTTTGATGAAATTTTGATTGATGTTGATACAGAAAAAACAAAGCACAAAGAAATATCCAGAACAGAAAAAACACTTTCAAATATAAAATCCAAAATCGATGTCTACTCAAAAAATCAAAAACAGCTTGAAAAGTTGATGAATGATTTTGATAAAGAAGCTGTCTCGCTAAAGGATTTGAGGCTGGAGCAAGAAAAAATTGAAAAGACGATAGAGAGACTATCTAAAACAGAAAAGAAGCTCACAAAGACAAAGAAAGCGTTTGAAAAAATTGAACGTGATTTTGGAAAAATGAAAAGCAAACTTGAAGTTTGTCCTCTCTGCGAACGTCCCTTCGAAGAGTGTGAGGAGACAGCATGAAAATAGGCATTCTTGGCGACCTTCATATCCGTCACACAAATCCAATTAACAGATCGGATGATTACTATGGTGTTCAATTCCAAAAATTGACAGAAGCATTTTCATTATTTGAGAAAAAATGTGATGCTGTCATCCAGCCAGGAGACCTCTTCAATAATTATGGACGTGATCCATACTCCCTTCTATATGATGTGATGCTTTTCTTGGACAAATATGAGATTCCTATCTACACAATACCCGGGCAGCATGATGTAAAGTTTCATAATCTTGAAGTACGGGATGTTCCATTTCAAATACTTGTGACAGGTGGTTACATTCAAGAAATCAGTTCGAAAGGAACTCATATAGGTGGTAAAGTATTTTTGCACGGATTTGGTTGGAACGTGAAACTTTCTGATCCACGAAAATACGAAAGCAAATCATGTAATATTGCCGTGATGCATAAAATGATAATAAATGGAAAGAAACTCTGGCCAGGACAATCTGATTATGTTCAAGCAAGGAAGCTTCCAAAAAAATATAAGTACGATCTGTTTGTGTGCGGCGATAATCATAAAGGATTCACACGCGATAAAGTAATCAACTGCGGCAGCATTGGACGTATGAACATTGACCAAAAGAATCATAAACCTTTCTTCTGTATTTATGATACTGAAACGCAGGATATAGAAAAACATTATTATACAATTGCCGAATCAAAAGAAGTTTTAAAAGAGGAAGAAGTAAAAATACAAAAAGCAAGCGAAAAAAGAAAGAATGAGTTTGCTGAAGGATTAAAATCTGATTTTGAAGGAGAACTCGATTACAGACAGAACATAAACACAGTGCTCAAGAGCAAGAGAAGAGTAAAAAAACGAACAAAAGAACTCATTGAGGAGGCTTTGCTGAATGACTGACTTATTAGAAGAGTATCAAGAATTGAAAGATCGTTATGAAAAACTCAGGGATGAATTGAGTGAAGCCCGTGGACAATTTTCAAACGTAAAGCAAGACGCAAAAGAAAACTTCGGAACCTCTGATCAAAAACAACTCCAAGCATTAAACGAAAAAACACAAATGAAAATTACAAAGCTGGAGAACAAGATCGAAGAACTTTCGGAAAAAATTGGCAAAAAACTTGACGAGATTGAAAATGCAAAAAATGGAATTCAGTAAACGCATAGAAAGATTAAAAACTGAGCGTGAAGTTCTGCAAGAAGAACTGAGCAACTACCAAGAAAGACTTGATGAGTGCTTAAAGGAAAAGCAATCTGCGGAAGACGCGCGTTCGATATTCCAAGTAGCAGCAAAAAAGACTCAGAAGAGTCTTGAGTATCATTTCTCTGATCTTGTTACAAAAGCTTTTGAAACTGTGTTTGACGATCCCTATGAATTTGTAATGGATTTTGTTGAACGCAGAAATAAAACTGAGTGTGATCTCTGGTTTAAAAGCGGAAACAGATTACTTAAACCTAATTACGGAGTTGGTGGTGGTGTTGTTGATGTTGCGTCATTTGCTATACGAATGGCTTATTGGAGGCTTGAAAATGATGCTCCAATTCTTGTATTGGATGAGCCCTTCAAGAATCTCAGTAACAGAGAAAACAAACAATTATTATCAAGAGCAGTTGACATGCTGAAATTATTGTCCGAAGAGTTTGGTGTTCAAATGCTCATAAACACCCATATTCCAGAAATCACACAACAAGCTGATAAGGTTTTCGAAATAGAAAACGGGAGGGTGGTATGAAATGGATGAAAAAAACATTGACAAAATCGATGATCCAATTGAAAGGCAACGATTATATGATGAAGCAGCAGAAGAAAGATTTCAAAAATCTTTAACTTCAGAAGAAAAAAAAGAAAGACAAAAAAAGAAAACAACAAAATGCATGTGGGGCTGTGATGAAAAAGTTGTGTCCGTTGATATGTGCGCTACATGTAGAAACAAGCACTATAGCAAAACTCTTTTATGTGCTGATCCAACGTTCTTTAATCATGAAGAAATCATGGAATTGTACAAAGATGTTTTAAAATTTATGAAATTTATGGATCTTGAAAAAGGAGAAGCAGTGACATGGTTGATTTCTGAAGGTATTAATAGTTTCGAATCGCGCATGAAACGTAGAAGAAGAAAGAAAAAGAAATGAAAACTGTTACACAGCGTATAAGAGATCACTTATTATTAAACGCGGGTGTTATTGAGAAAAATAAAATTCCTGATCTGAATATTCTGAGAAAGACTGAGTGGAGTCCTCGTTTCGAAAGACTGATGAGGGATGGACTTTTACTTGGAGCTTTTAGATACGGTTTGCTCAATGCTTTGAGTAAAAAACAGTTTAATCGCATGAAAGACATAAGAGACAGATCGAAACTATATGAGCAAACTGGAAATACTGAGTATTTAGTTGATATGGCGAATATGTGTTTACTTGAATTCGAAGAGGGGTTACATCCTAATAAACACTTTCGTCGTACAGATGATGGATATCATACAGAGGAGAAAAGATGAAACAAATTCCTATGGCAAACAAAGAAGACAAAAAAGGTGGTTGGCGATATGGTTTTGAGTTTTTGAATGATATCGTGGCAGAAACATCATCTATGCAATATCCTGTCGGGTTTGAAGAAGTAGAGAGTGTTTTAGTTGCACTTGAAAAACATGGATTTATACAAGTATCTCCGAATCAAGAAATCATCGACAACATACACGAGGAAGAAGAAATGATTGATTTACACCCTGTTCTTATTAATGCCGTAGATATTCCAGACGCTTGGTTTCAATGCATTTATAATCTCTTGGAATACGGAAACAAGCACACAATTCAACAAGGTTCATTTGTTGGTCACACAAGACTTGAATTTGATTGGATCACTGTACAAATTCTTTT
>Ga0102934_1000897_pt1 | contig 20517 bp, 13 predicted proteins | sample SalPonR2_A_D1_MG_FD_78175 | JGI IMG/M metagenome (GOLD analysis project Ga0102934, IMG submission 78175) | Salt pond soil microbial communities from South San Francisco under conditions of wetland restoration - Salt Pond MetaG R2_A_D1_MG | ecosystem: Environmental > Aquatic > Marine > Intertidal... | reverse complement strand
TCAACCATTCCTGGAACCTCTCCTCCCCCCGCCTCACCGCCATCCCGACCCCCTACCCGCACCAACGAGTCGTAGTGTCCTCCCCCGTAATAGCTCAACCGCATCGGTGCACTGCCGCCCGGCGCCATCGAGCGCCCGGTGAACCCGCTCGCCTCGTGGAAAGTCCTGAGCTTCTTCGCACCCTCCGCGGCGTCGAAGGCCCAGATCTCTGCAGGCCGATCGTACATCTCACAGAGGGCCTGCACCTCCGGGTCGTCCCCCCAAACTCCGTCGCGACGCTTCAGTTCCAGGTACCGCAAGAACTCACTCATTCCTCCCACTACGTACGGCTCGAAATACTGGCGCTCCAGATCCATGTAGGCCATGCACTTGTCGCGGATCAACATGTGGTGTGCGTCCGTGCCGTATACCTGGTGCGAGACCGACCGAAAGAGGCAGTTTCCATCCCCCTCGATGGGCTGAATCGAGAGTCCGTGTCGGCTTAGAGCGGCTTGATAGGCGCTGTACCTGTCACTGCTGGCGGCGATGGCGCGACGGTGCAGATCATTCAGATCCACCCGCGTTTGGCTCCGCGACTGAGGCGGCTGCGGGTAATGCTGGTTCGACCCCCCGACAAGTCTTAGAGGGGGGCGCTTCAACCCGGCGTGGACCTCGCCGTTGACAACATGACTCCCTGTGGTAGCGGCAAGGGCGGCTTTCCCGTACCGGCTCTGCTTAGCGGCCAGGCACTTCTTGAACCTCCCGTAGGCCCGGATACGGGCACTGTCTCGGGGCAGCCACTCCTCGAGCCGGCCCCGACCTTTACAGGCCACGAGGACTTGCCTGCCATCCCCAGACACACCTTTCACCTCAGCATGTACCCATTTTCTCGCCTGGTCCGCGCCCTCGACTTCGACTTCGACGCGCTGTCGCACCTGCAAGGTCTCGGGCCGCCCGGGTTGAAAGGTGTGGGTGGGATACGGAGCCAGCCGGGTGGAGAAGAGAGGGATGTCCTCGTCGTACTTATCGCTCCAATATAGATACGTCACGCGCACGTGGCGGGAGGCGGTGTTGACCCCGATGACTTCCGCCTCGCACCAGACGTCGACACTGTCTAGAGCCTCGAGCAGCATGCCCTCGAAATAAGGCGTTGCGCCGTCCCCAGACACGGGCCAGCTTGTGCGACAGGGAGAAAGACTGACAGAAGGGCCCAGCGCCTCTGAGCCAGCCGCGTCATTCGCGTTTTTCCCCATGCTTTCGTTGTCATTTTCGTTGAGGCCGGGCGTGGGACAGGAAGGCTGTATGGACGTCCGCAGGGACGATGGACGCCGGCTGTGAAGGTCTGAGACTTCGCTCACGCGGTTTGTGATGCTGGTCGCCGCACTGTAGCCATCTAGATTCCTTGCAGTGTGCGCAACGCCTGACGCTCGCGTGTCGGTGATTGAGTCCAGCGTCGGATCAAGCTCCTCTCCGAAAGCCCCCACATCCTCCGCGTTGTCATGTCGGCCACCATGCTCATCACCTAGCCGTGATCTAGTAAAGGCGGTATTACGGGCTTCCACTCCTTCGTCCATGCGTGATCTCCCCTGCGGGTGATGGGCGTGTCGCATACCTCGCAAATGCTGATCTTCCTGCCGCTGTGCTTCAGTCTCGGGATCAAAACTTTGTGTCATGGCTCCAGGTCGATGTGATGCGCTTCTCACAGATGTTGAGTTGTCTCCGCGTCGTGGACGTACGCTGCGTTCCGCTCCTTTCTGTTCCTCCTCCTCCTTGGGGGGGCGCCTCCTCCCGCTGCCAACGTGGGTGCTCGTGATGACAGTCCTCACAGCCCCTGATACGGCGAACCGCTTTATGAACGCCACTTTGAGGATCCGGGAGAAAATCCGATGACGGCGTTGTCCTCTAAAGTCCCAGGAAACCTTGCATGGTACCACAACGGGGATTGCATCCGGAAACGAAAAGCGGGTGAGAGGACCATTCATACTACTTGTGCGGCAAGTAAGGGAAAAGACATGATCTCAACGACGAGACGAGAGACTGCAACAGCGCAACCTTCGCTGCCCTTAATCAAAAGCTGATCCCTTTAAAAAAATGTTTAAGGGTAGATACGCACACCGCTCCCGACGTATATAAGCTTTGAGTGAAGGTATACTTCTTTTAATTTGTGGGAGCTGTTGCCTACAGGCTATTAGCTGGTGTCCGGCGCTCTCCTCGCTGATTTTTCTTACGTGCCCGAACGTGGTTGGGTAGTGACTCTAACAAATTAATGTTATGCTTTCCAGTATTTTGTATCTTTCTTCGCATCTCTCTGCTTTTCTTTCGAGTTTTAAAACGTATTGAAAGGTTCCCGTCCGGGGTCTTTACGCGAAGGGATGCTGGTGGTATATCCTCAAGCACTAATTTAAGTCAACATAACGCCTGTGATACAAAACTACGTGCACCCATCAGTTCCTAAAAACCGTATGATCCCAGGACACATATACTCTATTGCTCGAACGCTACGACATGTCAACGGGTAGCCGGCAAAGTCGCCCAGTCGAGACCAAGAAGAGTAGCAGCATGAATTGAAAAAGTCACAACCTTGTTTAGCCGAACACATCTCCCCGTCAGCGGCTTTTACACAACCCAGAACAGTGCCAAAACGATCTTTCCGAAATAAATCCACACGTTTTTGTACCGACGATGTCACCAGGGAATCGTTCACTGACACAACATTGCTAATATGTACCCTCGCGTCCCCATCTCTCAGGTGGTCATCATCGTCGTCGTCATCTTCATTGTCATTGTCACCGTCATCTCCGTTTTCATCGGTCAACTCCGCATTTTCAGCGTATACATTGCTGTGCTCAGGACTGACAGGGATTCTCCTGTCATCATTTGAGTGCCGAGTGACGTTAATGACGACCACCGCGGCAGGCCTTGTGCGCTCCACTCCGTCGATGTTTGAATCGAGAGACCCGTTGGACCGAGGAGGGAGGATACTCATGCATTTCTCCTGGAGAATCGCCGTCACATGGCCTGTATAGCTATGAAAGTACGCATTTGAGCAGTCTAAACTGCTTTGTTTAATACCTACCGTTCAAATCTTGTGCCAATCAAACTTACTTTTTACCACATTCAGTTCCACAAAAATTGTATAGACTCCCCACATCAGATACGTTTGCATTGTGTGCATCATCTGCCACAGAGATAAGCTGATCCATACATTCCTCCGAGACCGCACTACATTCTTCAGGAAGCACGGAGTTGGTGGTGTTAGCTCTCCAAGTCAGTGTGCCCGTGGTCGCTGTGTTTGTAGAGTCACTTGCTTGTTCATGCTGCCACTGTCGGAGACGAGACGCCGTATGTTTCCGGATCAAGAGGAGGCTTGACAGAAGCGTCAAACGCCAAAAAAGTGCCATTTGCTCGAACGGGTGCCATGAAAGGTTGATTTGCGGAGTCAAGATCAGAAAGCGGGGATAATATGTATTTTTGAGAAATGTACGAAATCAATTTTCGATATGCCACATGTCTTGTACTTTGTTCTGTCAACCCAGCTTATAAGTGCAACATAATTTTTCGTGTTCGTTGAGGCGGAAAATGCGCCTGGAAGAAGGTTCGTCGTGTTCGTGTGAGTGTTGCACCTGGCTACGGGCACGTCATGCAAAATGATCCACACCACTTATGCAGAGCTGCCAGCGGCCTTGATCCCGCACCCGAAAGAAATTCAGAATGTAACCTCCTGTCTTCCTTAATTACCCATGAGTACTAGTAGTATTGCCATTATTTCTTTGCGAGATATCCAAAATGCGAGATATCCCCAGTAAGACGGTTCCATAACGCAAGCGTTTCCCTCATTGAAAAACAATTGCGGAGACCACCATCAAATAAAGCCAATCTATTCTTGTAAAATAGTTCCGATGTCTCAAGGCTCGCAATGCAAAAGCGAATCAAGCAAGAAAACTTAAACATTGACAGGACTGACGTGCGTCTGACGTCTGACTATATACTTATATATATATATATATATCAGTAGGCTCAGCAGGCTCGGCCTCTGCGTACAAGAAGAGCTAAATTGTCGCGCGTCTCAGCGGTATGTATTTAGGAAAGGCAACTTCAAGTTGCAGCGGCGGAGCGGAGACTCGCGAAACGGATCGAGAGGTTATGTTAAAACGTGGGTCTACACTCCTTTAGCGAACGCTTTCGCGCGCTACAAGAGAATATGGGAAATGACCCCGGAAAGTGTTTTTTGCGTTTTCGGGTGAAATCTGTTAAGAATTCAGAGACAAAAGGACAAGATCTGTGCAAGTGTCTCTCTCGCGATTGTTTCTTCATCACGTAGCGCGCAGTCGTCGGCTGATAGACTCTTAGGTCATTCAAGCCATCGACAGAAGTCCCACCCTCTGTTGCCATCTGTCCCATTATTTGTGTAGTAATTAACCATACTTGACGGTACCCGCAAGATAAAAAAAGATAGAGTAAGTACCTTGCTAGATGATCTCTAAGGATCTCCCCTAACCTCCCTAGTGGCACAGTTGCCGGTGACGCATACTATCTTATTGCTGATTCGATCCGCTCCCAGATCGAGAAACATCACTCTATCATGGATGACCTGACAACCCGTTTTTAACAGCGACGGTCGCGATATCCGCTCACCAAAAAAAGTGTTCGAGGATGGAATTGGTGATGGTCTGCGACTCGAGACAATGTCGATTTGTGCTATGGTTATGGCACACTTCGTAGGGAATGATAACCTTGAACGCCAGACAAAGGCGACATACGTCTTCGTCAGGCGCTCTCCTCAAATGGATGCTTATGTTGTCGTCAGCACGCTTTGTTGACTCTTCTAGCGCACCAACCAACGCTCCCCTCCCCTTCCTTTTCATGAATGTAGGATCGTCGTCTTTTACTCATGCCCGGAGTTCAAGTCAGTTAAAAGTTATATTGGGCAGCTGCATGGACGACACAGAGGCAGTTGTGATGAAGCGAAAGCCCCGCAATCAGACCAAAGCTTTCAAGATACTCGGCAAATTTTTGTCAGGAAGCTCTTCGGGTGTTTCCGAGAAACAGGTTGGTTTGCAAATATCTGGCAACACAGGCTGGGCGATCTAGTGCTTCACGTTCGCAAACATATACCTGATTTACAGCTTCCACCAGACACGCTTCACGAGCTCCAAACGATACGCAATGCGTTGGAGAGAATAAAATCCTATCACGGCAAACTCAGTAAGTAGACTTAGCCTTACATAGATGGCCACGAGGACGATAGTGCGAGCGCGGCTTTCGGTGTAAGACCAGAAGCATAGACGAAGCACACCATACGAGTAGAAGCGAGAACAAGGAAATAAAAGATCATAAATACATGCACCAAATCATTGCTTCATAGAAACGGTGAATTATCGGTCAATCATGTCTACATCCTGTCGAATATACAGTATTTTCCCAATGAGGGGAAAATACCTCCATTCGGGTCGAGATTTTTTTTTTCTTTCCCCCACCGTCTTGCGCTGCACCTTTTTATCTCAAACATAGGCGGGCTGTGGCTACTTCATTAGCTCACTTTTGACACTACTCGTGTTCGAACATCCTAGGGTGCCAATCGCTTGGGATCTCGAGGGAAAAGGCTTGTCTTCCTGATGTTCTTCAGGCCCAGGTAGAGCATCACAACCCTCTCGAGACCTATGCCCCCTCCCCCATGCGGCAGCGCCCCGTGTCGAAAGGCATCCATGTATGTCCGCAGCGTCTCCTGAGGCACTCCCATGGCATCGATGCGCTCTCCTAGGAGCTCCACGTCATGGATCCGTTGGGCCCCTGACACGATCTCCTCGCCTCGGATGAACATGTCGAAGGAATTGGAGAGCGTGGGGTCGTCCGGACACGGCATCGTGTAGAAGGGCCGCACAGAGAGCGGGTACCGGTCCATCATGTAGAAGTCCGTCTTATACTTCTCCTTCACTATCCTGCCCAGCGCCTTCTCCTTCTCCGTGTCCAGGTCCTCCATCTCGCTGGCGTCATAGCCAGCTTCTCGAAGGAGAGCCACCCCCTCCGCAAACGACAGCCGAAGAGAGGGTCGGCAAAATTGAAGGGGCTCGAAGGGATGCTGTTTGTTGACAGCCTGCAGCTCAGCCGCGAAGCGAGTGGCGAGGTTGTCAAAGATATAAATGAAGAGGTCGGAGAATAACTCGAGGACTTCGTAGTAATGCTCGTGGATGGCCATCTCCAAGTCAAGGCCCGTGAACTCGCACAGATGCCGGTGCGTGAAGCTTTTCTCCGCTCTAAAGACTGGACCCACCTCGAAGACCTTCTCGAACCCTCCGCACGCACAGGCCATTTGCTTATAGAGCTGCGGAGACTGCGCCAAGCACCCACTTTGGTCGAAGTAGGTGAGCGTGAAAACCGAGGATCCTGACTCGGAGGCACCGCCCAGCAGCTTGGGCGTGTGGATCTCCACGAAGCCGCGCTCGGAGAGGAATTCCCGGAAGAGCTGAGAAACGCCGTGCTGAATACGGAAGATGGCTTGATTGGCTGCCGTCCTTGTATCTATCCACCTGTAGTTCAGCCTGTTGTCCATCCCTACCGAGGGCATCTCCGGGTCCTCGCTCGCCTCGGGCCGGGAGGCGTCTTCGAGCTGGAAGGGCAAGACGTTCTCGGCAGCGCTGACCACGTACAGCTCATCGACCTGCACTTCCACCAGCCTGGCCGTTGCGCTCTCCACGGGCTCTCTAGGCTCTGTCAAGGTCCCGACCAGGTCGATGACGGACTCCCGGGGCACCGCCCCCGCGAACTTGACCATGCCCTTGTCCACCCCCGGGCCCTGGTAGACAACTGCCTGCACCGTTGCGATGCCTTGTCGGAGTAGTAGGAAGACCCCCTTCCCTACGGCACGAGAGGTGTGCAGCCGGCCACGGAGAAGCACCCGCTGCCCAGCCCGCGAGGGCGAGAGGCCGTCGATGCGGCCCCAGACCCTGTCAGTCATGCCAAGCGACTGGACCATAGGCAAGTTCCCGTACTTTGCGCTTTCAAGGCTTGGCACCGATGGAGCAGAGCCACTATTCGAGGTTGCAGCATCCGAGGCGTTTCCCCCGCTATTTGAGGACGTGGAAGTAGCCTGATCCACACCCCCGGCGGCTCGTTTCGCAGCCCTGGCCTCTTTGGCCGCTTTACGAGGGTCCACTTTTAATCCACACGCAGGTGCGCCATCAGTTTTCTTTGCTTCCCCCTTCTTCTTGCTCGAAGATGGAGGCGGCCCAAAGTCTTCGCCTGTTGTCTCTTTGTACTTCGCCTTCAGCTCCTGCGAGGGAGTTTCAAGAAAGAAGAGAGTAATTATGGTTCTTGGATCTGGCTCTCTGACGGGACAAGAATGCCGTTGCTTAATACTTTCTTTTGAATGGAAATGCAACACATAATGATGTGATATCGTGAGAATGTGTACATTGATTACGCTGGCAAAAATGTGGCATAGCATATGAGAGATAGTACGAAGCTCGCATCGAACTCACATTTAAGAGCGCAACCTGAGCCAGAATTGTATCCTTTTCCGATTTTTCAGCTTTGAGCTGCCGGATTTCGTCCCCTTTTGCCTTGATGAGCGCTTCAATTTCCTCCTTGCTGGCCATTGTCGAATATCACCTAATATGGAAAACCAGTGCAATAACTACTGATGGTACAAAGGTACTGACATGACATGTCGAGTGATCGTCCCTCAAAAGATGAAATCCACAAAAGTGGGCACAGAAAAGAATTAGTGGCTAACACCGAGCATAACATCGTTGCAGACGCTTGCAAATATTTCACTTGACGGGTGGTGTGGTCGATGGTGGCGCTAGCTCTCTGGGAGACGGCACGGCGAGGATTTGGCTACCGCTCACTCGGACCGGACGGCCCATTAAAAGCAGGGGGCCGCATCTGTTTTTCTGAGGCATGACGCACGATAAGACTGCTGCCAATACCTGGGCCTGCTCAAGTTAGGGAAGATTATCTTTATGGACTCATCGAGGAGAGAAGGGTGGAAAAAATGAGATGCATCTCCATTGCCTCTGGTAGAATATGACACTACAGCAGTAAAACGTGCTTCCTTTCCATGGCACCAGTCCAACACCGGCCGGCTATTTCAATCACAGCTTCGGGTTCTGTTCATTTCCCGTGAAGAAAACTGTGTGTCTTAATCTTTGAAGTAAGAGCAAATCATACGAAAGGACCCTTTCTTGGCTATTAATTTCCTTCTTCCTGTTTCACGTCAGGCATTCTTCAGTCTTGTTGTTCTCTATCTATATCTAAATTTTCGTCCGCTGATCTTACAGCCCTTGATTCTTCCTGATAATCTGTCAAAGGTACCGTATTCTCTCCCACGTCTGCTACCCTAGGCACACCACCCTCACTCCCCTGCCGCCCTCTTCGACGTCTGGCCATTTCCTCGCGTTGCTCTGCCCGAAGGCGCATTACGTACAAGAATGCGGAGGACAGGGCCACAATTAGCAGAGTGTCCAATGCGGACAGCATTTCTAAAATATGAGGCCAGCTCCATGTCTCCTCTTCCTTGCCGACTCCTATGGATGCTCCAGCACGCCCTGCGCCGCCCCCCCAACTGGCTGGCATATCGGCCCACACCTGTCGCCATTGCTCCTTCTTCCTCTCCCAGGCCCTCGCCAGCTTTGCTAAGACCGAGTGTTCCACGAGGACACTCACCCCGGGGGCCGTCGTCACGATCGGCGACTCCCTCAGCGATTGATCCTCCCCCATGAGCCACCAGTGGAGGTAGAGCCCCGCCAGCGCCAGGTTCACGGGCCACTTGGCGTCCGGGTAGGCTTCCGCAGAGGCGTCAAGAAATCGCTTGGCCAGGTGGAAGTCTTGCTTCAGCCCTACACCGTACTGGTGCATGAGCCCCAGGTTGAACATGGCCTGAGGCTGACGGAGCTCGGCCGCCGTTTGGTAGTAACGTGCCGCGCGCGAAAAGTCGACGGGGAGACCAGCGGTACCGTAATAATGAGCATCTCCCACTTTCAGGCTCGCTTCCGCGTTGCCTTGCCGCGAGGCGTGGCGATAATATCGGACTGCAAGCGCCTGGCAGGCTGTCGGAGAGAGCATCCCGCAGGTCCCCTCCTCCAAGAGAAGCGCGGCGTTGGACTGCGCGACTTCGTAGCCGATCTCAGCCAGGTGCATGTACAAGATTAGGGCGCCAAGGAGGTCCCCGCGCTTGTGCCGGGCAAGGGCCTTGCTCATGGCAGTGACCCAAGGTCCGCGCTCGGCGACGCTTTTGAAGGCGTGAACGGCCGTGGAGCAGGCGCGGGGCGTGGCGATGCCTTGGGCGGACATCTGGCCCAGCTTGTGCAAGGCGCCCATGTGCCCGGTCTGTGCGGCCAGGGAGAAGTATTTCAGAGCCTTCGCGAGGCTCCTGGTCCCCTTACGCTCCCCAAGTTCCTTTGCTGACGTAACGGATGCTGTCAAGCGACCCGACTTGCTTTCAATTCCCTTGTCTCCCTTTTTCTCCAATGTCTCTCTTGCGACCTTCTCAAAGTCGGCAGCCTGTAGGGTGATGTCTGCGAGCTTGTCGAACATTTCTTGGGGCAATCCCGCGAGCAAAGGGTCCTCTCTCAGTTCCTGTAAATGCTTCGCGGACAGTGAAATGGAGTCTGGTTCCTCCTCTCGGTCTGCGCGTGCATCCGACTCTCCTCCACTTGTCGATTTCCGGCTTCTGTCCCCCTCGCCTTGCTTCTCTTTTTCCTCCTCTTTCTCCCCTACAAGGCCTGCGTAGATCAAGCCCAGATTGTAGAAGGCCTCCGAGTATCCCTTCTCATGTGCTGCCCTTTGCAGGAGTTTGATCGCCTTCTCCACATTTTTTTCCACGCCCATTCCGTACATGTACATATGCCCCAGCCCGTTCAGACTGGCTGCGTCCCCTGACTCTTGTCCGCGCACAAAAAACCGACGAGCGGTCTCGTTGTTCTGCCGGACGCCCACCCCCAACAGGTACATGTGCCCTATGCTGCCCGCAGCCAGGGGATCCCCTGCCCGGGCGGCCTCCTCAAGAAATACGGCGGCCTTGGCCAGGTTTTGAGGCACTCCTTGGGAGCCATGGAAGTAGAGCTTGCCCAGAGCGACCTGCGCGCTCACGTCGCCTTTCTCGGCAGTGTGCTTGTAATAGTCGACCAGCTGCTGATCTGCCTCCATGGCCGCCTTTCGTTGAGATGTTACCCCCGCCAGGTTCCCGTCGAAGAGGCGCACCCGCTCATTGGGCGGCAACACCTTCAGCCTCCCCAACTCCTCCACGGCGACATTCGCGGCCACCTCGTAGTACAAGGCGGCCTTCTCACAATCTATAGCCACGCCATGTCCATACAAGTACCGGAAACCCATAGCCATGGATCCTGCAACGTCTCCCGCCATCGCAGCGAAGTGGTTAAGAAGCAAGGCTGCCGCCTCGCCGCCTGAGCCAGTCTCCTCTGCCTCCGTGGCATCGGGGAGGGCGACGGGCAGTGGCGGGGGCTCGCCGTATAGGCCCGTCACGTGGGCGACGGCCAAACGGTGTTGTGCGTGAGGATAGCCATACTTATGGGCGGCGCGTGCCAGGTAGTCTAGTCCTCGCGTCAAATTTCGAGCCACCGTCACGGACCCGTCCTCCCCTGCCACCCCTTCAGTAAAAACTCGCCCGACTTCACAGTAAGTCGGCCCGAATTGCTCCCAAGTGAACGATCGCGTAAGATTGTCTAAGTCGGCGTCCCCCTTTTTGGAACGCCCGAAGATAATGGCAAGGCGTTTGGCTTTGGCGAGATGGTCGAGGTTGTGGTGGCTCTCCTTCCCGGGCTTGTTCTTCTCCCCGCCAGCGGCTTTGGGGCCTTGGACAGGGCCGCCTTTGCCTCCAGGTCCATTTGAAGATATTGTGGTAGCCTTATCCTCGATGGTGGCAGCCGCATCGGTGGATGCGGTGGTGGAAAGCACACTAAATAGCAGAACAAGCATGAGAGCACGGACGACGGTCCTTTCAAGCCTACAGCATCTCTCCGCGATGCCTGAGGTATGAAAACTAGGATCTACCTCCATTGCACTCGCAATTATCGTCAATGTGGACAGCACTTGCTATCATAAACTTGACCGGAACTGAGCGTGCGTGTTTTACTTTTTATTCTCAAGGAACCCTGTGTTTAAAAGCGATATGGGCAGATCAGCTTCCTTTTGAACAGACCGACGGCGACATTCCTATTTTTCGCGGGACCATGTTGATGATGCAAATCGAAACCCCACGCCACGCATGACAGTATTGCTCACGCTGCCCGTCAATATCACATCAAATCGGCGGTAAAGGCTCGTAGTGTAAACCCGAACAATGGAGCCCTCTCTCAGGCGTCTCTCGACTGCCTGATTGCTGCCCTTCATCCTCCTGCTCCCGTGCAAAGCGGATGACCCCAAAATCAGCCCCCCCCTCTGACCGCTTTGAATGGACGTGTGAAAGTATAGCTTTACCGCATGTCTCATCTCCAGATTACTTGAAACGGTGTATTCTTGTAGGTAAGCCACGAACAAGGGACCGCGTACCCTTCCCTTGGAAAAAAACTCAAAATAAATCAGACTGCCCCCTGTGCACGACACACCTGTCTGTACTCTTTCCAGACCTTTTTTTCGGGAGAGCGACAGTCACTCTTCAAGGCAACATGGTTGTTGTGCAGACCAAAGTGAGATTGCGTGTACATTTGTACCGTGTATCCTCAAAATTGAAAGGTGGTATGCATAACGGATGTCGACTCAAACTTTACAAAAGTCATGGCACAGTATTTTCTAACTCGGTGATGTGATGCTGTGGAAGTATGAAAAGCACATAATAGCTACAGCCTTATTGTCAGTTTCATATGCTGTGCCTTTCAGCGACCATTATCGTCCACGAGCGTCATTCAAAGTCCTATCTCTTCCTATCCAGATTTCTTCTCTTCAACTCCCCTTTCGCTCATTTTTGTGTCCAGCAAAACGAGCCATCACGTCCAAAGCCACCACTACCTGAGGCACAATGATACACAAGGCAAGACCGATGCGTACATTCTTATCCTCAAACGTCGTTTTGCCCCAGCGGGTAAAGAGCCCCGTTGATATGGCAAAACCTGAAGCAACCAGAGCCGCCTTGCCGAGCGTTTTATGGATCTTGGAGTTCCAATTAAACTTGATCTAAAATTGTGAACATAAGCCAAGTATATAAGCGGAAATCATGTCATCGTGGATGTCCACGCACTTGTCCAGCCTGCCACACTCACCTCCTTTGTCCTGACATCGACGACATTGTAAAAAGCCGACGCGTAGCTGAGTAAGACTAGCACAAAGACTGAGGCTCCGACCATGCTGTGCGACGATGTAAAGTGTTCCTTGTTCAGGTTGTGCTTGTGCATGAAAATAGAGAGCAAGGCTGCAATCCAGCAAACAACAGCTAAGAACATTGAAGCGGCGTGAAGCTGGGTAAGGAGAATGCGCTTGGCCTTGATCATGGTTGTTCCCCGAGCCAGAATCAGGCTCCAAGAGAGCGGCGCGAAGAATAGCCAGGAAGTTACCATTAAAATAGGATGGTAGGCAAACAGCGGAAGAGATCTCAAGCTGTTGTGGGTGTGCTCATGTCAGTTCCTATCCACGCTATGCTGAATTAACTAGGCATAGGGCGGCTCTAAATCAGCACCATTTTGCCCAACAAATCGCTCCAGAGGTAAACTTCTACAAGACCGCTGATAAGTCTAGAGAAACTCACTCTTGAAATGTCTTTCCGCCTGAAGCTTTGAAGGTTTCCGACGCAATGTAGGCTCCTGCAGCGAATGTCAGGAGCAGGCTGGAGGCAACTGGGAGACGCACCATTGATCTTGTCTGATTTAAACCTAGCTTATAATGCATACGGGGGATATCAGGCTTTGTTAGGTCACTTTGCGCAAGGAAGTGCGAAGACTGGCCCACTGGGTGGCTTGCGCTCGGGGTGCCGAGTGAAAAAGCCGTGCGGTGATGGGGAGGCTGGGCATGATCGTCATTCGCGCATTTTCTCCCTCCCTTGCGCTTTTGTGTGCGACCATACCATGCATAGCCGTCGAATGCGAAGGCCGACAGGGCAAGAGCTTTTGTGCTCCAGCGTTAATAGGAGGCTATAATTGAAAGTGCGTATATGAGGCATTAAATACCTGCACCTGGAACGTTCTTCTTTGTCCCCAAATTTCGAACCACTCATCGATCTGAATCCCATTTGATTCATACATTCATGCGCTAACATGGCACAGGAAAACAATTGACTTGAAGTGCAACGAGGCACTCAACAAATGGAACCGGAAGTGCTACGATATTGAAAATGTTAGGACATTCCCTATCTAGCTTGATATTCGCATTGAAGGCACTGGGCAGTTAGAACTGAGAGCAGCATCTACTTCACTCTTGTTCCGAGGATTCAGTGGCCTTGGAATAGGGCCTTGGATAAGGGGATAACCATCCACCTCAGATTCTTTTGACAGGAGTACAACAACATCTGTCTCTGCTCACATAGAAGAGCGGCAGTCGCGTAGGAGGATATCACTTCCTATCCCCTCGCGAACCAGCTTCAACCTTGAAGCATGGTGAACTTCACCGCAAAACTGCAGGACAATACACGGCAAGAATGGCTGGAGCATTACGTGGACTACAAAGCTCTAAAAAGGCTGCTCAAGCCGTTAAAAAAAGGTGCCCCTGCGAAAAGGGCGAGTATGATGACGTCTTACAACGGGGATGCGTCGGATTCGGATGAGGAGGCGACAGCGCCAGGGGACTTGGTGGGCGGGCTGAAGGATCGGCTCCACTTGCTGTCAATGGCGGGCAAGAGTTTAGGAAAACCATCGAAAACGGGCAGGAAAGGAGGTGCGGGTGAGAGTGCCTCTTTGCTTGCTTCCGAGGAAAAGCAACTTCGGAGTCGATTTTACGGGGGTGGTGGAGCGGCAATAACGAAGATGGCCGAGGAGGGACTAGCGACGCACGCAGAGGAGGAGGAAGGGAGGGAGAACGAAGAAGAGCACGAGCATGGTTGTCTGACTCCGGACGAAGTCGGGCAACGCGAGGTGGACAGTCAGAGGTTTGAGGCGGTCCTGCTGACGGAGTTGGAGAAGGTGCAGCAGTTCTACGCGGAGACGATCACGGACCTGGGGCAGCAACTAGGCTTTCTCAAGGCCCAGTTACGAGGAGACGGAAACAAGGGGTCGCAGCTGGCCTTGGAGGACTTGACGTCGTGGGCTCATCCGATGAGCGAGGAGGACAAGAGGAGGGCCAAGCACCTGGCGCCCAAGGAAAGGGAGCTGATTGAGACCACCCTGATGCGCCTGAATCGGGAGCTCACACTGCTGGAAAATTTTTGCATCATCAACTACACGGGGTTTATCAAAATTCTGAAGAAGCACGACAAATTGATGCCCTCCCGGCCACTGCGTGCCTCGGTGCTTCCCCAGCTGGAAAAGGCGCAGTTCTTCCGACACGCGCGCCTGGAGGACATCAAGCTGGAGGTAACGACCATTTTTGCCGACGTCTTTTGTAACAAGGATAAGAATCAAGCGGCGGCAATGTTGCTACCGAAGCGGTTCCGGACAAATGTGGATTTCTTCCTCCTACAATTAGGCTACAAGCTAGGTAAGACGCCTTCCCTTCTCCTTCCCACGCCACCTGGCCTAAGCTTCCCTCCCGTACTCCTCTATTTTTCTTCTCCTCCAGGTGTAGCCGCTACCCTCGCACTTTGGGTAGTGTGGGACTGTGTGGTGCAAGTAGCCAAGTTCGGCAAACCCACCATCGTGACAAAGATGGCTTTCCCCGTCTTTCGGGCCGTCGGGGGCCTGCTCCTCTTGCACTGGTGCTGGGGCATCATCGAGCATTTCTGCAACTACCTTCGGATCAATTTTGTGTACCTGCTCGACCTCTCTCCGAAGAATGTGTCTTCTCCCAGGAAGATCTTCGACGAGGCTGTGAACGAGTCCATCGTCTACCTAACCTGCATGCTACTTTACTACAAGGTCCTGGTGGGGGGCTTCCCAGATTGGATCCCTGCCGGCTTCTACCCCATTTTCCTTCTCGTGTACACACTCTACTGCCTTGTTTTCCCGTGGAAGCAGCGGAAAGGGATATGGTGGATCGTGGGCAGGGTGGTGGTGGCCCCCCTTGTCAGCGTGACGCTGCTGGATACCGTCGTGGCAGACGTGCTCACTTCCTTGGTCAAGGTCCTGCTGGATCTGGCCTGGTCCGCCTTCTACGTGATCTCGGGCGACTTTACAAGAGACATCCGAGGGGCCCCGGACGAGGTCCCGTCTTGGGAGCTTAGCGTGCTGTACAGCAAGGTGCTGGCCCCTGTGATAGTGATCTTGCCCTACTGGTGGCGATTCATGCAGTGCTTGCGTCGCTTCTACGACACGGGAAACCGGTGGCCACACCTGCTAAATGCGACCAAGTACGCCATGGCACAGACAGTGACCCTTTTCGGCGCCTTCCACCACGTGTACTACCACGTGCGCGGGGGAAAGGGTGGCCGGGTGCATCCGAGTCTCACGTACGACGTCGTGTGGGTGATGGTGACAGTAATCTCCACCTTCTACTCCTATGTGTGGGACGTGACCATGGACTGGGGTTTGGGTCGACCCAGCAAGGGGTTTCTGAACGACCGGCGCATGTGCTCGAGTAACGTGCCGTACTACTCCGCCATGGTTGCCGATTTATTCTTGCGCTTCCTGTGGGTGAACACCTTGATCCCGCCCGGCTCGGGAGGCCTTTTTTCTCTGCCGCTTTACCTAAATGCCTTCTTGATGGTAATGGAAATCTTACGACGGATGTTTTGGGGCGTCTTCCGCTTAGAGAACGAGCAGTTGCGCAACACGCAGGGATTCCGAAGAGTTGATGTCATTCCTCTGTCCTTCTCGACGGAGAACCAGCACGAGTACAGGGACCCGAAAAACACCAACAACCTCAGGGTTATTTTGGAAGTGTCTTTTGTGGCAGGACTGGTCATATTTTTGTCCATCGGTGCGGTGGTAGTCGCTGACGGCATAGATGAAGGGGTTTAGAGAGGGCGAAAAAGGCGGATAGAGGGAGAAGGAGTTAGTAGACCAGGACAGGGATCCCTTGGCCTCCATGTCTGTGTGGTCACCGCAGCACATCGATGTCAAAAGCTGCGAAGTAATGAGGCCAACGAAAAGACCAATTGGAGAATTTTGGGTCGGCCAGACAGGGACCAGATCAGGAAAAGGGTCCAGGTCTGCTAGAACAAATGAGCTTGGTATGCACCCCGTGAAGAAGATGCGTTCAGCTACCAGACTCCAAACGCCCGGCTATTCATCGAGTGGGCACAGCTCTCAGGAAAAAGAAGGCTGGTGTACACAGTAGCACAGACGAATGTGGCAACAGTATCGTGGACATCTCAAATGTGAATCTATCAAAGCCGCGCGAAAAGCCTAAGGCAAAGAAAATCCGAAGCAGAGGGTAAGGCGCTTATTCTTCTGTCGCACGCCTGTACATTACTTTTCGGTGTGAAACAACTTGTGTACCTTCTTATCGAAATTCTCAAACCTTTCAACATTTCTGCTTCCTAATTCTCAGTATTTCTATTTCCAACTTCCTTAGATATCATGGGCTTCACTCGTGCGACCTATTTATACCCCCCTCGTCTACTCCTGCGTCATCGCCAAGCTCCTCCTCCGGTCAAAGAGGCCAGTTCCACCGCCACTTGTTCTTTCCCCTTGAGCTTGCTCCCCGCACTAAAAGCCACGCGCCCCGCCTCGATGTCTCTCCAATCCTCATGCGCGACAATCTCCGCCGCACCCTCCGTCTTCGACATCAACGGCTCTATCCTCCCTAGGACCTCCGTCACGTGGGGTCGTCTCCGCGGATTTTGCTCCAAAATCCATTCCACAGCTTCCACCAGTCGTGTCGAGTAAGCGTGCTTGGTGGGAAAGGGTACCTTGCCAATAACTCTCAGGAAGGTGCACTCCACAACGCGTGGTCTTGGCCCGCCCTGCCCCTCCCCTGGGCCTCCTGCATGCCGTCCACCAGGCTCTTCAAACTCCACTTCAAAGGGAGAGTACCCAAACATCAGGGCAAATAACAAGCAGCCCAACGCCCAGACGTCCACGCGCGCGTCTAAGGTCGCGTTGCTGGTCACGTCGAAGAGCTCCGGCGCCCTGTAGGGTAATGTGGAGTGTTGCGCCGCTTCCTCCTGCACCATCAAGGCCTCGGCCCGGGCCCCCACCGTCCTGTCTGCCATGGTCATCGATCCGAAGTCAATCAGGACCGGTGTCAGGCCATCTGCTTTCAACAGCACGTTTTCTGGCTTGATGTCCCGGTGTGCGAAGGCAGGTTCGTGCTCGTGCAAGTGGCGGACCCCGAGCAAGATGTCTCGGAACAACCGGAGCAACCGATCTTCCGGCCACGCACCTAGCATGCCTCTCCTTGACAAAGGGCTCAGAATTCTCCTATCGATCTCGTCTCGTAGTGAGCCACCAGAAAGGTAGGGGAAGAGAAGGTAAACGTAGATACCAGTACTGCCGCTCTGAGGTCGGTGCTGCTGCTGCACATGGGTGTCAATTACAGGAAGGAGATTAGGATGCTGAAACTCTCGATGATACAACATTTCGCGCTTTACCGCATATATCTGCTCCTGTGTCTGACAAAGCATCCTCTTGAGTGCGAAGGCCTCCCCTGTACGTCTGTCTTGAGCAAGGAAGACGTACCCAAAGCCTCCCTCCGCAAGCTGTTTGACGATCCGCACCTTGCGCCCTCCATCCAGAACAAGTATTTTTGCCCACAGCAATCCACTCAGCCAAGTGAGCAGTGCTGTGAATGCTTCGAGTAATGCGTGGATGTAGGCAACAAGAGACTGCTGCATGCTATGATGACCTTCAGGGGCAAGTGTTGACACAACGGCTTTGACGAGGTCGCGTGAGTCCGCGGGGACTGCCCAACGAGGCAAAATTAATTGGCGGCAGCGTTGCCGTCCTCGTCACGCTTCACAGCACCTGAAACCTCAGCCTGTGCACGTGTTGGTGCGCATAATAGTGGGTGAGGTTTGCTTCTATTATCGCCAAGAAACCCTCAAGTTGCGCATGCTTTATGCTTCCTTTGGCAATCCATAAAGCCCTTGGAAAGGCAGGGCAAGGTCCACTTTCGGCACGTCTTTTGACAGCTCTTGCCATGGAATTGCATGTGCTTTCCGCGTTTTGACGTCAAAAAGCGTGAACTTTTGGAGAGTGATGGCCGAGTAAGACGCGAGCGACGGCGAGTCGCAGCTGATTGACATGCCATCCGTCGTTCACCTCCAAGGTCGATCTATCATGCCAACCTCTGACAACATCAAAACATACGAAAAAGAAGGTGGGATGGCTATTCTGGACCTGCAAGAATCATTCGCACGTACTCTCGCAATTTTCGCTGCAATCTACGTCCTGTGCATCGTTTCCGCGCTCCTCGCATTCCGCTTGTACGTCGTTCTCCCCAACCGCGTCACCAACGCACGCGTAACACCGCCCTCCGTCACGGAACAGCATGTGCGAACTACACCAGCAGCTTTGCTCGTGGTTTTGGGTTCGGGAGGACACACCAAGGAGATGCTGACGATGCTTCAGGGTCTGGAACCCCTGCGCTACCGGCCCCTCGTCTTTGTCCGGGCCGAGTCAGATGCCCGCAGTGAAGGGATGGTGAAGGCAGCACTTCCACCTCCCTCGGAGTTGCCATCTTCATCCGTCTCATTTTCCAAACCTGACTACGTTTTGACTGTACCTCGCTCCCGTTCCGTCGGACAGTCATGGCTTACTACCCCTCTGACGACGCTCCGGGCGCTCGCGGCCTCCGTGGCCCTGGTTGCGCGACTGCAGCCCGACGTCATCCTCTGTAATGGCCCTGGGACTTGCATCCCTATATGCGCAGCCGGTTATATCCTTCGATTTCTGGGCGTGAAGCATGTGAAGATAATATTTGTCGAGTCTTTCTGTCGGGTGACAACCTTATCCTTGACTGGCAAGCTTCTTTACTGGGCGGCAGACAGATTCCTGGTACAATGGCCGGGCCTGCGAGACAAATACCCTCAGGCCGAGTACCTGGGCCAGCTTTGCTGAGGGTAGATGTCCGGTCGTCCACACGATGTGCGATATAGGAGGAGTAGGATGGAAGCCGGAGGCGGCATTGTAGTCAAGGGCCGCGGTTGCGTGATTGAGAGGCATGGCTCTTCTCGTGGGACTTGGGGGTTGTATAAAGAACTTAAAACGTTGTGTATGAGAAGAAAAGGCAGCGATGCTCCTTAGAGGGTTAGAGCTCAAGTTTGGATCTATGTTCCTGATTCTTGTGAACTATGGACAAGTCGCCCCTTCACGCTAGTTGTCCGACTCAGCTACAGCCGTGCTTGGCTGCTCGCCACGTTATCCTCATACAATTGAAGTAAGGAAGAAAATAAGCGAATGGAGACGCGGCAAACCAGGAAAGGGCCCTAAAAATGCTACTAAACACGGCAGAAGCTGGGGCTCGCGATGGCGTCATCCACAGCGTCATCCATCTGGTCTCTATCCCTCTGACCTGATTCTCGTCAGCATGGGCTAGGCCGGAGGCGCCCCCCCCCCCACGCTTCGCCCCTGCGCGGCCATCTTCTCCGTACTCTCGACCTCCGCCTTCAGACTCTCGAGAAGCTCCCTCTCCGACATCGCCTTCACCACTGTTCCTTCCTCCATAGCGATCCTCCGCACTCGTACCCTTTTCTTCCCAGCCTCTCGTCCTCCTTCCTTCCCAACCTCCTCCACGCATACCTCCAACCCCCCCTCCAGGATGGGTCGCGTCGGTTTCTGGCCTCCCAGCGAGGCCTCTCCCTTCATCCTCGCCTTCTCGATGGCTTTCTCCTCCCTGAAGCCGGGCCCTAGGTTCTGCATGGTCGGAAGAAAGTAGATCTTGGCGCCTAAAGGGGTCCTGACGGCGAACACTTTGGTGGTCAGCTTCCTTTCTCCCTCCATGAACTGCAGAGCCCATGCCCGCAGGGACATGCGCATGTCCGCGACAGGGGCGGCGCGGAAGGTGAGACGGAGGACCTCGGGCCCCACCACCTTCAGGAGGCTGTCTCTCCAGTCGTCGTCGACGGGCGCCTCCTTCCCCTTGCAGTTGACCACGGAGAAAGAGGCGTTCAATGCGGAGGGCAGAGCCATGGACTGTACCACCGCCTGGGCCGCCGTCGGCCAGTTGGTCTGACCTGCCGAGAAGGGGTCTCCCGGTTCGAGAGAGAGGGCCTGCTCCCCCGCATTGCCCGGACCCAAGCTTCCTACGCGGATGATGGAGAAATTAAACCCCAGCATCTTGCTCAGCCGGCGAACACTCTGCTCTACCGCCTTCTTCTTCTCGAGTGCCCCGCTCATGCTGTCGAGCGAGAACTGGAACGCTGCTCTCTCCGAACCCAGGCTTGAGAGGTAGATGACGTGTCTGAGCTCGCCCGCTTCTGCCGCTGTCGTTATCATTTGCTCAATCTTGGTTGCATCCAACATCCCTCCTACCGCGCCCCCTGCCCCCCCGCCTCCGAAGGGCAAGAGTTTAGCCCCGTCCGGCAACAGGACAAGGACGGCCGCTCCCTGGAGCTGCTCT
>Ga0102934_1000894_pt1 | contig 20549 bp, 11 predicted proteins | sample SalPonR2_A_D1_MG_FD_78175 | JGI IMG/M metagenome (GOLD analysis project Ga0102934, IMG submission 78175) | Salt pond soil microbial communities from South San Francisco under conditions of wetland restoration - Salt Pond MetaG R2_A_D1_MG | ecosystem: Environmental > Aquatic > Marine > Intertidal... | reverse complement strand
TGAATTCTTTCTCAGCCAGATCATAGCCCCATTTTTTAAAAGCGCCCTCAGTGAATTTCATGATGTTGCCCTTGTGAACCAAAGTTATGTAAGGAAGACTATTTTCCAGCGCATAATTAATTGCCGCTCTTATCAGCCGCTCTGAACCCTGACGTGAAATAGGCTTGATGCCAAAAGCTGAACTATCAGCAAATCTGATATTTTTTTCCTGCATTTCATCGACGAGAAAATTTTTAGCCTTCTCATTATCAGGTTTTCCCAGTTCATACTCAATTCCGGCATAAATATCTTCCGTATTTTCACGAAAAATATGAAGATCAACTTTGTCAGGATACTTGACAGGCGAAGGCAGACCAGGAATCCATTTGACAGGTCGTAAGCACACATACAAGTCCAATTGTTGCCTGAGAGCAACATTTAGAGAACGGAAGCCTTTTCCAACAGGTGTTGTCAGAGGGCCTTTGATACCGACACTATATTTTTGAAAAGCCGCAAGTGTTTCCTCTGGTAAATGAGACCCTGCCTTCTGGTTGGCTTTTTCTCCAGCCAGCATCTCTTTCCATTTAATATTTTTTTGCCTATTTGAAGTCTTCTCAACAACTTTATTTATTAGCTTCAAAGATGGTTTGGTGATGTCTCGACCAATTCCATCGCCTTCAATAAATGGAATTGTAACTTTATCGGGAATTTTCAATTTGCCGTCTTTCTTTTGGATAATGTTAAAGCTCATTGCTCCTCCTCCTGTTTGCTGATCCAGTTAATAGCACTGCCCTGCCAGAACCATTCAATCTGTAATTTACTATAAGTATGCTCCATTGTTAAAATTTCACGGGCATCATCCTCATGGTGAAGGATAATCTGGAGTTCAGATTCGGGTGCAAATTCCGGCAAACCAATAATATCAATTGTATCGTTTTCTCTTATTTTTTCATAATCCTTTTGACTTTGGAAAGTCAAAGCCAGAACCCCCTGCTTTTTCAAATTTGTTTCGTGAATACGGGCGAATGATTTGGCCAGAACAGACTCTACTCCCATATAGCGAGGTTCCATAGCAGCGTGTTCTCGAGAGGAACCTTCTCCATAATTATCTTCAGCCACAATCACCGAATGAACTCCTTGCTTTTTATAATGGCGAGCAACTTTTGGGATTGAATCGTATTTCTGAGTAAGATGATTCTTTGTGTAGCCTGCTTTAGAATAAAAATAGTTATTAGCACCTAACAATAGATTATCAGAGATTTTATCCAGATTGCCCCGGAACTGTAGCCATCTACCTGCCTGAGAAATATGATCGGTAGTGCATTTTCCCTCGGTCTTAACCAGGAGTTTAAGACCGGTCAAGTTTTCCTTTTGATGAGCGGGAAAGGGCTTTAATCGAGCTACACGCTGGCTCTTTTCTGATATTTTTATTTCTGTTTGATGATCTTTTCCTCGCCCAAAAATTGACGTTGGCGTTTCTATGACAGGCATTGTAATAGAGTCAAGGCCTTCAAAGAGTTGCAATGCTTTTATTTTATCGCCTTTTTCATTTTCCAAATTATCCTGAAGTGGATTGAAATCAACTCGTCCTGCCAGCGCTAGGATTGTGACAGTCTCTGGTGAGGCCAGGAAGGCATAAGTTTCTGGGTTTCCATCATTTCTTTTGCGGAAGTTGCGGTTAAAAGACGTGATTATTGTGTTTTTCCCAGCAGGAGAATTCTTTCTGTTCCATTGGCCTATACAAGGGCCACAGGCATTGGCCATTATCTTTCCCCCAGCCTGTTCAATAATTTTGAAAAAGCCCTCTTTTTTACAAAGTTGACTGATTGCTTCTGATCCAGGATTGACAATCAGATCGGATTTCAATTTCAGGCTCTGCTCACTAGCATTTTCGAGAATAGTAGCAACCTTTTTGAGATCCTGATAAGATGCGTTTGTGCAGGAACCGATCAGAGCGGCTGAAATTTCTGCAGGAGCCTGAGTTTTTTCTGGAATGTTTTGAAATTGGGATGCTTGATAGGCTGCATCAGGAGTAAAAGGACCATTCAAATGGGGCTCAAGTTGAGAAAGATCAACTTTCACGACTCGATCATAATATTGATCTGGTTTATTATACACCTTTTGATCGGCTTTTAAACAGTCTTTGTACTTTTCTACTATTTTTGCCGCACTTTCCCGGCCCGTTTTTTGTAAAAATTTGAAAGTGGTTTCATCAGCAGAAAATAATGACGAAGTCGCACCTGTTTCTGCTCCCATATTACAGATTGTGGCTCGTCCAGTAGGGGAAATGCTTTTACAGCCGGGACCAAAATATTCTAAGACTGCATTGGTAGCGCCCTTGGCTCCCAAAAGGCCGGTTAAATACAAAATCACATCTTTAGCTGCTATACTTTGAGGCAATTCTCCTTCTAAATAAATGCCAATAATTTTGGGCATTTTTAATTCCCAGGAGAAACCAGCCATAACATCAACGGCATCGGCTCCACCAACGCCAATTCCAAGCATACCAATTCCACCACAGTTGGGAGTATGGGAATCTGTCCCTAGCATCAAATTTCCTGGTAGAGCATAATTTTCGAGAATAATTTGATGAATAATGCCCGACCCAGGTTTCCAGAAATCAAGGCCAAATTTTCGAGATGCAGATTGTAGAAAGTCATAAACAGCCTGGTTTTCCTGTTTGGCAGACTTGAGATCATCTTCTCTACCTTGATCAGCAATGATTAAATGATCGCAATGGACAGAAGCGGGTAGGGCAACATTCTTGCGACCTGTGTTCATGAATTGAAGCAGTGCCATTTGTCCGGTAGCATCCTGCATGGCCAAACGGTCCGGTTGCAGCATTATATAGTCTTTATTGCGCTTGAATTCATCAATCGGATTCTCTTCATAAAAATGGCCATATAGAATTTTTTCAGTCAAGGTCAGCGCTCGGTTAAATTTGGTTCTTACACTGTTGATTTTTTTCTGTCTTGTCTGATAATGTTGGTCTAGCATCAGTTCCTTTCTATTCTGATTGGGTTTATGCTCTGAAATTGTAGCGGTTTTAGAGCGATAGGTTTTAAATAATTTTATAACAGCTTTTTTATAATTTTTTGGGCAGCCTGGCGACCTTCATTGATAGTATTAACGATCAAAGATGGGCCAGTAGCGCAATCACCCGCCGTAAAAATTCTGGAATTATGTGAACGCAGATTACCATCATCACTAATGAGCATACCATGATGACTATATAATCCTTTATCAGTGTCGAGTTCAAACCCCAGGCTTTGAATTACGAGTCCGGCTGCAAGCTGTTTTTCACTACCTGGAATTGTCTCAAAATTTCCATCTGACCACTGAACCTGTTTTGTTTTTACAGCTTTAATATTATTTTTTTCTCCGATAAACTCGGTTGTCAATGTGCTCCATAAAATTTCACCACCTTCTTCCATAGAAGAACTTTTACGAAAAATATGAGGATATAAAGGCCAGGGATCATTGGAACTTCTTTTTTGAGGCGGTTTGGGCAAAATTTCCAACATGGTCACGCTGGCTGCTCCCTGCCGCAAAGCTGTACCCATACAATCTGAACCGGTATCGCCTCCACCAATTATTACAACATCTTTATTTCTGGCATTGAGTTCTTCTTTGATTTTACTGATTTCACCGGAATTCAATTTATTCTGCTGAGTCAGATATTGATGGGCGCTTGTAATGCCTTTGAGGCTATTTCCGGGTAGATCGAGTCGTTTAGATTTTGGTGTGCCAACTGCAAACAAGACAGCATCAAAACTTCGTAATAAATAGCGCACAGAAATATCACGCCCGATTTCGACTCGCGTTTCAAATCGGATCCCTTCATCGTAAAGTTGTTGTAGCCGTCTGCCAAGTATCTTTTTGTCCATTTTAAAATCGGGAATACCATATCGTAAAAGGCCACCCAATTGGGCCGATTTTTCAAAAACTGTTACCTGGAAACCTGTTCTGGCCAGTTCCTGGGCTGCTGTTAAGCCAGTTGGTCCCGAACCGATTATTGCGATTTTTTGGGATAATTGTATATCAGGCTGCTGCGGTTTTATCCAACCCTCCTGCCAGCCTTTTTCTACAATTTTGTTTTCGATCTGTTTAATGGCAACAGAAGTGTAATCCAGTTCAAGAGTACAGGATGCTTCGCATAAGGCCGGACATAATTTCCCGGTGAATTCGGGAAAATTGTTGGTAGCGTGGAGCATTTCCAGGGCTTCTCGCCATTTTCCCCGATAGACCAGGGTGTTGATATCGGGAATTCTATTAGCCAGAGGGCAGCCAAAGCTGTGGCAAAAGGCTACTCCACAATCCATACAACGGGAAGCCTGTTGTTGGAGTATTTGTTCAGGCAAAGCTTTTTCAATCTCCTGAAAGTCCTGAACTCGGTCATTGACTTTACGTTTGGTGGGTTCTTTTTTTTGTATTCGAGTAAAATTATATTCTTTAGTCAAAATAAACCTCCTCGGTTGCTGAGACTGTTTCCTTTTCACGGCCTTCTTTCATTTCCATTCTTTCCAATACTTTTTTATAATCGATAGGCACAACTTTGACGAATAAGGGGTGGTTAGCATCCCAATTTTTAAGTATTTTTTCAGCCTGATAACTATTTGTGTATTGATTATGTTTGGTAATCAATTTTTTTAATATATCTTTGTCTTCCTGTTTCCAGACACTCTCCAGAATGACCATATCCAGATTGCAATTTGTGTCGAATCTTTCAGCCGGATCATAAACATAGGCAATCCCTCCGGTCATTCCAGCTGCGAAGTTTTTACCTGTTTCCCCAAGAACAATGACTGTTCCACCGGTCATATACTCACAACCATGATCGCCAACACCTTCTACAACTGCTGTGGCTCCACTATTCCGGACAGCAAAACGCTCTCCTGCAGAACCATTAATAAAAACCTCTCCTTGAGTTGCGCCATACAAAGCAACATTACCACAAATAATATCTGTTTGAGTATTACTGCGGATTTCTTCTGGGGCCTTGAGAATAATTCGTCCGCCCGACATGCCTTTTCCTAGATAGTCGTTGGCATCGCCTTCGATTTCCATACTGATTCCGGATGCCAGAAAGGCCCCTACACTTTGACCGGCTGATCCGTGTAATTGTAATTTAACGCTGTCTTCAGGTAGGCCCTTGAGACCTTTGCTATCCACAATTTTACCGCTAATATAGCTGCCAACTGTACGGTGAACATTACGGATATTTCTGACTATCTTGACCTTTTTATTTTTATTAATGGCCTGTTGGACTGGCTCAACAAGTTCAAGCTCTAAGTCAGCAGGTTTGATTTCTGTTGTATCATCGGCACTGCACAGAGGAGCATCGTTTTTAAGATGGTCAGCATTGAGTAATTTGGCTAGATTGACATTTTCTGCTTTCCAGTGATTGATGGCTTTTTTGAAGTCGAGTGCATCAACGTGGCCGACCATTTCGTCAACTGTTCTGAAACCCAATTGTGCCATAGTTTCCCGGAAATCCTGAGCAAGGAAGCGGAGAAAGCGTTCAACATACTCGGGTTTGCCTTTGAAATTTTTCCGCAGGTTCGGATCCTGAGTAGCAATACCAACAGGGCAGGTGTTTTTGTGACATTTCCGCATCAATACACAACCCAGAGTTACCAGAACTGAGGTACCAAAACCATATTCCTCAGCACCAAGAAGTGTGGCAATTGCCAGGTCACGGCCTGTGCGTAGCTGACCGTCAACCTGCACTCGAATCTGGTCTCGCAGGCAATTTTGTACCAGAGTTTGCTGAGCTTCAGCAAGTCCCAGTTCCCAGGGCAAACCAGCATGTTTAATGGCTGTCAAAGGCGAAGCACCGGTTCCGCCATCCTGACCGGAGATCAATACCATGTCGGCCTTAGCCTTGGCAACTCCAGCGGCAACTGTTCCCACTCCGGCTTCGGATACCAATTTAACCGATACACGTTGATTGTCACTAACAGATTTGAGATCATAGATCAATTGCGCCAGGTCTTCTATTGAATAAATATCATGATGAGGTGGCGGGGAAATCAGAGTAACGCCAGGTGTTGTATGTCTTATTCTGGCAATTTCTTCGCTGACTTTGTGCCCGGGTAATTGTCCACCTTCACCGGGTTTAGCGCCCTGGGCCATTTTGATCTGAATTTCTCTAGCATTTCTAAGATACTCGGTGGTTACACCAAAGCGGCCTGAGGCCACCTGTTTGATTGCTGAGCATTTGCTGTCGCCATTGGGTAGATCTTGAAAACGGGCCGGGTCTTCACCACCTTCTCCAGAGTTGCTTTTTCCACCCAACCTATTCATAGCAATGGCAATGGTCTCATGAGCTTCTTTACTAATGGAACCCATGGACATTGCTGCAGTAGCAAAGCGGGTAACTATCGAATCTACCGCTTCAACTTCTTCGATTGAAACTGACTCCCGTTCTTTAAAATCGATTAGTCCTCTAATAAGTCCAGCGTCCTGCTGCATAGCATTGATCTGATGACTAAAATCTTTGAATTCTTTATAATCATTTTGGCGAACACTATATTGGAGTTTGTATATAGTCTTTGCATTCCAGAAGTGTTTTTCTCCATCTTTTCTGATTCTGTATTCCCCCCCTGCTTCCAGTAGCCCGGGTAGATTACCATGACCGGGAAAGGCTTTTTTATGCATGAGGCGAGATTCTCTGGCAATTTCTTTTAGTCCCATTCCGCCAATTCGAGAAGGAGTACCTGTAAAATATTTATCAACCACTTTTTCATTCAAGCCAACTGCTTCAAATATTTGAGTTCCAAAAAATCCATGAACAGTAGAAATTCCCATCCTGCTGAAAGTTTTTAGAAGTCCTTTTTTTACGGCTGTAATATAGGAATCCATAGCATCACCAGGTGTATTGGCCCGTGATAAGTAATCAGAATTGTAAAGTTTTCTTACGGTTTGAAAGGCCAGATAAGGACAGATAGCATCTGTTCCATAGCCGAGTAATAGGGCAAAATGCATTACTTCCCGCACCTCGCCAGTTTCCACAATAATGGCGGCTCTGGTACGAAGGCCTTCCGCTATCAAGTAGTGATTAAGGCCGGATGCTGCCAGGATGACTGGTATAGGAACCTGATTTTTATTAAGATTTCGGTCTGTTAAAATTAGCAATGAAACATCATTTATTTTTATCTGGCGTTTGGCTTCAGCAAAAATTGTTTCCAGCCGTGTTTCCAGGTTCTCCTGCTCGGGCTGAAATAGTATGTCCAGTTCCGCAGATTTCAGATCTGGATGGTCGGGATGTTTCAATCTTTCCAGATCGTCAAAGCTGAGCACAGGATGATGCAATTTTAATCCTCGATAGTTTTGAGGGTTTTCACCTATGGAATCATATTCTCGACCGACAAAACTCTCCAAAGACATGACCAGCTCCTCACGAAGAGGATCAATAGGAGGGTTGGTCACCTGAGCAAATTGCTGTTTAAAGTAATTAAACAAATTTTTTGTTTTTTGGGACATAATTGGAATTGCAGTATCATTACCCATGCTGCCAATTGCCTCCTGGCCAGTTTTAACCATAGGCAGAATCAGATGCTTAACTTCTTCATCGGTGTATCCAAAACACAATTGTTTTCGAAGCAGTTCCTTTGAATCCATTTTGGGCATAGTTGATGGTGAGAATAATCCTCGCAGTTTTATCCGCATTCTCTCAACCCACTGCCTGTAGGGATACCGGCGCGAGATTTTGGCTTTGATTTCATTATCAGGAACAATTCTCTGCTGCTTGAGATCTACGAGAAACATTTTCCCGCCTTTTATACGGCCTTTTTTTTGGATTTTGTCAGCATCGATATCTAGAACACCGGTTTCTGAAGCCAGAACCACCTGACCCTCTTTAGTTAATGTGTAACGTATCGGCCGCAAACCATTCCGATCTAGAGTTGCTCCAATATAGCGTCCATCAGAAAAAACCAGAGCAGCCGGTCCGTCCCAGGGCTCCATTATGGCGGAATGAAATTCATAAAAAGCTCTTTTGTCGGCGCTCATCTGAATTTCCGGTGAATAGGCTTCCGGAACCATCATCATCATAACATGAGGAATTCTTCGCCCGCCATTGAGATAAAACTCCAGAACATTATCAAAAATGGCTGAATCACTTCCTGAAATATCGATGACCGGTTTGATTTTCTCGACATTGTCACCAAATTTACCTGAAGATAATGTGGCTTCCCGGGCTTTCATGCGATTAATATTGCCTTGAAGCGTATTGAACTCGCCATTGTGAGCAATGTAGCGCATAGGCTGAGCACGGTGCCAGGTCGGTAAAGTATTGGTACTAAAACGCTGGTGAATTATTGCAAAGGCTGATTGAAAATCATCATTTTGTAAATCTGTATAAAATTGAGGTAGTTGCGTTCCAGTTAGCAGCCCCTTATATACTATGATCTTCTCTGATAAACTGGCAATGTAAAAAATATCATCTTCTCGCCGCCATTCATCAACCTCTTTTTCTATTTGACGCCGTATTACATATAATTTTCTAGCAAAAGAACTTTCGTCTATTTTGTTTCTGCCTATGAAAATTTGTTTGACAACCGGTTCGGTTCGAAGGGCAAGTCCCTGCAAACATCTTTTGTCAGTAGGTACAGAACGCCATCCAAGAACTTCAGCCTCTTCCTTTTCGACAATTTGATGAATAATAGATTTACATTTTTTAATAAAACTATTGTTTTCAGGAAAGAATATCATTCCGGTGGCATATTTTCCCTCTTGTGGTAAGGTGAACTTGGATGTTAACTGGCTGCGGAAAAACTTATCAGGAATTTCCATCAATAGACCGGCTCCATCACCTGTTGAATTATCTCCACCGACCGCTCCCCGGTGTTCCAGATTAACTAGCATGCGAATCCCATCACTGACTATCTTGTGAGAACGAGTGCCATCAATATTTGCAGTAAATCCTATTCCACAATTGTCATGCTCAAAACTTTGGTCATAAAGATTATTGGAACCGATATATGGTTTTTGCATTTTTCCACCTATCTATTTGTTGCTCTTTATTCTCATAATTCTATACTATATTATGTCGTGTGCTACCTTTGCCTAACACAATGAATTTTTTTGTCGTCAATGAATCAACTCCCATGGGACCATAAGCATGAAGCTTGGTTGTAGAAATCCCTATTTCAGCACCGAGGCCCAATTCTCCACCGTCAGAAAATCGGGAAGAGGCATTGACCATTACCACAGAAGAATTAACCTGTTTTGTAAAATCTTGAGCTCTATCGATATTTTCAGTAGCAATAACCTCAGTATGGTCAGAGCCATACTTATGAATATGATCGATTGCCTCCTGCTGAGAACTTACAACCTTAATGGCAATTTCTTTGGTCAGATATTCGGCGTAGTAATCGTCTTCAGTTGCAGCCTTTACTTCGGGAATTATTTTCTGAGTGGTCTCACAGCCGTGCATGAGGACATCTTCAAGATGTTCATTGCTGGAAACCAAAGATAGAAAATCCTGGGCATTTTTTTCGTGAACAAGCAAGGTCTCCAGAGCATTACAAACTCCGGTTCGACTAACTTTGCCGTCAATGAGCAGCTTCATAGCCTTGTTAAGATCAGCATACTTATCGACATAAAGATGACAGACTCCTTTATAATGTTTGATGACCGGAATCCTACTATTTTCATCGACGAATCGGATAAGACCTTCGCCACCTCTAGGAATTAGAAGATCTATATACTGATTCATCTGGAGTAATTGGTTGACAGCTTCTCGGTCGGTTGTGGGGATCAATGTAACAATCGCCTTTGGCAACCCCTGCTTTTCAAGGGCTTTGTGAATGACATTGGCAATGGCCTGATTTGAATGGAAAGCCTCAGAGCCACCCCGCAAAACAATAGCATTTCCGGCTTTCAGGCAGAGGGCGGCTGCATCAGAAGTCACATTGGGACGTGATTCATAGATCATGGCAATTACACCTAGAGGAATTGACATTCGGGCGACCTGAATACCGCTAGGACGTTTTTTATACTCCCCAATTTTGCCAACAGGATCGTCAAGTTCAGCGATTTCTCGTACAGCCTTAGCCATTTTGGAGATTCGTTTTTTATTAAGAAGCAGGCGGTCTTTCATGGCATCGGGGAGATCATTTTTTTCAGCATTCTCCATATCGATTTTATTTTTGGTAATGATTTCCTGGCTGTGCTTTTCCATCTGTTCAGCTATGGAATTTAAGACTGCATTTTTTTCAGCATTTGTGAGCCCGGCAATTTTCCGGGATGCTTTTTGACAGGATTGAACTATTTTTTCGATGTTATAACTCATCTTATATACTCCTTATGGGTTATATTTTCTAAAAGAACAAGATCATCTCTCTGGATAATTGTGTCACTATTAAAGTAGCCCAGTACTGATTGGATCTGAGAACTGTGAACGCCTTTAATTTTTTCCAGACCGGCAGAATCATACTGAGTAATGCCTTTTGCCACTGTTTCTCTCTCCCCTTTATGCTGACTTACTATTTTGACAGCATCACCTTTGTTGAATTTGCCTTCAATCTCCAGAATACCGGAGGGCAATAAGGAAGCATTATCCTGGCGGATAGCTGCAGCCGCTCCTTTGTCAACAATTATGTGGCCTTCCGAGGGCAGAGTATGCAGAATCCAATTTTTCTTAGCAGCGCGAGGATTCCGGGTCCGATAGAAAAGACTGCCATATAATTTATTATTTAGCAGATGATCAAAATTTTTATAATCCTGGCCATTGATAATAGCTGTATTTATGCCTCTTTGAACCGCTTTTTCTGCAGCCTCAATCTTAGTTTGCATACCACCTGTGGCCATCGGGTTGGATGAATCGCCAGCCAAAGCGTAAATTTCTGCATTAATTTCTCGAATTTCTGGTATCAATTCCGCATTCTCATCATCAGATGGGTCACCTGTATAGAGACCGTCGATATCTGAACATAAAACCAGCAGGTCAGCATCGGCTAGATCAGCGACGTGGGCAGCCATATTATCGTTGTCGCCAACTTTGAGTTCATGCACCGCTACTGTATCATTTTCATTAATGATAGGTAAAGCATTCATCCGTAAAACTTCGTTAATGGTATTTTTTACGTTGACATATCTTTTACGATCCATAAAATCTTCCAGAGTTATCAGAATTTGGGCACAGGGAAAGTCAAATAATTTATCCCAGAGTGAAAACATACCAGGCTGACCAATAGCAGCCAGAGCCTGTTTCATTGGGATAGAGCGCGGGGTGTTGATAGGAAATTTGTCCTGCAAAGTTTGACCTGCAGCAACTGCGCCGGATGATACGATGATAACCTCTTTACCCAGTTGTCGAGTTTGGTTAATAAAATTGGCGATATGCAGCAAATATTGGGTGCCACATTTATTATTTTCTGGGGAAATCAGAGCGCTGCCAACTTTGAGCACCACTCGTTTCCATTCAGGTAAATTTAATAGTCTATCATTCGACATATATCTATCCTTGTTACATATAGTGTTAAATTAATTGTCTAAATTTATATTTTATTATGAGTATTTTTGTGTTTTTATAAAGTACCGGTAGCTTTTTTTCGGGGAGCCCCGGCTGGTCGGACAGATACAATTAATGTGGATACCGCAGACCTGGATAGGTAGGCTGTTGTTGAACAGCCGGCTTTTCCTGTCCGGGAGATGATGTTTAATGTATAATATGTGTTTTCTTTAGTATCCATTTTAATCAATAGTATTAGTTGAATAATTATTTAAAAAATCTGCATAAATATACAAATGAGTTTTTTGAGATGCAAGTAATTTTATCTATAAAAATTTATAAATATACATATTTTTTGTTAATGGTCAACATTCCGAGAATAGATATGAAAAAATGACATAAAACACAAGCTGTTTCGCCCCTACAGGGCTCTGGTGGTAAGGTGGTATCCAATTTCTACAAATATGTCGCCCCTCTGGGGCTTTTTGATAGTGCCGGGTTTCTGATTTAGTAGTCAATAGTAATTTTTTCAGATTAATTTCTTATCTATATATATTTTCAACTGTCTAACGAAGCTGCTCATCAATTATAATTTGTTTTAGCGGAAACTGAAGTCAAAACAAAATCGGAAGATTAAATTATTGATAAAATTTACTTCCCAGATTTGAATAATTTATAATATTCATTTTTTCTACCTTACAATCCGATTGGGATTAACCATAGATTAATGAATAAATTTCAAAAACTGGGTTTTTTAAACAGTCTTGTTTTAAAAATATATCGGTTAATTAACTGATATTTTTGGAGAGGTCAAAAATTAATCAGTTAGAGAAATAAAAATATTTTCAACTATGGATAACTAATGGATAATAATAGCAAATCGTGCGCAATCCAGCCCCGCTAGGGGCGATATATTTGTAGCAAAAAATCGGCCCAAAAAACCCAGAGCCTCGTAGAGGCGGCATATTCAATTTTCAATTCAAAAATATCAATTAGAAAAGGATAAAAATCAAGCTGTTTCGCCCCTACAGGGCTCTGGTGGTAAGGTGGAGGTCCAATTTCTACAAATATGCCGCCCCTCTGGGGCTTTTTGATAGTGCTAAAGATTTACAATTCTTTGATCTCATTCGATTATTTCAACAATGAATTGGCTTTATTGAAAAAGATGAAAACACACAATAATAGATTGGAAATAAAGTCCTGTGGAAAATTCATTAACCTCATCTCCTATGGATAAGATATACTTTAGCAAAAAATAAGGCTTTAGTGGGTTGGCATATCTGGATGTAGCACAATTTAGATCGCAGCATTTTATTAAAAAACCAAATAGAATTGCCCAGGCTCAAATTTCTTTAAATTGAGGAGCCGTTTTTTGTCAAAAAACATTATCTAGAAAACCAATTATAAATTTTGTATAAAAATCATTCAAATAGTAAGTACCATTAGATTTAAATTAATGTGAAAATATTTGTTAACTATTGGCAAACCTAGCCCCGCTAGGGGCGAAATATTTGTAGCAAAAAAATCGGCCCAAAAAACCCAGACCCTCGTATAGGCGGCATAATCACCAGGTTGTAATTAACTTCAGCCGTTTGTGATCCTATAAATCGAAGAAAGATTTAGGCAAGCTCAATCATATTTTTTAATTTTACAAACCAAACATAAATAAAATTTCAGGAGCACCTCAAATGGATTTAATTGAAAGCATGAGGATCAAAGCCCGGACACTATTAAACGACTCCAAAGGTAGCCATGATTGGGAACATACTCTTAGGGTTTATAAACTGGCAATACATATTGGAAAAATTGAAAATGCAGACCTAAAGATAGTAAAATTAGCTGCCCTGCTCCATGATATTGGGCGGCATCATGAGGACACTGCTCAGGGCAAAATCTGCCATGCTAAAAAAGGTGCTGAAATGGCTCGCAAAATCCTGGAAAAATCTTCACTAAGCAAAGATAATATTGACCAAATTACTCATTGCATTCGTTCCCATAGATTTCGTGATGACAATCCACCGCAGACAAGGGAAGCCCGGGTTCTATTTGACGCTGATAAACTTGATGCTATTGGTGCGGTTGGAATTGGGCGAGCTTTTCAATTCGCAGGCGAAGTCGGCGCCCGATTACATGATCCTGATGTTGATCCTGAAAGTACAAAGCCCTATTCACCAGACGACACAGCATATCGGGAATATCTGGTAAAATTAAGAAAAATAAAAGAACGAGTTTTTACTGCTGAAGGCCGCCGTTTAGCCCAGGAACGCCATGATTTTATGGTGGAATTTTTTAAGCGCTTGAACCAGGAAGTAGCCGGGAATTTATAGAGTTCAACAGAGATAAAATAAAAAAAGCCCCGAATATCTTCGGGGCTTTTCAAAAGTGTTTAAATTATTGATGAAGTAGAATTAATCAATCCATCTTATATTTATACTACCCATTCCAACGCTGGCTTTTATGTAAATTCTGTAGACCGTATCGTCCCAATTTTCACTTCTATAAGTAGAATCATCTATCTTATCAAAATCGTCAAGGTCTACATTGGATAAGAAAGAACTTTCGGAGTAAATCTCAGCACCAATATTTTCCGGTAATTCAATTGTAACACTACCCATTCCAACTGAGATTTCACCTTCCATATCTTTTTTGATTTTTCCATCAAATCTTAAATCGGTAGAGCCCATTCCACAATCAACAGAGAAAGTTTCCGGGTTTAAATTACCAAGACCTTCGCCACTGAACTCACCCATACCTGTTTCCACGGTAAAGTTTCTCATATCAGCGCCATTGGGTTCATCGACCTGGATAGATACATCACCCATTCCACATTCGATTTCCATATCCGTGATTTTTTGTCCAGTAAAGTCCAATTCGCCCTCGGCCATACCAAGATGGATGGAATATTCGAGAGGAATCGCATTGGTGAATTCAAATTTCCAATCATTATCCACATCGTCGAGATTTTTCTTATCAAAGAGATCAAAGACAGAATTCACGGATTTATTATAGTCCTCCGATTCAGTATAGAGATGAAGTTTGGAACGGTCGCCGATTTTTTTATGCCGGATATGCGGTTTCAAGCGCTCATCTTCATATATGACAGCTCCCCGAAGCAGGTATTCATCTCCCCCTGTTCGGATTTCAAGGGAGCCCAAGTTGAATTCTATCTGAATTTCTGATTCCTTCAAATTGTCGAGTGGAATATCATAGCGTTCGACCTTGCCTTCGTCACCGACTAAAGCGACTATGATTATCACCATTAACGTTGTAATTGCAAGTAGCTTTTTCATAATTAGCCTCATTTATTTATGACCTTTTTTATAACAATATCTCCTTCATTGGTTTGAAGCTCAATAAGAGCCTGACCGTTTTTTAGAGTTCCTTTTCCTTGCCAGATATAACGGCCAAAGGAGCGCTGCTTTTCAATATCCAGGTCAAAATCAGATATTATATTGTAACGATTCCTTTTCATTTTTATTTGAGCATTTATTTGAGCTGATATTGATTTTTCCAAATAACAAGTCAGGTTTCCACCTTTACCTGTTAAATTTACATTATTCAGATTAGAATTTTTATTATTATACTTGGTTATCTGGATATCTCCTCCTGATGAGGTGGCTGACACATTGCTGTAAGCCTTGTCGACAGTAATATCTCCGCCCTTATTTTCTGCTTCCAGATTGCCGTGAACTGATTTTACTGATAGGTCGCCGCCTTTTATAGTGGCGTTTAAACTACCTGATATGTTGCCAAGTTTTATGTCACCACCCTTAGCTTCACTTTTCAGATTCCCTTCTAAAGCACCAACAGCAATAGCGCCGCCCAATGTATTTAGGTCCAGATCACCATTGGCCTTGTTAATGTGGATTTTACTTCCTGAATTACTGGCTCTAATATCCATATTGGAATTGCCAATAGTAATATTTCCCCCAGAGTTTTCTACAGTGAGATGTCCGCCTTCCAGAGTATTAAGATTAATATTACCACCCTGGTTTTTAATTGTGCCGCTACCTTTCATGCTTTCCAGATCAATGCTTCCGCCTGAATTTATAACTGTGACAACTCCTTCTATTTCCTCAAGATCCAGATCACCGCCCTGGACTTTTATTTGAATAGGTCCATTACAATTATCAAGATTTACATCACCGCCTGAAGCTTGAATATTGATTTCACCTTTTAATTGAGAAATTTCTGCATCTCCGCCCAAAGTCTTCATCTCAAAATTGCCAATCAAATTAATCGCTGTAACGTCACCAGATTTGCAAACAGCATCTACAGAGTAATTGCGAGGAATTTTTATCTCGTAATAACTGGAGTAATCCCGTGAGTGTTTGTTACGCTGAATTGTTGTACCCTGATTGTTTTTCTTGATAATTGCACGATGTTCAGCAACAATGTTTTCTGCCCGTCCAGTATTACGAGTTTTAACTCGAAAACTTTCCAAACAGAGGAATTGGTTTTGATCAGTTCCATCAAGAATAAGATCGCCGGTCAAACTTTCAATTTCCAGCAATCCCCTGGGCTTAACATTTAATTCAGTCCTGACTGTACCTTCAAAACCCTGGCTGGTTTTTTCCATGTCAACCCGAGCACTTTGGGCGCCCAGTACGGAAACCAACAGGATTATATTTATTGTCAGGCCTTTTAACATTTTATTCTCCAGAACTCTGTTCGGTTTTGGCTTCAGCCTGTTTTAATTTGTCAAGAGCGGCCCGAGCAGCATCTTTGACTGTTCCACTACTGTCTCTAACAAAAACAGCAGCCAGAACCTGCCGAACATTGTTTTTTGAATCTTCACAATTGCCCAGATAATTAATGGATTGAGCTCGAATTTGTGGTGATGGATCGTTCAAAGCGGCAGTTTTGAAAACTTCTAGAATTTTTTCACTAGGATCAAATTTTTCCAAAGCATTCAGAGCCAGTTTTCTATTGGTCAGAGAACTGTCTCGCAGTAAAACAACACCATAGGTCTCAGCAAAGTATTTGTTAGAACGTTGATTAGCTGGCAGATGAGCAAGCAATTTAAGGGCGTGGGCTCTTCTATCCGGGTCGCTATCATGAGCAGCCGAGTACATCAACATTTTTTGAATTGTAGGATCGTCAAGGCCACCTTTGAGGGACAATTCGCGTTTCAATTCAAAGTTAACATTAACAATTCCATCCTCATTAGATTCAATTTTGTTATTTTTGAGAAGCTTGCCAACTTCGATATTATCGGATTTAAAGGCATAATCTACGAAAGCTTTGTTGAAATTTTCTTCCTGTTCTTCAGAAAAAGCCTGCGTATTACTGACGAAACTGCGGATCATACGCGGATTGTTTTTGAGATTGGAGCTCAACCAGATCTTGCCAACAATCACGCCTAGAAATAGAGCGACACCGATGCTGGCCAGGTGATATTTGGGCTGGGCCATCAGCATACTAATGCTATCCCGAATATCAGCAAATTTATCCTGAAGTTTGACCACCCAGGACTCTTCTTTGGCTTCAATACGATTCATAATTTTATTGTTCATGCGAGTCATCAATGCATCAGTCGGTTTCTTTTCAGGTACAGTGTCCAGAGAAATCTTAATAGATTCCATCTTTTCCAGTTCCATCTGACATTTTTCACAGTCTTCGAGATGTTTTTCAAAGACCTCTTTTTCAGCCTGATTCAATTCATCATAGAAGTAGAGAGGTAACATTTTATCATATTTGTTATCATGTTTCATAATAACACCTCCATTAAATAGTTGATATTGACGCTCTTAATTTGCGAGTGGCTCTGTATAGATATTTTTTGACAGTGCCACTGTGACATCCCAGGATGGCGGCAATATCCTTTATCTTTTTTCCCTGGTAATGTTTCATAACAAAAACTGTTTTTTGTCTTGGCGAAAGATTTTGCAAGGCTTCGTCAACTTTATCTCGCAATTGACCAGCAGGTATTCTGTTTTCCGGCTCGTTGTTTTTATCAGCAGGAAGTGTATCCCACAAATAATCATCCTGGTCGTCAACAATTTGCATTTTTTTGCGTTTGCGAAACTTGTTAAAAGCAAGATTGGCCATAATCCTATAAACCCAGGTGTAGAATTGACTCTTGAATTTAAAAGAATCAATATTTTCGTAAACCTTTATAAAAGTGTCTTGATAAAGATCCTCTGCATCCTGAGTGTTTTTCATGAATTTATAGGCATCACACATCAATCTTTCACCATACCTTTCAGTTAGTTTCCGGAAGGAATTTTTACTTCCGGCCTGCACTTTTTTTATTAGTTCTTTTTCCTCCATTTAACAACTCCTCGACTATTAGACAGAAGGCAGATTAAAAAGTTGTCATAAATCACAAATTTTTTAGAAAATTATAGATATTTTTCCAAATTTGTTGGCAACTCCTTCAGTTTTGACCCGGATGAGATAAACTCCTGATGAAACTCGCTGGCCAGAAAAATTTTGCAGATTCCAGTGCGGCACCAGAGTATTAATCTTTCGGGAATATATTTTCTCTCCTGTTATATCATAGATTTCAAGATAACTATTACTTTTCAAAATAGAAAGCGGTTCCTGATAATGAATACTGATCTGGCGGTGAGCCGGATTGGGAGTGGTAATGATTTCATCTCTAGAAATGTTTCGAGGTAGATCCGGAACATACTTGTTTTGATAGACTGTCATAAAAAAATCAGGAATACCCCATCCATAACGAACATCAGGTTGATTGGCACGAGAAGCAAACTGTTTTAATTGACTCTTCACCATTTCAGGTTGCCAATCTGGAAATTCCTCAAGAACCAAAGCACAACCAGCTGTAATTAATGGCGTAGAAAAGGAGGTCCCGCTGCTGGTTCCATAGGATTGATCTGAATAGCTGCTGGCCAGAAATGTATTAACTCCCATAGCGCATAGATCAGGCTTGATGCGGCCATCAGTAGTTGGTCCATGAGAACTAAAATAGGCGATTTCTCCCGTACTATCCACAGCGCCCACACTAATTGCTTCTGGAGAATCGGCCGGGGAGATCAACCCACCATCATCGAAACGGGCCCGATCATTTCCTGCAGCAGTGACCACCAGAATACCTCGCTCAGAAGCCCAGTTAACTGCCTGGGTTGTTCGAGCCGTTTGCCCATCCAGCTCTGAATATTTATATTCAAATTCATCGAAATCACGATAGCCAAGGGAGGATGAAATTATATCGGCATTTAGGCTGTCAGCCCATTCAATTCCAGCAATAAAATTATCTTCTTCTATTCTGGTTTCCGATTTGACTCGCTCAGTTTTTGCCAGAAGAAATTCGGCTCCATAAGCTCCGCCGATCATTGTATAAGGTGTGTAGGCGCCAACTACACTCCAGACAGATGTGCCATGATTGTCCTGGTAATTCAGAGTATCCTCACGATTCTGATTGGTGACATTATCATCGCCAAACACAAAATCTCTTTCTGCAATAAGACGACCTTCATTGATAATTCTCTGAAAGCTTTGGTGGCCAGTATTAAAGCCCGCGTCAAGAAGGGCGATTTTAACTCCCTGACCGGTCAGTCCTATTTCGTGAAGATCGGTAATTCCAATTTGGGCTAGCTGAGTATAAGATGGGCCATATTCTTCTGGTTTTGCCAGACCTTTTTGCTTGAATTGTTTAATTGGTTCGGGATCTTTTCGATAAATCATTACAGGTTCAATGGATTTTACAAACTGCTTTTCAAGAAGCCTGGTATACTGGTTGAATTCTGCCTCTACACTCACAGCTCCTAGGATTCGGGAATAATGTCTAACCGAATCAACAATTTCGCAAATAGCTTCCCTTAGATTGGTTTTAACTATTAGGTCAGTATTATTTTTTTTCCAACCAGCCTGACGTAAACGTTTATTTACCTCGCTTGAATACTGGATTGGCTTAAAATGTTTTTCATAAGAAAAATCCAGATATACCCATAGAAGCTTGCTTTTATTATTAAAGTAATTTTGGGGTAATCCAGCGTCGATTTTATTTGCAAATATAGCTGTAAGGAATAATAAAAACACAACAATTTTATGCAAATTTTTTAGATGCATTGGCTAAACTCTTGTTATATTTGGATTTTTCATAACACAAGTTATCAACAGTTATAGTAACTTAGGTTAAAATACGGGAAAACCCGCTACCAGTATTCCGACTTGCCTGGCTTTTCCACTTCCGAAGATTCATCTGTTTGCCAATATAAATAATTGAAAATAAATGGAATAGGGCGTTTAGCAAAAAGTTTTCCTCATCTTAACCCTGCAAATTTGATTTTTCTGGAGGAGCAGATTTCATAATTAACAAAAAACGGTAGAAACCACAAGTTATCAACAGTGATTGTTAATAACTTCTCTAACTTCTTATTGCTCAAGTAGTACCAAATTTAAACAAAAAAATTACCTCTATGAATAAATTTTTTTAGAGGAGTGGATTTGGAGATAGGTATCGGGAAAAATTTAGGTGGCTAGGTGATTCAAATCTTTTATTGTGTTTGTTTAATCGAAAAAATGGAGTGCTAATTAAATTTAAATAAAGAACACTATCCTGATCCAACCATCCAGTCATCCATCTTTCAAAAAAATCCAACAATAATAATTTAACGTGCATCATTTTATAAACAAATGGGCCGGGAATGATCAAACTATTCTTGCAGCGTCATCATAAATCGATCCGGATCATAACCTTTTTCTTTGAGCAAAGAAAATATTTTTTCCATAATATTTTCAGAAAGTCTTTTTTCTCTGCCAAGAATCCAGCCATATTTGCGGTCAGGATCTCCTACAACTGCGTATTCGTAGTTTTTCCCCAGACCAATTATCCAATAATCACCCCAGAAAAGATTCCATCCTAATAGACTGACAAAACTGACTTCTAGTTTGGCATTGGTTTTAGAATCTACAACTCTGGCAACTCCTGTAACTTGGGCAGTATCCTTCTTTTCAACACAACTATTGACTACATTTAACCGTCCGTCCTTGCGGAGTTCATAAAAAGCCGTTACATTGCCAGCGCATTTTTTCTGAAAGGGATTGGGAATTCGGGCGATTTCATACCACAAACCGCTGTATTTTTCTATGTCAACGCTATCAACCACCTGCAATTTTTCAGAATTGTCCTGGCCCCTAACTT
>Ga0102934_1000893_pt1 | contig 20569 bp, 18 predicted proteins | sample SalPonR2_A_D1_MG_FD_78175 | JGI IMG/M metagenome (GOLD analysis project Ga0102934, IMG submission 78175) | Salt pond soil microbial communities from South San Francisco under conditions of wetland restoration - Salt Pond MetaG R2_A_D1_MG | ecosystem: Environmental > Aquatic > Marine > Intertidal... | reverse complement strand
GGAAACTATGCAATGTGGCACGCCATCCCCTAGACTTGATCACTGATCGATCGCGTCATTGCCGTGTCGTCCTTTTCCACCCACCAGGCTCGCCGATCCCACCTCCCTTCAAGATGTCCTCTGGTGCAGAGGAGGGAAAGCTCTGGAGGCCTATGAAACCCTGCGCTCCCACATTTTTGCCTGGCACGACTCGGGCGTGTTTACGTCTTGCAGTCACTGCAAGCGGGTCTATCAGAATACACGCGCTTTTCTCGGACACGGGTAAGGCCGCAAAATGGGACAAATGAGAGACATTGACGTTCAGTAAATCAAATGAAAGAGAAAGTGTGAAGTTTTTACCTTTGGTTGGGTTGGTGATGGACAAGAGCCGGCCAAACTCTCACTTACGCACCTCTTTCCATGTTGCCGGGGCGATTTTTATGTCGATAGGTGTGTAAAAAAGAGTCCAATTGGAATGCCCGCTGATGCTCAAAAAGACGACACCGCCGTTGCCTCCTGTTCGCAATCGATGATGTCCTTTCTTGAGGTATCCCCGGATTTTGCGCAGCTCTTTTATCAACTCCGTTCACTTCCTTCCGAGAGGAGAGAAGAGGTATTTGACCGGGTGAGCAAGCGCCTCAGGTCCACGAATGTGTGAGGGTATGGGCGGGGCACAGTGGTGGGTGAAAAATATGTACAAATACTTTGCAAAAGCTAAGAGATAAGATGGGCGAAGAACGCTTTACATCCTTCGTCATTGAGCGGGCTCCGAGCCTGGGAAGTGTCCGATTTGATTGGATCAATTGGAGGCGGTGTTTGATGACAAAGGCAGATAAATGAGTGCAAGATATATCATCATGTGTCCCGGACATTACGTGTGATAGTTTGCTCCGTTGAGCGTCCATCGAGAAGATTAAACGGGAGAGAAGAAAGGGCGTTAAGCTGCATAAGGTCAATGACTCCAGACACCTACGAGAATTTCCCCCTGCGAATTCAGGCGATGGAACCACGAAAGTCGAGAGAGATAAAAAGCTTACGAGGCGATACTCGCGAAATAGAAGCGATCTGACAAGGGGCAGAGTGATTCCAGATGAAGATGTGGCAAGATGGGGAGGGACCAAATCTGCGTGAAACCTCTCCTGGTCTGTCGCTTTAAATTACACCACACAGCGTGGAATTGCGGGCGGCGGATGTACAGATGCAGTGGAAGTAGACGAAATTTCAAGGGGCTTTGCAGAAAGAAAAGAGGCGCAAGAGCTTGGAATAGGTGCAAAGCGTTACTTCTCAGATCCATCAGCATAGTTGGTGTTTTTGGCAGGGACAGGCGCATGTCGGATGGTATTTGCGTTGAAAGGAAAAGCAAAGAAGTCATCAAAGATTAGCCAACGCCTGACAGTGCGACACAGCTTTTACCGTTTTACATTAGATTCAAAATGACTTGGATGGTTCAGAATCTGATGCCCGCTCTCGCGCACACCCCATCTCACCTACTTGATCAATTACAGCGATTTCTCGACAATATCTAGTCCCTTTTCACAACTTAATCGGTTTCTTTCACCCGTTTCTCTCAATAAATGCACGAAAATGCTGCGCCGTGCTGCGCGCGCATGTTTTACATTCGCGTGCCCGCATAGCCACACATTCATTCCTATATGAAACAAAATCTTTTCGCTCATATGCGCAATAGTCATATCCAACTCATCAATTCAATTTACAATTCTGTTGCCGCCATTGCCTCGCTCCACGCTTTGTCCATCCCTGCATACAGCTCTGGTGCATTTTTTTGCAAGACATCCTTCGCGTCAGCCCAACACACGAAGACTGTAGCTACAGCCGAGTCCACGATGCTCAAGACAATTGCACAGACGAGTAATCCGACCATAAATCCCACCCCTGCCAACACGGCCTTATATCCTCCATCCAATCCAAATGCCATGGCAAATCCGTACCCAACAAGAGCGATCAAGACCGCCGCACCGAATGACAGGAATGTAAATACATTCGAAACGAGTTGATCATTGATCAGAACCGTGAGTCCCTTGCTCTTGAACAAAGCAAAGGCGTCTCTCCCGCTTTCTACGAAGGACGTGCCATACATGGCAACGTATGTGAAAGCGTACCGATTAAAGTACGTCGCGATGCTATCCACCAGCCTCAAAAGGCAGCTGGCAACGCAGGTGCACGCGTTGTTCTTCGACTTTTGCATCTCAAGAAGCACTTGATGCGCAGCACGAATAATGGAGAGGAAAAGAGCGCCAAAGCAGATAGAGCCGAAGGAGGTGGTAACAGCCCGCTTGAAGCTCGGCCACGTGGTTCCTTGTCTTACACCTAGCAGAATTTAAAAGGAAATAACGACCGGAAACGCTCAAGCACTGTCAAGACATACAAAGATCGTGACACCGATTCCCCTGCAACGAGGCTTGCGAACCCCTCCACACTCCTTCTCTCTCCTCCTTCCCTTTCCCTTTGTTTACCGTACCTGTAAACCACCACTCCGCTACTACACCCGACGTAGTACAGTGCACAATATACTGAAGGACCACGGACCCCCAGAACATGGAGACCAAGAGCAAGAATAGGATAAAGCCCGGTCCTGACGACACGTGGCACCGACCCAAGGCTGTGGTCGTTTCTCCCTCCTCGGCCCCGTTGTGGCTGCACACGCAGACGTACGAGTCGTGCAGATAAGAAAAATCAGTTTCGCATTCGAATTCTCCGTATGTGTTCCCGCCTTGCGTAACTGTGAAGCCTTTCTGCGGGAGGAGGGCCCCCACCAGGGCCAATGTCCACACGAATTGCCACACAAGCTGGCAAAAAACAACCAAAAATGAAACCAGAACTGGCCCTGAGGCATGTCCGATCGCTTGCGTTGCAACGTGAAGATTTTCTGAGGCGAAAGCAATTCGGTTTCGGACAAGTCGGTAGTAGCAAAGTCCCAGGGCCGCGAATATGCAGCTTAGAATGAAAAGCCAGAGCTGGCTAGCTAGCATGGCCGCGACGGCGACGACAATTTGCACGGCGATGGTGGCAATGAGCGCTCCCCGGATGAGAGCGCGGGCATGGTGAAGGACACACTTGAGGGTCAGGTAGCTCAAGACAGCCGCCCCCAGCGTGCAGACCGTGCCCCCGGTCGTCAAGGCTACCAACGAGGAGTTTTGCACGCTCTGGACGTCAGCTTGCATGGCGTTGTCCCGAGCATCGACGTCTTTCTCCAGCAACGGTAGGCCCCAGTCGAAGGCCAGCCAGAAGATGATGGCCAGGTGGGCGATGAAGAGGAACGTGGCCCACACGTCTTGGTACGGCGTTGCCGCTGGCTCCACCTCCCCCTCGGACCCTGCCACGGTCGTTGCCCCGTCTTGGACGCTTGTCGAAAGCTTGCCGATGGACACTTGTTTTCCGAACAGGTTAGACGAGCTTTGCCTGGTCATTTTCTTGGCTGGATCCACGAAGGCTGGCCGTCCCCCCTCCCATTTCGCTTCCCCTCCCCACTTCCAGTACGGATCCACGGCGTTCGTCTGTAGATCATAGGCCTCCACATTATACGCTCCATTGCTATTTACTTCTCCCACGTAGCTATCCTCCCCCATGTCATGCATGCTGCTTGCAGTACTCTCTCCTGCTACTATTGCGGGCAGTCCGGACGGGCTGAGAGTGCCAGGACCGGCCGATTGGTGTAGCTGCTGGGATTCGGTATTTGAGCCCATTTGTGCATCTTCAAGTTGGTGCATGCGGTTCCTATATCCATTTTGATGCGTTGAAATGGATGATTGTTGATGCTGCTGCTCCTGTGAGTGGCCTTCATGCGTTGCCTGAGAATCGTAGACGGGGTAAGGACTGGGTACAGAAAGACCAGTGGTGGTCTGATCCATGTATTACAAGGATTGGAGCGTTTGTCGTACTCTGGGTAGACCCAATGCTCGTCAACTGTCGTCTTTCGATTGTAAATGTGTGGTAATGACGGAAGGTAAGATGACGCAAAGGTGAGGTTGGGAGGAGGCTTCAGTATGAGATTGATTCATTGCCCTTAAGAGGATAAATCCGGGATACGCTCATACAAATGCTTGAAAAATAGTTGTACTCGAACACCTGCAGTATTTCTTCAAGTTTTTCGTCCATTGACGATTGGTTCCAGAGGCCACGAATCAAGCCTGAATCCCACCCCACATTATCGCATCTCACCTCTCACCTCGGGCATTGCACATTCCGCACTCTCTCTTGCCTTTTTCATCCCGGCAGGTTTTTAGGGCGGGCAATCTCTGTCAGGCACATTTTTTAAATAAAAAGGCCACATGCGAGTGACGCGCTATGTTCGCGCCGGGGCTTCGTGGCCTAGATCTAAGTCTCCCCAAATATGTTGTCGCCATTACCAAAAAGCCCTTTAGTCCGACCTCAACCACACGTGGACGGGACTGCGGTCGGTCGGTCCTCGTAACTATATCAAGCCAATTTTTGAGCACTGCTAGCTTAAATTTGTGCCGCACCGGTATTCAAATGATTTAAAATATAATTATTCACCATATTATGTCCTTGAAGTATTCTTTGATGCTATTACAAAGTCATAATATCTGAATAGCCGACGGATTGGGAGGGCTGGAAGGTTTGCTCGAGGCGGCAAACGCCAAAAAGCGAGAAGCGCGGTCTCCGCTCCCTTCGTCCCGTCGGGGGGGGGCGAGGTTCTTTCTGCCTTCTGGTGCGTCCATGCCGACACGAAATACGATGGGTGGAAAGCTTGATCGTACAATCTGGCAATCTATAATGTGATTGTCGTCGCTCAAACGTAAGCTCTGTATCTCAAGAATGGTCCGCGCGCCTTCTTTGGGTCACCGACTCTCTCTCTACCTCTCCTCACAGAAAACTCACCACAATTGTGTCGGCAATGGACTCTCAATTACAAAGCGCACCAAGGATTGATGCGGCAGATCTCCAACAATACCAAGGCCAAGTAGTGCGCGTAATCGGCAAGGTGGAGCAAGGACAGCATCCGGTAGCTGTACTCGGGTGTGGGCAGGACGCGTCTATTCGAGTACAAGTTAAAATGGCCCCCGGTAATCAGTACAACACGGCATTTGTTGAAGTCATGGGGAGAGTCAGCTCTGATGCTTTGGAAGAAATTCTAAGTTATGATCTAGGGGATACTTTTGATTTGGGCAATTATCAACAACTCTTATCTTTCAGTGCGGGTCAGTACCGTCCGCTCTTTGCGTAGAGTCCGGGTAACCAGAGGACATGGCATGTAGACAAGCACGTTCATTTTCATATACATGGGCAACGAAGGAGAGAGGTCTGGTGGTAGAGTGGTAGAGCAAAAGAGGAAAGCATGAAATGAACTGTAGGGAGTCGGGGAAACAAATTTGCGAACAAACCACGTGAACAAAGAAGCTGGTCAAGAAGTCGCCGTGATACCTTTGATAGACGCTAATACGGGCAAGCGGACAAGAACTTGTCCTCATTTTTTCCAGCTTTGTGGTATGATTGGCCAATGAGGTCCAAATCTCTGATTGGGCCTCATGAAGCCCCATGTCGTAAAGCTTGTGTCGCTCCTTTTATGTTTGACACCTAAGCCTTCTCCTCTTCTCCGGATCCTGGACCGTCGTCTTACGCGGGACCAGAGCAGCAAAGTCTGCTATTGCCGCTTTGTTGTCACCGCGATTCACACGTCGATCGCAGGTCCAGTTGGAAACCAGCGTGTAAAGGCAAAGGTAGCTGTCGACTGGAGCGCCGCCCTCCGGTTTCTCCTGCCTCACCTCCGCCTTCTCCTCCTTCCCTCCCTCTTCCAAAAGCAAGAGGATCGACACTCGTGCGATCAAATCGGGCACCGCCTTCATGATGCCGCGCACCATCTCCCATGACGACGCCGCTGCCTTCCCGCATTCCATCAAGAATATCAACAGCCGGGGTAGACACGACTCAACGCAGGCCTTGGCGAAGGCTGGAGCAAACTGCAGACAGTCGCCGACCAGCCCACGCAGCCCCACGGAGCAACGCGGATTCAGCACGTCAGGTAGCACATAGGTAGGATTCTCGTGGATGATAAAGCGTAGCGTGCGAATCGCATTGTATGTAATCAACTCCTCGACCGTGGATGTACGCATTAGGTGAAACAACCCGGGCTGATCAGCGATTTTTGACTTTTCTTCCTGTAAAATAAACACCATGTGCTTATCAAAAGCCTGGGAGATACCTGTAGTACCATTCAGGCTCATTAAAATTGCCCGGTCTTCGTAAGCAGGCCCATGGCAGCCGACCTCGCGATGATCTTTCTTGTCGAAGGTATCCGCAGGCAAATCCAGCGACGGCAGGACGCGTTGGCGTTGGCGCGTCAAGAGCATTTCCACCACTAATACCGATCGTTTCAAGACGGCTCCCGAAGTGGCCGGCCGGGCCAGGAGGGCCATGACGACCATGGGAACATGCTCGTCCAAGCGGAAGGTCGCAGGAGTGCTGGCATCCTTTTCTTCCGATTTTTGGAGACATTTTATTATGGCTTCCGGATCAACCATGCACACGCCGAAGGACAAAGCCTTTTCCACGTACGGATGCTCGCGAGCAGCCGAGCCTTCCTCCAGAGACTCTTTCTCTTTTCTGCATCCTTCCCACTCCGTCTCCGCCGCTTGTCTGGCGGCCTCTCTTTCTCCCCCACGATGGTTGGCGCCCTCATAATGGCGCAACATCTTTCCTGCGCCGACGTGCGTCTCTACCCTGGCATTCGGGAAGTACGACACGGTCGCGCTCAGCATGGCGAGAGTGCGGGCCAGCCGGTTCACAATGCTTCTGTTGCAAGCTGCCCGTTTGCATAGCCTGCGAACGACACCCGTCTCCCGGACCGCTGCCCTGGCCAAGCCGAGGATCAGCACAGGCTCTTTCTCCACGTTCGTCAGGACCTCCACCCATGCGTCCAGGAAATCATCTGCCGATCGAGCCACGGGATACCAATGAGACCCAAATGTGAGCTTGTCCGGTGAGTCTCCCCTCTTGATATCAGACTTTATGTCCTTGGATGATCTAGCCCCATTTCCGTCGGCGTCCCGTATCTCCGAGCTCTGCTCGGATACCTGAGTGTCGGGGATTGCCAGCAAACCGACAAATACCGAGGACAAGAGAGTCAATGAAGACAAAGCCGCTCCCAAAATGCGCAGTCTAGAAAATTTCCAAACTTGTTTGCCCTGCGGCGTTCCCAGACAAGTCAACGTCCGTTTGTGTTTGCAGCCTTCTATGAAATCGCAGAGGCGGCCCATCAAGTCTCCCTCCCTGAACTGTGTCAGCGTCGCGTCTAAGAGCGAGGACAAGACAACTGCTGAAGTCTCGGCAGTCCCAGAAGCATCGTTACATGTCGCAGTGCCCCTGCTGCTCACGAATGTTTGCGACGCCCCATCCACCGTGTGATTCAAATTGGTCGCCTCCGTGGACAAGCTGTTTGCGTCCAAACCCGCCAAGGCCACAAAAAGCTCGTCGAACAGGCTACTCTTCATGGGCCGCGGCTTTCCCGTAATCGTCTTGACAGCAAGAGCAATTTGAATTTGCGACAGAACGTCTCTGAGATGGCTTTCAGGCTCACCTTTCAGTGCGCGGAGGACGTACAGGGCGTCTGAGGAGCCTTCTTCCGCAAGCCTAAGCACATTCACCGCATCAGCCAGCTGCTGTCTCTCCACGGGACCAACGGGGCCTCCAGGTTCCAACAGGCAACGATTTGCCGCCTCGGCAAGCAAACCAAACAACGTCATCTTTCCCACCTGATTCGCGTGGCGGGAAAGCACTTTCCAGAACCTGTCCTTTCTCTCCGGGGCAAAGAGGGTCTCCAGGAGGATCCTTCGTCCTGCCAGGAGGTTCATAGAGGGGTTTAATTGCATTCCCGTGGAGCGCTTCACACCCGCCGTTAGCAGAGCAGTAAGGTACTTGGGAAAACACAGACTGTCCCTACTCCCGAGTAGGATGTCCACCATGAAACCCGGGAACCATGGGGGGATGTCTGGGAGGGAACAGAACCAGAGGAGGGCCGGCGTTGACGTGTCGAGAAGAAAGACTACCACCACGGAGACCAGCATTTTCTGCGCCCGTAAAGCCTCCAAATGAGCTTCCGCATCTTTCGACAAAAAGACGAACATAAGTGACACAATTTCAGACATCATATGTTTATCAGTCTTTTGCGCATACTTTGAGACGTCCTTGGCGGGAACCCTGCCCCTTTTCATTTCCCGACCGAACTCCCACCATTCATGGAACATGACAAGCATCAAACGAACCATCATCACGGCCACTTTTGCGCTTGCAGTGCCCTCAGCGGGCGTCACTTGTGGAGAAAAGCTTTTCCACACCCCAGGCCTCCATGTCATTCCCTCGCCCTCCCGAAGAGAGGCCGTGAGACCTTTTTCAACCGCAGCGGCTACACTGCTTTCCCAACGGAGACGCGCGTGCTCGTCTTGCCGCATGAAATGGTCGAAGACACGACTTACGATCTCAGAGGCCTCCAGCCGCGTCGTGTAAGAGAGATGGGACCGAAAAGTAAGAGCTTGCGCTGCAAGTACGGTGACCGCCACGAGTTCGTCCTCTTGGAAGGCCTCCGAGGCCACATGACCATGGCGCACGAAATAGTTGGCCATATATACCAGATTTCTCACGAGCATTACCGACATTGGATCGCTCATCTCGCCAGCCATCAAGTCTGTGGAAGCTTCGAAAAATGCGAAGACAAAGTGAATCAAGTCCTTAAAGACAGGAACCCAGCTGAAGCTTATAGGAATGTCGCCGTTTTGCAAATCACATTGCGAAACGATGTAGTTGATAAGGGCCCTCACCGCGTGAGCGCGGGCGTATATCGGGTGACAATCTTGAAACTGTCCAACCATGGCGCGGAAACATTCCGAGTCTACATAAAGGTGCTGCATGGTCTCCATGTGGCAGCACATCAGCGTGCCCAGCGCCACGAGATCTGGGTCGCCGCTGCACATGACCCTTGGAATCCCCTCCGCTTCCAACCCGTCCCGGACGCCCAGCATGTACAAATGGGGAGGCCGCTCGCAAGCTCTCGACCACCATCCCCGCAGGGCCTGAGTCTCCCTTTCCCAGGCAGGGCAATCTTTCACCAAGAAATCCAACCAGCCCAACTGTTTGCCTTCGCCTTTTATGTCGGAAGAAGGCCTCACGCTGTGCACAACGACGAGCTCTTCCAAGCTAGGAGTGCTTTTTTGCGTCAAACTCGTCAGCAGCTCAATGATCTCCAATGTACAGGTTGCGACCTCGGATTCGCCTTCCGAGTGGTGTCGGCGCACTCCATGCACTGACAAGGAACGCAGGCAGGGCAGACCCCCCGCCCGGCGGACCCGCCGGGCCAAGGCAGGAAGAAGGGGGCCCTCCAACAAGGACGCATGGATGGACAGCCTTTCCAGGCCCATGGGGAGCTCCTCCTCCATCCATGTCCGTATCCCGGGCGTAACCACCATGGTTGTGTCCGCCTGAATGGAGATGCACTTCAGAGAGCGCAGGCCTCTCAGTCCAGTCAATCGGGTAAGGGGCTCCTTGATGCGAGCGGACAGATCCAAATCCGCCTCTGCATCAATCTGCATCTCTTTCTGCGGTTCTTTCCTTCTTTTCATGACTTTCTGCAGCGTTCTCCACCGCAAACGCCAGTCTCGCTCTTTCCTTCTCCCCGCCACAGCCCTCGAGGACTTGAGCATGCTAAACCTCTCTCCCGCGAGCATCTCATCGCTCATACCCGCAAGCTCCGCCTCCACCTCTGCTGTTTGTCGCTCTTGGTATTCTTGGTAAATGCATTTGCTTGACTTCACGAGGTCTGCGTTGAATCCAGACCCCTTCCACACCTTTAAGTCCTCCAGCAACGGCGTGGCCTTGCTCAACTCCACGGCCGGAAAATTACCCCTCTTAACAAGATTGTCACACAGCATGATGTGCAGGCGTCGCAATTGTTTGAATTTCGCGAGGAAGGGAAGCACGCGTTCGTCGCCCTTCAGCGACGTGATGGAGAGGCGCGCAACATCGTGGACCCCCTTAGACACACAAAGCAAGTTTAGCTTCATCGCAAAATCAGCCATGTTGTTATCCAACATACAAACCAATCCTTCACTTATTATCCAAGGCAATAGGTGATTCTTGTAAACTGTGTTGTGCTCCTCTGGATGTCCTCCAGATTGACCACCCAAGTCCGAGGTACCCGTCGAGGCATCATGGGAGGGTTCCCCGGATGCCGGCATGACTCCGTGCCTTTTAACTCCTGTGTCTTCGGTGCGATATGATTTAAAGAAGAGTTACTTTATGCACGACTCAGTAGCCGCGTATTTGCTGGTTATTCTCGTCATGGGAGCAATATGGTACTGAAGTAGTCAGGTTGATACAAAATTTTTCGCCTGAAGATGACCGCGATATCCCCCTCGACCAAGCTCTACCTCGTAATCAAGATCGCATATTCTACCTACACATATGCCGCGTTAATATTCACAGGGAGGCATGCGAGTATGCTGTCAGGGCACATTCATAGCAAAGCGCATCGAAGTACTACTACACATAGGAAGGTGAGAGATCAGTCTGCGAAGGCTCTCACGATTCCGGTCAAAGACAGGCTGAACAAGCACAAGCTGCTTGAAGATCATAGTAAGGGTACTCGCATCATTGATAGAATCGTGAGCTTGCACGTGAAAGGAGGAATATCTCCAAGATGGAACCTGATGAGAGAGCACCGAATCCGGCGAAGCAGAGACTGCTTCAAGCCTGTTATTCTCGAATAAGCGGTCCAGACTGTCTGACAAGGGCCTTAGACTCAAACCAAAGACGCTTCCGCCTGCCAAAACGTCGTCAAAACGGTCGCACGGGAGGGCAATGATCACCGCGCCGGTGCGAGGAGCGAGCGTGGCAGTGAGAGCATCTAATTTAATGCACCCGCTCCACCCTCGCTCAAGAAAGGCTTGAGGCAGCAACGTTCCCTGTTTCCTCGGGCTCTGTCTCAAGGACAACGCCAGCCATACACGTGAACGTGTGCGGATCCACCGCCTGAAGTCTGGACAATGCAAAATGATCCAGTGGCTTTGTCATAGGCTTGTCTGTGGCGTCCCTTGCACTGTGTTTTTGGTCTTCGGGCATGCCTTCTTGTCCCTGCGCCCATCCTCACACGTCTGCATCTCGTTTCGGCCCCTTCGGCCCCCTCCCTATCAGGCCTCCCAGCTAGGTATGAATGCGCTTAATCTCCCGGGCTTTAGCTCGGGCGATCAAGCTAGGGGCTTGCTGAATTTCATCACCGACATTCGAAACTGTACTTCCCGGGAGGCAGAGCAGATGCGTATTGACAAGGAGCTCGCCAACATCAGACACAAATTTTCTTCCCCTGCCACGCTTAGCCCTTACCAACGCAAAAAATACGTGTGGAAACTCGTCTACATATTCACGTTGGGATACGAGGTCGACTTTGGTCACATGGAGATCATTGCTCTCATTTCATCCGGAAAGTTCTCCGAAAAAAGCGTGGGCTACGTCGCGGTCTCCTTGCTTATGAAGGCGGACAACGAGATGATGACCCTCGTCGTGAACTCGGTCCGCAACGACCTTTTGTCTCACAACAACTACTTCCAAGCTTTGGCTCTGGCCTCCATTGCCAACATAGGGGGCGCTGAGTTTGCGGAGGCGTTGACTCCTGACGTGCAGCGGGTACTCACTTCCCGTGACACGGACTCCGTTGTGCGCAAGAAGGCAGCCTTGTGCCTCTTGAAATTGTTTCGCACGAATCCGGACAACATCACACACCCGGAGTGGGCCCCTCAGATGGCCCGCCTGTTGGAGGAACGGCACCTGGGCTTGCTCCTCTCCGCCATGTCGCTTCTGATCGCCCTGGCCTCCAAGGTCCCGAGGGACTACGAAATCTGCGTCCCGTACGTCATCGCCCTTCTCTCCCGCCTCGTGCTTACGCCGCGGGCGGTCATGGATGACTACCTGTACTACAACACGCCGTCTCCCTGGCTCCAGGTCAAGTTTCTGAAGTACCTGCAGCTCTACCCCCCTCCGGAGGACAGCGTCCAAGCCGAGCGCCTGACAGACTCCTTGCGGAAGATTTTGACGCACACGGCGGTCTCGGACACGGTGAACAAGAGCAACGCCGACCACGCCATTCTGTTTGAGGCCGTGAACGTGGTCTTGTCGCAAGGGCAGGCGGCCCATGCTGGCCTGAAGGCCCAGGCTTTGACGCTGCTGGGTCGATTTATCTCGGTGAAGGAGCCCAACATTCGGTACCTCGGGCTGGAGGCCTTGGGCAGGTTTGCGCAATTGGCGGAAGGGAGGGGTGGGGAGGAAGGGGTCAAGAAGCACATGTCTACAGTCTTTGTCTCCCTCAAGGACGCCGACATTAGCGTGCGGCGGCAGGCGCTGGACCTGGTCTTTGCCATGTGCGACGCGTCCAACGCGCGCGATATTGTGGGAGAGCTGACCACCAACCTAGCCACGGCAGACGCTGGCATAAGGGAGGAAATGGTCCTGAAAATAGCCGTTTTGGCAGAAAGATACGCGACCGACCTGCGTTGGTACGTGGATACAGTGCTCCAGCTGATTCACCTTGCTGGAGACTACGTCGCAGACGACGTCTGGCATCGTATTATCCAAATCGTGACGGGCCACAAGGATCTACAAGCGTACGCGGCTGAGAATTGTTTTCGAGCCCTGGAAGCCCGCAACGTGCACGAGGCCGCCGTCTTGGTGGGAGGCTATGTGCTGGGGGAGTTTGGGTACTTGATTGCGGAACAGCCGGGTAGGGGGGGCGAGGTGCAGGTCCGCGTATTGCAGAAGCACTTTGCCGGGACGACCCCTCGCACTAAGGCCTTGCTCTTGAGCACGTACGCCAAGCTGGAGAACCTATACCCTGAAGTCCGACCGCTGGTGCTACCGACGTTTGAAAAATACACGCCTTCCACGGAGCTGGAATTGCAACAGCGAGCATGCGAATATGCCTCATTGGTGTCACAGGGGGACGATATCTTGGACGGCGTTCTACAGGAAATGCCAGCATGGCCGGAGGACAAGGAGTCGGCTTTGGAGGCTCGCTTGCGAAAAAAGCAGGAGGCCTCGGAGGACAGGACGGGCTTCCAGAAGAGCGGGGAGGGAGGGATGGAGGATAACGGAGCAACCCGTGGCGGCAGGAATGAGGGAGGAAGCTCTAGAAAGACCGGCCCAATGAGCCCCACGGCGGCAGGGTTCAGTGGGAAGGGGAATGGGGGCGGGGGCGGGGTGGAGGACCTTTTGAACTTGGGGTCGGGCGAAGCAGTCAATGCGGGACCAACGGCAGCTCTCACCACGGCCATGGGTAAGGCCTCGATTTCCCCGGCCTCTGCAGAGGATGATCTGCTTGGTATCACCGACAGCGGTGGAGACACCGCGGCCAGCGGTATCAGAACAAGTGGTGTCAGCAATGCGGGGACAGAGGCCGGCGTGCATGGGATCCCTGAGGAGATGCGCCCACGATTGGAGACCGCTTTCAAGGCTTTAATCACGACCGTCTCGGGTGTCTTGTTCGAGAACGACAAGTTGCAAGTGGGCATCAAGCACGATTACCGCGGATCTCAGGGGAAAATGGTATTGTTTTACGGCAACAAAACCAGCGAGGCTCTAACAGACTTCGCAGCTTCTGTCACCAAGACATTTTATTTGCAGATGGAAAGCCAGGATCCCCCCAAGATTGTGGCAGCGGGGGAGCAGGCCAAACAGAGCTTAAGCATGGAGGTGATGAAGCCATTTGACTACTCGGACGCTCCCGAGCTTCTCCTTTCTTACACTTTTCAAGGCCAAAAACATCTGTACGAGCTGACGCTTCCCATCGTCCCCACCAGCTTTTTTGAGCCCGTCACACTTGCTGCGCCCGACTACATGGCCCGTTGGCGAAGTCTCGAAGGTCAGAGTAGGGAGCGACAGGAAATCCTGCAGCAGCCCGCAAATTTTTCGTACGACTCCTCCGCTTTGGTTGCCTTTCGCCTTAAGATATTGGATGGCTTGCACCTGGCACAAGCCCAGGGCCTCGACCAAAATGACCTGTCCTTGTCGGCGGTGGGCTCTCTGCGGACCGGGACGGCCGGGCCAGACGGTGGGAAGATCTCAGTCGGGGCCTTGTTGAGGATCGAGGTCAATGCGCAAGTCCGGGCGATGCGTATAACAGCGCGGGCCGTCCACGGAACAGTCGCGGCTGCTTTGGTGAACACGATCAAGGCACTCGTGACATAAAGCAGCTCTTGTGGGACGGGAAAGAAATAGCAAAAGGAGACAACAGGTGCAGGCGGCCGTGGAGGGTTTTGGGGTGGGGCAGCACGGCAAGACATCCTCCATGTATTATTTACAAAGAACACTTAAAGTGCACAGAGGGACCAAGAATCGTGGTGGTACTCTTGCTTCATCTATGAACATCTAGCAGTGAACGTACGATCGCTGCCATTTCCTTCCTCACTGCTTCTGCCACAGTCGCTCATACGCCTGAAGGCCTCTCTCTGGCCCGTGCCGCAATATCATGGCCTGCCTCAGAGCCTTCTCTATCGTCGCCATTACTTGATGCCTCTCATCGACCCCCTCGGTCGTGTCTTGGCAAATGATCTCCACCATTCTTGTTACATGTTCTTGAGTCCCTTCCATTTGCCCCAGACCGGCCTTTCCACCATGGAGAGGTCTCTCCTGCGCGTGGCGGAGATTGCCCCCCGACTCAATTGCCCAAGTCAACATGTGCATGATCACGTTCTTCAAATTGCCATGGTTGCACACCTGCCAAGCAAGGCTTAAACCGGGCTTCAAATGATAGACCTGGTGAGCCCATCCCGGAGGAATGACGACAAGTTCCCCCTCTTCTTGCACCAAGGCTTGCACTCCTTCCACGTCTGCCAGCACTTCTGGGAGATCAAGAGTCACAGCACCTTCAAATATTTCTGGTACCTTGTAATACAGGTCAAAATCCGTGCTCTTCCACCCAGCACTGACTTCTCCCTCCCAGGCTTCTGGAAGTACTCTCTTCAGACCCAAGTCCGCGCTGCAGGGTGGGAAAAAGGTCCATATCTTGCGTCCTTCCAGTAGATAATTGACCCCTGTCCATTCGAAGGGATCGACATGTAAAAACGAACGCGCACCTGTCCCCCCAAGAATAAGGCAATGCTTTTTTGGTCGAATACGTTGAGGAAAAAGATCGAAATAATCTAGTTTTCCAAACAATGACGGCGGTAAACGAAATGGGTCCTTTATCTTCCGATTCTGAGAATCTTCCAACAATTTTTCATTCAACAAGTACCAAGCTTCCTCATGCGTGCTTTTTTGCATCATACCATCCACAATACCAGCCAAAGTGCCCGAGTAAAAGCGCGGCTTCGCGATCTTGGAATTGCGTTTCAGTTGAACTTCTAGCTCCACGTCTTGAAACTCCTCGAAAAATGTGTCACTAAAGGTATCATCCGCCATTTTACGCGTGTTGGGATCCTTATCAAAGGCATGGGTGAGCACGCAGGGTCCTTTCTTGATATAGGCGTCGAGTGCCTGCTGCGATGGCAAGTCTCTCGCATCCAGACAGGGTGGCAGAGGCAATGTCCGTAGTAGTCCGCGGGTAATCGGCAGAAAATTGAAACTAATTAAGATCCCCCAACTTATCCTCCGGCATCGCTGTCGTTCCATACCTGTCGCTGGATTGTGAGCTTCATGAGTAGGTCCACGAAGACCCCAGAAGGCATGGCTTCGGACGTAGGGCGGCCATCTCGCCGAGATTTCTCAGCGAGCTCCAGCTAACGAGGCGAAACGCCTCGAGGTCTGAATGCCAGACTAGTGCCGTGACCATCCTACCCCCCCGCGTGGAGCACAGTCCATATCGTGCTCGAGACATGGCGAAAGATCGTTAACCATCGTGAGGGGGCGTCAGTGGGCTTCCCTCGACGTATTATAACCGTTGTGCGCTCTCCAACGAGGCTTGCCATGGGTCAGAAAGCCCTCGAGTCGTGAAGTCGAATGAACTACGTACCCGCAGGGCCACGATTTTGACCATTGTTTGAGTAGTTTTCATAATAATATATCTAGTCTCCTAAGAAACTCTATACTGCTCCATCCTCGTACCCATTATTGTAGGTACGAAGTCCTGCTGCCACTGAACCGTGCTGGAGAAGGGAGGCTCACTGTCAAGGAAAGGACCTGCGGCCGACCGCAGACGCATAAAACGCCTCCCTGCATATTTACAATCAATGACAAATCTGCAGCGGATCGTGCAAGCCTCGGCTGCTTTCAATAGAAGACGACCTCCTTCGATCAATAGTTCAAGATTTCCGTCTGTATGGGTTCATTTTTGCTTGTTTTTGCTCTTGTCCTTGGTGAGGCCGGTAAGCGGTCAGGATCAAAGTGGCGCCGTCCTGAACCCAGGAAAGTTACGAGCGTCAGCCGATGAAGCCTTTGCCACAGGGTGCGTGAACTTCAACGGATTGGAAAAGCGGAAAGGAAAGGATAGTGTGTGAGAGCTTTGAGGGGGGAATTTGATCGTAACCGCTCACGTTTCTTCCCGCCTCTTTTCTCCCTCCGCTCGCTTGGTCCCGACAGCGACCTAGACAAGGCCATCAAATTTCTCTCTCAAGCCATACAGATCGAGCCAGAGAATGAGAAAAACCATTACAAGCGTTACCGAGCTCATCTACGGGGGAAGAAATACCGCGAGGCCCTCCAAGACTTGAGCACGTCCCTGCAACTTGACCCGCTGAACGCTGCCAAGATGCAACAGCGGGCTAAGTTGTTCAAAATGATGGGACGGTGCGCAGACGCGGTGGGGGAATATGAGAAATTGGAGGGCATGCTGGAGACAGGGGCGGGGGGCGTGACCGAGGGGGAGATGGGGGAAGGCGCCAGGGAAGCGCGGCAGTGCCAACACAGCCTGGCCGAGGCGGAGCGGTTGATGGAAATGGGAGATTGGCGTGCGGCTCGCCAGCACCTCGATGTGGCCGTCACCCTGACGGAGGTAGCGCCGGAGCTGCTGCTTCGTCGCGCGCGCTGTAATTTTGAGGAGAAAGATTTTTACTCGGCGGCGGCCGACACAGGGCGAGCCATCAAGCTGGATGGAAGTAGCATTCCAGCCTTGGAGCTGCGCGGGCTCGCATACTACAAACTGGGGGAGTTCGACATGGCGCAGACCCATTTCCGCGAGGGTTTGAAGTTCGACCCGGAGCACCTCGGGTGCAAGGAGGGACATCGACGTGTGAAGAAGATGCAAAAGGCGGCGGAGAAAGGGAGGAAAGCCGTGGATGTGGGCGACGTGGCGCAGGGCGTGGGCTACCTCCAGGAGGCTATGGCTGTGGATCCCTCGCACGTGTACTTTAACGCCCCGATCCTCTTGCAGATCGCTCGCGCCCACATGGGAGTCGCATCCTTTGCGCCCGCCAGGCAGGCCGTGGACTCAGCCATGCAGATGAACCCCCGCTTGAGCGAGGCACACATCGTGTTGAGTGACCTGTTGCAGGCGCAAGAGGAGTACGAGGAAGCCGTGCGGGTTCTGAAGTTGGTGGCGGAAGCTTTCGCAGAGGATGCCTCGGTCCAAGAAGCTCTCAAAAAGGCCGAGATCGCCCTGAAACAGAGCAAGGAGGTAAACTACTACAAGGTTCTAGGCGTGGACCGGCGTGCGACCACGTCGGCAATCAAAAAGGTACCTGAACGGGATGTTGGCTGGATCGAACGGTCACATTGTAACCCTGAGGGGCAAGCTCTCCTGCCTGACGGGACACACTCTTGATTCAATCTCTTGTATCCGGTATTGTGGCACACCCAGGCCTATCGCAACATGGCGAAAATCTATCACCCCGACAAGCAAGCTGAAGCCTCCCCCGAGGAAAAAGAAAAGGCGGAGCGGGAATTTTTGAAAATTGCACAGGCTTATGAGGTGAGCTTTCCTGACGCACTGCGCGCATATTGTGAATTTCCACGCTGTCCTATCCGCGTTCCCCTCCCGATTCGTTGACTTTCTCTGTAACTTGTTGCCCGCTTCTCCGGACACCGCAGGTGCTGAGCGATGAGGAGACCCGTGCCAAGTACGACCGGGGGGAAGACGTGTCAGGCCAGGCGCAACAGGCGCACCACCACAACCCTTTTGGAGGCGGCGGTCCCTTCGGAGGGGGCCAGCATTTTACCTTCCACTTTCATTAGGGCCTTCGGAGGTATCGTTGAGCTGGGGCGTGCGGTGAGACAGCGTAGTACAGGGCGAACAGAACATTTCCAGGACAGGGACTCCGGAGACCAGGGTTCCTACCCTGCCGACGACGAGGGGGTAACGACTCTTGAAGCGATTTCAATTTAGACTGGATCAGGCGCATGGGTGGAGGTGTCGAAATTACCATGTGTATAGTTAGCAGCGGTACCCGCATGATGTGTGACACGCACGTGGAGTCCGCGATGGGAACGACCGGCAGCTTAAAAAAGCATCTGAAAAGGCAGGCCCCTTGATTTTAAAGAAATTATGCGAGAAGAGTAGGAAGAAATGGTAGGAAGAAGGATGAAAGAACTCTGCGAAATGCAACATTGAAGGTATTGTTGGTGTAAAGCGTTGCACCACTTAGGGCACTGGCCATTCGGTGCCGCTAGGGAAAAGGCTCAGTCTTCCGCCCCGAACAAACACCCCATTCCCTCACTTTCCACCCCTCCCTCTTCCCCTCGTCTCTTCCCTCCCTCTTTGCCCTGCCTGGGTAGCTCGCTCCCTTTATCTGTCTCTCCTTTGTGCCAATGCCTCCAATACCACGACCTCTCTCCCGCGCTGCCTACATCCCGCCCTTGGGCCCGCTCTAGCGCCCTCCTTCTAATTTCTCCCACCACCCATCTCATTTCCTTCACGTTTTCCGCCGCCACCAGCGCGTCCCGAAGATCTTCGAAAAGCTGCACGCCCGTGAAGACCAGCTTGAAGACATGGGCCCGCACGCATTTCAGTCGATCCGGTGGATGCTGGGCCGCAAGTTCTAGGTATTCCTCGGCAAGGTCGAGCTGATTGGCCCGGTGCCCAGTGACGACGTTAACGTTCCGGGAGAAGAGACCGGGGTTCTCCAATAATGCCTCCGAGGACATGACTCCGTCGACTTTCGTGAAGGACAGACACTTCTCCACGTCGTCCAGGTCGGCGATACCACCGTTGGCGAAAACAGGAATGGGCACGGCAGCCTTGATTTTCCTTATTGCTTCCCAGTCACACGAGCCCACCAAGTGCTTGTTTTGCTCTTTGGTGCGCCCGTGCACGGTCAGCAAGGAGCAGCCGGCACCCACCAAGGCCTGACACAAGGCCAAAGTGTCGCTGAACGTGGGAAGCAGGCGTATTTTGCAGGTTACGGGCTTGTCCAGCTCTCGACTCAATGTGGAAACAATGCGCACCACTAAATCTGCTTGGTGGAGCAAGAAGGCGCCATATTTTCCCTTGCGCGCGATTCCTTGTGGACATCCCAAGTTTAAATCGACGGCACACACACCTTCAATACGACAGATCTCCTTTGCGGCAGCCAAAAGAACGCCTGGGTCGTTCCCACAAAGTTGGACGATCAATGGCCAATCTTGTGGATTTGTGTTGCAAAAAAAAACCTCGTTGCGCTTGCTCCTTTTCTCTCGCAGGTAGCAGGCAGCATGGACCATAGGAGAGAAGGCTAGTTGAGTGCCATACCGACTAAGCACATTAAGCAAGCGTTCATTGTTTGAGAAAACATGTGATGATTGGAAATAGGAATGACCACTATGAGACCATTTCTGTGTACGAACAGTCGTTCTAATAAGCTCCGAAAAAATAACAATAAAAAAGTTCCACTATTGAAAGTAGACGGTCCACCTCTCCACGGACCACGTACCGACACAGCAAGCGAAATGCCAGCTCCGATTGATCTACCATAGGAGCACACACATATCGAGGACTCCCCATACTTCGATACCATCGCCATGCCCTGGCTACGTGTGCTTCCAGATCCAATGGTAAGCTCGGCTGTTGCTGCAGCAGCAGAGCTTGTTCGTTGGCCAATCCCCTCGAACTAATTCTAGCGGCCTGTAAAGGACAAGCCGCCGTCACACCAGCCATTCACCCGTCCTGTATGTTCCGAAGAAGAAATTAGGCGGCAGTTGCGAATATTGCGGGGAGGATCGAGGCAGCAGGATCATACTTTGTCCCCTGCTTCAGGCAGGTTGCGGGGAAGCCATGGTCCCTGCCCTGGCGTCATTCGATGATCACGAGGCGGGTTCCGGGCGATGAGGTCATGTCTTTACTTTACCGCGCGCGTTTTCGATGTTGTCAGCCAATAACTACTTTAGAGTCTAACTGGTGGCTGGCAAGCGCACATTCTTGCGTTAAGAATCATACACCAACATCTTAAAGTCCTTTCCCTCCGTCAGGAGACGGGACAGTGCCACCATGGGCCGAAGATGGGCAAGCAAGCAGAAGCCCTCCTCCCAGCTGCTGTCCTTACTGGGCTTGATCTTTTGCGCACAGCTGTATATCATTTTTCATTCTTCTTCTTCCTCATCGTGCGCTGGGAAGGAGCAACACGCGATTCCTACGCCCGCTTCATTGGCAGCATCACCATCTTCTTCCCCTACTGTGCCTCTCGAAGACCCACCTTTGCCGCGCTTGTCAAAGCCTCTCATAGTGGCCTGT
>Ga0102934_1000888_pt1 | contig 20615 bp, 24 predicted proteins | sample SalPonR2_A_D1_MG_FD_78175 | JGI IMG/M metagenome (GOLD analysis project Ga0102934, IMG submission 78175) | Salt pond soil microbial communities from South San Francisco under conditions of wetland restoration - Salt Pond MetaG R2_A_D1_MG | ecosystem: Environmental > Aquatic > Marine > Intertidal... | reverse complement strand
GCTCCAAGACCACCACGTGTCGCACCCCCCCTCCCTCCTCCCCTCCCTCTTCTCGGTCCACACCGCCATCGATGGCCTTCTCCTCCGCTGCCTGCACGAGGGCCTCCACCTCCGCATCTCCCGCCCCCTCCTCCAGGGCCCATTCATACACCCGCTCCACCCTCGCCCCCGCGGCTCGGACAAGCTCCTCCGTCTCCTCTGGTGCGAGGAGGAGGAAAAGCAGGCCCGCCAACAACCGCCGGCGGCTCTTCTCCAAGTCCCGGACCAGCAGGAGGGAGGACCAGTCCGGCCGGTGCTTGCTCGGCTTGGGAAGGGGGAGTCCGAGGGAGGCGCGGCCCGCCACGCCCTCTATGAGCCAGCTCATGGCCACCACCGGGCGCGAGTGCACTACTGCCAAACAGACCTTGGTCGTTGCCGTCGCCGCCTTCTCCACCACCAGGTGCGTGCAGGTGGGTCGCCATTTCTCGATAATATGGGCACCGACCGCGCTGGCAGTTGTCTTCAACACTTGCTTCCCGGCACTGCTGACCCGAGAGAGGCACAGGACCAGGGGCAAATGCCAGACGCGCGCTTTCACGACATTGCCAAAAGTCAGCACATCCCCCGACCGGAGCGTGTGGGGCTTCTGCGGGGTCAGAATGAAATCCTCGTTCACCCGAGTATGAAATTTGGCCCCTAAATCGGTGACATGCACCGGTTGGGTGGTGCCAACCGCCCCCACCTCCTCCGGCTGTAGAGCCCCGACGGTAATGCGAGCGTGCCGCCGAGAAACGCTAGGGTCTCCCGTCGCCATGATATCGCAATCTCGACGACCCACCAGGAATTCACCCGCGACCAGGTGGTAGGTACCTTTCTTCCTCCGCGAGCCCGTCTGGGTGCTACCCTGTGTCTCCACCCCGGCAATCGAGTGGTTTTGAGTATCCGCGCCGGGCACTGGCAAGAATTCCAGGACCCACATGGCCTGTTTCGAGAAGAAAGTAACAACATTGTGTCAATCGGTTGTCAAGAAAGAGTTGTCGGGAGCGCGAAAACCTTGCGGCTGCGTGCCTGTCATGGAACAAAGCCCTCGTCGCCCCGGGTCGCCTCTTGGGGCCCGTGCGGCGCTCTCGAGTACCAGAAACGTCCGCGATAGTGGGGTTATGCTAAGACGCTGGACCAGTCCCCATCAATTAGGCTGTCGCATTCAAACGAAGGTATTTCACGCCTGGTGTCTTGTGCTTACGTGCCGGCCCCTGTCTGATCGCTCTTGGCGGCGATACCCACCTGAGAGGGAGGCCTCACATTGTCTGCTCCCAGGCTCGAGAACCTCTGTCAGCTTCCACACCACAGCGGAAATACAACTTTCAAACCTCAACCCTCACAGACATTCAGGGATCAGTATGCATGGGTTTTTCGAACCAAGCTAAGGCAAGAGGTCCGTACAACAACATCGCATTATGCAGCCGCCACCACAGGACTCCCTCCCTCCTGCCCCTGATGCGAGCAGTGCAAACGATGCTACCGTCACTGCCTACGTGGTCTTTCAGTGCGCTGAATGTCGCCGCATTGTCGGAGATTCTCTAGGGCTCTCGAGCGCGGACGAAGAGTTGAGGCATATTACCCTCCGCGGTGCCTGTGGTATAGTCAGGGGCCCTTGTACACGAACATCAGAGGAAGGCAACGACCGGGGCTCCACGTTTCACGAACTTTTTTGTGAAGGCTGTAGCACTCTACTGGGAAAGGTTTATTTGACCACTCCCCCGAGGTTAGACGGGGCGCGAAATCTCTTCACCTTGTCGACGGACGCGCTGGAGAGCTTCGAGCTGGGCACTTACGATCATGTGTGCGAGGTCCCTCAGCCGGCAATGGCTGCTCCAATACCGTCAAGCGAGTGTGGCGAAAGCAAGACCTCGATCGAGGCTATGCAGATGGAGCTCGTTAAAGTCCAGAACATGATGTTGGTCTTCCACGACCGCATATCGGGCCTGGAGCGTGCACTGAAGACAGGCACGGTGGGAGCACGGACTGGGGGCGGGACCAGACGAGGAGCGTGGGGAGTTGATGGGACAGAAAATACCGCAGCGGGAGGGCCTACGTTCAAGCGGAGAAAATAGTAGAGAGGACGTGGAGAGGTGAAGGGGGAGCGGAAACCGGACAATCGGCATGACGAGGGGGAGGGAGGGGCAAGTTGGAGGGGGAAAAGGGGGCAAAGTACAAACTGGAAAGAAAATCAATGAGCGGATAGACCCTGTGTAGATGTGTTGAGGGCGCCGACAAGCGAGAAGGAGCAAGGCTCCACGGCTGTCACTTTCTTACGTCTACTTTTCTTTCCATTTTCTGTCTCAAACCGCAAACGCCCCCTGGCGAGGTTCGAAGGCTCAGTCTGCAGCCTTTGGGCTGTGTTAGGACCTGGCATGTATGTATAGAAAGGTAAATTGCGTCGCCTGGGGCGCAAGCCTCCTCGGACGTCGTGCTGCTCCTGCCGGGAAATTACGTCGGCTGGTGGGATGCATGACTCCGGCTCCTCGCCCCTTCCAGCAGCAGGGCGCTGCTTTGCCCTCCCTCCATGTCCCCCTTTTCCTTCCTCCCATGCCTGCCATCCTCTCTCTCTTTACCAATCCCTCCTCTCGGCTTTCCCTTCCCCTAACCCTTCTTGGTCGGGAAGCGCGTGGGCGTGCCGTTCAAGAGCCAGATCGAGTAGTTCAGAGAGGTGGCGATGAACACCCACACTGCGGTCGGCACCATAAGATAGGCGGCCCGAGGCAGCACGCTGTAGAAGGCGTAACAGGAGGCGGCCAGGGAGGCGTAGAAAGCGTACATGACGCTGAGCCCGAAGCCTATTCTCTTCTCCCCGAAGAAGACCAGGTTCCAGAGGTCCCCCAGGGTCAGGTGCAGCAAGAAGAGCACGACGGGCACATTCAGGGCGTCGCGATCGAGCAGGCGCCAGACCAGGACCAAGGCGGCGGTCTGAAGGAGCTTCAAGGGGACCCAAACGAGAGGGAAGACGATGGGGCGGGGGGTCCACGTGGGCTTCTTCAGGACCCGGTGGTACCAGCCCATGTCCATCTGGGTGCGGAGGAAGCCAACCTTCTCGCTGAGGAAGACGGCGGAGGAGGCCGTGAAGACGTCCAGGGAAATGAGAAGCCGGGGATTCAGCTTTCGGCTGGCGCCCGCCGCCTCCACCCCACGCCCCACCGCAGCAGCCACCGCCACCAGCAGAGCCCACTGGCACGCTGCACGGAGCGAGAGGACCGTGAAGGCATTCCAGTCCAGGATCTCGCCGTCTTTGCTCTTCCTCGTGGACGGCCCGCCGGTGTTCCAGCCGAGGAGAGCTCCCCCCTTGGTCCTGGTGACGAAAGCCAGCTTGTTGTCCTTGCTCTTCCCCGGGGAGATAGAGGAAAAGGCCCGCTTCAGATAGCCCCAAATCGACGTGGAAGATGCGTGAGGCTTCTTCGCTTTGGCTAGCATCTTGCCTTTGGCTTCTCGCCGCTGCCGCTGGTCTTGCTCTTTTGACTGTCGTCGCTTTTCCTCCTTCTCAAGTCGGTCTTGCCGTTGCTTAGCGTCCCGCCTGACTTGCTCCTCCTTGACGGTGGACTTCTTCGGGTCCCTCGTCCTTGAAGCCTTGCCCTGCTTGTTGCTTTTCTTGTCCGCCTGCGTTTTCGTATACCGGGAGCACGTAATGCCCGCTATTTGAGTCAGGAGGCCGGCCAGGGCAAGAACTGGCGCCGTGTAGAAGATCGTCGACTGAATGGCGCGGGCCACGGCAACCAATGGCTTTGCTGCGGGTCCCAAGTGGCTTGTTAGCTCATTCACGTCCAAGTCTACATCCATCCTCAAACCCTTTTGGCCATCGCTACCATAGCTCACGCGAGCAGCCCCTACCAGGTCCTCGTCTTCCTCCATCCGCTCGTTTCCACCCCCACTTTTCGTGGCGCCACTTTTTGAATCTGAGTCGCTACTTTTACGTGTCTGTTCGTACGTGCAACAAAATTTTAAGGTTCCTTCGAAACGGGGTCATCGCCTCACTGTTCCCGATCATGTCGCTAGTAGATGGTCCGTTCCGCCCTTTCCCGCGTCCAACAAGGAACTCACCCGTATTCTGGAGGCCTCCGATTCAATCACAGGCTCTGCTCGGATCTTAATGCCACCCCGCCTTGCCAATAATCGTGATATCGAGGCGGGGTCCATGGTGGAGGCGGCGTAGGAGGAGGGAGGGTGGGAGGCGGCGGGAAGAGGGGGAAGATCACTGATTCCAAGTGCCCTTCCCGCGAGAACACCTGCCAAGAGAAAGGCCACGGCCACACGGCCGGTCCCCATGATGCGTCTCTGCAGCCACCTGACTACAGAGAGTACCTGAACGTGTGTGGGATGCGATGAGTGGGGCGACACGTCGCGGCGCGTAGCAACAGAAGCGAAGGTCCTGTCTCGAGGCGGGCAAATCGCTGGCATCGTGTTTCCCTTTCTTGAGAGAGACGGCGGTGCCGCCTCTTTTTGGAAGGCCGAATTGCCAGGGCACATTTCTGACCATGTTTCATTTATCAACACTGCAGCACGCTTCATGCTGAGGAGACTGACCGCATGCCGCCCCTCTTGAATGGCTCGGAGGAACTCTTCGTGCAAAGGCACCGGACGTGACAAATTGCGCTAGCGGGGGGGAGGTTGCTGCGATATGCCCCTTTTCTGCTGGAGGCTCCTTCTCGTCTTTCAGCTGTTGCAGTACTCTGCTTTCTCGTGGAGTCACTCTACCTCCTCAAAGGTCACGCACCCGCCACCGGTGCACAGTTGCGGCCGTGGCTCGCGCCCGCGCAACCAGGTTCAGATGACATCTTTGGAGCTGTGGGTGGACGTGAGAAATACCAAGGCATTCATTCCTCTGGGAGCGAGCCGCTGTTTGACCCATCACGCTCCCACTGAACCTTTAGACGTTCCTTTCCTTGTAGAGGAGGAGGCGACAGGTCGCCTCCAGGACGATCATGAGAGGTTGGTGGGAGCAGTGTTGGCCATCACCAAGCCGGAGGACGTGACGAAGGCTATCAACCTTATTGGTAGTGTTGACTGGGTCGTGCTCGATGCATTCATCGACTGGATCCAAATACCATGCGAAAACGTCATCGCTGCAGCCCAAGGCGGGCCGACCCGAGTATGCGTGGCGGTAGAAGACGCGGAGCAGCTTTCCGGCGTGGCGTTCGCGTTGGAGACAGGAGTAGATGCCGTGTTGCTGAAGCCTGGCCGCGACCAACTCTGGTCTCACGCGCGACGAGTACAGGCCGAGAAGAATGAAAAAATTCTGCCGGCCTCGGAAGGCTCAGGTGCCCAAACCGTCTTCCCTAGCGCGGTAGGAAAGGAGCAAGAGCACGTGCAGCTCGTGCCTGCCAAAGTGGCGGAGGTCGTGCCGGGGGGCGTGGGCGACAGGGTCTGCTTGGACCTGGTGCAGCTTCTCAAGGTCGGGGAAGGCTGTCTTGTGGGTTCGTCGGCCAAGGGACTGATCCTGGTGCAAGCCGAGGTCCTGGCGACCACCTACATAAACCCTCGGCCCTTCCGGATCAACGCCGGGCCCGTGCACTCCTACGTGTTGATGGAGGATGGGAGCGCCAAGTACCTGTCCGAGATCGAAGCGGGAGACCGAGTCAGAGTGGTCAGTGCGGACGGGCACTCACGGGGAGTGACGGTGGGCCGCTGCAAGATTGAAAGCCGACCGCTCTTGAAGGTGTCGTTTCAATGGCCGGCTGGGGGCGAGGGCGGGAACGAGGGAGGGACGCGAACAGCGCAGATCTTTTTGCAGCAGGCAGAGACAGTCTGTCTGGTGCGCGGGACGGCGGAGGGGGGCGGTTGCACGAGCGTGACGAGGCTGCGGGCAGGAGACATGGTGGTGGTGAGGGCGCGGAGCCAGGGGACTCACCTGGGAAACGCCATAAAGGCTCATGTGGAGGAGAAATGACATATTTAGGATATTTGAACGAACAGAAGGGGGTGGGGGGAGCAATAGTACATAATGAGATAGTTCTACAGTCCTGAGACGCGACGCGTGAGGCGGCTTCCAGCCCCTTTACCTGGTTCTTTGTTCCCTTTCGCCTATTTATTGCACGCCCACCACTCCGTCTTGTCTATGTCCTCCGTCACACTCTACATCCCACGTGCCCCTCCTCTCACAAGGGAGCGGGTCTTTTCTCGCATTTGTGGACCGCTTAAAATTGCCCCTCTCTCTGCCTCCCGATCCGTCCCTCCCAAGCGCTGGCTGCAGGATCCTCCTTCCCCTTCCCATCCTCCGAGTCCGAGGCGGCTCCGTTTGGCATCCTTGGAACCGCTCGCTTTCTCTCTCGGGCCGCTCGGACCCGGGATCTGCCCGCGAAGAGAGGGACACACCGTGTGCTCCCTCAGTCCTTTTCTAAGCTTTACATGCCTGTATAAGAGCCCTATTGTTCCAACCCCTCAGGCACTCGCTCTGTCGACCCCCCGCCAACTTCCCACGACGGCCTCCAGACCCCCCTGGCCGAAAAGCCGGAGTCTAGCTCTGAGCCTCGCGGCCTGTCAGAGTGTGGATTGTATTTACTCTTGTCAAGATTACACGTCTTCATCAAATTTATGCCGCATTCGTTTTATCCAACTCTTCAATTACACTCAGCGGGAAGCACCACCCACCATCGCCGCCGCTCCTCCCTCTACCCCGCCCCTCCTAGACGGGCCCGGGCTGAGATAAAGGTACCCTCGGCTGTCCTGAGTCAAGGGAGCTGTCTCTTCCTCCCGCACGCTAAAACCGCTGCCGATGACACCACTTCCGCCACTGCCCGGGCCCTTGACACGGCCCCGCCGACCGTTCGACCCCACCAATGCCTCCTGCACCTCCCTCCCTTCCTCGCCCTCCTCCTGCCACCGCTCATCTGGATGCTGGTCCGCGGACGGGCGGAAATTCAGCTTCATGTAGTAGGCGTCCGCGCCGTCTTGGTAATATTTCTGAACCGTCTCCACCACGCGGTAGCCCAGCGAGTTCAAGTAGAGCTTCTGCGCCCCCCGGTTGCTGCACCGGACGTGGAGGGTGCTACAGTCCACCCCATACCGGAACTTCATCTGCACGTGCAAGATTTCCATCAGCTCCCGTGCAATACCCAGACGGCGAAAGTCGTCCAGTACAGCCAGAGACGAGACGTGGCCCGTTTTCCGTCCCGGGTAGGCGCCAGCTGCGGCCGCGGCCCCTCCAAGGGGGGTGGAGGCCGGGGCGGGAGCGCCGGGTGAGGAGGAGGGGGGGAACGGGGGGGGGCTTGGGGGCCCTACGCCTGGAAAATAGTCCCCCTGCAGCTGCGAGGCTGTGCCGACACCCTCCGGAGGGCTCCGGTTCGATACCTCCACGCGGCCCAACACGTACCCCACAATCTTCTTCCCCTCCCCCCCCATCTCGCCCGCATCGGTCGCGGCCCCGGCACCGCGCTCTCCCTCACCGCGAGCAGGAGTCTGCCTCTCCGCTACCAGAGCCAAGTACGGCCACTGTAGCAAGTGGTTGTAATAAAAGGCGTTCGGGTAGTTCTCGGGCAGTGTCTTCAGGTTGCAGGCTTCGATAGCGGGGATATCCTCCCGCCTCGCCGTCCGGATGCAGACTTGGGGCGGGGCGACTTCCAAGGTGTTTCCAGCGTACAATGAGGCCTTGGCTGACGCCGATGTCCTGATGCTATGGCTCGTCTTGCTCAAACTGCTCACATGATTCCCGGCGTTGCTTCCACAAGGATCCCTTTTAGAGGGCGAGCTACGGCCGGCTGAAGACCCGTCGACCCGACCGAAAGGACTGGAACGTGTAAAAAAATGGCCCTGATCGTGTGCCGCGTTGCCAGCTGCGGCGCTAGCTGTGGCAGAGGCCTTCATTCCCGACCTGTCTTTATGGAAGGCCACATAGCCCCGCGCCCAAGCTGGGCGTTCTGGCGGAGTCACTACGGCAGCCGAGGTCCGAAGCAAGTACAAAAATAAGAGATTTGCCGATAGCTCTCGGCGCATTAAAGAGGGGCCCAACATTTACGGCAACGCGACGAATATGGATTTGGCAGAAGCTAGGACGAGTGCGAGAGCAGAAGCCTGAGTCGACGCCCGAGGCTGCCGTAGCGCCCTTCTCACAAGCTTGGCTCCACACACCGCGCGTAAGACCGGCCGTGCAGACGTCCCGTCTTTAAGAAGTTAAGGCAAATTATGAAGAAGAAGGGACTGTGAGAACTCCTAGACACCCACGCTCACTTAGTGGTAATCGGCCTTGACGGGCTCGGTCAGAAAAGCTTTTTTGCAGGAAGAGGCGACTTCATCCATGTACACAAAGCATGCGTGTAAAGAGCCGTTGATCACAACATGTATTTGATAAAGAGGAGACGATGCTGCTGCCTTTAAGCCGAGCATGTGCAACGCCGTCAGGCATTTGGCACTTGTTGGTCTATATCCTCTGGCACGCCGAGGGGACGCCGGGGGGCTCGAGATCAGCATCGCTGTGCTTCACTACTCGCCCCTTTCACTGACTTCCTGCGCAATTCGAGGTTCAAGGCCTACCTGCAAGCACACAAGTGGCCTTCACACTTCCTTTTACACTAGATTCTTGTGACAGACAGTTTTTTGGTTGGAGCGACTGGTCGCCTGCGCCTAGGATATTTTTCTGACCTCCCCCAGTCGTAGCGCACATGCAATCGCATAATGTCGTCTCTTTATCTACAGTTGTTGCAGGCACCTTATCAAACATGCGAGTGGTCACGTTTGCGTCATTTGCACTGGCTGTGTTTCCCTTCGTGACGAATGCTTGGACAATGAAGGCCGGCATGTCTGACTCGCAAGGTCGCTGCCGCATTCCCCCGTCAGCCAGTGCACCCCGGAGTCGAAGGGACGCCCTGTGTATTGGATCCATCCCAGCCGTGACCTTGGGTTTCGCGGCGAGCGGCTTGATTCTACAATACCCTAGACGAACGGAAGCCGCGTTTCCTTTCGGAGGAGATGGGGACGTGGCAGGTCAGCTCGACGACGTTGCGCGGGCTCGTCAGAAGGTGGAAGAGGTCTTAAGTGGTCTTAAATCGAAGCAGCTGAAGGGCGGAAAGGATGACTCCGCGACCGTCGTGCGATATATGGACGCACACTACAAGCCATTGCAGGAGAAAATGGTCACGTTAGCGCCCAAGATGAAGGTGGGCGACGAAGAAAAGCAGAAGCGTCTCGAGACTTTGCCGCTGCTCTTAAAGGGGCATCTATTCGAGCTGGCCGCCGCGGCGCGCACTGGAGTCGCTGCAGAGCAACTGCAAGAGATGGAGGAAGTGGCTGAATCGGTGGATGAATTTTTGGCCCTGGCGAGAGAGTCTGGGAGGTATCAGGTGAGGGATTACCTGGGGCCCGCCCCGGAGTTCGACGTCAAACGGGAATACGGGCCTTTCGCCTGCGAGTTTTGGGGCAAAGTCCGCCTGCCCGAGAGTAACGTGTGCGTATGGCCCGACGAGGTGGAAAAGAAATAGGGAGGCTCGGGAAAATGTTCTCACAAAGCGAGCTTGAGGGTGGGGGGAAGGGGCACGGTGGGTGAAAGCGAGGCGTCGGGACGTGAGTGTCGACCCGCCGTCTCTTCGGAAAGGAGGCATGCGTATCATGAGAAGAGGACACCCTGACAGTGCGAAGAATGGCATCGGCTCAACGCCCGTTCGAGACCCGGTCTCTTTCATTTGCAGGTCATGTACTTCTTGCAGCTTTAAACCCCGCTTCCTTCTGAGACTCCGTATTCCTTCCCCCCATTATATCGCTCTACTTCTTTCTCCGACAAGGTGAATCTCCTTCGCACCTCGTCGATCCCGATCGCAGCCAATGCCGCTTCGTTCCGATCCGCAATCTTCTCGGTCAATCCTTCGTTCGCGTAGGCCCACACCCTCTCCGCTCGTAGCAAATTGAACACCGGGAAAGGCGAGCGCTTTTCAAAATGTATGGGATCCAGCTCCGACAGTCCACCCCCGAACGTGTACTGCGGATGAAATGCTGCCAATAGGACGACATGTTGAAGATCCGACGCTTCCAAGGATGCCTCCAGGAAGCGCTCTGTCTCGTAGAACGCGGAAAAATCTTCGACAAAGGCGTCGGGGGCGAGGACGATGGTTGTGGCGGTCACGTCCTCGGGCGTCTCGACCAAGGCTCTAGCCTCTTCTAGGACATGTGCAATTATGTCACTCTTTCTCCGGGCTCGAACAACGACGTAACGAACGGTGTTGTCTTGCACTACTTTCTCCGCAAAGGGGCAGAGTGGGATGCGAATGACCATATTGTGTATCCAAGCTTGGGTACGCGCTATGACAGCCGCATCGTCCATTCCAGACGGAGATGACGAGGGGTTAAACGAAGAGGAACTGGTGGAAGAAGAGGCAGGCAGGGCTACGATTTTGGAAGGTAGAGGTGAGAGGCCAATTGGAGACAACGCGATTGTATGTGTGAAACCACGTGGACGGGTGGTGCTGCAAAAACGACGCCCTGGAAGGCTGTTTATTTCGTTTGTCCGTGCATAGGGTGATCTTCTGGTTGAAAAACCGGATGGTCCCCTGAGAAGGACGAGGGACAAACCAAACCGAAGGACAGTGGATGTGGGACTTCTTCGATTTGACCAAGGCATGCATGCACCTGTACGAGGGGTATCTACAGAACATAAAGAGTGTATGTGAATCATACTCCGCCACTCATTACATTTGAACATGAACCACATTCGACCATAATGCCCTGTCGCACAGTCACCGGCTAGAAGGCAACACACCAGCCGCAGTGAGGAGATGCGGTTGCTTGCCATATTGAGCACTTTCTCACAACACGACTTTATGCGCACACCATAATGGTCTTTCATCGTCTTCGAAAAGCTAGCTTCGAATATAAAATTTGTTTTTAAGAGCCCGGGCTTCATGCAGATCATTGTGGATGCAAAGCTTATGCTGGTCAGCGCAGCGTCTGAATGCTTCAGCAGGGAGGAGGTTGGTTGGAGCGTTTAAGCTTCCATCAAATGTTTAACTTAGCCATGATATACCAGGACTTTCGCATTACCACCAGGCTCGGAGAAAGACGTCTTTTTTATGCAAACGATTGGCAGAACCTGTGAGACTCTTCGAAAGACCCTCGAGAGGAAACTGCCAGTGAAAGCAAGCGATTTTAGCGACTGGGTTCTCACTAGCCCCGCATCTACTCTCATAACCTTTCCCCAAATGTTTCACAGTGTCTTGTCCCCGGAGAACGAAATTACAGAAGATTTTGGCAGCGTTATTACGCCTATTGGAAGTCAAAGTCGTCCGAAATGGTATTGTGGGCTGTCGAAAATAGGCTGGGGCTGATATATACCAAGTAATCAAATTAAAACTTTTTTTGGTATATACATTATTCATACGTGGAATAGTATGAAGTCCAGTTATATCCATTTCATATCTTTTTCACGCCTTCAAAATATGCAAAGGCGAGTGTCGCCGCGAAACAGGGTAGCCGTCCTCGTTGGCTGTACTTGTTCGACCTGGACGGCACTCTTTACTCCAACGAAAATGGTTACCGCGACAACATCCTCAAAAACCTATGGGAATACATGCACGAGCATATGGGAATTCCACGCTCGACTCCCGCGAAGCACATATGGTAAAACATCCTTTTCCCTTCCGGGGTCATCCGCACATTCCGTCCGTCTCATGCCCTCCGTGCCACTCCTCCAACCCCTTTTGTCTCTGCTCCCAATCTTTGTGGTAATTATTGCGACAGGCGACCGTTGTTTGACAAATATCATCAGTCTTTTCGGGCATTCAAGGCTCAAGGGTGGATAGATGACTCTAAATCTGGGCATTATTGGAGTTATATCCGAAAAGACGTCGACAAATTTCTCGTCCCTGATCCTGACCTGGATACTTTCCTGGAGTCATTGCCAAAGCATTGTCCCAAGTATATTTTCACAAATGCAAGAGAAGAACAGGCGCGCGAAGCTCTGGCCTGCTTGGGTGTAGAAAGGCATTTCGAGGGGATTTTCGGGAGCGAGCACATGGGGGACCATTGCAAGCCCGAGCCAGAAGCCTTTGAGAAGGTGCTCAAGGCAATACCATTGACTCTAGTGGAAGGCAGAGATGGAAGAGAAGGAAACGCGGCAGAGGAAACGGGGCAGGATGGATGGGCGGGTGAGAGCATCGTCTTATTTGAAGATAGCTTCAAAAATTTAATGGCGGCCAAGCAGCTCGGAATGAAAACGGTGTTGATCTGTGAGTAGGCGAGGTGGCAGTGGTGGTCATGGTGGTAGAGATGTGCGCAGTATTCCATGGCACGAATGGCACACAAAGGTTGCGGTGTGACAAGACCGTATTTAAGCAACTCACGAATCTCACGCGCATGTTTATGCACCCGACAGACAGTCAGACATCTGTGACAGAGGAAGGACGGAGCGAGAAGGACTTTCATCAAGTAGATGCCGTTCTGCCCCGGTTGACGTTGCCCCATGCGCGTGAGCATGCTTCCTTCTTGTGGGATGGATGAAATGCGTGTGGAATGGGTGTCACTAGAGGGGAAAACTAATATCCTTGAAGGTATCAGGCAAATGGCTGCTCCGAAGGGTAAAGATGAAAATGAAGATTACAAAATAGTCGAAACGCTGCTATGTCAAGTGAATGTAAAAGGCGTTCCACTCGTCTCAGAATTTCCCCATCAACGTAAGGACGTTTCCAATCAAAGTATTCGCTCTGGACGAAAACACAGACCGCGTCGTAAGGATCTTGTATGCAAATGGTTTTTCCAGTTTTTTTCATTTATGGTACAGCTTTTATTTCTGTGTGGCCACTCCCGTTTACGGACAATACGAGGTCGCCCGCCGTGCTTTCTCTTCCTCCTTCTTTTCACCCCTTCTCTACTTCAAGGATGAATGGTCGATCACGTCTGGTGAAGTGGGGTCTCGGACACGATTATGCCGTCAGAGTCGGAGTACACGTAGTGTCCAGGCTTGAAGGTGACTCCTGCAAAAGTGACCACAACGTTTCTGTCGCCTGGATGCTGCTTGGCACTTTTCACAGGATTTGTACCCAGAGCTTTGACTCCCAAGGGCATGGTGTTTATAACAGCAGAGTCTCGGATAGCGCCGTAAATGACGACGCCCGCCCATCCGTTCTTCACCGCCAGCGCTGCAATGTTATCACCAAACAAAGCTCGGCGTAGGGAACCCCCTCCGTCAACCACCAGCACCCGTCCCTCTCCGGGCTCACTCAGGGTGGCTCGCACCAATGGATTGTTCTCAAAGCATTTGATGGTGACTATCTCGCCACAAAACGAAGAATGCTGTCCAAAAGAGTGAAAAGCATTGCCGTCGGCAACCTGCAGGCGGTGCTCGTGGTCGTCACACAAGTCAGCCGTTGCGGGCGGCCTGGATGCGCAAGTGCTCATCATGTGAGCTATTGCTATTGGTTGGCATAATGTGAAGGTAGTCGCGGCCATAAATAGCGCGGCATTGGAGTTACGACTCGCGGAGAGTGCATGAGACGATGAAGTGAGGTGCCGGCTCAATTTGGGACCAGCCCGTCCGAAGGCATTAGAGACGACGCGCGGCAGCATCTGGATTACTGTCGGGACAAAATGGAGAAGAAGTTAATATGTGTCTGATTGCGCTTATGTGGTTATGTTTCTGTATGCTCATGCGGTTGTAGGTGTCCGTGCATCATCCGAGACGGAACAGCTGTGATGACGCTAGCTTAGTAAGAGGGTAAAAGATACAGCGTGGGGGGTATTTTGCCTCAAGCAGGGTACCATCAAAGTGTGCTACATCTTTACTATACACATGTAGATTAAAAACCTAAACATGCCGTTTGTCGCGATGGGCCGACAGTCGCCTTCCATTGCACTGAGATGTAGGGGTGGGGAGGTTGACCCATGGTGTCCCGACAACGATTAGAGCAGATCCATTTTGAAAGACAACCCGTGCAAACCAAGTACTTTCTCGTGTAGGCCGGGTCTAATCGAGGAAGAAAAAGGTTTAAAAGGCACGAAATGACACACCGTGTCGCTCACCTATGGATCGAACAAGTACAGGTAACAAGCTTCACACGAAAAGTAACGAAACAAAGCAGGTGATCGGTATGTTTAACATAGTGAGGCCTGAAAAGGCCTCTGATGGTTGTCTTTTTAAGGGTTGTAGGTGATTTACGCCGACTTCTTCGCCTTGGTCTTGGGGAGAAGGACTGTGTAGGGTGAATGGCAAGAAGGGAACACAATGAGATAGGATGGTATATATACAAGTGAGGACCACCTGACAACCCACCAGAGTGGATGTTGGGGAGGACACCACCGGAAGCGATGGTCACACCGCCAAGAAGCTTGTTGAGCTCCTCGTCGTTGCGGACAGCAAGCTGGACGTGGCGGGGGATGATGCGGGTCTTCTTGTTATCGCGAGCGGCGTTTCCAGCCAGCTCGAGAATTTCAGCCGTCAGATACTCGAGGACAGCAGCCAGGTACACGGGGGCACCAGAGCCGACGCGGGCCGCGTAACGTCCCTTCTTGAGGAAGCGGGAGATACGGCCTACGGGGAACTGGAGACCAGCCTTGGAGGAACGGGACACACCCTTCTTGCCGGAGCCACGGCCACCTTTGCCTTTGCCAGCCATTGTTGATGAGAGTAGTTAAGAGGTTTTCTGTGTGTGAAGAGTAGACAAGGTCAGATTTCGAACACATGAGGACCATGTACCCCCTCATAGCTAGAGAGCTGAAGGGGACATCGGAGGGCACAATCGTTAAATGTATGCGGTTTTTAAAAACATTGGGCTTTGCACAGCTTCCGTATTCCGTTCGAAGGTTACTTCAGGGTTAGTTACACCATGGAAGGGTAAGCGGCCTGAGACCTGCATTAACTGAATCACATTTGACTTGACAGGCAGAAACAAAAGTTCGCCCTACGTATAAGAAAAAGGTGACAGGTGCGACAGAGGAGTCTTCAAAGCCAGGCAGTAAATGTCAAAAGTGCACTGAGACCACATAGGCATCATGTATTCTTAGATGACAGGCAGGAAAGCAAAGAGCAAACACGAAATTGGAAATGATGAAGCGCACCGTTAAGCCGGAGGCCCGGTCGGCAGGAGAAGGAAGGCTTCTGATTGGCTTAATTAACCGTTTAGAATTTTTGACGTCATTTTTTATATCCGGGTATCGCCGCAACGCCGGATGGGGCAAACGTATCTTGATCTCGGAGAAACAAGTGCCTCCATTTTTTTTAAAAAAACTTCTATCGGTAATCCTATCGTGTATTAAATCGATGATATTCAACTTTGGACATGCTGTTGCAAGCGAACACGGTCGACGGGCTTCAAAGACTCACAATGACATCGCAGTCGCAGCGAGTGGGACAAACACGACGTTGCTTAGTCTCGTCGAACAAATACAAGGAAATTGGAAGAGAGACAGAAAAGTTTGATTTACTTTTTCATGCTACCGTGCGTCATCAACAGAGTATAGGAAACTCGCATTTCTGTCACAAAAGGGACACCGCTTCCGTGCTCAAAGAAAAACAGCAAGCGAACACAAACATTGAAGAGCCATGAGAGTATTTTTCCTGTCTTAAATTCATTAAATATGTTTCTTGGCGCTTATTAGATCGCTTTCTCTTTAAAAGCTACCTATACCTATCGACTTAACATACAAGCTGAGCAGCGAAGTCCGAAGTCTCCATGTTCAGCAGTTTTGCTTTGATAACCAAGATGCCTTCTGTGATTTTCAAACTTGAATCAGGCACCATGAAGGAAATCACAATACAGACATTCTATCTTTAATCAGTGTGTTTTCGGCGCTCTTTGTACCCCAGTTTTTCGTATTATCGATGGCTTGCTTTTGAAGGGATTATGTCCTTTCTTTCACCGAGACAAGAACAAATGTGCTGAATGATATGAAATCAACGATAATCTATATTATGTGATACAGGAATTTAACTAACGTCATTCGTGACGGGACGTACTATTAAAAAAAGACTTTCGGTTAAAGGGCCGACAACTATTCCAGTAGCGTGGCCGCTCTCCCACAAGCATGATTGCGTTACGGAGCATGTTGTTTTTCACACACAAGGTCTCTCACAGAAAAGACCTGCTTATTTCCTGCGACACATTATTCGAGACATGTATTCACGTCGATGTTCATTGGAAGCTTCATGAAATGGTGAATAATTTGCACGGTTCATCGTGAACCTCCTAAAGTTGAGATTCCATCCTGAACGCGTCAAATAAGATGAAAAAGACAAATAAAAACTTGAACAACTTGAATTATTCTTTGGAGAGAATTTCTATTTCTTCATCGTTACAAATAGTACCGTGATTTTTCTCACAAGTGCTTCGAGCGTCAAAAGAAGACGAGTTGCGAATTATTTATGTTCGTGTGTGGGGTAAAGCTTAATTTCTCGCACAAAAAGGGCAACTTTCAATTCAGTGTATCCCCAAGGGGAAATTAGGCATGAATACGACCCTATTTAGTCCAGTACCTTTTAAGTGGGTTGAACAAAAGCAAGACTTGTGTGCGCGAACGGCCACAGCTTGATGGCGTCAGGATTTCAGTTTGAATCTGCAACCGTCGGGGGACGAATAACACTTCATTCCCGCCCTCCGCCTCGTGAGTGGCGAGTCGTCAGGGTGGACGTGTCGGAGGTACCTCTTTTCTTTTCTGTCTGTCCCCCCTTAGGCCCCGCCTCCGTCCCTCCAAGTTCCACTCTGCATCTGCATACTCAAAACTTGATGATGAGTGCCGTGCGGTATTTCTTTTTGTCCATGACCAAGGAGGGCTCTTCTGACATGAAGCAACCGGAGACGAGGCTCCTTCAGTGATCTCTCTATTGCTACCCATTGAAAGATTCCTCGTCAGCCTCTTAATGTGTATAGAGTAGTGTAGGAGGCATGAAAACTGACTGTAAAATTAATGGTGGCGCACTCGAATTATGCTCTGAGTCTGACGTGCTCATATCACGCCATTATCCAACACAGCTTTAACTCCAGCAATGGCCCGCACCAAGCAAACTGCCCGTAAGTCCACCGGCGGCAAGGCGCCCCGCAAGCAGCTCGCCACCAAGGCGGCGCGCAAGTCCGCACCCGCCACCGGCGGTGTGAAGAAGCCCCACCGTTACCGCCCTGGAACTGTGGCCCTCCGTGAGATTCGCCGCTACCAGAAGAGCACGGAGCTCCTCATCCGCAAGCTGCCCTTCCAGCGCCTGGTCCGTGAGATCGCTCAGGACTTCAAGACAGACCTGCGATTCCAGGGGTCTGCCGTCCTTGCCCTGCAGGAGGCCACTGAGGCTTACCTTGTGGGTCTCTTCGAGGACACCAACTTGGCTGCCATCCACGCCAAGCGTGTGACGATCATGCCCAAGGATGTGCAGCTCGCCCGTCGCATCCGTGGAGAGCGATCTTAAGATGATCCTACCTCCAGCATCTTTGTATAAATTGAAACATACAAAGCAAAACTCCCAGGGTTCTATTGAACCCCTCATGTACATGGACGACGCCGCGCCTTCCCTTTTATCTGACTTTACTTTGTAGTGTGGCCTTTGTGTCCGAGTTATATCTTTCCCACAAATATGGTCTTTGACCACCTACATACCGTTTTTATTCCAAGGGTGACAAGAACTGCTCGACAGACATGGCTCATCTGGTTGTCAATGGTGAGGTTTTCCGCTACTTCCTATTTTCGATTCATCTGCGTGGCCACATGGTTTCATGCGATGGACAATTTTATCCACAGGATTTTTTTAGTATGCTATCGACAGCGTGTATCATCCGGAGCCTCCAGGTACTTCTCGACCACCATCTTCTGAGGTGCATTGTAATTTTCAGGCCGAGCGAAAGGAGCAAGTGGAGTCACTCAGCGGTAAACTACTTACTTATCTTCATAGAAGAGCCGTAATAAGAAAAGATCACGCGGGAAAAAAAACCAAGGGCTTTCAAATTGAGCAAATTTCGATTGAGAGGAGTATATTATGGTGGAAGAATATATATGGGAGGTATTGTTGGTTTTTAATCTTTATAAGATTTGTCTTTTTAGTATGAAAGCGCTGTTGTGCAAACATCTCTGTTCACATTGCGTTCTAGGAAGTCTTTCCTGACTTCAAAAGTCCTTTCCCGGAACAATGACGGAAAATCGGAGTCTCGCACGCAAGAAACGAAGTGAAGATACTTTATGGCAGACCGTACTACCCCTTTAAATCAACAAAATGAATGAACGTTGTGATCAAATACATGAATATCTACGTGTCTTAATCTCTATTCAACAGTTGATCGTTCGCTTCGTGTTCTATTATCTTGTCAAAATCCCTTTGTTTTGGGTGGTACATGATTACCTCGCCCACCCTCCACTCACTGGCACTCGTTTCTCGACCGTCGAGTATCCCGCCCTTGGTTTATGCTCGGGGGATCATAAAAACAAAAGCTTAAACATTACCTTCTTAAGTTCATTCCATATGGCTGGCGTTTTGGTCCGATTGAGGTCCTTGTCGACATGTTTCTCGTCTCTGGCGGCCCTATTATTTCAGTTACTTGAACATTTCCGCATGCCGGGTGTTGAGCTGTATTCGTCATCTTATCACACTCATGTTTTTTAAAACGGTACACCATCCTTCTCCTGCCTCAGGTTCTTCACCGCATTCACGAAGTACGACCATGGGAGGGACACGGGGCAAGCGGGTTCCTGGCAAAAAGAAGCCCAAGTCGGTCAAAGCGAAGGTCACATCAAAGATGAGCAGCAAGCGCCGTCTTTCTCGCATGGGAAAGGAGCTAAAGAAGGGTCAAAAGGGCATTGTTGCCAACTACATGACAAGGAGTCAAGTTCTGCGCCGATTGCAAATCACTCTGCGAGACTTTCGGTATGTGTCGATTGTCTTTCTCACTCGCATGAAGAACCTATTTATAGAACACCGTTTCACCCGCATACGTTTATGCGAAAGCTGTAATATTGTGGGTCGCAACAACCTCATCATTCTTCCCCCTTCTTTTTTACTCGATTGCCTCGAACCATTCCTGCAGTCGCCTCTGCATCTTGAAGGGGATCTACCCCCGGGACCCGAAGAAGAAGGCCTCCGGGAAGGACAAGGCATATTACCACATCAAAGACGTGGGATTCTTGTCCCATGAGCCTCTTCTTAACAAATTTCGTGAATTTAAGGTACGGTCACTCCCCAGTGTTTAGAGGTTTGATTTTCCATCGTGCTGGTGCCTGGGCGGCGAGCGCATCCCGGATATGTACCCAGAATCATGCCTTGACGTGGACCCTACGGATATTATTATCACCGGATATTATCACCGGATATTATCACCAGGCCTTCATGAAGAAGGTGCGCAAGGCAGTGTCGCGCGGCGACAAAACCTTGGCCGAGAAGCGGGAGGCGACGGCCCCGCAATACACCCTCGACCACTTGGTCCGGGAGCGGTACCCCCGCTTCGACGACGCGCTGGGAGACCTCGATGACGCCCTCTCCCTCGTCCACCTCTTCGCGACTCTGCCGGCGGACGGGCCCGTGCAGGCGGCGAGAACGGAGCGATGTCGGCAGCTTGCCTTGGAGTGGCAGTACTTCGTGGCCCGCGCGCACGCCCTGACCAAGGTCTTCGTCTCGGTCAAAGGCGTGTACTTCCAGGCGGAGGTGGGCAGGCAGCCCGTCACCTGGATCGTCCCGCACGCGTTCACGCAGGTGGCGCCCCCGGACGTGGACTTTCGGATCATGCTCACCTTCCTCGAGTTCTACGAGACGCTCCTCAAGTTCACCCTCTTCAAACTCTACCACCGGCTCGACATGGCCTACCCCCCGGTACGTTTCCACGCGCTCTTAACGCGCTCCTGCCTGCTTCGGGAGCGCAAGGACTGCATTTATCGCCTGCTTGCTTGCTTTGATGCCACTCGCTCGCCCCGCCAACACCCAGTATCCTCAGAACCCTCATCTCCCTCCCCCACCAGGCCTTCGACGGGCGCTTGGAGGAGTGTGGCGTCTACATGGCCGCCGTGCGTGGGCTGCCCTTGAAGGGAGCCGGGGGCCTCCTCACAGCATCCGCCTCGGAGGGGCAAAGTGATCGGACAGGGTCGCCGGAAGCGGCTGCCGCTACTCCGAACCGGAAGGTGAAGGGGTTGGAGGCGAAGCTAGCGCGACTCGCGGCGGGGAAAGGGGAAGCAGGGGGTGATGCGGAGGGAAGGGGGGGGGGAGGGGAGGAGGAAGAGGAAGAATACCTGCCAGAAGGGGCGTGGGCGGGGGCGTTGGGCCCCGTGATGGAAGATGTGGTGCGGGGCGGGGGCACGAAGAAGCAAGGGCAGCGCAAGGAGACAGAGGGGGTGGGTGGGGATGAGGGAGAGGAGATGGAGGAGGACGGGGAGAACCCGGATCCGGAGGTGCTGCGACGGGCGAAGGAGGAGGCTGCCAAGGCCACGCTCTTCAAGGGCCTCCGGTTCTTTCTAGGGCGGGAGGTGCCCCTGTCATGGGTCCACCTGGTGCTGGCGAGCTTCGGCGGGCAGGTGGGCTGGGAGGGGGAAGGCTCGCCCTTTGCGGAGGCAGACGTGGGGGTCACGCACCAGGTGGTAGACAGGCCGGTGGCCGCGGGTTCTCGGGGGCGAGGGCGCGAGTACGTGCAGCCTCAGTGGATGTTTGACTCGGTGGATGCCCTCGTGCGGTTGCCTGTTGACTTGTACGCGCCGGGGAAGTCGCTGCCGGTAAG
>Ga0102934_1000887_pt1 | contig 20645 bp, 26 predicted proteins | sample SalPonR2_A_D1_MG_FD_78175 | JGI IMG/M metagenome (GOLD analysis project Ga0102934, IMG submission 78175) | Salt pond soil microbial communities from South San Francisco under conditions of wetland restoration - Salt Pond MetaG R2_A_D1_MG | ecosystem: Environmental > Aquatic > Marine > Intertidal... | reverse complement strand
GCAAGGCCCCAATCATGGTGAGCCCAGCGGAAGCTAGAAAATGAAGGGTGAAGAGCGCCCGCGCCCACAGGTCCTGGCTGAGCACGACGCATTCCAATGAGACCAAGTTCAGATACACCTGTAGCTTGCTGGTGGTTAGAGCCTGTAGGGCAAGGGAGAGGGCCAAGTGGACGACGCCCAGGCCGACGGCGAGTGCGGGGAAGGACAGTTCTTCCAGGGCGAGGGCGGCTTCCGGGTAGCAATGGAGGGCGTGGTAGAGGAAGGCGTAGGGTCCCAGGGCCATGGCGAGGGGGAAGAGAGGGTCTAGCAAGGCAAGCAGGGGGTTGGGGGCAGGGATCAGGTAGGGGAGGAGAAGGGCAGAGAGGCTGCTGGAAAGGGGAGGGCGAGTGAGGGGCGATGTGGTTGTAGAGGAAGGAAAGCAGGAAGAGGAAGGGAGAGAAGGAGGGGTGCTGGTCGTGATGAAGGAAGCGCGTCGCAAGGCCCGGGGGAGGGAGGAGAGGGAAGGGAAAAAGGAGGCTGGCTTGACAGGAAAAGCAGCAATAGAGGTCGCGGAAGAGAAGGATGCGGGCAATAGCGTAGCAAGCGGGAAAAGTGCTTCGCGCATGTGCTGGGGGTAACGGATGACGGTTACCAGGGCCGCCGGTCGAGTCAAGGAGAAGGTGCGCGTGGTCATCACCTTATCTTTCGTTTCTTCCTTGCCCATCAGGACCCGGGGGAGGTATGCGAGGCAGTGAAGGTAAGTGAGGGTGCGGGAAAGGGCGGAAGCAGGGATGGTGCGAACATGCACTCTGTATCTATGCAGTTTCCCTTTCCTTAAGCCCCGCCAGACGAGCGAGAGTTCTTTGGTCTCGGCAGATATGACGACACGGATCTTCCTCCATATTCCTGGGAGGAAGGCATGATGGAGCGTCTTCTGTACATAAGAGGAAGGAAAGAGGCATTGGTCCTTGGAGGCCCAGCCGTGCAGGAGGGAGGACGGGGAGGAGGAGGAGGGAGATGGCAAGGAAGGCGAGGGCAGGGAGGTGGAGGGCGTGTCAGGCATGCGAAGGAGGATCCGGTGCTGTGTGGTCGAGGGAGAGATAAGCGCGACGGTCGGGTCGGGGAGGGCGAGGTTCAGGGACCGGTGGGCGCTAAAGGTGTCGATCAGGTAGTCACCCATGGCGACCAAGCAGCTGCGCAAGAACGGAAGCAGAGACGAATCTTGACAAAGAATGCCGGGGGCAAGGACCACAGAGAGGGTTAGGGCGTTTTGAGCGGTGGATGGGCCGACAAGGAGGGCGAAGAGGGGAAAAGCGGCATGCGCCTTTGTCAAGGGAGAGGGAGGGGCCACGACCGGGGACGGAGGGCCAGCCTCTTGGGAGAGGGCGGGCAGTAAGGATGGAATCAGGTGAGGGTTTTTGAAAGACGTGGCAAGGTAGTAGACGAAGTCTCCATCTAAATGAGGGCTGCCCTCGGAGCTGTTGCTTGCACCGGGAGATGGGTACCGGTACCGGCCCGTGCGCTGCGCGACAACAAATTCTCGGGCAGGATGCTTTTTCTCTGCCCACGTCATTTTTACAATGCTACTATCCGTTCCACTCCCATTTCCTTCCGATTCGTGGCTCTCACGGCTGCCAGTAACGCATCCATCGTTGCTGCTGGTGAGGCTCCCGCTGCAAGACGCAGGCAAAAGTGCGAGGATCTTGACCCGCTCAAGCTGGGCAAATAGGAGTGATTGTAGGATTTGGGGACTATGGGTGTGGATGTGGAAAAAAATGAAAGCTGCCGATACGTCGTTCAAATTGAAAGTGGCCGCTGTGATCGTGGAAGTGATCCGAAATAATCCACTGCTGGAGACTTGGATGTCTGGGTAAGTGGGATGCGGAGACCAAAGGGTTGGTGTTGGGGCAGCAGAGGAAGGGGCCTGCTCGTGGATAAGTCGTTTGACAACCTCATCGACCTCGGCTTGGATGCGTTGAGCTTCTGCGCCCACGACGCATGGGAAGGATTCATGCATGTTGCTTCTAACATTCGCCTTGTGGGGTGTCGTATAGCCACCATTTCCGACCACACCTCCTCGCCCATTGCCGGATGGTATACAAGGAGGCAACTTGTTCATACTGTTATAGAAATCCAGACGTAAGGTGGTGAATTAAAGGCAAGTATCTACGCAAATAAAGGGGAAAGGTAAACGCGTTGTCACAGCGACCAAGCAACGGCTCATCGTCAGTTGAAATGGGAAAAGGATGACAAGGGGGAGCGATAACAAGGCACACCCCTCCCCATAAACACCACCTCGCAGGCCTTCCAAGACGCAGTGATAGACATCCGAGTCGCGTTGCAAGATTCCGACACGACGGGCGTGACTGGAGACAAAAAGTGGACAGGCATTGTTACAAGGCTGCTCCGTTGAAGATATCTCCGAAGAAGGTGAACTTCCGAGCCCCTGGCCTACGTCCTTGTTCACTTTGCGCCGCCCGCCCGCGACTATTTTGCTCATAGTTGGTCCTCCGTGCACAGGTTACAAACGTAAGTATGGTCGTCTCTGTCAGAGGTGGCCTATGGGGAATGGGGGATCTTCTGCTTTGGTGCTTTGTGAATTTCTTCTTTGTACCCGCCTTGTGCTCGTCGCCTCCCTCTACTAGTGTGCCAAATGGCGGTGGGACCGCCCCAGGAGGTTTCTCATCGAGAGGTGAGCTACCGCAATTGGATTTTGCGCGTCTTGGAGCCTACCGCTTCGCCTCACCAAGTCTGTGCGTCAGGACACGACGAGCCTGCTACGTATTGTGCGCGCGGCCGGAGCAGCATCCTCTGCAGGACAACTACGAGGTTGACCCCTTGTCTAGAGATACCATCACCATACCTGCGACAACAAGCAGTAGTACAGGTAGAGGCGTCCACCTGGTGTCGCCAGGGATCGGTTGCTTGTGTCAGGGACAAGATGGAGACGTGCTCGCCCTTCTGGGACTCATGCGTCGGGAGGCGGAAAAATATTTACACGCCTTTGGGCACCCGATCTCGGCCCGGGTGCTGGCTCAGCGCGTAGGGACAATTTTAGGCGGTAAAGGGCAAGAAACATGGTCCCGACCTCTGTGCTGCATTTCGGTGCTCATGTCTTCTTCAGGTACTGCTACGAGCGCAGCCGCCATTCCTTCTTCCCCTTTCCGTTCCTCATCACTAAGGGGCGAAGCAGAAATGTACCAGATCGATCCCACTGGGTTAGTCTTCAGCATACGAGGACAGGTTTTCGGCGGCAAAGACGCGACAGATCCGGTGGCACATGACCTGCAGGAATGGCTTGGCTGCTTTCTTCAGGAAAGGGATGCCGAGGGGGAGAAAGGACGAGAGGAAGGGGAAGAAAACGAACAGGAGATATGGACAGCCCTATGGACGGGCATGAAGAAATTCATACCAAACGTAGCACAGCATCCCGAGTCAGTGGAATGTGCTCGAGCGGCTGCTTCCTCTTTTCGACGTTTGGGTCCGGTGACCGTAGTGATCAAAGGACCGGAGGGCGTGAGGGAGGAGTAAGCATGTGGACAAAGCAACAATCGCATGTATGCATGGGTGATGAACGCACCACCCTCATGTATCCACGCTGGAGATGACCGCAGGACGAAGCAATAAAGCATAGATGTCATACACGTCATTTTATTTCTATGATACACAACCTGTCTCGCTCAAATCCTTCTCCCCCTTGTTAACTTCCCTTCGTTCCCGGCTTCTCGCACTCTCCCCCTCTCTCTCCTCCTCCCTCCCTCTGTGTCGACTACCTGCCTAGAAAGAAAGGACGGGTCCTCTCTTTGGCCTTCCCCCCTCCTCGTCTTCGCTTTCTGTTCCACTGCTTCGCGTGGTCAATCCCCCGGCCGAGGATGTCGAATACCGTGGCTCGCCCAGGAAACTCGCCGAGCTCCTCCCCCTCCCTCCCTCCCTGCCAGTATCGGCGTGCCCGCTCAGGCTCTGGAAGTCGCTCTGACTCAAGGACAAAGAGCCCACGCTTCCCTCCACACTCTTTCCCCCCCCGCTCCCACTCAAAGAACCAAAACCCTGTTCAAATCCTACCCGTGCCACGGCCCCTGCCGCGCTTTGTGGTTTAGTCATCGTCCCACCGTCTCTTTTTCCGCACTCCTCCTTCCCATCGCTCCCAGATTTTCCGCCGCCCACCACCTCCACACGTCCCACCCGCAAAGGGGAAGGAAGCTTACTCTGGCCGTTCCCCTTATCTCCCAACGGCCCTCCTCGTCCCCCCACGTTGACACCCGCCTTGTTTTTGGCTGCTACTACTCCATGGTCATGGTTCCTTGAGTCCACTAGGCTTACAGAAACTGCATGCGCGCCCGGGGCGATGTGTTTGACAGGTCGTCTGGGAGCGGTCAGCAACCAACCGATCCCCCCCCCCTGTCCTCCCTCTCTGCCTTCGGCAATTTTCTTTCTGTCCTGGGGAGAGAAAGCCAAGAGGGTGGCAAGGACGCGTTCCAAAGACGCCTTCTCCGACAGCGCCCCGGGGGGGAAGGAGAGGTAGTCGACCACCACGTTTTTCAAGTATTCCAGGTTACACCCTTCCCGTTGTTGGGCTCGACGGAGAGCCACCCGTTCCTGGTTCAGGGTAGCTTGGAGAGCGGTCAAACGCCCGACCTCCAGGTCTTTGGTCGCCAAAGCTTCTTGTAATTTCTTCAAACTCACTTTGCAAGACTCCAATTCCGCCCGGTGGTGACTGTCCCGTTGGGACTGGACCGTGGCCAGCTCCATGATTTTCCTGTCCGTGTAAGAGCCTGAGGCGATCTCCTCTTCCAGCGCCGTGATTTTCTGGACACACTCGCCGAGCTGTCGGTCTTTGTCGGCGATGATCTCCCGTGCCAACGCCGATTTTTTCTGGGACTCTTTATGGTAGAGCATCAACTCTTCCTCGAACGTTTGCTGCTGACTTGCTGCCTGTTGCCGACTTTCGTCTCTCTGCGCCTGAGCGCCTGACTCCCACGCTTCTTTTTCTTTCCGCAAAATCTCCTTTGTCTCCATCAAGGCCTTTTCCAGCTTCACGCAGGCCTGCTGCCTGCCTTCCACCTCGCGAGACAAACGAGCCCGTGCCATCTCCCCCTCCTCCACGCTTTCCCGGAGGCGCTTCATCTCCAGCACCATTTCTTGCACACCTGTTTCCAGCTGTGCCATTTGGGCCGTTTTCAATGCGCAGGATTGTTCGGTTTTTTCCAAATCCGATCGCACCCGCAGCAAGACCCCCGTTTTCTCGGCAAGTTGCTGACAGCCTCTGTCCAGCTCCGCTCTCTGCTCCGCGTCCCGTTGGCGAAGATTCTCCTTCTCCTGCTCAGCCCCCCGCAGCAAGCCGGAGATCGAAGCTATCTCCTGTGTAAGCGAGTCAACCTTAGATTGGGCTGCCCGCAAGGAGGATTCGAGCGTGAGCCGTTCGCTTTGATCCTGGGACATGGCACGATGCAAAGCATCAATCGCCGAGTCCTTCTCCTGCAGGATGAGCGAAGAGGCCGCCAGCTCTTTTTCCAATTCATCCGCCTCATCCATGGCCCTGTCTCGGGGAAAGGAGGCCGTTTTCTTCGCCCTTTCCCTTTCGGCACCCGTCTTCCCTTCCCTTCCTGCCTCCGACGCAGGAGTCTCCGGGCCGGCTTGAGGAGCTCCATCCTCTCCCTGCGGTCGGATTTGTCGCCAGAGACGCGTCACCTCTTTTGCATGGCTTTCCTGCATCTTTCCTACCTCGAGCTTCAATTTGCGCGCTGTATCCCTTTCTTCGGCTGCCGTTTTATTTTGCTCTGCCACTTGGCGTCGCAAGGCTTGCAATTCCTCCTCCGTCTGAGCCAAAGCCCGCTTGGCGTCCTCTAATTCATTTTGTACGCGACAAAGTTCATTATCGTCTACATTTTGCTCCCTTGCCGTCGCTAAGCTTGATTCGTCGTGCTCCTCTTGCGGCTTTGGGATGGATGGCAGGGCTATGGCGAGGGTGGAGGCCGGTGCTGCTTTATTTGCCAGGACGTACTCCCGATGCTGTTGTTGCATTGCCTGCAAGGTCAGGTGTCGTTCCTCTTCTTGTTGAGCCCATTCACGTCGGAGGGCAGGCAGAGAGGCTTGCGTTCCATGGGGCGGCACATCCTCCCTTTGAAGCACGTCACGGTACAGGAAATCTATCATCTCGTCCCGCTCTACTTCGGTCCTGCCGTTTGCTTCCTTCAATTCACGTGTCTGGATTTCCATAACCTTCACGCGCCTCTTTAATTTCGTGCACGCCAACATCAAGTCCTCCATGGAAATGTCGGGACCAATCACCGGCTGTTCATCCTGACACGGACTATCAGGAGCGGTCGAAGTTGAAGTCTTCCCGAGTGAGGATGCGTATTGATGGTGCTGTGAAATTTTCAAAATGCCTTTGGAAAATGAGGAAAGAGCCTCTATGCCTTTGTTGCGGAGTGGTGAAGTCGTCAGATTGGTGCCGTGGCTATTGTTTTTAAGGCCATTCCCGCCGTGAAGACCCCTGAAAAGGGAAGCTGCCGTCGCTGCCGCCATACCCGCCGTGCTCGTCGATTTGGGTTTGTCCTCCCGTCCTCCACTGTCTTCCGACGTGCTGGTGCTATTATCGTGCGTCAAACCGGGTGTAGATGCTGATAAAGGGTCGTCTGCCGGATCTTTTATTGGTCTCGTTCTTACCCTTGTGGGACTTGATGGGCCTGTCCCTTGAGCCTCCATCGTGCCATATAGTGACCCCTGAGGGAACAACACGATCCTGTTCATGGCATAAGAAAGGCAGAACGGAGAATGGTCAAGTCCTAATCTCTACATGCGGAGCATGGACGTTTTAAGTTTAGAGACAAAAGCTCTTTAACGCTGTGTAGTGGTTTAGCGAGCCCGCGGCCAAAGCCCTCCAACGTCCCAAAGAGCGGCTTCCCTCACACGAGTTCCCACCCCGAAATATACCAGGAACCTTTAGCCTCATGTCGTCACCATTGTTTTGAAAGTATTCTGTGTTTGTTTGTGCATGCACATGTATTTTTGCGGCAAGTGTCCCCTGCCTCCTTGACGATGAAAGAGCGAGGATCACCATGGATTGGCATGCTGCAGTCAGATACTCATATATTGCTCTCCGTTATCTTTGCCTCTCTTCTCTCTCACTTTATTTTATAATTGCAGATAGTGAGAGTGATGAGCGTTCGCGGTGTGCCCCAGCTTCGATCACTGCTTCTGCGCTACTCGGACCGGGACGGCTCAAGCCGCGCCATGAGGTACATAAAGAAACAAAAATGATAAATTCTGGATCAATTTGTACAGACGAGTACTGCGTTATGTAAGGCGAAGAATATCCTGTGCCAGGAATCCTCATGGTTGTGTAATATGCTATCACCACACGGGGCTCTGCAGAGAATACATCGGCTCTCGCCTGGTGGCGTTTGCGCAGGCCCACGGGCATGTGAAGATCACAACGCAATTAAAACGGAACGTGCATCCTGTGGTGCAGGCAGATTATGGTACGTGGCAACTTGAAGGCTGAGTGAAGGACAAAGAGGGGTACACTCGAAGTGTGGATTCTTGGGGGAGCGTGCATCGATTGACAAGACGGAGAGGAGCCTGTGGAAACTTGTACAATTGCAATCAAACGCGCGTCATGCATCATGCATCATCTGTTCTGCTATGTTTCCTCCTATTGTTTGGTGGCCAACTTTTGCCTCCCTCTTTACCCGATGCACAGTGTTCGGAGATCCCAAAGTCGTCTGCGTCCGTCGGGCAACCACGGCGGAAGAAGTGGAAAAGGTCATCCTTGCACTTCGGAATACGACGGGCCGAAAGGTGAAGCCTTTGAACAAACCCGTCGTGTCCCGTCTACCCAGCGTCCAGGTTAGTGTGACCGGGTGCTCATGTGTAGCATTGCCACATACGCGCCTCTGCCTCTTCCTAACGTATGCCAATGCAAACATGGAACAGGGCCCGTGGGATCCTAGAATGCCACTGCACAAGGAGCGACTGACTTTGGAGCACGGCGCTGAAGCATAGAAAGGATGGGCTGTGGTGCTTTGTAAGCATCAAGACATGGAGGAAAGTGGTTCTGATGTGGTTAATCAGAAGTCCAGAGATCGCTCACGAACCCTTTTTAATGTACAAAAGAAATAAGTCATGGCTCGCATATGTGCCTGACAACGATGCAGCCTGCAGAGCACACTTTTTATCACATATCTCTGTACTTTTGTCGGTGCAGGAGTAGTCAAGCATCTTTTTATCTATGTTTCTTTGCGTGGCGCCATGATAAGGCCGCTCACATGGAAACAGACAAAATTTAGCAGGAATCTTAGATCGATCGGACAATGTGAACTCTATAAATCCCACCGGATAGTAAGAGATCACCGATTTTTGTTCGTCGAACCATGTTTGTGCAGTGGCAACGCCTTTGATGCATGACATGTGGAACGTACAAGATATCGGTAAAAGACTTACGTGCAATCAAAAGGAGATCAGGCAGAATATACTATTTGTCACGTCTGGGAAGAATGGGAGAACTCCCAGGATTGTCGCAGAGCATCATCTTTGTCGGATCCTTTCGATCTTAGTCAAGGGTGCGTACACTTCCGAGCGATCTTTTAGCAATCGCGTCACCACAGTTCGGAAGGGTAAAAACTGTATCAGTAGCTTGAATTACATCCTAGCCATGCCGCCAATCGCGACCTACTGCCACTCTGGCCATATGGAAAGGAGTAATGCCAAGTTATCATGATTGCTTTGTTACACCAGTAGTTGACGGCGGTAAAGGTGAAATTTTCATGCGCTGGTGCCTCCATCAGCATGATCATTATGTCCTTCGTCTCAAGCGCATCAAGAATAGTACACGATGACCGTATTCACAGCACTATCTCCACGATAAATCCCGCAATGGGGCTGCAGCCTGCCGAGAAAGATACATGGGCCGTTGTGACGTTACAAAAGGCCTCGTCAATCGGCCGGGAGGAGGGAATGACGATCTTCTCAAGTGCGTGTTCCACGGCACTGAGAAAGCCCCTTGACGTGCCGTCTGGTAGCCTGCCAATGTCTTTTAGTCGGTATTGAAGGATAAAGTGATGTCTTTGTGACCTCTCAGCTACTTTACGGGTCGAATTTTCTTCATTTCACCATTTTTTCCCCCTCTCATTCTTCCCCGACCCGCACGCTGGTTTTCTAGGCATGGCCCCGCAAAAAGAGAATGAGCAGCCACTGCTGGGGGAGGCGAATGCCAAAGGCAAGACAATGAGCAAGGTAAGGCCGAGTGAAGGTGTTGTTGGTAGGACTTTTCCTCAATTGCGTCCGCGATGAAAATTGCTAGTGGATTATTCAGTAGAGCCGGTGAGAAGTGAGACATACGGCCGTAGCAAGGCAGGCGCGGAGAGCATAAATTGAGACGTATGAGTTTCTTTCCAGGCAATCACGTTAAATATTGATGTATATATGATTCAAGCATGTGTTCCAGCATGTATCAAGCTTGACTGCAAAGTATCTGTGTTTAAACTTGTTTTATTATACAAAGGACCGCACTCCCGTGTCGCTGTTTTTACGAAAGTGGCCCTTATCCCCTCGTTTGATTCAACCCCATTCATGAACGTACAATTCTCACATCAAGCGTTGTTTCTCACATGTGCTTGGTTTTCTTATTCACCCCTCGCCGCCATTGACATCCACTCCTTCTGGATACACAGGAGGCTGAGAAAGCTGGTGGAACGGCCCATGCGGATTACGTGCTTCTCTCCTTGGACGAGGTACGTTGATGGTGACGGCGGATCTAGAAAAAGAAATACGTTTGTTTCCTGGTTTGTCCCCGTGCGGATGGCTTGTTTGCACCAGTGGAGGATTGGGCAGCTTGGGCTCCAGGGCGGCGTTCGTCCGTCCCGATCTAGTCGTCACGCGATGGGTTTAAGCCGTCATGGCGCCAGGAAGCTTTCCACACCCATCCTTTGGTCAAGCATCCACTTTATCTCCCCACTTCAATGACGAGTTGATGGACCCTTTTCCCTTTCTTAAACAGGAGAGCAAAGTCCCGGGGCCTGGCGGGGAGCACGATGGTGAGGCGGACAAGGCCAAGAAGGAGACGGCCCCCTTGCCTCCCGTTCCTCTGAAAATGCTCTTCTACTTCGCCGACACGCTTGACGTCCTTCTCATGTGTATCGGGGGGCTGGCTGCCGCGGGTACGGGCTGCATCATGCCTATATTCGCCCTGATCTTCAGCAACACGACGGACGCCATTAACACCGGCTCTGACGAGGAACGGAGGCACAATGCCACGAAATACTCTCTTTACTTCTTGGCCCTCGCCGGCGTCTCGATGGCCTTGAACTTCATCCAGTCCTCTTGCCTAGCCACGGCGGCCGAACGGCAGGTGCGAAAAATGCGCGAAAGTTTTTTGAAGGCCGTGCTCCGGCAGGAAATTGGGTGGTTCGACGTGGGCAGCTCCGGGGAACTGACCACACGGATAAAGGGCGATACCTTGCTGGTGCAGCAAGGTATCGGGGAGAAACTGGGCTTGGGCATCCAGTTCTTTGCGACCTTCGTGGCCGGCTTCGTGATTGGGTTTAGCAAAGGTATGCACTTGGTCAAGTTCTCTTTATCTGGTTCACGTCTCGGCGTCCTCCTTGCCCGGCGCCGGTCCCCTTCTATCCTTTAACCTCCCTTTCCTCCCTTTCCCTCCTTCTCTGCATCCCTCCCATCTCGCCAGGGTGGAAGCTTGCCTTGGTGATGTGCTCGGTCGTTCCCTTGCTGGGGGTCTCGGCCGCTTTTCTCTTCAGCTCCGTGGGGAAGCTGACCACGTTGGGACAGAAGCTCTATGCAGAGGCGGGGAGTGTGGCAGAGCAGGCAATTTCCTCAATCAGGACCGTTGCGGCCTTTACCGGGGAAGAAAAGGAAGCCGACAAGTAAGAGAGGGGGCTGGAGTGGGAGGGGGGAAATGGTGCACGAGTATGACGTGGAAATGCCTGTGGAAAGAAGCGGAGTGCGGGAAAAGGTGGAAGGTAGCAGGGTTCTAGAAAGTCAACATAGGGACGAAAGGTCCATGCGCCTTGCCTGTGTGCTTTCCCCCCCCCAATTTCATACACTTTCTTATCCGTTCGCCCTCCCCCCCCGTCCTTAACATCGGTTTTAAGGTACTCGGCCAAGCTATTGAAAGCCCAGAGCGTGGGCGTCAAGAGCGGTCGAACGATCGCTCAGGGGCTAGGAACCGTCCTTTTTATCGTCTTTGCGTCCTACGGGCTGGGCATGTGGTTTGGGGCCAAGGAGATCGGTGAGCAGGGAGGGCGGGAGGTGGGGAGGGAGGGGGGGAGGAAAAGGTGCGAAAGTGCCGAGGAAATCAATATGTATCGCGTGCCAGTGTTTTGCTGAAAGAGGCTTCCTTCTTCACGCCTTTTTTACCGGCGTTCCCTTTTATTTTTGACCCTCCCAGTCGACGACCACGAGGCCCATCCCGAATGTGTGGAAGCTGGGACCTGTCAGGTCACTGGCGGCGACGTCCTTGTCGTGTTTTGGTCGATCTTGTTCGCCTCCATGAGCATCGGGCAATGCGGCCCGCAACTCTCCGCCGTCGCCGAGGCGAAAGGAGCGGCCGCCAAGTTGATCGAAGTGGTGACGAGGACCCCGGCCATCGATAGTGAGGATAGTGGGGGACAGAAGCTGGATGCAGTCGAGGGTCGCGTGGTATTCAGGGAAGTGCATTTCACCTACCCGTCCCGCCCTGACGCGCCCATTTTCCAAGGCTTCTCCCTGTCGATGGCGGCAGGGCAGACGGTGGCCCTGGTCGGGTCGTCGGGTTCGGGGAAGAGCACCATTGTCAACCTCTTGGAACGCTTCTACGACCCTCAGCAAGGAGAAGTCACAGTCGACGGAACGGAAATTCGAAAATTGAATTTGAAATTTTGGAGGAGCCAACTGGGGTTGGTCAGCCAGGAACCGACGTTGTTCGCCACCACCATCGCGCAGAACATTGCTTACGGCGCCGCCACCCGCGACCGCGAAAAACGCGACAGAGAGAACAAGGCTGAGGAGGGAGAAGGCAGCGAAGCAGTGGACGGCGTGCCTATGTCTGCGATCGTAGAAGCGGCCAAAGCCGCCAACGCCCACGATTTCATCATGTCTTTCCCCGACGGGTACCAGACGAGCGTGGGGGAGATGGGCGTGCAGCTGTCGGGGGGGCAGCGGCAGCGGATCTCCATCGCACGGGCGATCCTGAAGGACCCGGCTATCTTGCTTCTCGACGAGGCTACCAGTGCCTTGGATTCTCAGTCCGAAAAGATTGGTGAGTATATCGAGGTCAATGCGGGGGAAGGAGTCAGCGGCGGGGGGGAATGGGGCCTAGTGGGGAGGGCGACATCCCGCGTAGAGCCGGAGAGAGACCGCATCGCCCCAATGCCCTTCGATCAAGGATTGCCTCTTGATTATCCATCATCTCAACCCGAACTTTTTCCCCCTTCGCCTTTTCCTCCTTGCTCTCCACAGTCCAGGAGGCTTTGGACAAGCTGGTGGCCATGCGGCGTCGGACCACCATCATTGTCGCCCATCGGTACGTGCAGGATGATATCTCCAGGCCGTGGGGGAGGTGGTAGGAACATTGGATGGCGTCGCGCGTTTGTGAGCCTCCCCTTAATGTGGCCGCACTGGCTCTGTCTGTCTTCACTCTCGCCCTTCCTTTTTGATACACGGGAAACGGAGGTTCCATGTCTCCCCCAAAGTCGTAGGGATCCCTGAGCCCTGTTTCGTCGAAAGAACTCGTCGCCCGCCTGATTTTCCCTCGGCTTCTCGACCCTTCCATTCCCTCGGTCCACAGACTCAGCACCATCCGTAACGCCGACGTGATTGTCGTGCTGAAGCACGGCGCGATCGTCGAGCAGGGGACGCACGAGGGACTCATGGCGATCACAGACGGACACTACCGTTCCTTGGTGCGTCTGCAAACGATCCCTGGAGCGAAAGGAGGCGAAGAGCGCATGTCCCGGGCCTCCTCAGCAGCCTCCTTGGGATCCATGCGGAGCCGAGCTGCGTCCTCGAACAGCCTCAACGGTACTGCCCACGCTGTGCCTAAGGAGGCGAATGTCTCCGAGAACACGGGGGAGGCGGAAGCCTTGCTCATCTCGCCAAAACCCCGCCAGCAGGGGGCCGGAGGGAACCCGTCGATCGTCGTCAAAGGCACGGACACGGGTACTGAAAATTTGCCCAAGGTAGAAAGTCGACGCCTGTGGGGTCTCTCCCGCCCTGAGTGGAAATGGGTCATGCTAGCTTTAATCATGGCCGTAGTGAACGGCTGCACCTTCCCCGCCTACTCCCTGTTGCTATCCAACATCGTCAGCTATTTGTACGACCCAGACACGCACGTTGTGCGTGAGAAGGGATATTTCTGGGCAGGTACGGGTTGTATCTCATGAAAAATATATCATTAACTTCTCTTGATGCGCTCCTCCCCGTGTTTTTTGTCACAAAAACGACGCGAATGCGCCTGGTCACCGTCTCTTCCTCCTCCTGTCCCCGGTGTTTTTCAATTTCCTACCGGGGCTTTCTCCCCTTTGGTTTCCTCCCCTCCCCAGGCATGTTTCCGATACTGGCTGCCGTAGTGGCGGTCGCGACTTTCACCCAGCTCCTGGCCTTCACCGTGATGGGGGAGCGGGTGACAACGCGACTCCGAGACATGATGTTCCGGGCGACCTTGCGCCAAGACATTGCCTACTTTGACAACGAGGAGAACTCCACAGGTACGGCAGAGAGGTTGGGAGGAGGGACACCTTCCAGCCCTGGCGTCAAGTGCGGGGCCGGGGCCGCGTCCGTCTCGTCGGACTCTTTCGTGATGACTTTTTCCTTTCTCCTATCCCGTCGAGAGCAGGGGCTATAACGGCCCGGCTGGCAACGGAAATCACCCTGGTCAAGAACGTCACAGGTCAGAACCTGGGCCGTTCCGTCCAAAATTTGGTGACAATCTCGGCTGCTTTCATCATCGCTTTCGTCTTCGGTTCTTTGAAAATGTCGTTGGTCCTCTTGTGCATTTTGCCCTTGATGGTGGGGGGTTCCTTTGCCCAAATGAAGGCTTTGCGGCAAAACACGGACTTGTCCCAAGATCGAGTGGCATCTGCAGGCGCGGTTGCGGTGCAAGCCATTTCCGGCATTCGCACCGTGACAGCCTTTGGGATGAACGCTAAGCTGCTCGCTCTGTACTCGCAGGCATTGCAACGGCCTATGATCCTGGGCATTCGGAGCGGCTTGTTGAAGGGCTTCACCCTGGGAGTCTCTCAATTCATCTCCCTCTCCGCTTACGGCCTTTTGTTTTGGTATGGCTCCTCTTTGGTCCTTGACTCACCCGCCGACGAGAGAGGTGCGGCGTTCCAGCATATGCTCCGGAGTCTGATGGCGGTAGGTGACCCATTCTTACAAATGCACTCGCAGGTGGGGGTGTCTTGGGATCTGCGGCTCGTCTCACTCGTGTGCTTGCCTGCACGGCATGTTGCCCACATTTGAATCCCCACGATACCTGATTGATCCTGAAGCTACAACCCCCCCCTCCCCTTTTTAAACCCTCTTTGGACATACCCAGGTCACCATGTCTGCTCAGAGCGTGGGACAAAACACCTCCTTTCTGGGAGACCAAGCTGCAGCCAATTCGGCCGCCGCCCGCATTTTTGCCGTCGTGGACCGACGTCCCGACATTGATTCCTCCCAAGAGGGCAAAGGGGAGACCCTGGCGAAGGTGGAAGGCCGGCTCGAATTTCGACACGTGGATTTCACCTACCCGTCCCGGCCCGAGGCCCAAATTTTCCACAGATTCAATTTGGTAGTGGAAGCGGGGACGACGGTAGCCTTGGTGGGGGCGAGCGGCTCTGGCAAAAGCACGGTAGTGCAGCTGGTGGAGCGGTATTACGACCCACAGCGAGGGACAGTGTGCCTGGACGGGAAGGACGTCAAGGATTTGAATGTGCGGTGGCTGCGCCAGCACATTGGCCTTGTGTCTCAAGAGGTAAAGGCGATCCGGAGGACCTCTTGTCCAGTTCCTAAGTCCCCTGCTTTACGTATGCTGTCATACCCCATGTCCTAGTTTTAAAATGGTTTGGCTCGCGCGTTTCACCTTTTGGGGGGGGGAAATATGAAGACCTGAAATCCTCGCTCTCTTTCTTTATTCGTTCCCCGCCTCGGCAGCCCATCCTTTTCGTGGGTACCATTGCAGAGAACATTGCCTATGGTCTTTCCTCCGCCTCGCGCGAGTCTGTCATTGCCGCAGCCAAAGCTGCCAACGCCCACGATTTCATCATGTCTTTTCCCGACGCTTACGACACGGAAGTGGGAGACCGGGGCGTGCAGTTGTCGGGGGGGCAGAAGCAGCGGATCTCCATCGCACGGGCCATCCTGAAGGACCCGGCTATCTTACTTCTCGACGAGGCTACCAGTGCCTTGGACTCCGAGAGCGAGAAGATTGGTGAGTGTAAGGGGGGTGGGGGGAGGACAACAGATGGGACCTTGACGAGGCTATGGAGGTATGGGGACGGGCGATGTGGAGGGTAACGGCCGGCGCGGAGCCCTCACAGAGATATTCTTACGCCTGGCTATTCGATTTTCTTGCATTTTTTGGGCAATGCGACTGCCTACTTTCTACAGTGCAACAAGCGTTGGACAATTTAATGCAGAGCAAAAAGCGCACGACCATCGTGGTGGCGCACAGGTAGGATAATGAGCATCTAGCCCACCCTCCGAACCTTGATCCCTGCCTGTCCCTCCGTGCGCCCGGCATGTGCTCCTCTTCACGAGCTGTCCATTTCTTTTCACAGGCTCTCTACCATCCGAAACGCGGACGTCATCTGCGTAGTGTCGGCCGGGCGGATTATTGAGCAGGGCACGCACGACGAATTGATCGCGCAGCCCGACAGCCAGTATTCTTTGTTGTGCCGGATGTCGACCTAAATGACATGTAGGACGGCGAGAAGACTAAATTTGAGAGAGTTGAGGGAATTGAGGGAACCGATCCAAAGACAGCTTGTCCGAAAGGAGATAACACATACCAGATCTGAGAGATGCGAGGAAATGGTCAAGAAAAGGCAAATCTTATATCCCGCTGACTTTGTAGCTTGTTAAAGTCGCGGTCATGGAGACGTTATGTTTCCCAGAAACTGCATTGATCGAGGAGTCTCTTGCCTATGGGGGTCGCAAATTTGTGGTGGTGTAAGCGGGACGATCAATAACGAGACCATCGGGGTCTGTATCCGAATCATGTATCAGCTGACCTGAGCGACTGAAAATTGACGAGCGCGTACATAGCATGGAAGTGTTAGGTTTTGAAAAACTCGATTGCATCGGAAAAAATGTAGTTCTTTCGGAGCTCTTACGGCAAATCATCTTTTGCCTCCCCCTCGTTCCTCTTCTCGTCGCTTACAATGGCGCCGTTCTCCTCCCCTCACCCCGCCCTAGACCATCATGCATGTGTCGTCTGATGGGAACTAACCAATTCCTTTGCCCCTATTCACATGATCCCTCTTATCTCTTCACACGAGTCCCCGCCTCCCCTATCGTGTGCCATCATTGCCCTACCCCTGTTCCGTGGATAGGCGTGCCCCTCTCGCCCACGCTTCCCGCTGGTCCGCCATCCACGCCCGCGCCTCCAAATCCCGGGGGGAAGTCACTCCCTTCCTCCCCTCCTTCCGCCGTCTCTCCCTCCATTTCCGCGCGTCGGATGATGTTCCAGCCGAGGGAACAGGAGACACCCAGGATGATGCCCATCTTCTGCGTGTGGGTTTGAGGAACGTTCCAGAGCCAGAACAGGGAGATAAATCCCAGCGCAAACCCCTACGGGAGAATAGGAAGAGAAATAAGACAAAGTTTGAGCGGCGACGCTCGAAGAAAGGAAAGGCAAAGGATTCTTATGCAACCCCGCCATCCCCCCCCCCTTGTGAGCCCAGAGCCTACGAACCATGATAAACCCATAGAGAAAGTCGCGGGAGGTGCCCGTGCCCATTTCCAGACCCCGTCCGTCCTCCATCCCTCCTCTTCTAGCAGCAAACACCGCCCGTGTGGCCACCACTCGGTTCGTGTTCAGGGCAAATTCGCTCTCCTCCCCCTGCCGCCCCATCCACTCGTCTTCCATCCGGAGCCGCCTGTCCTCGGCTGTCTCCGCGTCCGGCCCTTCCTCAGCTTCCCGGCTGGCCGCGTACGCCACCACTTGGGCGTTGAAATAAGAACGCAAAGCAGCCACTTCCTGTATGGAGAATCCATGCGTGCGCATCCGGTCGAAGCCCCGCCGTTGCGCAGGATCATCGTTTACATCCGGGTATTCAACCTCACCTGACCCTGCCCCCCTTTCCAGGTCGACTCGGATGTGTGCCCGGGGCGGCTGGTCCGAAAACACACAATGCACTACCGCTCGGTCCGAGATGCGGAACGACTCCAAGGAGGCCGTGTCTGGCGTCAGTAATTTACCCTGCGTGATGAGGCGCAAAAATTTCCCTTCCGCTCCGGGCAGGGAGCGACTGAGCTTGGATTTGAGCTCGGAAACGGTCAAGCAGGAAGCATCCACTTCCATCAGATGCTCTTTGGAGTCCAGCGTCTTGATGCGAAGGGATATCAGCTTCTCTGACCCCGGCGTGCCGCCATTTAGTATTGTGGAGTCAAGTTGAGAGGTGCCATAATGGCAGGTGACACTTGACTTTGCGTGTATCAAGACGTCCGCGGGGGGTTCCCTGACAGTGGCAACTCCAGGGGTGGATCGAGGGCCGGAGGCTACGAACTGGGCGGGTGGGAGGCCTGGTGACGATTGAGGAGGGCGTGGCAAGGGTGGTGGTGATGAGGAAGGAGGGGGCGTACCACGCACTCTGGTCCGAGACGTTCTTATACACGCATCGCTCTCCGTAGTACTAGTGTTGTTGCTACTGGTTGTGCTACTGCTCACACTAGTGCTCCCATTTCTTCTGCTGCTCTTGTTCAATGCAGGGGCGGTACTGCTGCTTCCGGTTACCCGTCCTAATAGTAGGCCCGTTTCACTCGAATCCGACTCATCCGAAGCCCCACTATTGGGCGTACGAGGTGTCGTTGTAGAGTTTCCACCGCTCGAATTGAGCGGGTCAGTGACTTCAGACATGGAAAGCGTTCTCCTACTCTTTGTGCAAACTGAAACCCCGAGAGATGACGTGCCAGCTATAAGACAGGCTAGCCGCCTTGGCTGCACGCGCAACAGAATCCGAGGCGCTCAGCGCCGCGGCCTGTGTGTCAATGTGTACAGGGAAATATGTGTCGGATGTAGAAAGAGGGAATTTCGATTCTGGGCCATTAAGATTTGTCCCCAAAGAAATTACGCGCAAGCACGAAGTACGACACGTCCTGGTATTTCAAAGTACTTGCCGCGAAAGCCACGGCCATCGATGCCTATCACCACTTCACCCGCACTTCCTCCTCCACATTCCACTGTCATCTTTATCGATTCCTGTCCACAAGTTGTGCCGCGGGCGTGCGCCCATTAAAAAGAGTACCCCTTTTGACCTGGAGGATCTCCCTCACTTGCCGTTGCGCTCGCCCTCCCTTGACTTGAAGCCAGCCATGACGAGGTGGAAGTACGGTCCCATCTGTTTACATGGCATTTGACATTTTCGGATCCTTTGGCACACCAACCATCACACACAGACTATGGAGGGTAGTTGGGGCCTTTTGTTCGGCTCCAACTTCCATTCATGTTTGTAAATGCCTGGGCGTAAGCGAGGCGAAAGCAGGTGCTTCCGAACAGGACCTTTCCCAGGCGTGTTCAAAGGGGTACTGGGTCGAATTCAAACATGCATCTGTATATAATGCTAGCTGCAGCATGCAGTGCCGATGAATGGGAGGTAGGTTATGATTGATGGGCAATAGATGCGCAAAGAGGAGGGTGGGTATCTAATGCTCCTCAATGCTTTGTTCGATAAAAACATTCACCCTGACGATATACCTCGTTTGCTTCCCATTCATGGTGGACATTTAACCTCATTGCGTCTACTTAGACCGTTGCAGAAGCATGCGTCGCGGACTTGAGGGGTAATGTCAGACATGTTGCCCGTCGTCTGGTAGCAGCTGCTCCCAAGCCGCCCTTTTTGGATAAGAAAGGAGACAAATTCCCACATGCATCGCAAAAAAGGCCTGAAACAGCACAGGATCAGTGCAAGGAGACCGGATGTGTGGGAAAGGAAGGTGGGAGAGAGAATGGAGATGGGGGCCAGGCCCAAAGCGCGTGCTCGTCCCGGGGGCTTCGTGGTAGCTATGCGGCTGACGAGTATATGTTCAACTACCTGATCGTGCGGGCGCCAAGGTCCTGCACACCCCCAGCACCACACGCCTTTGCGTCCCAATGCTGTCCCTCGTGGCCGGGGGAGATGGCCTTGTTGGTTTTATGCCTGGTGGACCGAGACTCGCCGGTCGCGCAAAGTTTTGAATTCTTGGAGGGCTTGGGAGCCAGGGCGCTGGGAAGCCTGCGACGAAGCCACAGCAGCACGTGCGATGAAAAGAAATTGGAAATGGCCACCAATGCCGTTTCTCAGATCTCCCCACTCCAGGAAGACCATTCGGATGCAGGTCGCTGGCCACGCACGCTCTCCAGGCTCCACACTTCCTCCCTCGCTGCCCTCCGGGACTACTACCACGGCTGCAACCAAGCCTACACCATCTTTCCCTTCTCTGCCTCCGCACCTCCCTCCCATGCCACCCTCCTACCTCCAGCGCAATCTTCTCCTTTCATATCCATCACGGCGCCTCCCCCCCCCCTTCTTTCCCGCCTCTCCCCGGAACCCCTCACCATCCCTGCATCTTCCTCCACCTCGCCCTCCACCTCGCCCTCCCCCTTTTCCTCCCTCCGACCTCGCTCGTGGGCCCCACCGGTCTCCCCAGACGCAGTTCACCTTCCTCCGCACGCCCCCCCCACCGCGCCCTTCGACGCCTCTGGGAGCGCGGGATGGCCCTTTGCGCCCATCAATCCCACCCCTCCTTCCCTCCCTGCCTCCCTCCCTTCCTCCCCTCTCCAGAGCATGCCTACAGACCCGAGAAGGAAGCTTCCACTTGGAAGTGAGGACGGCTTCCTGGGACGGAGCGGCGACACGGCCCCTCTCCTCGCCCCTCCTCCCAACGACAACCGCCGACGGGCGTTCCGCGGCATCGCCAGCCTCAGCACCACTTGCCCTCCTTCCCGTTCCCCACCCTCCGCCCCTTCCTTCTCCCCGGATGCCCTGGTCTCGGGCTTCTCACAGCTTTCTTTGGGCACAGGCTCCTGTCGGCACAGCACCGGTACCGGCCTCCGCCCCTCCCTTCCCTCCCCCCCTTCCGGACAGAACTACGCTCGCCCGCTACCTCCCTTGCCGCCTTCGGGTTCCATCGAGGGCCTTCAAGTCAGCTGGTGTCGGCGGGAAAGTGGAATGGTGGGAAGGCAGGGAGGGAGGGAGGGCGGGGGAGAGGAGGGGGTTGGGGAGGGGGGCACCCTCTTTCCCTTGTCGCCCTGCCCGCTTGAGGGTAGCTCCTCGTCTTCCTTCCCTAATCCTCAGCGTGACTGGACCCCTATCCCTATGTCCTCGTCTGTGGATGGGAGGGATCCTGCGCTGGAGCCCCGGCACCCGCGTGAAAGCTCTTGGGGGAAGGAAAGTCTGCAAAAAATGCGCGAAGCCCCCCTGCCGGTCCCTCCGGTCATGCAAATGGAAGCGGAAGGCCGTTCGCAGATGACGGGAGGAAGTGAAGGG
>Ga0102934_1000886_pt1 | contig 20648 bp, 22 predicted proteins | sample SalPonR2_A_D1_MG_FD_78175 | JGI IMG/M metagenome (GOLD analysis project Ga0102934, IMG submission 78175) | Salt pond soil microbial communities from South San Francisco under conditions of wetland restoration - Salt Pond MetaG R2_A_D1_MG | ecosystem: Environmental > Aquatic > Marine > Intertidal... | reverse complement strand
TCCCTGCTTCCTTCCCTCCCTCCCTCCCTCCCTCTCCGAAGCCTGGCACAACGACTCTGTAGACATGGGCCCGGTCGCTCGCTCCTTCGACCAAGAGGCAGCCTGCGTGTTGATGACGCGCATCGCGGTGCAACGGACCGGTAAGACAGGACGGGATCAGGGAGAGAGGGGGTGAGCGTGGGGGGAAAGGCAAAAGAAGAGGAGGTGGTAGTATTTATTTTAAAATCGATTCGCCTCGCCCTTGATATTGTGGATGGCGGCTTAATTCCTCCTCTGTCCCCCGTCACGCTTTCTGTAGAATCTGACGAGGAAGGTACCGTCCACGACGTCCTCCGCTGGGTTGATCGCTCCCTGGTATGTGCCCCCCCTTTCTCTCACCCTCTCCCTCCCTCTCTCCCTGTCTATCGCCCCTCTCTCTTCCTTGTCTCCCGGGCTGAGCTTCTTTCCAGCAGACGTGCTCGCACGTTGTGTGTGGACAATGCAGGACTTCCCCACGAGTCCCGCCATCCCATGGTTCCCCATTCCTCACTCTGCCCTTCCTCTCCTGCACTCCCTCTCTCTTCCTTGTGCCCCTAGATCAAGCTTTCGTCCAAATTCGGCAGCTACCGGAAGGATGACCCCACGTCGTTCGCCTTCCCCCAGGAGTTCGTGCTGTATCCGCAGTTCATGGTGAGGGTCCCACGGGGGGATACCAAGAGGAAAACTTGGAGGGGAGGGAGTGGTTCCGCTTGCGTGTGCCGCATCCGTTCCAGCTGCCTAATTTGCCTCGTTCCCGTCACTCATCCCTCGCTGTTCTTTCCTTTCCAGTTCCACCTCCGGAGATCCCAGTTTCTGCAACTCTTCAACTCTTCGCCGGACGAGTCGAGCTACTATCGGTTGGCGCTCCCCCTCCTTCTTCATCTTCTTGTCACCCTCTGAAGATTGAACAACAACCGTCTCACTGTCCCCTTTCCCTTCATCCCCTATGTCCTTCCCTCCCTCCCTCAGCACGATCCTCATCCGTGAGAATGTGACCAATTCGTTGGTTATGATCCAGCCCTCGCTCCTCTCCTACAGCTTTTCAGGTCGGGTTGGTGACTGGGAATGGGGGAGAAGCGGAGGCACCGAGGAGACGAGGGAGGGGCAGAGGGCGAGACCAAGACATTGTCAGGCTTGAGTGAACCATTTCATTCGCAAAAGAAACTTCACTCATGCTTCTATTTTCCTTTTCTTCTGTTCCCTTCAGCGCCGCCTCAACCTGTCATGCTCGACGCGACCAGCATTCGTCCCGACTGTATCCTCCTCCTCGACACCTTTTTCCACGTGGTGGTTTTCCACGGAGAAACAGTCGCAGCTTGGCGGGCTGCTGGGTAGGAAGGAGGGAAGCAGAGGGTGACGGGAAAGAAAGGGGGAGAACCGAAGCGCGAAGAAGACAAGCTTTCTGGACCATTCTTTATCTCATGCGTCCTCCTTTTTTTCAAATGTCAGCTATCAAAACAGTGAGGAGCACGTCAACTTCAAGAATCTGCTAGATTCTCCTCAGCTCGATGCTCAGATGACAATGACCAGCCGATTTCCGGTTCCACGGTATGTTTGTCTCTCCCTCTTCTCTCTTCCTCTAACCTCTTCCTTGCGTACGCCCTCTTCGAGTGACCTGTAGATCCAAATCCAGCGAAGCTCCATAAACGGTGGCAGGTTGGGAGTCAGAAAGCCCGTGACGTTTATGTCACATCTTGTTCCTTTGTCCCCGTCTCTTTCTTGTGCAGTTTTATTGTCTGCGATCAGCATAAGTCGCAGGCGCGTTTCCTCATGGCAAAGCTGAACCCATCCATCACGCATCACACGGTAAATGATGTTGAGAGGCGGACGATTGGGAGGGAGGGAAGGAGCAGGAAAGCTGAAGCAAAGTGAAGAAGTTTAGAAATAAAGTATCCCATACGAGTAGGATAATATGAGATAGCGGGCTGAGTACAGTTCCCTGATCCTGTGAAAAGGCTGTGCTTTTACCCCTCATCCTCTTGGTCCCTGGTGACCTTCCCTTGGGTTTTTCTCTTTTCATAGGGAGAAGTAGGCATGGGCCAAGCCATGTTGACGGACGACGTCTCATTGCGCGTCTTTATGGAGCACCTCATGAAGCTGGCTGTGCAGACGCCATAGCATGTGGAGGGAGGCATCGAAGACAAAAGCCTGGTGGTGACCAAGAAGTTGAAAGATGGGAAGGGCGTCAAGGTCGGGGGACGGAATCACAGCCCGAACTAAACCAAACAAAGAGAAGGGTGGACGCCCACCATTTCCATATGGGAGGCCGGAGACTGCTATTGAATGTGCTTCGTTATGATAACTCTGCTACTTCCCTCATGAAGATGAGCGCTGTGCTGCAAACTTGAAGCGAATGATTTGCGTTTCGCTCCCTTACAAGCGCCAAATATATATGAGAGGCAGTGGGTGAGAAAGAGCCACGCAAGTAGCTTATAAGACAAAGCGAACAAACAATAATCAGCAACATGATTCCCACCATGTTGTTCCTGGCCAGAAACAGATTTCTTTTTCCTGGTGCACGCAACCTGTCACACCCTGCCTTGCAGTAGTTCGCTCTTGACTTCTCCTAACGTGTCGTGTGAGGTCTGCATTATTCAAATGGTCTCGTCGCATTACGATTTGCTCCGCGAAATCGCGCGTGGACGTGGTGACTCATCCTTACCACGGATGGGACATGACTACCACATCTACGTACAGCGCGCATTGTATGAATCGGGCACCGAAAAGGATCCCACAACCTTTGAGCCGATCTGAAACACCCCGTGCTCTCCGCAAATAACATGAAATCTGTCTTCTGTAGCGTCCATATGATGACTCTGATTACCCGGGCGTCGCTTGCTTATTCGATTCCTGCGTGTATTCAGAGTTGAAGGGGCTACAAAGGGAGCTCCGAAAGAGCGTTAGTAGATTTCTTTTTGGTGGTGTTAATTATTCACATGCACAGAGACGGGTCTTCCACATGTTTGCCTCGCGTAGATGCAGTCCTGGGACAACACCACTCTTCCGCGAGGTGGTGCTCCCCCGTAGATGCACCTACGCGAGTCAAACATGTGAAATGACACTTCTCTCAGCACAATGGTCAACAAGCTAAAATTTTCACGAAAAATCTACCAAATTAATGGAGGCAATTATCGATTGTGTGAGAAAGAAAGCTCGGAAGGCATGACAACCGCGCATGAAATGCGCGGATAAATGCCGCCGTTCGCCATCGATCAATCGCCACGAAGCACATTCCAGAGGCAGGAAAGAGTGGTACTATCCTACCTACATACACACAGCCATGATTCAAACAGATGTATCACAGTCGAACGTGCGGAGAACGTAAAAGAACGTCTTCGCATTATTGTTCTCCACAAGACAGGGCGGGCATTTTCCAATTACTCCTACAACCTGCTGATTCTGCAAATGCCAGCAGAACTGAACAGAGCCATAATCGCGTTGGAAAACCGATGAGCAAAATTGTGTATTCAGTAGTATGCACAGAGCTTTCGAAAGTGCTTCTGTCAACAGCGAGAAAGCGGGAATTTAGGTCAGCTAAAAACGCGTGGTAAAAAATTCCCGACTTCGCTCAGATTTTTGAAATTTGAAAGGAACCGGTCGCATTCGAAGCCTAACGGAAAGCGGGTCTTTCACTGATGATGTGATGATGTGCATGGTCTTAGGTGTGATTATACTTCATGAAAATCAAAGACGCAGCGCCAGCGTGAAAACTGACAGACTTGACAAGCTTCCCCTCTGAATTAAATCACAGCAAAATTAGCAAAAGGGCGAAACTTTTTCTTCGCATTCATTTTTTCGACTGCATTTCACTCTGCATATTGCCCCGATAATTCTCCTCCAACAGCATGAACAATACAAGCGGACATTTCATAAAGAGAACCAGTCAGAAATTTTGCGATGCTCAAAGAAAAGTACACATCAATTCAAATTTCGAAAAGTTTGAAGCGCTTTGGTAGAATGCAATTTCGTTTAGTTCAGCTTTGATGAAAGTGCTTCGCACGCCATTGAAATAAAGGTTTGAGAAATATTGCACCCCGTATAAGTGGTACTCCATCTTCTTCATCCGGCGATATGTGCATCAATAGCTGTTTGTTCGATGCAGGTTCCATTCATCATAACCAATGAAACCTTTTTTTTTAAATAAGACGTGTTGGTCGAAATGCTTTTACTTTCGTACACACCTTCGCTTCGCTTAGCGATGAAAAGTGCAGGCCTAAACCACCCTGTCCAATTTTCCTTCTCCACTTTGTTAGGAGAAAAGCCACATGTCGTTTCCTCACTCTTCTCTTCCCTACAGAAGGCGGAAGACGGCCTCTCGAAGCTTGTCTGGATTGGCACCGACCAGTCGGCCTTTCACTTCCGAATTTTTGACGAAGATGAATGTCTAAAGAGGAATAGATGGGGCATCATGGGGTGATTTGAATAGCTGAATTGAAGGGTAGACAAAATCAATCTTTTGACTGTGGCACTATTTCATCAGGCATGTCTCTGATCGAGAGCGCCCGTCGAACCGACAACGTACCGGCATTTGTGACACCTCGAATTTCTTTGCTGTCTCCTGATGGGTGATGGGAGCAGTCGGAGAGGAAGAGAGAGGAGGGTGAGGGAGGCGGATCATGTCGATCCACCGAGAGGTCCATTTCCTCCCAGCCCGACTGTCCTTGCTTTTACGCCCACCCAACTTCTCTCCGGCTTCTCACCTCGTTCACGTCAACGTCCACCTTCAAGAAGACGGCCTCGTTCTCAGAGATCTCCTCTGAGAGACCCTCGAAGACAGGAGAGATGAGCTTACACGGGCCACACCTGCAGGCAAGTAATGGATTGGGATTAAAACGTACATTGGAAAAAGTAGAGGAGGCGATGTCTTTACACCTCGACGCTGTGAACCGCGCATTGAATCCCTTGCGACGTCATGCTAAAAAACCCCGAGGCAGAGATTCCTCCTTCTTCGCCCTCTTTCCCGCCTTTCCATACAGCGTTTCCTTTTCCCTGACTTACCACGTCGCCGTAAAATCCAAGACAACCAGCTTGCTCCCTGCTCCATTCAATGCTTCCTCCGTCTCCTCCAACGTGCGTACTTCCGACACCTGTCGCAAGGACCGTCCAGAATGAACAAGACGGAAAAGAGACGATCAGCAAGGCTGCAGATCCTCGAACCTACTTCAGAAACATACTTTGTGGTCCTCTACTTGAGGACTACATGCACTACGTTGCTCCTACAGGTAATATCACAAGAAAGTGAGAGAAGTTGTCTTTTTTCCCTTTCTCGCCCTCCTCTATCATGTGAGTTCTCACTTTCCCCGACACTCCTCCTCGTATCGTTGCCAGGCGCGTCAGAGCAGATTGAGGCCTTTGCTCGTTTTGTTTGTATTGCCGGTGAAGTGGCAGAAGGGAGGCGGTGGAGGAGGGAGATGCCCATGGAGCCGTATGAAAGGCAGTCGTTGAGGCGATGACAATGAGGAAGAGAAGAAAGTGTATCGGATTCATTTTGAAAACAAAAACTGTTTCCTGTTTATTGAAATATGAGAAATTGTGATAGTGTAGGGACACGTGCGTCAGGCGATTTGTAACTCTTAAATGTCCGGCAAAAGTACAGCTTTATGATGAGAGGAGGTAAAAGATCAGCAAGTGATGAGACTTCGCAGTGTAGACATTGAAAGGATGAAGGGCTTATGCAGTCCCTAACCTCCTGATGTAATCATTTTGCTGAGTAAAGTTCAGATAGGGATACCTGTGCCTCCAAGCACGCGGTCTGGTGTTTACATGAATTATTTTCTGTCTTATCCGATCAGACCCGCTTCAAGAGCCTCCTCAAGCACCCTGACCGTGCCAGCAAGCGTCGATCTTCGATCTTCGAGCCGTCAACTGCCAATTTCCACACGATCCCCGTGAAAATTTTGAGCTATACCGTGTTCCAGTCCTTCTTGTTGTGGGACCTGTCAGACGATGCGTGTACTTTATCTACGATTTATGGCGCCTTTGAATATCGACATTGCGCCTTGACACTGTATTTATCACCTTAAACGCGTCCACACAGGAAGAAAGCACGCACCACAGCTGATATTTGCCATCAATGGTGTTTTACGTATTATCCACTTATTTCACCGTGCGTCAGTGCAGTAGCTATTTCTATTGGTTAGTGGTTCCTATTGTATTCGTGGGACTTTATTTCTGGGTGCGAATTTGCATGCGTCCACTGGGTGGTAATCCTCCCCTTCGCCTTCCACCTTCGCTACCTACGGGCTTTGCGGCACTTTACCCATTACGCTGGGTTTATAGAAACGATGATGAATGGTGGGGAGGCTTAAAAGCCATTGAATATGATACCAGCCAAACTTCACTTTGTAAGCCTTTACGTGCTTTTCTTGACGGAGGACTAAATGGAGGACATGACGCACATGAGGAAGTGAAAGCATCAGATGCGATCTCTTCCTCTTCTGTATCGTCTTTCGCCATCTATTGCCTCGATTTCTATACTAAAAGCGTGGTGTTCATGGAGATGAAAGGGAATACGTCCGTGCTTGAAGAACCCTTTCTAGACCGGGGTGTGCGGCATTGTGCAGGAAAATATGTTTTGGTAGCGTCTTTCGAAACAGTGGAGGCTTACATACAGGAAAAGCAGATGCGGAACAAGTTGAAGAGGAGCCAAAAGCAAAATCCAAATGGGGGAAGCAAAAAGGACGTCATACTTTGGGTGTGGAACACGGGTCGATGCGGTTCCACACTCATCCACCGTCTCCTCCTTGCTTGCAATTTTTGCTCCCTCTCGGAGCCCTATTGGGCCGAGCAACTTTGCCGAGCTCGGGCACAAAAGCTGATTGACGATTCCTCCATCCGCCGCCTTCTTAGGATCTGCCTTTTCACAGACGCCCACTTGCTGTGCCGGGCAGGCAATTGTCAACCGTCCTCCATGAAACCTCTTTCTCCTTACCGGCCGCATTCCATCCCACATGTTTTGTCACTCAATTTGAAAGGTTCAGGGCACTACCTTCTAGATCTAGCCCTGGCAGAGTTTCCATCGTCTTCCTATATAACCTCGAGGCATTTATTTCTGTATCGTGATGTCGCTCCCGTTGTGGAATCGCTGGCAAGTGTCTTCTACACGGCCTCTTCCCCTTCTATCCAAGCTTGCTTGTTGCTTCGTCCACGATGGACGCTTGGTTTGATTACTCCTTATAGAAGCTCAAAGCTCCAGAAATGGGTGGAAAGTGGCGTACTGGAGGTTAATGCGTTCGGATCTATGGGACGTTGGGCTGTTGCCCGTGATTTGGCTTTGGCTTGGCTGGACTCGATTTGCACGTGGCTAGAGGTAATTGAAGATAAACAGCAAATGCAGGAGAGTAGAAAAGAAATGAGTTTGCATCACATCTCCAAGGGAGACCATGCAGTGCTGAAAATGGAGGACTTGGTGGATCCTGCTCGGCGCGAAGAGGTGGTGGGATATCTCCTGTCCTTTGCCACAGATATTGCAGTAAACAAGCTTAAAGAATTGAGGTGGATGAGTAGCAAAAAGTGGAGGGCTGTATTCGATAGACATTCTCAGCAGGGTAATAGGATGCAGATGTCATCAAATGTAACAGGAAGGCGGTTTTTGACCTCTGCAGGCCAGACTCGATTGCATAGTCTTTTGGATAGCGTGCCAGATCAGCGTGTACAGAAATTGCGCCTCTCACATTATTTGCTGGGTAGCCCTCAAAAATAAGTTAACCTCTCGTGATTCCTGCTCCAATTATGAATCTTCATCGTATTATCGGGTGTAACGATTGACAAGGGGAATGAAGCCAAGATTAACGTTGAAAGTTATATTTTCCCAGGACCTGTGATGGAATTCGGCTGTGCAATATGGCCGTGCCTTGGAAGTACGTAATATATCTTTCAAGTTTAACCAGTGAAGGAGAGTTACAAATGCCTCGATTTTTTTGTCGAATGCTGGTAAGTCCGAGGTTTGCTCCAAGGGAGTCACCATAGAGGGGGATGTCCATCGGAATGAGTTGTTCTCCTTATATCAACGTTTGTCAAGTCTACGTTCAACCAGGTGTCCACAAAATTGGATGAATAAATTATTGAAACAAGGGAAGACTAGAAATAACAACCACAAAACTCTGAGCCCAGCATATCAATTTCCTTCACTTAAGGTGATCTTACTGGGCTCAAATTAGCATCACTTGAAAGGTTTTTTCTTTCTTTGAGACAGATTCCAGCAAAGCGTGGTGCAAAGGTATACTTATAAATTCGGGCTGCTTTTTCTTCAGCTCATATCTTTGCACCTACCATCTAAAATGTTCAATAATTTTTGTGCGATAAAGCCATGAGACCTCTTAATATCTTCCCATCGTATTCATTGCACATTCCAATCTTTCTCCGTAATGGGCTTTCCATGCTCGATGGCATGCTTGAAGAGTGCCCCTTCGTCAGCTCCGGTAAGCGAAAAATCTGGTGAGCACAACGGTCTTCCGTACTCACTCATCCCATAGGTACCCCTAGATGAAGAAGAAATTGGGGGGACGAAAATTACAAAAAAACGAAGGCTTAAGATAAATAGGCAACTCCAACAACAGCTCCGCAAAACACAATTTAAATTTAAGAAGACCGGGAAAGTAACAGAAGCGAGAGAGTACGACAAATGAAAAGCACAGTAATTGACGCACCTAGGTAGTTCAGATGATCTGCAACATCCAAGTCGACCAAAAATTGATCCGAGCACTGAAGGTCCTCACCAGAGTCATTGCAAACGATGTAAGAAGTTTGGTCTTCGTTGTAGAAGACCTCGAAGGGTTGATGGTGAAAACCAAAAGCTGAGACGATGGCGGAAGAAGGCCGGAGAGGGACATGGAGTGAGGTAGCGAAGAGATAAGGAGAGTGCACCTGGAATCGTATTCTGCTTCCTAATTTTCCAGGTGCGCGCACACGCCTACACTAAGGCGATAACTCATTCCCTCTCCTTCAGTACGTCTCAGCCCCTCTTACACACCAGGCCTCAAAACGTACCTCTTGGGGGCAGATGAGGCACCGGATCACGATGATGCACGAGCCGGTAGAGAGGAAAATCAAGAGACTCGGCGAGCGACGCGACATAGGTAGCGAACTTTGAGGGGTGAGAGAACGTGAGAAAAGATTCCATGGATGTCTGGTCAAAGCGTCGACGGGGATGGCGAGCACAAAGTCAATCTGCTCCGCCACGTAGCATTTCTGGCTGTTCTCCCTTGTTCATTATTCTATCCGTACCTGTTTGTTTCCGACGCGAGGCTGCCCGAAGTTGACGACCCGCCGAACATTGTACGAAAGAGACATAAGATCGACCATGCAATGGACTGCAATGGCCGCTCCGAGGGAATGACCTATCGGCAGAGTGCGATCAGATAATGAGGAATGGGGTAGATCCTCGGATGAAACCTCGGATCCAGTATCCCCGTTTTTCTGTCTCCGGAAGGCTCCTCCTCATCTCTATTATGCTTCTCGGCCAGTCTAGTACTCTTGCCTTGTTTCCCTACCTGTAACCCAGATCGGTGCGTCTGGATGTTGCTGTAAAAAGTATTGCACAAATTCCCGGACCTGGCTTCGAAGTTCCAAGTATGCGGTGTAGAATCCCGTGTGAACCTGACAACCCTATGATTAAAGCAGAGAATCGGGGAGGCAACAAGCAGCGATGTAAGGTGAAAGTACCTTCCTGAGATTCAGCATGGTCCGTTTCCATCGCGCAAACATCTCTTTGACGGAGTAATTTATCTTGTGATCGCAGATCTTCGATTTCCTCATACTCCTTTCCTGCAGTCCTGCTTTTATCCTTACCTCACATCCGTCATGAGGAAAATCTTCTTTCTTAAAGTCTAAGTTGGCCATCCATTCTACTATGTCATCCATGGACGTGCCAGCGAACGCCACAACAAGGGCTCCTAAATTTTCCCGCGGACCCCAAATAAGGTAAGAAAGTGTCGTGCATGCAATGAGCGACCCAATAAGCTCACACCTTAAATATCTTTCCTGTGCTGACCACCTTACCTTCGACTGAGTTGTAACCCACAAAGCCATCCCCGTCAGGAGCAGAAATGCGCCTCACTTCCGTGTCCGGGTGTCGGGAGCAAGTACTGCGTGCAGACAAAAAATAGAGGTATAATATAATGAGCATATATGGGGGTGCCCATGACATATCACGCCTTGACTTGACTTATGAATTATTTCATGCTAGACATTTTAAGCCTAGAAGTACCTGCAATTCTAAGCCTCACAGGCGCTAGTTTTGCATGAATACGATGCTTCAGCATAGTCCAAAATAGTCCTGACAGCGGTTATATTGTAAAGGCGGCGATTTTGATCCGAGGGAGTTGGGGCAGGAGTAAATGTTGGAGCGCTGGTAGCAGAAACGAGCACCTTTTGTACATCGAATGCAGGATCGTATATGAAGGGAGTGCACACAGTTGCACAGCAGTAACACTGGCTTGTGGCATTATTCCAGCTGAAGAAGAACGGCGCAATTTTTCCTCCTACAAGGGAGCAATACTCATAACAGTCGTCCTTCGTCTCAATAGGTTGTAATTGACGATGATACGTGTCTCCGAAGGAAAGAATGTCCTGGTCCATGGCTAGGTTCATTTCAGGATGCAGCGACAGACGACGATTATCAAATGGCGCTAGCTGACCACCTTGTGAGAAGCGCTGTCCCGGGGCAAAGACAACAAAAGATTGTGTAGGATTGACAGAAGGAGCCAATGTTGGAGCGCAAGTTGCTGGCTTTTGCTTTGGATATCGCGCGCGCAGGAGTGCGGGACTCGCTGAAGGGGTCACACACCAGGTGGAAGTTGCGTTGTTCAGGTAAGCAAAAGCATCTACCGCGAGATGCTCAGGAGCGCACAAATCAATGTTAACCTTGACTCGAAAGCGGCGTTTCGACCGCCTAGAAAAATCAATGTCCAGCCAGTAAAGGGCTGTGGTTCCATCGATGTTTCCAACAACCTCAGGCGGCATGTGAGGTTTGATTGACGGACGGGTCGCTGTCCGTCTCACAGACATCCCGCTTGGCAAGGTCATTTTAAAATTTAAGTCACTGATAGGATCTTTAGTGCGAAGTATTACGGATATCTGAGCTTTACCCTTCCCAGCTAAGACTCCGTGTTTGGTGTTGGGATGCGCCTTAGCACGTATCGCTAGGCGCGGACATTGCTGGGAAGCCGTAAGTTGGATACTAGCGGTGCTCAGCTGAGAAAGGCATAGGACGAGGATACCGAGGACAAGCTGTATGATGACAAGGGTAACAGAAGAGTACTGCATCCTTTCAAGGACTTTGCGATAAGAGATCGACCGCTGTAGCACGAGGAGGAGAGAGACAGAAGATGTAGCAACGGAAGTCTGATGAGATTTCTGGAGGTATCACACTATACATTTGTTGTCGCGCAAGGATATAGGAAATTGCAATGAAAGAAGTCTTAGCACACAACACAATGTCGTGACATTCGAGTATACACGTATGGTAGTGGCTGGCACTGGGCAGCCACCTTTCAATCCATATAGTCAGCGCAGGCCGTGGTAACTGCTCTTCTTCACACAAGTGTCAAAAAGTTTCTTTCTTACTGTGATGAGCTATTAATTGTTGTTGTGTTATCCTTCATGCGATTTAGATCAGGCAGATCTCTAAAAACCTGCACAGTAGGTAAAACCGTTTGCATTAACGGGCGTACCGTGTGAGGCCCGCTTATTTTACAGATGGCAACGGTTTCGGGGTCGTGCTCTGATCCTGACCGAGAATTTGCAGCACAGCGAGGACTGCGAGCCACACAGAACGTACAGTCACATTCAGAGACTCTCTGATATTTTTGATGATGAATAAGGTGATACTGATTTCGGGAGCATGAAGAATGATTTTTCAATGTCGATATGACGGTTCCTAACCGATAAGCGAAACGACGCCGCGAATCATTCCAATTTCCGAATTACAAATCCGTGTTCATGATCAGTTTAAGCAGAATTTCGGTTCACTTCTAAAATTAATATGTTAAAAGTGAGCCGAGTTAGCGTTTCTAGTCATTGCAAGCTTCCGTGGCATCAACTTATTATCAAATCAACATAAATGGTCCCATTGCGGGTCAAACAGTAAATTTCTCGTGGCTCCTGCTCCAGTAATGGAGCTTTGTCGTATTATTGAAATAAGGATTGATGGAAGGCAATGAAATTCGGAACGAGGCTAAAAATCATTGTTCCTTCTTGTCCCCGGGATGTGTTATAAAATCTAGCTATGCAACGCGGCTGTATCTTAGAACTATTTGTAATACTTTTTATCGCAAGCCTGTAAAAAGGAGGGACAGTAGAACGCGGTATTACTCTCTATGAAAAATGCAAAAATGAAAGCTCATAGAGGCCATACCCCTATAAGTTAAGGTTACAGGATAGAAGAATGCAACCCAAATGTGGAAATACATGATACAGTTCTACATGACTATTATAGAATGTCTGTTCAACGTTTAAAGGGATTCGACCGGATCAGGCATTGTCTCAGCTTCAAGTCAGCTAAATATATCAACTAAAGAAGAAAGAAGCCTACCTGATGGAGCACGAAGCTGTACTGGAACACATTTTATTCTATTCTGTTACTATATTGACGGCGACGCTTTGAACAGTCTCATTTTGTTCTCAATCACGCGTTGCATAGCTTCGCCAGTCGTTTGCATTAATGGTAACACGTCCTTGGCTTTGCCCTCGCGAATCACCTGCATAGCTGCCTCCCTGACCTCGGTGTTCACGTTAAACTTGCAGATCGCACCAATGGCGATGGTTGCATGCACCACTTTTGTAGGAAGCCCGGACGCTCCATGTAAGACAAGCAATCGATCCGTAGCCGCCCGTATATCTGCCAGCCGGGCCAAGTCGAGTACCGGCGGATTCGTCGCATATCGACCATGAACGTTTCCGATTGTCACCGCCACCATATCTATGTCTGTCTGTTCCACAAAATCTGGGACCTGGAGAGGATCAGTCATTTTTGCTTCTTTTTCCTGGACGTTCAGTCCATCTTCCTCCCCGGCCAAGCGACCCAGCTCTGCCTCTACAGGAATGCCCTTACTGTGTGCTAGTCGTGTCATCTGTGCGGTCCATGAAACATTTTCCTCATAAGGTTTCGCCGACCCATCGCACATAACAGAGTCAACCAGCTGAGTTGCCTGCATCGTAGCGGTGGCGTGTTGACGCAAAATATGGGTGACTGAAAGAGAAATTACTCTGGCATATTAAACTTCACGGGAGTCGATTCGATTCTTGTGGATTTATGGCCAGAAGAGTCGGTGTAAGCTTGTACGCATGATTAACATGTGTCATTTAATGCCACTCACCAGAACTTGCTCTATTACGGCTGCCTCATTCGCATGGTCGAGGTGCACTGCGATCGTATCCTTCTCCTTGGAACCTCTCATTGTTCCCATTTCTTCCACAAAGAACCGCCCGGCGCGACAGAGCTCCAGGAGAGGCTGTCCACCGAATTCGAGTGATGATGGATGGACTTGCAAAATCGCTGAGCTGTTCGTTGCCGCCGCGGCACGAACAACGGCTCTGACTCCTTCAAGGTTATAAACATTGAAAGCCCCGACGGCCTCTCCTTTCGCACGCGCAGCCTCCAGGAGATCGAGAGTGCGGGAGGACGAGGCGAAAACGGGACGTGTGGGAGTGACACACAAAGCTAAAGAGGTCTTGGAGTCGGGTGATGGAGGCGTAGAAGCGGAAGGAGGTAAGCATAGTTTTTGAGCTGCCTCAAACAGCGCTTCCGAAGAGCCCACGTTGCCAGGGAAGACGACGTACTTGGAAATAGAAAAGAGAAGAGACGTATAAGTGAACGAAACACATTTGATCGTCACTCGGTAAGCAAAGACACATAGGCACGCGCATGAATCAGTTTCTGTGCGTCACTTCGTACCTTCATACCCGGAAACTTGCTCTCTTCTCCGCATTCCCACACAGGGACACCGGGTAGAATTGGCCCAAGCACCATGGCCCTCTTGAGACCCAGGCCCTTGACCGCCACGTCATTTGACGTAATCCCTCCTTTGGCAATGAGAAAAAGGGGTCTGATTCACAGACATATCATCAGACAATGTGAGAAGAGGTACAGAATGACAAGGGAGGTCTAGGAATAATGTAACACTTGGCATTTATTATCGATAGGCATGACATCCCTCTGACGCCCTTGCCCGTAATAGCGAGTTCCTGATCAACGACGAATGATGGTGGAAAGTCTCTCTTACATACACTGAGCGCAGGAGCAGGACATAGGGAATTAGTGCATCCTAGGCGCTAGCATTGCTATCGAAAGATAGACAAACGGACTTCCTTGTTTCCCTTGTACTGCAAGTTCCTTTTGCTTCTCCTTTGGTTTTCATATCTCCATACGCGCATGGCCCTACAGTCATATTCCATCTGCTCCCATATCCTCCGCGTCTCTCACCTTGTGCGCAAGTTTTTAACAATCTCGACGACAGAGTCAGACACCTTCATCCCTGAGATGAGACCACCTGCACCGTCTTCTTGACGAAGCTGATTTTTAATAAATTGAAAGAAAGGTATAATGAGAAAGGAACCTAGCGCTAAGCCTTATAATAATGATATTTTAAAAAAGAAGGATGAGATCATAACCCACCTGACGGCTCGTGAAAATAACGACATGCTTTCCCGCATTGATCCCTTCTTCAACAGCAGCAGTGACTCTCTCCATCTCCCCTAGGCGCGCTGCTTCATCCTGGAAGAGCGTGTCCACACAAATTTCGATGCCCTGAATAGAAGAGCAGAATAAAAAGCGTCGAGGTTCAGATTCTTCCGCAAAGCAATACAATTATACAGTATGTCATGCCTTGGACACCCTTCCCACGCGGGCCAATCCGACATCAAAAAGCCTGGATGATTCCAGGTCGTCCAGTGGACCTCTCAAAGGATACATCAAAGACGCCTTCCGTGCCCAGCATGCCGATATTCAGCGTTGTCCCCCCCCCCCCTCTTACCCTACTGACATATTCTTACCTGGAATTGCTCCTTTCCTCCGTTTTCCAGGAGGAAAGAGAGTTGCTCCGACGATTTGGGTACATAGGAGCCTACCACTATCAGGCCTCCCTCGGCGGAGGGGACATGGGAAGGAAGATCGGGAGGAGGGCGGAGAGCGGAGGCTGGCAGGGGAGGCAGAGGAGAAAGTCCGGCGCGAACGGCGACCCAGTCTGCAGCTGTGCGATAGCTGGGGAGAACAGAGGGAGGAGGGACACCAAAAAGGCGACATGGTCAAGATGATGGTTCAGTCTTCGAAAGGCAAGGAGATGTCGGAAACCCGTGATAAACCAGATCACATTTTCCCACAAAGTAAATCAGTATGCAGATACTAAGGATAATGTAAACAGCTGATGCCGAAATGCACCAGAAATGTCGTATCCATCCCTCCCAGTCGTTCACTCACACCATCCGGATCCCGGGCTCGCCCTCCGTCGACACCTCCAGTCCTGCGTCTTCTGCCTGAAGGCTACCCAGTACCACGCATTCTAAGTCCTCCCTCGTCACGGCATTGACCACCACATACGTGCCCAGACTGGTGGTATTGCTCCTGGCAAGGCTAAGAAGCTTATCGCGGACGCCGGTGGGACCACTGCGGCTAAATTTTGAAAAGAGAGAATAGGGCCGGTGGAGGAGAGAGTGAGTTTCGCGACGATTGACTTAAAAAACTTAAGAGACTGACACGCACCGGATGTCGTCTAGGGTGATACTAGCCACGTCTTCGGCCTTCACGCCTCCTCCAAGCTTCTGTGCGACCTACGAGGAGTCATAAGATTGTAACTGCATGTTGTTCTCTTTTCCATTATCCTTCACTCTTACTCAATGTCCTTCGCTTTTCCTTTCAAATGTCCTCTTGTGGTCGCGATTCTTAAAAATCAAAGTGCATTTAGTGTCACGCCCAAATTTGGACGTAATAACAAGAAAGAGGCAGATAGGTAGGGGAATACGTAGGAGGGAGGGGGGGGAGGGAGGGAGGGAGGTAGAGATAGAAGTGAGAGAGCAGTCTGATTGGACCTACCCAATCCTTCAGGTTCGAGGTGGAGAACCCAAAGGCCTTGTCCTGCGCAAACGGCGTCAGGTGCACGGGAAGGACGGAGGCAGGGGAGGTGGTCATGTAATGCACGTCGTTGATCTACTCAGGAAAGAGGAAGGACAGGGAGGAGAGGGCATGGCTTCAGGATACAAAATTCATCGGCTCGTGGAGAACGGCGACAGCAAATACGGGACAAAGACCTGAGGATGGAAAGCGTGGCGTACCGTCATCCGACCCCCTGCCTGGAAAAAGGGTGCCACCAGCGTCAAGACACTGGTTCCGCCGCAAAGCATCCTTGCTTGCGATTCAGTCCCTTCTTTATCGAGGGGAGGATGCGGACAAAGGACATCGACGTCCAAAGGAAAATGTCCTGTTCGGGCCCGGAGGGAAGGGGAAGGGCGATCGGACAAGGAAAGGGGAAAAGGGGTGAGAAGGAAAGATGTCATGGATGGATGGCAACCATATTCTCTCTTGGACAGTGAGAAGTGAGAAGAGGGAGAACGCCACGTACCACGCAAGGTCGAGTCCGAGCGAGAAATGATTGTTACCGAGTCTTCAGAGCGATTCAGTCGCTGTTTTGGATGATCGAGTCAGAGAGTGGTCAAATTCCTCCGAGACATACGTCGCATGGGCGAGTCAGCTGGCGCTCGTGAAGTACGGATGAACAGCCAAAGATAGATGCAGTAGAAGGAACAAAAAAAGTGCAGCACAAGAAGAGGATCCCAGAAGAGCAGGAATCGTGGACACAAGAAGTCGAGGAGCAGACAACCAGGAAAAGAAGCAGGAGCGAGCGTGCAAGTTGTCAAAGAGGAGGAAAAAGCACAGGAGAGGGTCGAACAGGGAGCAGGAGGGGGTAAAAAAGAGTCTTTGAGGTATCTGAACCAAGACTAGTACACGAAACGGGCAAGAGGATGGGTACCTTGAGCGCGGCGTCGAGGCCCGTCCGAATCTCCCGCAAGACGTGCTCAGCGTCTCTTGCTGACAAAGCCCTACAGGGAAAGAGCCCAAAGGACGAGATGTGAGACCATTGAGATATTTTCCTGAAAGAAAGCATATCACTTCCACCCTTCCCTTCCCTACAGCCCATCTTCCCCTCCAGTACGGGCTTGCACACCGGATGTTCGAAAGGAGAAAGAATCCTGGGGTGCTATCATCCTCGATCTCCCGAGCGAGAGCCTCCGCGGTCCATTCCGACAGCACAGGAAAGCCTTGCACGCTCTGCGTGCCGGTGGGATCATCTGTGAAGAGGGGAGGAGAAGACGCGCGATTGGGATGGGACCGTTATGTCATATTTTGTTCATGAGGCATGGGGGTCGCGTGTAGCCCGTGTTCTTGCTACTCAATCAGCGTCCACAAGCCCTTCTTCCGCGCGACAGTCGGGGTGCAGGTTCGCTTACCATCGACAACCACCAGCTTTCTGCGTCTTCCACCCCGCGTCGATTGCCGGAGGTGCTCCTGAATTTCTGGCAGAAACGATGATGGAGGTCGGGGTAGCGTGGATAGCAGCGTCTCAAGAGGGAGAGGCTGTGGGGGTGATGAGGGGAGGCAAATGGTGGGAATTCAGGCATCAAATGCATAGCAGAGCGACTGGCCTCCCTACCGGAGTCGATGAGGCCGAAGAGTGAGAGAGGGGCGCGGAGGGCGGTCGAGAGGGAGGACGTGGCAGTCGAGGGGGCGGAGCCCGGAGGTACGACAGGGTGGACCTCGGGGAGCAGACGTGCAGCTTGTTTCTCCGCGCAAAGGCTGAGAAACCCCGTGCTAGATGCATATTCTGCTGTTGCCGTTGCGTTAATACACTTTCTGGGCAATTTTTCCAAACGTGGCATCCTAAAAGCCTTCTGCTTGTCTGCGCCCGGCTGCCAATGTACGACATCATAACTATGAATCAGGTAAATATATGCAACAATAGCAATGTCACCACACTTTTAAAGTGCCACCGCTGCGGGGCGATTCTCCGTTAGGGAAAGTTGAGCTTTCTGTGACCGTGGAGGAAAAGGGTGGAATGTAGCTGAGGTAGTGAGGGAGTTGATAACACAAGTCCTCCTGTCCGGGCTTCCGTCCGAACACTTGCGTCGAGCATTCTTCTTTCAAATGACGACACATTTCTTTTCCTTCAGCGCTGACCGATCAAGGGGCCTTTTGGAGCACCATTGATCGTTCAATTATTTGTAGAAATAATTATTAGAGCGTGAGGAACGGGAGGTGGTTGCGTTGATGAAGTTTGGAATCTTGAAGGGTTCGTAAAGCAGTATAAAAAATACAAATGACGTGTTTGCGGGCTCAGCCAGAGGGATATCTGCCATATCCCTTTTCGCAGAGATGTAGCTGCATACATGAGGCATGGAAGGTGTTGCTCCAGCTGGCAAAATAAATTACGTGAATTACTGGCGAGCTGAGCGATACGCATACGCCAGCGCACACAATCCGCTCGACCCTCTCTAGACGCAAAGAAACATACACAATTTTGCACAATATTCACACTTATATACACGTGCTTTCTATTGTTTTACCGCTCACCAGAGTACGGTTAAAAATGGTACTTTTCAACATGGTATTGGATCAAAAAATTCACCAGTCTCCGCACTCCCCCGCCCCCCTTCTGCCTCTGTCCTACATGATCTCACCTACAGAGATGGGAAAAAAAAAAAAAAAGAACCTCCAGCAGCAGCATCCTGTGCATGACGATGCAGTTGACACCTTGTTCGACATGTTTGGAGGACAGATTCCTTTGGGCACCGTGAAGGCTGTGTTGAACAGGGAAGGGGGGGAGGTTTCCAGGTAGGGAGGTAGGCAGGTCACTCTATCGGCCCCCCGAATAAGTTGTGAGATTGAAATTGTTGTTATGCGTAATAGGATAAAAGTAACATATTAAAGACTCTGGAGCGCAATATCTGTTGGGACAGGAAAAGAGGGATAAGGCCGTATTAAAAATGGCAGTAATGTTCGAGGGGATTGATGCGTCCATTGTCTCTGTCATCACACAGGGCATTGGATGCGCTACTTTTGGTGGCTACGGACAATGAAGTCATCCTCCATGACATTAACGGTAACGTTGTCGCAGAAACGACTGGAATAAAGGAACGTGAGGTCGGAACAGACTACGAAGTTTCGAATTTAGAGAGGGTGGACGAGAAATCGAGAGGGAGGAAGGAGAAGGAAACCGAAGAGGAACAAGAAAAGGCAGGGGCGGAGCAGGTGGAAAGGGAGGAAGACTATCCTTATGGGACTAGAGAGGCTCAGCATGGCATCCTCGAAGAAGGGGAGGACGGCGATGGGCCGTCCGGCCTGCTCAGCGATCTGGCGAATGAGGGAAAGACCGAGGGCAAGGCGCAAGCCTTCACGAGCCCAGAGGTTTGGGAGAAGGCCTGTGGGATGTTCAAGGGCATCTTACCCTTGCAGGCGCTGTATAGGGTCTATGGGGAGGCGAAGGGGCTGGAGGGGGCTGTGCAGGTAAGAGGGGGGAGGAGGGCGGGGAGGAGAAGGAAGGGGGAGAGGGTGTCTAATGTAAAGGAGGAGGTCTGCGCAGAAAAGAAGAGAGAAAGGAAAGTGTTACGGCAAAGAAAGGTGGAGGAGAAAAAGAGGAGTAGGAAAAGGATGCATGCATGTGGAGAGGGAGATGGGGAAAGCCGCATGCCGGCAAAGACATTGTCAAACATGTTCACCAAGACTTGACCACATCAACAGGAAGTAGAGAGGATGCTGCTCTTGGATGAGGATACAGGAGACGAAGAGGACGAGGCGGTAGGAGAGAAAAGCGTGGGGGCGGAGGAAGATTTTCCCCCTTCCTTCGGTCGCGTCCCCCACGCGGACGAAGAGCGGGTGGAGGCAAATCCAAGCGACGCGTTCGACGCGGCAGGCGGGGGGGCAGGGAAGAGGAACGTGGAGGACGCGCTGAATTCGATGGCTGCGTTGTTCCCCTCCTTACCCCGGGACCTTCTTCGAGAGACCCTTGTCCAGCACGCAGGTACTGGAGCGCTTCGCCCGTCCATCCCTCCCTCCCTCCCTGCCTTCTCTGGTCCCTTCCTCCCTCCCTCCCTCCTCTCGTTCCTTCCCTGCTTCCTTACCTTTGTATTTGCTTCTTTCCTGAGCTTTCCCCCCTTCTCTTCCTTCCATTTCTTTTCCTATATCATTTCTTCTCCTGACTTCCCCCCTATCTTTCCCCTCCTTGCCTCCCTCGCCCCTCCTCACCCACCCTGAGCGCCTCACCGACCGTCCTCCCTCCCGCCCTCCTCCCCACCCTCCCGTCCAACCTTCCTTCACCCTCCATCCCAAGGCGACATGGATGCGGCTGCCTATGACCTGGTGGGAAGCTCTCCTCCCTCTCCCTCTGCCCACATCGCCTCTTCCTATGAAGGTAGATGCACGACGAAGGGAGGGAAGGAGGGAGGGAAAGAGGAGCAGAATAAACAGAGAGAGAATGAGGGATGGTGCCCTCTTTAAAAATCAATTCCACGCGTGCGGACCTTGGACTGCCTCACGTCCCCGCTCCCTTCCCCCCCCCCCCCCCCCCCCCCCCCCCCCCCCCCCTCCCCCCCCCCCCCCCCCCCCCCCCCCTCCCCCCCCCCCCCCCCCCCCCCCCCCTCCCCCC
>Ga0102934_1000885_pt1 | contig 20651 bp, 18 predicted proteins | sample SalPonR2_A_D1_MG_FD_78175 | JGI IMG/M metagenome (GOLD analysis project Ga0102934, IMG submission 78175) | Salt pond soil microbial communities from South San Francisco under conditions of wetland restoration - Salt Pond MetaG R2_A_D1_MG | ecosystem: Environmental > Aquatic > Marine > Intertidal... | reverse complement strand
GTTGCGGAGACTGGGGTTTTGGGGGCTGGAGGAGGAGGGCTCGGCGGAGTATCGGGTGCGAACGAAGCAAGCATGGAATGCGGTCATTGGATGGAGGCGAAAGCAAGGCTTGGAGGGTTGGAGGGATGAAGGCTTAGAGCGTAACGCAGGGATGCGTGAGTTGCTGGAGGAGGAAGATGGGGGGTGGGAGGCGGGCGCCTTCTCGCCAGTCCTGGACGATCTCCCTATGGATGACGACGAAGGATGGATGCAAACGGAACCCGGAGATCTGGAGCGGCTGCTGGAGCACTATGCAGAGACTCTGGAGGGGCAGGAGCAATCTTTCTTAGATGAGGAGGACGAGGAGGACGAGGAGGAGGACGAGGAGGAGGACGAGGAGGGGGGAGGGCCTGGTGTGGAGGGTCTGACCTCTGTGTTGGAAGGAATGAAGGACTTTGTCACGGGTTCGGCGGGGTTGGAGGGTGCTGAGGTAAGGAAAAGACGGGGCAGCGGAGGGCGCCACGACGCACGCGGCAGCGAAGGTGGAGGCGTGCGCCTGGGCGTGAGTCGATTGCTGAGCATTCTTGAAGGAGGCGATGCAGAGGGCGGATTGAGGATGGCGGCTAGAGTGACAGAAGTTGAGAGAGCGGAAGAGGAGGAGGAGGGGGACAATGATTTGCTTGGTGATAGAGGCATGGCGTTCATGCACGAAGCTAGAAAGAATGAGGAAAATGACAGCGATGATGGGAGTGAGGGCAACGCCTTCGACGAAGAGACCGGGATGGATGAAGAGACTTCACAAGACCGAGAGATGGAGATGTATTTGGCGCAGATGGACAAAGAGCTCGTCGGCACAACCTTAGCTGACACGTTTGAGCGTGCACCCGCTGGGAGGAGGCCTGAGGCTCCCAACGGTCTCGAAGGAGCGCAGGAACTCAATAATGCGGAAGACCTACAACCAGTGGACGTGGACTTGAACTTGGTCCGTCATTTGCTGGAGTCGGTGGCCGCACAAGGCGCTCTTCCAGGGCCCGCCTCGAATCTCCTGAGGGAGCTGTGGGAAACCTGAAAGGGTGACAGGAAAACCAGGTGGGCGTGGAAAAATTCATCAAGCCACCGCTGGTGAAATGATAGTTGTCGATTCACAGAGCAAAGAAATTGTAAAATTTTGTCGGTGGGAGACCTGGCGTGTAATGTAAAAGAAATGCCCAGGGATAGAGGAGGTTGCCCCTTCAGCTGTCGCCATCTCGCCTGCCGGTGGCCTCGAAGACAGGCCGCTCCCCGTGGGAGTGGCTTGAAACCACCTGGGCAATGCGAGTCCCTATATGTCGTAGTTGCTCACAGCTGCTTTTGGTTTGAAACCCGTCAAGAGTAGTGAACTCATTTTTCCAGACTCCCATTGCCTTGGCTTTCGATCCTTATCACTTCACCCTTGTCGCTGGTGTGGGAAGAAGGTGGGCTGTTTTTGGCCCCGAAACGCTACCGTGTAAGAATATCAGTAACTCTGCAATGCATCATTGGCAGGTTGCAAGTCATGCTACGAGGTATATCGTTGCCCGGCTTAAGCGATCGAGGTCCTCTCCGTTGGACAGCAGGTACGAAATTACTTGTTGGATGCGTTTGTCCGCGTAATGGTGCTGACCTCAACCCTCATGAGTCATTCTATGCAATTTACCCGGCCATGTTTCACTACATCAGCCTCTTTGGGTGGTCTTCGAAATATCCGACAAGGAAGTCGGGGAGGGGACAAGGACGTGCAAGAGTTCCTGGAGGAGGCCGTCACGCCCCGCGGAGCTCAGGGACCTCGGAGTGGAGCCGGTCGTGGCTCCGGCTCTTACGAGCGTTTTATTAAAACCTACAAGGAGACAGTGCTTACCGAAGAGGACAAGCGGTTTAAGACGTGGTCCAATTGGAAGGATCAATTGGAGGATTTCGAGAACGACGGGCAAGAGTGCGTCATGATGGTGGTCCCCGGGTCTGGGGGGAATTATATCGATTTTTTTAAAATGTCTCCTACTTAACGCTGACGTAGCTTGGCGTTCTTCTTTTAAGCTATACCATTTCGTTGTGACCTACATTTGCGCAATACACAGGGACCTGAGCGGGGGCGAGGAAGGCTACTTGGGCAGCATGGTTGATATGGAAAGTTCCGGGAGAGGGGCCAAGAAGGGCCGGGGGAGAGGTCGCTCAGTGCGTGGCCGCAGTGTCCGGCGCTCTCGGGGCGGACGTGACGAGGAGGGCGGAGAGGACGTGGGGTCGTACTTCGACTGGACCGAAGGGTCCCTGTTCATCCCCGACCTCGTCGTCCGCGAGGGGGACGAGGGAGGCACGGTATCGGACCGCATCCGCGTGGAGGATGACCTCCAGCTCCGTCTCAATAAGCTGCTCTGGCGGCGGCTGAAGCTGAGGGCCCGGGACTTGGACCAGCACGTGCCAAGGGCGTACCGGCGGGGGAGAGCCGTCCAAAGGGCCATGGCGGAGGCGCGCGCGAGGGAAGCAAGAGCGGGCACGGGCATACCAGGGGCGAAGGGGGCAGGCCTGGAAGTGCAGAGTGGTACAGGAGAAGATGGCCTCGGGACTGTGAGGGAGACAAGAGAGACGTCGGGCGGGCCAGGGAGCCGGGGCCAGGTGGGGGAGGGCCTCCAGGAGGGAAGCCCGGAACCCGTCGCTGGCGGTGTGGCGCCCGCTCTGGATCCTGACATTCAAGTGGTGAAGAGATTGAACCAGGCTAGGACGTTGGAAGCCATTGAGGATGAAATAGGGCGGCTCATGGTGGAGGGCAAGGTGGACGTGGAGATGGAGGAAGAGCAGATTCGAGCGCGGCGGCTCCAGGCGAGGGCGAGGAGGATGAGGTCCGGGGAGTATGACCATGGGGAGGACATAGACGGGGGCTGGGAGGAGGAGGAGGGCGACGGGGAGGAGCGGCAGGGCTCAAAGATGGACGACTGGACACGGATCCACGTGCAGGACTTGGAGGAGGCCGTGGGGGAGGAGGTGCCCACCCTGGACGCGGACGAAGAAGGTTTTGAAGCCTTTAGGGAGTATGCTGAGCAGCTGATTGAGGCGGGCGGCGTCATCGAGTATCGTTCCACGCGGGCAGGCAAATACGACCGGGAGATGGCCCTACCAGCGCCCCTGGCCACGGGGCGGGCGCTCGAGCAGGCCTTGCGCAGAGACCGGACAGCCGTCGAGAAAGTGTCTGCGTCTAAGCACCGCTTTGGCGGTAAAGAAAAAGGGACGGCTCCGATGTCGGCTTCGGATTTTGAGGCATCAGCAGCCTGCGCCTGGCTGGCACTCAATAAGAATGTGAGCATGGGAGACACCACCAGGATGGAACTCAGCGAGGCCCTGGCGACAACCCTTCAGCGCCTGCAAGAGAAGCCTGGACGGCTCGAGCGCGTGCGTGCTCGTGTTAAGGCCGCTGCCGCGAGTGCCGGAGGAAGGGCTGATGGCGAGGCGACAGGGGGAGGAGGTAGAGGCCGAGAGGGGTAAGGGCGAGGCGGGGAGAAAGCCACCGCGAAGACAAAGGAGTGGTTAGTCTGGCCAAATGGTGCGTAAAATGACTAGAGAGCATTTAAAGAAGAAAAAAGTGGTCGATAAGTGGCATGAGGGGACGCGCGAGGAAGCCTGCTTGCTGAGATGTGGATACTTCGCGGCTCCCGCCACTCCCACCTAAGCGCGTCCTTTTTTGCTTTATGTCCTCCTCTTCAGTCCCTCTTTCCCATCTTATAAATCCCCGGTGTGCTTGCATTCTATTGATGGATGATATACGAATGTGTCATGTCGTTTGTTGAAGTGGCTCGCATTGGTTGGCCACGTTTTTCAAATTCATGTACACCTCGTCGATTGCAAGCGCCGTCCTCGCTCAAAATATTCCTCATGTCGGCTATCCACTTTATCTGAGCCTCTTCCTCTACCTACTCACAGACGACAAAAAACAAGCATCGCGTGGTGATCGACGCAACAGGTTTCACAGGATGCTCCGAGCCAAGAAAAAAAAGGAGGAGGAGGCCGCCGCTGCTGCAGCGGCGGCGGCCAAGATTGATGTGGACGGAGGCTCGTCGTCATCAGTTGCGGTGGAAGCAGGAGAAAGGGAGAAGGCTCACGACGGAGGAGCACCAGCTACGGAAAATGGAACGGTGAGCATAATGGGTATCGGCGGCAAGAGCGTGAAAGCTGCTCAGAGTAAGGGCAGGCGGCGACAGCCTGCTGAGCTTCGTATTCAAAAGGATCTGGCAGAAGTGGAGCTGGGTACGGCGGCAACTCTGATCTTCCCGAATCCGAACGACTTGACGGACTTCATCGTCGAGGTTTCACCGGAGTCTGGCTTTTGGACCGGCGCCAAGTTTACGTTCACCTTCCGCTTTCCAGCCGAGTACCCGCATACGCCCCCCAAGGTGACCTGCCAGACTCGGATCCTGCACCCGAACATCGACTGGGAGGGCAACGTGTGTTTGAACATTCTGCGAGAAGAGTGGAAGCCGATTCTGGACGTGAACGCGATTATCTATGGCCTCCTCCATCTCTTTGCTGAGCCCAACCCGGACGACCCCCTCAATAAGGAGGCAGCTGAGCTCTTCCGGGCGGACGCGCGGCAATTTGAACGTGTCGTCAAGCAGACCTTGCGTGGATTGAGTTATCAAGGGCACACATTTGAAAGACTTCTCTAGGCAAGACGATGGTGTGATGGCATGAAGGTTTGGAAGGGGTGGCTAGCGTCTCTGGAAAAGGAGAAGACTGACCGGGGTAGGAAGGGCGTTGTGTGGTAAGGCAATGAATTAAAGCTGGTGAGCCCGAAAGCTGGGCGTGTACAGCAAAGAGTAAAAGAGAAACAAGCAATCAGCAAGACCAGCACAGCATTACAAGCGGCCTGCAAAGGACTCAGGGGTGTGTCTGAAGACAGTCCAGCTTGACCATCACTGTTATCATGCTTTTTTCAGCTTTTGTGTAAACTATTCGTGATCCTATGAGAACCGCCTTAAGGGCGTTGCTCTTTTGTACCTATTTTTTACGGTCATGCTCAGCGAAGCCCTTGTGAAGCTTCTCGTTCGAGTGCGCCACGCGACTCACTGAGCTTCTTGGTCCGGTCCCGGCGTACTGTTCTCTCTTGCTTCGAAGGACAAACTCTAATTGATTGATTAGCCAGGCTTCACGACCTGCAAAATGGTCTTCATCCACATCTCCATGCTATGCATGTCCGTTTCCCCCCGTTCCGTCCATGTAGAGACGAAGGACATGACCTCGAGTGTGCTTGTTTTGGCAGCGAATGCAGCAGGAGAAGGATGGACAATTAATGCACATAGCCAGAGGCCCCATTATTTTTGCGGAGCAGACATCGCACTTGACGGGAGTCCCGTCCATGATCTGGTGTTCGACGCGGGCAATCTCAGCGGGTGGCACTTCTTGGAAGGGAACGATCGACCGCTTCTCTCCAATGTCTGCTACGTATAAGAGAGCATCGTTCCAGTCGAATGCCTGGCCACATCCGTTTTGGATGTTGCCTCCGTGTGCGTTCTGTCCACACACCATGGTGTCACAGCCGTCGACGCGCTCAATCACTCGATTGCAGTGGGGACATCGTTTGCACCGAGATGCTTTGTAGTTCTCGTCCGCGACCAACAATCCCCAGTTCTGCTCCGCTGTACGGACCTCCTGCACATGAGCGGCTCGTCGGCTTTTGAAAACATCCAGGGCTGCCTGGTAGGAAGAGTCCTCCCTCGCCATCTTCGTCAGGTAGGGGGCCCGTCCGTGCTGCTGCCACTCCAGCCATTGCTTGGTGATGGTCATCACCTCGTCGCAGGAGCAGCGGAAATGATACGGGCGCTTGCAGAGAGAGCAGAAAGCCATCAAACACTTCGGGCAGTCGACGCGTTGCTTCTCAAGCGGGCGAGTGGGCTCTACCCAGTAGCTACACCGTCCGTTTGGACACTCGATGCATCCCGCGGCGATTTTCCCCTTCCGCAAAAATGCCTCTGTCACCCGTTCGCTGACCCAGCCCAGACCTCCATCGACAAGCCGTCCTCGTCGGAAGCACAGTAATTTCCGGTCCTGAGCAGGGAGTTGCGAGGGCGGCGCGTGACGATTCAAGACGTGCTCTACTTCCTTTTGAGTGAGCAAGTAATTACAGCGCTGAGGCGCGTCAGGATGATTTGCCAAGGGACAGGCAGGGATCAAATCATCTATTAAAGCCGCCTTGATGCAGCCATATAAAGTTTCCGTACTAAAGGCATGCGCACATTTACAATCCAGCCGGTACGCAAGCGAGGTCGGCACGCACGTCATCAGTACCAAGTCCTCGAGCATCTCCTCTTCTACCATGTGTTGGGGACTGTCTTTGTAGACAGCGCATGCCCCAATCGCTGCCGCTGCCGCTGGTACAATCGTTTGGCCCGTATTGGACTTATCGATAAATGTGATCGGAAGGCGTTTCGATGTTTCCCCGCCTCGTAAGTAGTAGCTAGGGGGCCAGTTATCGCTCTCCTGCTTACCTTCCCCAGTGACACCGCCTGCTGCCTCGTACAATGTTTGACATAGCATGCCACGGCCACTGGAAGAGTGATGACTCTGATGCAACCTGACGACCGGGCTACCCGTCTCGCCGGCGCCTGAGACAGCCCGTGCGGCCCCTTTTTCGGTATTCAAGTCAAACTGCGGTTGATGCCGGGAAACGGAGTGACTTTGCTCTGCCGCCGCCTGCAGAGGACCGGCTAAGGCTTCATTTTGCCTTTCAGCGTCACTAGCGTCACTAGATTTCTGGTTTCTTTTTCCGCGCATTGTGGCTTTGAAACCTAGTTCGAGGAGCCGTCGGGTAAGGGATGAAAAAGATGAAGCCGCTGGAGGCGGCGCTTGGCCATCCATGGGATTGCCTGCGCTGCTGTTTCTGCTCAAAGACAAAGGTGAAGAATCAGCAGATCTCTGCTGATCTCTGTATTGAGTAAGAAGCCTAGGCGATGGAGTTGCAGAGAAAATGGCGGACGACTTAGTTTATAAGTAATGCAAAGTAGCTATGGGATGTGCTTAACATCAAGCCCATTATGCACGTTAACATCCAATCTCATACCTATAAGGTTGATCACATACCTGACAGCTGGAGAGTCACGGGCTTTCCGAGCTGCGTCCAAATCCCCACAATAGGGCAGGGCCGCCGATGAATTTGTCATGATATGCGATGACGAAGACACCGAGCCACAAGGTATCAACGCATGAGGGTCACGGAATGAGAATGTACGTAAATTCACGCTGGATTGTCTACTATTTGATTTACTGTGCGCTTCATTATTTTCTAGACGCAATCCTTCCGATGATTCCATGATCCAAGCTTGACAATCTTGCGCCTGTGCTCGGGGACCCTCGCAGCCGCTCTCCTTTCCGTCCTCCTCCGTCGCTCTCCCCACCAAACAACCTTTCAACCCACCTTTGGTGAGGATCGTAATGATTTTTAATGATATCAATTCCAAGTGAAGTTGATCGATTTAGCTGTCTACCATATCTGCTTCGTATTTTCACTTTCGAAGTTATCAGAACCCGAAGAGGGGAGCATGTAGATTCGTAAAGTCGTTAACATTGTGCTCGTTAGTCTATAAACACATTTATCATAACGGAGATGGGGATACAAAGAATAACAAGAGCATGGAATGATTCTCAGAGAAGATTGACGCAACGGACTCCCAGCCGTTGGTGGCTGTTTGGCTGTTGCCGTTAACGACATCAAGCCTTCACGAGGAAAAGTAGCTTGAAAAGGAATGTCAGACACTGTACAGAAGTACTCTTGGAAAAACTCTACGTCTTCTTGCGAAGAGATAAAGTTTAATAATAATGAGCGGAAAATCTCCATGACACTCCAGGGGCCCGAGAATAATCATGTCCGTCAACGGCTCGTTGCTTGCGAGAGTCGTGAGAAAGGCGTTTCAGTAATTGGTCGTTTTGTTCAAGGCCCGCAGCCCGCGCGACCCTGCTATGCCGTTTCAAGATTTGGATTTGATCCTTTAAATTGCACAGCGCTTTTGCGATTTATAACCCCTGCTATTAGTCACATTTACTGCACAATGTTGTCGTCCTACTGTCTCTACCTTTTCAAGCGCTGACGCTAAGGCTCGCTCCTTTAATCACGTTGAACTTTGCACATGTCACAGTTGTACACAGAGCCACGGCCTTACACATCGCTGCTAAAAGCTATTGTTTTGAAATCAAAATAAGTTGTTTAAGGGGATTATAACGAGGCGAAGCTGCAGCTACTGCCATGGCGGCTGAGTCAGGAAAAGTAGGAAAGACCAGGGGCTTGGACTGCCCCATTTGTTTTGAATCGTACGGCAGCTCGATTAATGTTCCCATGGTTCTGTCTTGTGGACATACTCTCTGCGAGAACTGTGTAGGGAAGAATAGAAGGGCCGGTGAAAAGGTAAGCTGGGAAGAAGAGCGCAGTATTACATCCTACTAAACGTGTCTTGTGGGTGGCACGTCCCATCATATCGATTCTCAAAGGTTTTTTCCCCATTCTCACCGGTCGCTCATATGATGTACATGTCTAGGTTCTTTGTCCTTTCGATAGCAGCCTATGGACAGTCACTAAGAACTTTGCTCTGCTGCAGATCCTGGAACTAGAGGCCCGACCTGGGGTGCATGCGGCGGACACAAAAGCAGCCGCAGGAGAGCAGCAAAATTGCGACATCTGCTGTGGGGAAGATGGAGAGACAATACTTCACGATGCAACTGTGTATTGCATTGACTGTGAACAATACCTCTGCGATCAGGCCGCTCGGCTTCACGGACGTACCAAAACGACGCGGGAGCACGCCGTCGTGCCCATGGAGGACGCCGAATTTCGCAAAGCAAGACCGCAGCCAAGCTGTCCCTTCCATGGAATGCCAATTGAATATCTATGCTTGGAAGACGACTGCCTAGTCTGTGTTAAATGTCTTCCGTGTCCGATTCACAATGGGCATCGATGTAAGGCGATTCCTGAGGCGCTCGCGGACGAGAACAGAATGATCTCTGCTGACCTCATCCAAGAGGGCAGGGGAAAGATTGATTTGGTCTCCCGAGCTCTCAGGGTCGCCGAAGAAACTATTGACGGTGTCGATGAACGCCAGCGCCTGGTCAAGGGTCAAGTTAATTCTTACGTGGATGAGTTGGAAGCAGTGCTTCAACAGCAGCGCAATGAACTGCTCAAACGGGTAGACGAGACGACTACCAGCAAGCTAAAAATACTTTCAGCGCAAGCGGAGGCGCTTCGATGCATACTTGAGTCCCTGGTCAATGGTGTGGATCATCTGGAACGACATGATACCAACGAGGCGCGGGACTTGTTGATGAAGCGCGCTTTTCGAAAGTCGGTGGAGAATACTCATCTGTCCATGGAACCGGACGCCTTAAATGACCTTGAGTTTGTGGCACGGGAGGAAACACAGGAGATGCTGGGCAGTTTAGGAGAAGTAGCCGAGTCGGGTCCGTGTGCCTTCAATACCACAGCCGGAGGACCTGGCGTCCTGGCATACCAAATGCAGGCCCAGAAGGGAATGAAATTCACAGTGTCGGCCAGGTCTCGAACCAGTCTTCCGGTGACCTGCGGGGGGGAGCGAGTCAGCATCAAGGTGGACAAAAATTTAAACCCCGAATGGCAAGTAGAAGATGTGGGCAACGGAACGTACGAGGTCGAGTATCGACTTAATTCCGATCGTCTCCGGGACGAGCGGTCGTTCCGTTTATTCGTGCGTCTGAACAGCAAAGACATCCAGGGAAGTCCTTTTACGGTGCCTGTACGGAAGGATTACAACTACGTTGTAGATCGAAGCTTGCAAGGCATTGGGCTTGTATCGGGTGGTATAATCGACGGTGACTACATATTTGTCGCACTTTATTCGCAAAACCAAATCGTGAAGGTCCGGAGAGATACGGGGACACAGGAGCAGCGCATTCCAGTAAATGGGCAGCCGTATGGAATGTGTGTGGATGGACACTTGCTGTATGTTTGTTTGTATAATACGCATTATGTAGGTGTATATAACAAAGAAACGGGCGCACAGGAACGAATGCTCGGCGGGCCAGGAGTGTTTATGAACCCTGTGGGGCTCGCACAGGAAGGGGAGGAACTATTCATAACAGAGCACGTCGCTCATCGCCTTCAGGTGGTTCGGAAAGACGACGGCACACCCATCCGCCGCTTAGAGGATGCCACGCTCCGGAGCCCCTTTGGCCTTTTGCTAGACGAGCAACACATCTACATTTCTTCCAACACGGGTAATCACGTCAAGGTTTACAGTAAAGGAACCTTAAATCTAGTCCATACAGTGGGGGAAAGCGGAGGGCAATTTTTGCAATCTCCCATATCCCTTGCACAGGAGGATGATATCTTATTCGTTGGATGCAATGGAAACAATCTTGTACAGCTTTATCGCAAGGGAACTTTTGAGGCGCTTGGCACAATCCACAACGTCAATCAGCCGTACGGTGCATGTACACATGAAAACTTTTTATATCTTTGTTGCATGGGCGTCTCAGCCGTGACTGTTCTTCGACCTTCCTTCTTGGATCCCTCTCCACACGCACGCAAGGGGCCCACGGTTCCTTTTGCCCCTACAGGCGCAGGAACGTTGGAGGGTATCGCTGGAGGCGGGGGAATAGGAGAGGCAGGGGTTCTGGGCCTCGGTGGGGTCGAATTTGAAGATGGGACCGAGAACGGCTCAGATCTTGAGAGAAGAAGAGGTGGACGAGACGCTCTATTAAGAGGGGAGGGCGACGGTATGGTGCGGGCAGGAAGCAGGGGAGAAACAGGCGGCAGGGCTGCCGTCAGGGGGCATGCGGGGGACGGAATGGTTCCTGCTTTGAATGCAGGACCGGCCGACCATGATCTGGTAGATTTCGGAGACGGGGATTACTAGCTTGGTTAAGGAAAAGAGACATCATTCTGAAGGTCAAATATGGACCAGCGATGATCTTCAGGTGGAAGACTTGGAGATGACTCGAGTAGGTCGAGGATGTCAAGGATGGAAAGTCAAAGCCTTTGTCCACATCAGCATCATCTGAGGTTAGATGAGAACAAAATAATTTATGCGATATTTGAATGTACCACATGAGATTCTTCAATGTATCACATCGACATCCATAGCATTTGTTGCATAATGCATGCCTTTGGCGAGCATAAGGCTCAGCGGCCACGTCAAATGCCAAATGCCCACTTGAAAAGAGAGTGATTGAGTAGGCCAGAGAGAGAGGTCACAACGTATGATATCCAAGCCCAAGGTGCTGTAAAGCTTAAAGAAATCGATAATGCATTTAATGCCTCACTCCTTCTCGGTACAAATCCCTCTCGTTGCTAGCGCGAGCTGCCAAAGTTTTGTGTTTTTCTTTCTCGCTGTTTACTCCTGTCTAACTGAGCAGGAAGTTCTTTCTATAAAGGGAGGGTTGGGATGACACAGCCGGTCGGAGGGCAACCTTGTCTCTGATGTCTTAAACACCCGAAACCAGTCCTCTGGCCAGACTACCATCGTCGCCACTCCTGAATCGGTTCGATAAGGGGCAGAAATAATACATGTGTGAATGATTCGTTTGCTGCTTCGACACGGCATACCTTCGTCCTCCGCTATGGTATGCACATCGACGCAGGGCCTGATACACTCGATAAATTTGATTGATTCAACCAAATGTGTACGCCATTCGGCCCATCCATTCCGCTTCAATTTCTCCCCCAGATTGACCGTCTCGTTTCTATCAAATTCCCACCCCGATCGCTTGCTACCTCCATAGCCGTCGCTCCATCCCGTGCCAGCGTCAATTCGAGTTCGGATCGAAATACTCTACTTGATATTCCTCGTGCCCCTGCTTTTTTATAACGTCCATCTCTTAAGCCTCTTTTGCTTTCTGTGAGTTCTTACTCTTCAATCTCCGCGCATACCTTCCAGCGATGGAATCTAAGATTTTCCATTTGTTTAAGCTAAGAGAGTGTGACAACAGGCGCGAAAGAGTATACGCTATCCCTACTCTCACTCAATAACACCTCTCCACGAGCCCTCATGTTAACCAAGTTGTCGGCCAAGCAACCAAACTTGCCGGCTCCACCCCGGACCCCACCCCCGCAGCAGATTGGTCTTCCTCAGAACAACTTTCTTTCACCAACGGCTTTGTGCTTTCTTCGTGCGGATCCCCGCACATTCTTGTGCCTCCTACGAACGTGATCTTTATGACGGGACTGCTAGCCCTGTCTGGCCAAAACCGCCACTCATGTGCTTCGAGGACGATGAGGAAGACGCGGCTATCCGCGGCCCCGACGTGCCAGCACTCGCTCTTTCTTGACCACCCGCTGCGCCGGCGGATGCCACAGCGTTCCCACCCATGCCCCCTTTCAACCCTCCCTTCAGGCTCGAGGCCGACGCATTGGCAGGACGCAGAGACCGACGCCCTGGAAGCGACGGGTTTAGCGGTGCCGATACGGCTGTCGTAAGTCCCGCACCGTCACGCAGGTTATCGGCAGGGTCGACAGGGCCAGAGACAGTTGCAGAGGAGTGCCGGGCAAAAGACTTCGCTTTCCGCAAGATGCCGTTTAAAAAAGAGTCCGCCTTAGTCCCACCCATCGACTCGCCCAAGGCAGCCGCTCCTTGAAGGTCCGAACCCCCGAGCCTGGCCATCTCCACTCTCTCCCCAGGCATGGCATCAGGCGCACACGCACTCTCCTCCTCCTTCGCGTTCTTGGTCGGTGCTGACAGTGGCTTGCCTCCATTCCCCGCCATAAAGGCATCGGGAAGTAGGCCCGCCAACGGCTGAGCTTGTGACTGCTGCTGCTGCAAGGCGTGGCCCGTCTTGGGCCGACACCCTCCCATCTGCTGTTTGTAAATCCCTCCGTCGACACCTCCCCCTCCCTCTCCGGCACCCCAAAGCCCGACGCCCGCTCCACTAGGCCCGCTTTTCGTCGCGTAGTTCGCAGTTCCATCCCCTGTAACCTGGGAGAGAGAGAGGTGCCTTTTGTGACTCTGTTTGCCCTGGCTGCCCTGCTGATTGTCCGCACCGCCGCCCCCCTCCCCACGAGCAACGGCGGCTTCTCCGTCATCAGAAATCCGTAGGGACTCCTTCAACTGATGCAAGGGCGACTGCTGCTGTTGCTGCCTCTTCACGGGCAAAGTCGAGTCCGAACTCTGCATCGCTACAATCCCTCCCTCTCCTCCACTCGCAGATTTAACGATTTCCTTCCTTACATCGTCCCCGCCCGCTATATATATCAAATCCCTGCCTCTCACTGCGTTATCTTTCATCGCCTTTTCTTTCGCCACAACTACAGCCCGTCCTTTCACCCCCACATTCGCCCCATCGGCAGCACTCGGCACCCCTCCGCCGGCAGAGGCGCTGTAATATGCAGGACTCACAAATCTATCCCAATCCCACTCTATCGGCCCCGCTGAAGCAGCCAATGCCGCGGCACTTCCTATAGTGGGCCGCCCTCCCGTTGCTATCATGGAGGGCATGGTGGCGGGTGGGGACTGGTGCACGCCAAAGCCTTGCTGTACGTAGAGATCGCGGAATAGGCCCCGCAAGTAGAACATGTCGGGGTTCCCGTCGAAGGAGAGCGAGCGACAGTACGACAAGTACTCCGCAAACTGGACCGGGCAACCATGGCAGAGTTCCGCGACAGACACGGACTGCTTCTTCTCCATGATCATCTTGTACTTCTTGCTCGCGGTCTTGGCCTTCAGTCCTTGCCAGGGCAAAATGCCGCGCAAAAAATAGATGAGAACGTATCCAATCGACTCCAAATCGTCTCGACGTGACTGCTCGATGCCCAGATGATTGTTGATCGAGGCGTAGCGGGGCGTCCCGGTCAAGGAGCGGCCCTCCCGGTAGGCTATGTGCTGGAGCGTGCGCGGGTGCCGGTACCGCTTGCTCAGCCCGAAATCGATGCAATGGACAATGGCGGACGCAGGCCCATGCCCGACGACGAAATTTGCGGGCTGTGAATTTGTGGTGGATGGGCAAACGGACGCACACATGAGATGGGTGCGGTTTCGAAGGAAAGCTGGAAAACGCAAAGGACACAGGGCATGACACACAATCACAAAGCTGTTCGGGGGGGGGGATTTACGACATGCGTGGCATGGACACCATGAGAGGGTGTCTTCAAAATAACGGCCGCATTTTGCCGGAGCACAGGTCGCCAGCACCCTCCGACAGGGCCGCCAGCGGTACCCCCCCCGGCCCATATTCCACGTACCTTGATGTCCCGGTGGATGAGATGGCGATTGTGCATGATCTCCACGCGTTCCAATACCTGGTCTGCGAGCTGCAACACAGTTCGGAGGGAAAAGCGGCGGCCACACTTGTTGAACAGATCCTCCAACGAGTAACCCAGCAGCTCCATTACCATCACGTTGTAGCAATCGAGCTGCCCAAAATAGTGGACTTTGCCAAAGCCTGCGCAATGCTGAAGTTCTCGATAGACCTTGTATTCATGGCGAAGCTGAGGGCATCGTGCGCCATGCTTTTCGAATTTGACGGCCACCTTCTCACTCGTGGGGATATACTCCCCGAGGTAAATGTCACCAAATGAACCCCCCCCAAGCCGCCGAGAGAGCCTGTACTTGTTGCTGATCACCGCGATGGCCTGCCCTTGCGACCCCACGGGTAGTGGGGGTTGCGAGGATGATGTTGACGTCATACTGCGTGGATGACAAACGACTGGTCGCGTCGAACTACTCCCACGTTCCTCCTGGACGGAGCACGGACGCTACTGTTTTACTGCGGGGGGTTCGGGCCACTGCTTCCGCCGACAAAAGCAGCACGAGATACCAGCGGGTGCTTTTTCGGCCTTGCAAGTATACGTGCGTGCGCAGGTGTATTAAGGGGGACTTGCAGGACGCTGTCCCTATATCAGAAATCCATCCTCCCTGCCTTGCCCTGCGGGGTATGGGATGGGACGGTCCGAGGACAAATGAGGAATCATGAAAATAAGGAGCACCAGCAGTATACAAAACCATTACGGTGTGCATGAGCGAAGGAAGGTTATGCCCCAACGTTGCAGCAAGAGCGCCGTGGGTGGAAAATGAGTTGGGCCGAGGTCGCTCGTTGCGCATGCCCGGCATGTTGAACGAAAGAAAAGGCAAGCTTCGGCGCTATCTGTCACCAAAATGAGCTCGGAGAGACCGCCACGAGCAGCCACAGGACAAATTTTGGTACGACAGAGACATTCGAGGGCAAACTTGTGCACCAGGTTGGAGTCGTGTCCGGTCCACTGCGGACGAAATGCGCACTTGTAGGTGTCTTAATCTCCTCACCCCCTCGAGGCGTAGCGACAAGAGCGAGTTTCAACGTTCCCTCTCCCCGACACCTCCACGGGGACTGACTCAACCGGACTTTCCATTGCAACGTGTAGCGCGCGAGCCGACATCACGGTAAACTCCACCGTCACATGTCCAAGCAGAGGGGCCCACTGAAACACAGGCGTCGGGTGATGCCGGTGCCTCTCAGGGGAGACAGCGCCCGAGAGGTTCAGGCATTGCGCTTGGATTGCCCTCGTACACATACGGAACCCCCCCCCCAAAAGAGGCAGCAAACGCATGATAGGCCTGCGTCAGTCTGGTATCGTATTTCTTTACGTGTTGCATGGACACCTTTTATCATCAAAGCTATGCAATCCTTCATCAGACCCTCACTGTCTGGCACCGCTTGATGGGCATCGGTATTACAAACCTCATCCTGGGCGTCTGGGCCCAGGGAGACGTCGGACCTTGTAAATTTACCAACCCCCCCCCAATCTAGAATCCTCATCCCTTTTCCTAGTAATGCATGTCCCGCTTCACCGTCGCAGGGTCTACGTTCCCGTCCAAGTCCTTTCGCATCATAAATCCGGGGGCAGGCGCCGGTTCCTTCAGCGTCGTCTTCCCGTGGGGGCCCTCGCACGACACCTGTCCATTCATGGGAAGAGAGCCCCAGCGGCCCATTTTGGGAGGATTCCCTTTCTTGCAGGCCTCCAAGAGCTCGATGGTGGAGGCCGGGGTTAGGCATTCCTGGAAAAAGCGGGGTAGCGATGTAAAAACGGAGGACAGACGGTGAAAGGGTGTTAAGAGGATAACGTGGGCAACATAAAGCGTGCCATCAGTTTTGTGCTGAAGAACGAGCCTCCAACTCGCCACTTCTTAACGCCACCTATCCGAGACTTTAACTCCCGACGCTCCCGGACTTACGTAGTAGTCGTCATTCAGCTGGACCATGGGGGCATTGGCGCACGAACCCAAACACTCCACTTCCCGCAACGTGAACAAACCGTCTTTGCTCGTTTCTCCCTCCTTGATGCCTAGGTGCTTTTCGATGGTGGCTCGGATCTCCTCGGCGCCATTCACCATACAGGGTGTCGTACCGCAGAGCTGAATGAAGTACTTCCCCACCTTCTCTCTGCCAAATGTGAAAAAGCGTAAGAAGCGCCCACAGGGTGGCAAGGAGATGTAGGCGTTAGTACGAAGGAGAAGTTGTAATGGCTCTCACAGCTTACAAGCCGAACACCACACCTCCATTGCCTCCCCTCGCACCTGTTGAACATGGTGTAGAAAGTGGCCACCTCATAAACGCGCATCGGTACCACCCCCACGATGGAGGCGACCTTGTCCATCGCCGCCACGGGCAGCCAGCCTCCATTCTGCCTCTGCGCAAGGTCCAGCAGGGGAATAATTCCCGCAGCTTTGTAGTTGGTCGGATACCGATGCAAAATCATATCGACGCGCTTGTAGTTCTCTTGAAAGAATTCAGCGATGTCCATTAAAAAGAAGAAAGGACGAGAGAAGATTATGTTTGGAGGTAAATCGAGAAGCGAGCTTCTGGTAGTGCGAGGCTTGTAGCCATATGAACGCTGCCTGCTCATCGACGTCTACCTACCTTCGGAAAAATCCCACGCATCCTTCACGCTGTTCCCCGGCTCATCTTTGTGTTGTGCAGTGGGGTGGTAGTTGGTCATGAGCCTTGCCCGTCCACTGTGGAACCCAGCGCCTGTGACCCGTGTCAGAGCATGCCCCTGCATAGCCAGTAGGAGAGGTGAATAAGAATATACGTCGGAGAAGGAATCAGATCGCATCAACCCAGCGACCCTGCAACCTCAGCGGCTATTTTTATTCAGGATTACCTTGTTAAATGCAGGAACGCGCAGAATAGAGCGGCTCAGGCGACCTGCAACCGCTGGAAGCATAATTGTGTCGCTCAACTACACAAATTTGAATCCCCTGCCACTCTTGCTCTCCTGCAATAATCATGTGAAGGTATATGAAAAGTGAGTGTGCCTGAAGTCCCTCAGAAGTCTTGCATTAGTTGCCCTTCTCCCACTTAGTACGGCGCATCTGGTCTGGCCCTGTCCTAGGATGCCTATGCCGCAGTGTAGGAGCGACCCGTGCACGCTTCAATCATGCTGGGCAAATAGATAAAATGAGAGCTTTCTTCCAGTAATATACAAGCACACGTCTTGCGTGGCGCAAGATGACTGACCGGGCTGCGAGAGCCTGGCCTATCCGTGCTAGTAGCAGCTTCGAAGGCGGACACAAACTGTGCCGCCCCAGACAGGCAGTGGAAGCGAATGGAAGCAAGTATGCAGGGGAGTGTGCCAAATCGTCACAAAACATACTGCCTGGTGCGATTCTTATAGCCGTGCACATGCTTCATTGAATGCATGTTGGCAGGACCTTTCAACATATTTTTTTCCTCGCACCATTCTTTGCTCTTTGGCCCTGACTGACCCGGCCTTCCTTCTCGCTTTCTCCTTGCAGTTTCTATTTCCACAACCAAAAAGTATACAGAATAGAAATTAAAAGATGAGTAGCAACAGCAGCAACACTAAGGCTGTCGCTGCGCTGGCGGAGGAGCTGAAACAAAAAGGCATGATGACGTTCAAAGAGGAATTTCCGGCCAAAATTGCACTTTTGACTTCGCTCTTGGAAAACGAGCTGCTGCGTTTAGAAAATGATGCGGTGCTTCCCCCAGAATCAGAGGTCACGCCAGTCATACCACTTATTTCAAGTAGTGAAGAGAAAGGAGAAACTTCGGCGGCAGGGGGTCGGAGGAAAAAGCGGAAAATGACAGAGACCCAGCAGGCAGCCGCTTCCGTCATACCCGCCGCGCACGTGGACGCTCTGTCACATTCGGACTCAGAGGAGGAATCGGAGGACGAAATTGGGCACCTAAATGGGCGTCACGGCCATGCACACTGGGACTACACGCATGACTTCGCCGTGCCTTGCAACAAGACTATCATGAAAGTGATCGAATTGCTTAGAAAGGAATGGAAAGAGGCGGTTGAGCTGGTTGGCTGCGTGAAACTGTGGATTCAACTGAGTATTCCCCCCATCGAATCGGGTGGTCAGTTCCACGTTGGGGTGCAGGAGGAGGTGATTCAGGAGCTGAATCGATTCGAGGACGTGGTACGAGGGTCGGCGCGAGGTGGGGGGTTAACAGGAAATATGCGCCTTGGACTTGGCGTGAATGTGCTCACATAGATTTTTTGAGCCTGATTTCCTCTCCCGACAACTCCCTCCAGGCGTATAACTACCTGGAGAGCCCTACCAAATACTTCCAGACGCGAGCCAAGTTGGGGGCGAAGCTGTCACGGCACCGGTCCGTGTACGACTACCGGCAGTCCCTACTCGAGGCAGACTCGCTCGAATACCTCAACCTGAAAATGGCGGCGACAGAGCTGCGAAACTCGGTGCGTACTTTGGTGGAGCAGCCAGGTGGAGCTGGAGGATTTCGGTGGTGGACTCGGGAACGACTCTAGGGCTTTGGCGTGTCTATGTGTGTGACAGGAGAGACGCCTTTCGGACGCGATTTGCTGGGTTGCGTGGCAGTGGAAAGTGTGCCAAGGCTCCATTAGATCGTACTCACTTTGGGCAACCCGATAGTCCCGCACTCAAGTCGCCCGCTGACCGTGCTTTTACCCTTGATTCCTTTACTCATCCCCACCCCCACCATGCGGCTCACAGTACTTGGTTGCCTACGATCTGCTTTCTAAGAACGAAGACAAACTCTCAATCAAGGACCAAAGCTTTGGCTCCCGCATGACCATTTGAAAGAGGTCCGATCGCGCGCAATTTCTTGGTGACGAGAAAGATCCCACGTTGTGCCATAAAGAAATTAACCGCAAACTGAATCTCGCGACGGTTCGCAGCGGACACGGCACCACAATCATGGCGGTGTTGATCAGATTGGGCCTGGATTTGGCCCTGAAAAGCTCAAATTCTGGGGGCGCACAAGATGAAATTAAAGATAAAACCGCGATAGCATAAATTCGTTTTATTTGTCTGTCGCTTAATGTGAGCCTTTGGCCTCCTATAAATCAGGCATTTGCTCATTTGCTCACTATTTTTCCTTCCTCCTTCAATTCCTCCTTCAACGTTCCAGCTCTATACTTATTCCTTCTCTCCCAGAGAGAAAGGCTTGTATCCACTTTCTTAATACGGAGGTCCTTCCTACGTCCCTCGCAGATCACTTAAGGCTCGACCGACTACTTACACAGCCGTTTTCTCGTTGGCATCTCCCTCGTCTTCCAGGACACCTGCTTCCGGGCGAATCTTCTGGTAGATAGAGGGGAAAGCGCCCTCGCAATCGTACTTTTCACGCATCTTGTCATAGAGTGCGTGGTTGAACATGAGCCTGAACTCCTTCTCGTCCATAAAAGTGTCTGCGTACAGGCATTGGTAACTTGTGACACACAGAAAAAGGAAGGAAGGGATCGTGAGAAAAGAAGCTTGACGTTGGGCGTCAGGAATGGGGCAGAAAATGATGAATCTAGGAGATGCAACCATCCTCAGGGATTTTTCTTACCCTCCTACATCCCGTGTGTACTTCTCCATGGCCCTAATGCGGGCCTTGGCATCCCAAGCTTCTTTTCGACGGACTTTGTCCGGAACTATAGGAGGAAGAGGAAGGCGGGCGAAGTCCGCGATAGGAAAGAGAATTCATCTTGGCAATCTTGGTACCCTCAACCCGCGACGACACAGTCTGAACTCACCTCCATAGACACCCAAGTCGAAGAACATTTGGCAGTTCTTGCCAGGAATCTTCTTTGTGGGATTGCGAAGGAAACCTTCATGAGCAGGCCCGTGGTCGAAGATAGCGATTGGGAAAATAAGAAGAGGATAGATCTCGAACCACTCGTGGAACAGGTTGATGGAATGTGCCATTTCGTCCACGGGGATGATGCTGGGAACAGGGGGTAGATGTGGAGTTTGCGTGAGAGTGTTTACAGGGTCCTGAAGGAGCGCGCCTTCCTAAATACGATGCCCTCACTGGACTCACATGTCTTGAACCACGTGCTTGTAGACCACCTCTCGCCTGATCTGAGGGGTCATGGTCAATTTGATAAAGGAGACCTTGGGCGCTCCCAGCCAGCCCAGCAGGCACCGGTAAAGGGGATGGTTTCCGAAGGGGATCAAGTCGCGCAGCTCCCAGAAGATGGAGCGAGTGAAACGGTGGTGGTAGTGTCGGACAGGGATATACTCGTCGAAGGGGCCCTTGTTCGTCAACGCTTCCTCCACGTGCAAGTAGTACCAGGGCTTCCAAAAATGGTTGACGCCGTTCACTTTCCTCCGCTTCTCGGGGCTGTCCACGTCCGCAAACTCCCCGACCTGGATCACGCTCGTCTCCTTGCTATACACCGTCGCCTCCAAGAACTCTGGGGGGTTCTTCGCCTCGCTCAAAGCCTTCATCTGTGAGCAAAG
>Ga0102934_1000883_pt1 | contig 20688 bp, 20 predicted proteins | sample SalPonR2_A_D1_MG_FD_78175 | JGI IMG/M metagenome (GOLD analysis project Ga0102934, IMG submission 78175) | Salt pond soil microbial communities from South San Francisco under conditions of wetland restoration - Salt Pond MetaG R2_A_D1_MG | ecosystem: Environmental > Aquatic > Marine > Intertidal... | reverse complement strand
GACGCCGGGCCGATGTTGGGGCCGTCCGGGTGCGAAAAGTCTAAGGTATTGTTCAAACCGGACGAGGTCAATGGTCCCACCCTCCCTCCTGCTGCTGCTGCGGTGCCGGCGTGCCGTCCCTCTTCGCCAGGGGCGCCATTGCGCGGCCCAACACTAGGCGAGTTTTGAGGATATCTCCGAAAGGTTCTTTCGGACGTAGACTTAAAGACACCGCCACCCTTCCCCGAGCCTACTGCTTTCGAGCGGGATCGACGGAGGAGGTATGTTACAAAAAACGAAGCAGCGCATCCCAGCAATATCACGCGCCGGCGGCCTCCATCGTGCTGAGCAACCATAGCCGCCGCACCCGCCGCGCCAGATGCAGAGGACATGCTACCAAGCTTAGTTCAAACAAAATGTGCAAGCACAAATGACTGCGTGGCTTGTTTTGGATTCAGGGCGTTCTTTCCAACCGTGGCATGCCTCCAGATCGAGAGGAGCGAACAACAGGTTAGGATAATTACACGTCGTTAATACAGACGGCCAGGAAACGAGACTGCGACGGACCACCTCGCGGTGGCTAAAAAAGGAAATATCTTGACGCCTGTGATTATGCGTAGGTGGTGATGATCAATGAATCGCACCACATTTCTTCCAAGTTGAAGGGACGTCACTGGGGCACCACCGTCCCGGCCCCGGCCGGGATGATGAAAAGGGGAGTTTCCAGACCCTAGTCTATCCCAAAAAATGGATGTATTCCTTCTTTCGATATCGGCAAGAATATAACTGATAGGGCGCCATTAGACCCTCAAGAGAGCGCTGTGTCCATCCAAGCCTATTTCCATGCAACACAAAACGGAGCAGAATGGGGTAAGCACGAAGTCGTATCCAGTTCGAAATTTTAACCTCCCCACCCCTACCCAGCACTGTTTCCTAATTGCAGGTAAGAGGAGGGAAGCAGTCGTAGTTTTAGCCGTTCGTTATAACAAGGTTTGTATTTATATGGTTCTATTGACCGGCTCGATGAAAATAAATCACAAACTCATTCAAGAGCAACTACCTTGGGCATGAGTGCATCCGCACGCAGGTAATGGGTTAGTACGTATGATCAAAGCAAAATATTCAAATTCTCCATACATTTTTATCGAAAGCATACTGGCTAAATACTGTTCATAGATCTACACTTACTTTTCTGTTTTTTCCTGAACGAGTTCCTTTACGTTAGATGGATCCTTGGCAAGTGCTGTGGCCGTTTTTACGATGCCAAGAAGCATTTCGTGCATTCGATCCATGTTAATTTTCTCAACAATCTTGACATTTGCAGCCCCTACCTCTGTCTTTCCTTTTAATTGCCCTTCCCAATCAATTACAGTCTGTCCCCGCCCGTACCTCCCGTGCAATTCAACGTCCACAAAGCACTCAGTGACGCTCATCACGACTTCTGGGTCGATTGCAACTGCCATGGCTACAGCGTCACAGATCAATGCACCTCTCCACCGGTCTTTCTCACGCAGAAATGGTCGCGTGATGCCGCGCAAAAAGGTGCCAAGGCTGGAACAGGAGACCTCCGCTTGTTTCAAAAGTTCTTCCATGAACTCCCACGCGACGGTGTGCTGTTCAGTGGTCTCCCACGATACCTTGAGTTGGTAGAGGAAAGTGCCGTTGAGCATCGAGGAGGCAAACGCGGGTTTTGAGCCATGCAAAGATGAGCATCTGCACGTGAGTACAACGACCATACAGCACATCGTCCTCTCGACTCAAGGAGCTTTCAGTCCTGATGCTTACCATGTAGCTTTGCGGAAAAGATGAGAGCACAATGTGAGCTGCCTCCGGATCTGTGTGAAACAAGAGTGAGGAACAGTCAGCGCGGCCTCCTCCAAGCCCCCTTCGTCTTCATTGGATTCTTCATACCTTGTCTCACCTTTATGAAAGTTGAACTCCGATGTCAGACTGACGTTACCCTTGGCACGAGTCGTACCGCCCATCACTATCATCTGGCGCACTGAGGCAGGAAAGGTGGGGTCGAGCTTGCAAGCCAGCGCGACGCTTGTTAAAGGACCAAGGCATACCAAGGTCACTTCACCTGCGTACTGCTTACACAAGCGAATCATGGCCAGTGCTGCATGTTCAGATTCCACGTGACGAGATTCAGCGTCCTGAAGACCTGCATCACCAAGGCCATCGAGCCTGATTTCCATGAGAAACAAAAAGGAAAAATAAGAAAAAAAAAACGATCGAATTCGCCTCAAAGCACGGTCGAAGCACTCACCCGTGCCACGGGAAATATTCATGAGCGCTATGAATGAGAGGCGAAGCGCAACCACGAAATATCGGGATGCGGCGAGAATCGAAATGTGGCGTTTGGACTGGCAAGACGTCGAGGACTTTCATCGCGTTCTTGGTAGTCAGCTCTAAAGGCACGTTCCCATGAACCGTCGTCACTGCCAGGATTTGCTCATCCAAACGAGCTGCTTCACTGACTGCCATAAGGATGGCGATTGCGTCATCGACACCGGGGTCGCAGTCAATGATGAAACGACGACGAGGAGGAGAAGGTGTCGGGGCGGCAGCCACTTCCTGTGCCCCTTTTTGAGGCTTCCCTGAACGCGAGGAAAAGTAGGCCATGCCCGATCCTCGCAATGCGCGGAGCCGAATGTACCTAAGTCCCAAAATTTTCCTGGACGCAGTGTATTTGTTGTTATTTTTAATATGAAACAACGGAGTGTGCCTCCGCGTATGTGCGGGAAGTCATGATATTTGGCGACGGAAATCGTCTCAGTGAGGGCTTACAAGACGAAGCCCCAAGCAACTTAATACGGTGTGCTACACGCTCTGGCAACTTGAAAGGGTAGATGGACGATATATTTCACCATTTGAAAGGTCATCTGAGGGTGAAATCCCAGCAGCGGGGATGCAACATGACTTACCGGACAATATTAACCTCCCCACTGCGTCCCTCCACGGCTTACTTCGACCACAACCTCAGCAACTTCTTACCATCTTCAATTTAAATAACTTGTCCAGGCGCCCAACATCTCTTCATTTTAGCACCAATGTGTTCAGTGCACGTACTTTTTAATTATTTTGAGTTTCAGATTCCATAAAACACGCGATCTAGACTTTCTTGCCTTGGTATCTTACACGAGATTCTCGATCCCGATTGACGCAAACAGGTCTCCAAGCCGACGATAATGTCAAGTAGTAACGCTCCTCAAATAAAAGTGCCAATCGTGGATTATTGTCCACCTTCAACTTTTGGGACCGATATGAAGGTGCTCAAGCATATGTGGTTTGCAAAAATTGTTCCTGGACAATCACAACAGGATCGGGTAGGTCGAAGTTGTGGAAGTAAGGTGATGATGATGATGTGTAAGCATGACTATTGAAGCATATGTATATATATAGATCCTGGTTGGTGCACCTAAACTCGTGTCTCAATTAAATTTCCCTGGAACTTGAAGCTGGAGTCCTTCTACAAGGAGCAGGCGGACCTCTACGATTCCTATCGGTTCAGAATGTTGCACGGGCGGTTGCCTATGGTCAAGGCCATGCCTATTCCTCCGAAAGGCGAGGGGGTGTGGCTCGACGTCGGGGGAGGGACAGGCTCGAACCTGGAATATTTCGCTGAGAATTTGAATCACTTTGCAAAGGTGATGGTATTGGATTTGTGTCCTTCCCTGGCGGCCCAGGCACAGGAGCGCGTGGCGCGACATGCGGGCTGGAGTGAATTTGTGAAGGTGAGTGTCGCATGCCTTAGCGTGACCAGTCGATAGGAGAGGAGGATGAGATTCCACTGTACGAAGAAAGGGGGCTTCGTACCCTGCTTGTCGAGACGTGCGGGCAAACTTGCCTTGTTTTCTCGCTGATCTAGTTGGTCTTCTTTTTCCTAACACACGCCTGTGCTTGAACACTGGTTTGCAGGTCATTGTCGCTGACGCCTGCGACGCCGAGGCCCCGGGACTCCCCTCCCCCGGCTCCGTGGACCTCATCACCTTCTCCTACGCGCTCTCCATGATCCCAGACTGGGAAGCCGCCCTTCGCAATGCCAAGCGGCTCTTGAAGAAAGGCGGGCACGTGTGTGTCTGTGATTTCACCGTGGACAACAGCCAAGGATGGGGCATGCAAACATTTTGGGCGAATGTCTTCGCCTCGGACCACGTGTATCTCCGACCCGAGCGCCGGCCTTTTCTGCGAGAGGAGTTCGTCTCGGTACACGAAGAGCTTGGCTTTGGGACCTTCCCCTACGTGCCTCCTGTGCTGCAGGCGCCTTGGTATGTCTTTATAGGGAGGAAAGAGTGAGCAGATCCATGTGTCTATGAGAGGGAATACGACGAAGCGAGGGAGCCAAGCAGGGGAAAGGCCGAATAAAAAAATATCCATGTCAAGCTCAGACACAATCGCTCGTAGACGAGAACGAGGAGGCAGTTTCTTTTTCGTTCTTCAGACCCGCGTCTTTTCGATGACTGCATACGACCCAGGTCTCAAGCCTCACAGCTGAGATATTCCTTTGTAAGCGTGCCCGTACTGGTCCTTGAAGACGACCGCCTCTGGTGGAAATCGCGGAGATCTTTTCGCCTCTTTATTCCGCTCCGGACTGCTCGACGGCAGCGGCATCGCGAAGCCGGTGGAGACGACCAGGGGAATGGCGTAACGCGAGGCCGGGATGTGGAGCTCGTGCATGATGCGACGACCGTCGAAGCCCTCCATGGGACAGGTGTCCAGGCCGTGCACGCTGCACGCGAGCATGTACCAGGACGCGGCGATCGCCGTATTTTTGTAGGACCAGGCCTCCAGGGTGCTGACCGAGGGCATAGGCTGCAAGGGCGACATGGCGGTGGTGAACAGGTCCTTGAAGGCGTGCGCCAAGTGGCCCTTTCCAGCCAAGAATGCGACGCTGAAGGGGAGGGTGGCCAGATAAGCCTCTGGGAGCCCACGCTTTCTTCTCTCCAAAGACTGAACGCGAGGGACAAGCTGGACAGGATCCAGATCCGCAGCAAATACGGCCGTGACGGGTGCTTGGAGGACACGGGCACTGTTGGGCCCTAGCATACAGGCTGCCAGTTTCTGCTTCGTATCTTCAGACTGGACGATTGTCACAGTGTATGGCTGCACGTTGAAGCTTGTCGGGCATCGAAGGGTCAAAGCCAAAATGGCAGCCAACGTCTCGTCCGCAATCTCGCGCTTGGCGTCAAAGGCTTTGGTGGAATGCCTGGCCAGCACCGCTCTCTTGAAGGCACTGATCCCAGCCCTTGCAAGAGAGCTCTCATGGTCCTCGTTCTCCTCTTCTGAATGTTGCGCGCCTGCACTCGTGCTGAAGGCGGCGTGAAAGGGCCGCAGACGTCCCGGCCTTGATCTTGCCGAGGACGAGGTAGGCAAGAAAAGCCATGCGCCTTTACCACCACTCCTGTACATCCCCAGGCGCCGTGTTACTAGGTGATGAAACGGAAGAAATGTCATTTTGTCGATCCAATCCCTGTGTTCGCCCTTGCACGGTGATGCCTGTGTGAGACGCACATTTGTAAGCGGGGGAGGGCTGAGGCACAAGAGGCGATCATGGCGATAGGGTTGTACTACTTGGCAAGGGTAAAGAAGTACTGCCTCCTGATGAAAACGCCGTGTTCTTTCATGCTGTACTGGTCGCCCTGACATCAGTATCTTGAAATAAGTGTCCACGTGCCAGCTTTCGCTTGTTATGCTCGCCACAATGGGTCATTTCTCACATTCAACGTTCCCTCACGCAGAGCGTAGTGACTCGAGTTATGGCAACTCCCCTTCCGCCCGAGGCCCCACCGGTACATTCTCTCATACAGAAGGGAGCGATGTTGCACAAATTCTCTGTGGTTGACGACAGCAGTAATGCAACCTTGATTGGGACGTTTCTGGATGACACTCAAGGCCCTCCAAGTCAGTCAATCCTCAATCATCTCATATGCCGCAATGAGTACGAGAAGAACCTTCCCCTCGTTACCTCCCTCACCTTTTTTGGACTCGTGGCTTATTCGAAAGAGAAGGATTACAGACGTGTGAGTGATTTTGTCAGCTATCTGCAGGGTCGGAAGAAAGCTGCCAAGGTTCAATTGGATAAAGTAGGGACGGTCGGCTACCTCTTCCCGGGGCCCTCCCCCACCACTCCCAGCGGCGTTCCCTGCTTGCGGTGCCACTACCAGCCCAACCACCCCCTTCCAACGACTGACAAAAAGAAGCGCGCTGCCCCGACGTCACCTGCGGCTAGGACCATAGATCCAAACTCCGCACACGACACGGGCATGGCCCCTACATCTCCTCCGGCTGAGTCGACGGCAAAACGGGGCCGGACCTCGGTACCGCGGGCTAAGTTTACGTACTTGCCGCCAGATCCACTACCGGTCTCAACAACAAGCACAACGACTTCCCAAGAGTCAGACGAGAACGCTGTCACCCCCTCCCTTGGGGGAGAAGAGTCGAGCAGCCACACCTGTCCTCCTTCCCCGCCCCCGGCCCTCCCCGACCCGTCCCAATTCCCTCGCAGCCGGGACCCGCGGTTTGCCTATGCGCCTCCAACTCCCGTGGAAGGGCAAGTCGTCCCGCCCTTTTACGACGACCCGGGCTCGTGTCCGGTCGTGCGGGGACTCGAGCCGCCCGAGGAGGCGGACGTCTCGAGAGGGGGGTCCTCGGGATACCCCACGAGCGCAAAGGCCGACGACACCGGCAAGGATGCAGGAGTCCTTGGGAGAAGAGCTGCAGCGCCATCGACGGAGACGGGCAACTCTGGATGGGGCAAGGACCAGCGCGTGGCGGAAGGGTTCTACAATCAGCTCCGGCGGGAGAAGGGGGCTCGGAACCAGAGTCTGGTCTTCCACCTGCGCAAGCTCAACAACTGGGTCAAGTCCCAGCTCATCAATGGCCTGCGACCTGCCACCTCGGAGACGGGGCAAGGGCAAGGGAGGCGGGAGCTTGAGGTCCTGGACCTCGCCTGTGGGAAGGGCGGAGACTTCACCAAGTGGCGGGAGGTGTCGCGTCGGTTCCCCGTCGCCCGCTACGTGGGCGTCGACATCGCCAAGACCTCCTTGATAGACGCGATCGGTCGATACCATCAGGACAGGCACATTCGAGCGGCCTTGGGTGCGACGCTGACGTTGGCCTGCGCGGATTTGGGGAGCATGGACCTGGTGGAGGACGAGCTGGAGGTGTGGGAGGCTACAGAGGACGCCTGGAGCCGGCGGCCCTTGCTCGACGAAGGCGACCTTTTCGACGCTGTGACCATGCAGTTTGCCTTGCACTACATGTTCGAGGACGAGGGGCGTGCCCGCTTTTTTTTGAAAACGGTGGCCCGACACCTCCGGGTAGGCGGCACCTTCATCGCCACCACGGTGGACGCGCGGGTGGTGGTGGAGATGATGGCGGGGTTGGGGAGGAAGGAAGAAGGTGGGGAGTGGGTGGCACGTTTGGTCGACGAAGAGAAGCGGGAATTGTGCCGTCTTCAAGTGGATGACGCCACGTATTGGCAGCTTTTCAGGCCTTGTCCTGGAATGCAAGAGGGGTCAGAAGAGCAAAGCAAGGACGAGCAAGTCGGAGGAGACAGTCCTTTTTGTGGGCTGCGGTACAAATTTCTGTTGAAGGACGGTTCCGAGGAGGACGGCGCTGGCGATGCAGTGAATGCCCCCGAGTGGATGATTCCTTTGCCTTTATTGGAGGCGGCGGCTGGAGAGTACGGTCTGAGGCTAGAGCAGGCGCAGAATTTCCACGAGCTCGTGGAAGAGCACAGGGCCCAAGCCGACGGGAAGAGAGGGGGGATACACTGGCTGAATTATCAGGGTAGTATCAGTCCAATAGAATGGGAGATAGCTCGAATATACATTGCCTTAAAGTTTACGCGTGTGCAGTGATATAAGTGGAGACAAAGACAAGTCAAAGTATTTAATCACAAAATAGATAAACCCATGAATCTGACAGCTGGGAATTGTACGGATATCATAGCAAGCGTCAACGGATTTACTTCTACTGCCAATGTGGGGCGCGGAAAGCATGTGCTTCACGCTTTGTGCCCTTCCACCCCATAACGGCGCGCTCGACAAATCTGATCTATTTATCGTAATTACACAGTTTAAGGTTCACAAGGCTGCTGGTTGCGGCTCATTTGCGGTGCATGTCCGTCTTTGCTCTCTTCGACTCCTCCCTCGCAATTGACCGAGTCGGACCTGTCCGAATCTCGCTTTCCCGGGGCCGCCAGGGACTGCCCTTGCTTTTTCCCTTCCGGCGCAAGGGGAGAAAGTTTGGGCGAGATCCTCTCGTTCAATGTGGCCATCACGTGCTCCAAATCTAGCAGTCTTCGCTCCAAGTTTTGACCCACTACTTCCTCGAAGCCAGAAATTTTCGCCTCTATGGACTTCATCCGAGCTGATATCTTGTCTTCTGTTTTTTTGTATGTCGACCCTACGTACCCTTTCGTTTTCCTACTCACCACCGTCAACATCTTTCCCATTACGTCGTTCAGAGCATCAGCCACGACTGCTCCCTCTGCCCCACTGCCAGCCGGCAGGACCTGATTTTCGTTGTTCCGCGTTGCTACCACGCCGCTGCTACCGTATTGCCCTTGCTGTGGCCCCTGTGAGCTAGAATTCCTCCTGCCGGTGCTCATCGGCACCATGCTCGTATTCGTAGAGCTGTGTCCACTTAGATACTTGCCGTTTCCACTGACTGTCAATGCATCTTGCAGGCCGCCGATGCCTCTGGAAATGTTGGAACGATGCCGCGAGTTGGCCTCTCCCACTAGTACCGACAGTCGAAAAAGGTACACCTCTCGCGCATCTTCCTCATGCGGGGTGAGACGAAGCTGCACTAATGCCACAGGTACATCGGGAAGGTCTGAGGAAGTGAATTTGTAATGGTACTTATAGGGGTGGTCCACTGCGGGGCGGCCTCTTTGGCCGCCAACCTTCGAGTACTCTCCCGAGGCGCCGTGGCCACCCTTAAGGACATACATCTCTACCTTCCTAGCCGAGGTTACCATCTCCATGTACGAAACGCGAGCATCCTTTTCCATCGTCACTGTTGAAGGGTGGTAGTTCGTCAGAAAGTGCGTTGGACAATGTGCGTGTGGTGAACAAGCGTCAGTTCTGGATAAGTTTTCACACAAAAAAACACCTCACTGCGGCAATCACTCGAGAGTAACGATGCACAACCTTGAGAGGACTGACAATGGGTTTCAAAAACTATGGAGAAGTACTAAGGTGTCATCTTTGCTATAAGAGCTGTCCGCTTGACTTCCCAAATGGAGCCGAAGGACGTGCACATGCATGCATGGAGCCCCGTACCCCTATTTTTACGTTGAATCATTCTTATAATTTTTAACCAAAGGGCCTAAACTCTGACAATTGTTGACGTACCGTGAAGGAAACAGCCTTTTGGTCCCGCTTGCAAGGGGCGGGCAAGTTTGACCTCATTGAAGGAGTGGACATGGCCCACTTCAAATTTATGGCCACCATTAAATTTTGTGAGTCCCTCCCAATTCGAGCGTACGTACGGCATTCTATCCTTGGACTGTATTAAAAATTGGAAGAAGGGAAATGGTGTGGCAGAGTGCGTTGAATCTGTCGCAGACTAGCTGGGATCGCGTCCTAGTAGAGAAAGGGGCTCCCAGGGTGGAGGAGAGGCGTATCGATGACAACAAAGTTATTCGCTTGTACCACACGCACAGGTTGACATACAAGTCGCGGAATAAGTCCATCCGTTATTGATGGCTTGCATGTAGCCTAAAAAGAAAGGATATTCTTAGCGAGCTGACAAATATAAGGAGAAGCGTGGTGCACTTCAGAGATAACACAGCACACCTCAACGGCTGGTTGACCGTTAGGGTTTTGAAATCCAGCCTTTCGCGCAAGTTTTGGACCAATGATCCGGCCTTGACAAAACATGAAGCCAGCCTCATGCGTTACAGCGTGCACACACACATACACTCCTAGATTCTCCATGGACATGATTTTAAATGACATTCGCTCGTATTAACGAGAAATCGGAGGATTGAGCCCGCTAACATGGAGCGTCCAGAAAACCCACCTTCGGATGACTACCTCTTGGCCCTTTCGGCCAAGACAGAATTGCAAATACTTTACGTGGATCATAGCATTATAATCGTGAACAAACCATTCGGTCTCAACACAATTCCCGGGAATTCTTTGGTGAAAGAAGAAACCATAAACCCCAATGGATCAGGAAGCTCATCAACTCGAGGCGCTGCTCAAGACACGAACGATATAAGATCAAGCACTGAGCAATTTATGAGCAAGAAACGTGAACGTACGCACCAGGAACTTTGGATGGATATGCTTACACAGGATCGTATTTCTCTGGAACAATCCATGAACATGCCTGCGGACTCCCATCTTGCGCAATATTTCGCCAGCCTGATGGCACACAAATCCTCAGTACCTCGTAAACGGCAAACATTTCTAGACTGGGGCCTTCGTACCTTGAAGGCGGAGCGTGAAGATTTAGTAGTGCTGTACGAATGCTTAAATCGGGCTTTTGAGGCAAGGGAGGGCCAACGCGCTGATTCTGTTCAGACGCGCTTGCTCCATGTCTTTCAAGTGATCAAGACAGTACATCGCTTGGATTGCGAAACTTCAGGAGTCTGTGTTCTAGCCCGCACTCTTGAAGCTGCAAGAAGCCTTAGCACACAATTTCGGGAGAAGAGAGTTACCAAAAGATATATCGCTTTAGTCGACAGTAATTTGCAATGGCCACAGGACCAGGGAGAGATATTTTTGCCCATCCGCCCGGATAGAGAGACACGTCCCAAGCAGATGATAGACGCACAGGATGGAAAGGATTGCCGGACCCTCTTTCGCGTGCTAGGCACACAGAGAATGGGAGATAAGGAGGTATGTAGGGTGGAGCTAACGCCGCTGACAGGGAGGACCCACCAACTGCGGGTCCACATGGCGGCTCTAGGTCACCCTATAGTTGGCGACAGCATATACTCACTGCAAGACAGACTGAAGCCGTCCGAAATGCTGCCATTCCTGAAGCCTTTTCAAGAAAATATTGGCTGTGTTTATGAAATCGAGGAGAAAAATAAAGCGCCCATCGTCTCTCCCGAAGGCGCAACACGCAGACATGTCGACGCCCGCCTCCATTTGCATGCAGAAGTACTATGCTTTGACCACCCCGAGTCAGGCGAGCGCCTTTGCTTTGTGGCCCCAGCCTCGTTCTAGTACTCTTTGCAGGCCCTTTTTGGGCGCGACATGGATGCGAAGATAACAAAATTCTCGTGCACAAGTTCTTTCGTGTAAAAACAAGGCTGTACAATGTCAAAGAGTCATCGGTCACCAAAACACTAGCGGTGGAACAGGACCCATATGCCGAGAAATCTCATATCCCGCCCTTCTTCTCCACACAGTTCCTTTTCGTCTTTCGTTTTGAGCCGTTCCCCTTTGCATCACATCTTCTCTTCCTTCCGTCAGGCCCACTCTTGTGATCATGAAAGCAGCCTCGAAAGCGGCTTCCTGCAGCATTTCCGTCTGGGCTATCGGCCCCTCGTGGGCTCGGTCACCCTCCATGCGCAGGAGCACCTCTGTCTCCATCCCGCACACATGCCGGGCTTTGGCAGCATACTTCGCAGCCTCCCAGTAATTCACGCGGGCATCGGCCAAGGAGGCGAGCAGGAGCGTGGGCGGCAGGCTGTTACACTCGAACGACCGCAAATCGCATGAATCTTTCTCAGAACCAGGGCTGTCGGCGACTCCGCGGGAACTCTCTGGCCGCCAATCCGCATAGGGCGTTGAGAGCAACCCCAGGCTATCGTACGGGGACAACGCCTGCAGCATCGCCTGGAGCGCCGGCTCTCTCCTAGGGTCTGTCCCGTCCGTCCACTCCTCGTACTCATGGACTGTCAAAGGCAGCGCGGGGTCCATCATCGTGCGTGCTAGGTCCAGGAAGGGCACCTTCAGGACCATCGCCCCGAACAACGAGGGTTGTCGATGTACGGCACCGGCCACGACCAAGGCGCCGGCACTGGACCCATGGCCAACCAGCCACCCGGGACGCGACCTTCCGCTTCGCACCAGCCATTCGGCGCACCACAGATAGTCCGTCACAGAGTTCATTTTCCGCCGCCCCTTGCCTTGCGTGTGCCACCACCGCCCGAGCTCGCCTCCTCCACGCACGTGCGCGTAGGCCACGGCCCACCCGCGATTCAGCAAAGCAAGGACCTCAGGGCGGAAGCTCAAGTCGAGCGAGACTCCATAGGCACCGTAGGCCAGAAGCAAAGTGGGCAAGGGTCCCTTCAGGCCGCGACGTCTGGCGACCGTTAAGGGTATGAGCATGTGGTCGTCATCGTTCTTGACCCATTGTCGCTGGCATTCATACGCCTCCTGCCCCTCCTGCGCCCCCGACCCGGAGTTGCCCTGTACACGGAGGGGGGGGCGACTGGGTAGAATCTCTCGATGGTACTCCCGCAGGTATCGTGTCTTCAGGTCGTATTCATACGTCACGTCTGGAATTATGGGCGACGAGAGGGAAAAACGCAGGGCGTGCGCGCGGTAGTCTTGATTGAGGCCCGGCTCAAGCCGGCCGGTCTCAGCCTCGGAAGGGAGAGAGAGGCGGTGGAAGGAAGAGAACGGGGGGGAGGGTAACGAGGACGGGGTCGTGTGGAGACGGTCAAGGGCGTAAAGGGCCGGTACACCCCCGACGCGCCCGTACAGGACGCAGTGGTCGTGGAAGAGATCCATGTCCTCAATGCTGCCCCCCTTGTCTTGACTACCGCCGCGGCCCATAACGACATCGCCACAAGCTTCAGTCGTCTCAGCGAAAGAGCAGGGCGTCCATTGGCTCGTGTCGGCCGTGGGGCAGAGCATAAGACGGTATTCACCAGGCTCCGTTCGCGATGCCGCGTCATTCCCTTTTCCTGCGCCCGTCACCCTCGCATTGGTCACAACAAAGAAGAAACCTCCGCCATGATCCACAAAATACTGGACCCCCGATTGTCTCTTTCGAAACAGCCGCGGCTCCAGCAGCGCACAACTTTCTCTCCCGCCAGGGCCGGGCAGTAAGTGCACCTCGGAGGAGCTCTTCGAGTTAGCGGAAACGGTCACAAACATTTTATCCTTCGTCGCCGCCAAAGATAAGAAGACAGCCTTTTGTTCCCTCCTCAACGAGTGCAGCAAACGTGGCGCGCCGTGAAGCTTGTCACCCTCCTCGGTTAATTGCACTGCCCACACCTGGTGCGGTCGACCGTAAGAATCTACTTTGGTATAGTATAGTGTGCGTCTTGCTCGATCTCCCCCTCCTTCCCGAGGGCCCCACTCGAAGCCCCCGATACCCGTCCACGCCTCCCCATTGGCAGTCCACCAGGACGAGGTCGAAGGCGATGAGTAGAAGGAGAAGGGGGGACCAGAGGGTCGGACTCTGGTGTCGGTGTCAACCACCCTGATATATAGATTCCCCCCCCGATTCATGGCGTCTGGAGAGAGCAGGGTGAAGGCCACCAGGCACGAGCCTCCGTCTCCTCCGAGTGAAACCACTTTCAGGTCCCCCAGAAGCTGGCGTTGAAAGAAATCTGGCATGATATTTTGGTCCAGCAGGACGGTCTCGAACCTGTCGTCTCCATCTGGCTGGCCGTGACGACGTCGGTAATAGACGGGGAAATTGTGCCCTCGGGACCGTCTGGAGTAGTACAGGTATCCATCTCCTCCGTTTTCAGGAAATTGTAGATGTTTCGCCCGATTGGACTGAAAGAAGGTATACATCTCGCGGAATAACTTGTCCTGCAACCGATGCGTCGACTGCATAGCTTTGTGTGCATATTCGTTTTCGGCATTCAAGTACACGAGCATTTCTTGACTCCTCGGGCTTTCCATCCATGCGTATGGGTCGCTGCCTGCATCTCGACGCGGTGTCGGTGGCACATTAGTCGGTGGAGATGGCCCCTGAGCGGTAAACCTCAAATTAGAAATTGACGAGATTGCTGCGGTCCGTGATTTCACTAGCACTAGATCTCGCATGCAAGAATTCCATGATGTGAGGGCTTGATATTGCGCCCTATACCATTGTCGCCGAGGAAACATTTTCAGCAAGCTCACTCCTTTGCGTAGCAAAAAATAGGTATTCGTTCGCGGAGGACATTTCGTTTCTGTGTGCAGTATGAAGAGACGGGAATGGCAGTTAAGGAGACGACGGGCTCGGGGAAGAAGCTGCCTGGATGGATGGTTGCAAATATGCATTTTGCCCATAAAATGAATATTCTGATAATTAAGATGATTTAGGTCCGGAATGAGGTCTGTGGGTATGATACAGCATGAGATAGAAGGCAAATCTGTTTATTTTGGATGTAAATAATTCAGTAGTTGGCGATGACGTACCCCTCCTCCAGCAAGCAGATACGACGACCGCGCCTCACTTTGCGCTTAGCTCCACCTCATGACCGCCCATCATTCCCCAAATACTCCCCATAGTATCTTATTTTTCTTATTGGCACAGTTTCAGGAGATTTGTAAAAGGCATCGTTGCAGTGGTGCCTCATGGCCGATCGAAAAGCGTGTGGGTGGCGAACGGCGGTGGGAGGAGTTGCTGTTGCCCTTGCCATCGTCAATCAGGCGTGTGCCTTCGTCCGACCTGCCTTTCTACATGCAAGTACCAATGTCATACACTCGGTGGCAAGAGACCAAGTCAGAGAGAAGGGGGTGAGGACTGTACGGACGCGAGGGCTGTCCTCAGCTCAATTGCAGGTACGAACGAAGGCGACCTAAACTTGTTCAGCCAGTGTCCTTAAACCAGTGTTCGGAGGCCATTTGCACATTTTTAGCGAGTACAATACAGCTGAGAAAGTCATCAATATCCCACTATAATCTATATGACACTAGGATGGGATGCATGGGACTGGTTCACGTTTTCTTTCTATCCAGCAACTCAAGGGGGACGAGCTCATGCCTCGAATCATTCCTGTTGCGGGCGTTTATCCCGGAATTACCGCGGACGAATTGATGGCGCCCACTTCCACCCCTTCCCCCTCCTATGGTCGCTGGGCCTATGAGTTCTCTGACCCGGACGGCCCACAAGTGGGCACTGTGGCCTTTCCCGCCTCTACTCTGGTGCATGCCTGCGTGGATCCTGTTGTGGTAATTGCCACCAACGACGCCCTGGGCATCGACCTGGCGGGGGAACACGATATCGAGGCGATGGTGCTTGTGGACCGAGGGGACAGGTATGTGGTAATGCAGTGAAAAGGCTTGTGCACGGCAGTTCGGGGGTAATTCGATGAGGCAATGGAGAGACCGGCCACCCGCCTGGACTGCATCCTCGCTCCCACGCCTCTCCCCTTTCTTCCAACCAGATTTTTCCAGACAAACAAATTCTATGCATTTGCCGCCCCGGACGGCTCCGTGGTCATGCGTTGGTTCGAGCAGGTCCCGGCGGGCTGGGTGCTGCTCGGAAGGGTCCATTACGTGACCTTGCCGTACACGGAGAAGACAGGAAGATTCAAAAGCGGGTGGATGGAGGTGGATGAGGATGATTAAGGGGAGGATGGAGGGTACTGAGGGCAACGGATATTCTGCACTGAGTGAGCGGGGGCCACAAAGATCAACATTAGCAAGCCGCTCGCGGGCAAATAGTCTTACACAACTGGCTATTCTTTCTAAAGGCTCATTCCTTGTTTTGCATTTCAGATTTTCAATCAATCCCGGCGGAGGCCCATCGCTTCCCCTCCCCTAGAGCCCCATCTGGTAGTACAAGGGAATCTCCGTCTTCTCCCCAAAGGCCTCCACGTAAGCTTTGAGCCTCGGCGGCAGGACCAGACCCGCCACAACCGTGAGCCCGCGGACCTTCCCGAAAAGGTCCACGTCGTCGTATGAGACCCCGCCCTCGGTCACGCACTCGTCCGAGAAGAGCATGGCGTCCAGCTCTCTTAGGCGGGCGCTCAAGTCAGCCACCAGGCTCTTGTTCTGCAGGTTCTCCGTGTAGTCGAAGGGGGGCGACTTGAAGGGGTGGTTTCGGACAAAAGCTGCCCGGGCCGCAGGTGTGTGAAATTCGGGAAGGACACTGGACAGGGCGAAGCGAGGCCGCGTACAGCGTCGGCTGAGGTCCGCTATGGAATCGAAAAAGGCTTTGATGTCTTCCCGGTCACTGCCACGCCGGAGCACGGGTGGCCCCCACCGAGGGTCCTCGTCTATCAGCTTCACGATGTCCATGGACTCAGGCATGACCACGCGCTCGCCCTGGGCGTCGATCATCTCCAAGATGGGCACCATTTTCTTGCCGACCAAGGCAGTGGGCGTGTCCGCGTCGTCGTTGTCGAGGAAGATGAGCTGGTGAGGAATTCGTTTCAGACCGAAGATGATGCGCGCGCGAACACAAAAAGGGCAGTGGTCGTAGATGTACAAATTCGGCCGCTTGTCTAATTGCGTTGACATCATTTTAAGCCCTCGGTGAGCAGCAGCACGTGAGGGAAGACGAACGGGAAGCGTTCCCTGCGTGAAGAATGCGATGATTGCGTCAGTCTGACATTTTTGAAAATTACTTTGCTCACTCGTCCGCATGCACGTCTTATGCTACACACTGCCGAGCTTGTTCACTTGCCGTCAAGATTATGTGTCGCGACGAGCAGTTGTCACGTCAAGGATACCTTCCATGTTGTCATGCAGCACGTCTTTACACAGGCACACCTTACGTTGCTGTAAAGCACACACTGCCTTCGCATATCTATGACATTCCCTGGCGCTGCCATACTTTTGAAAGGGCCACAGCCAGCATTTGTTCCGTCAACTGGCGTCTACAGTGACCGCCCTACCTCTACACTGCCTTGGACTTACCATGCGAGGTTTACAGAAGCCGGCAATGCGAGAGCAGAACATCAGCATCAACACAACCTGAAGCAACCGCGGCATTCGAAGGGGCTGTATCAGGTGTGTGTGCACTCTGTGAGGCCAGTGTGCGTGCTTCCCATTTTGTCATGGCTCTCTTCTCGCTGATCTCTGTGATCGTGCTCAGTACCAGCAGTGAGAACGAGGGTTCACCCTGACGGCGATACCCTCCCACCCTTCGCTTTCTGGCCACTTTGCGCCCCGTCCCTGTCCTTTTTTGCGGCAAGCTAAAGCCTCAAGGTAGCCTAATGCCACCTCTCATGCCACAGGGAAGCCAGGTAGGGCAGGCGTGGGCTGTCGGAGGGCGTGAGAGTGATGGATCCCACGCAGTGTGAGGAGGAGCAGGCCTTGGAGGCGGAGTCGCTGGAGTGCATCCTAATGGACGACCTTGAGGTCCTCTCTGCATCTGTTCCCAGGCAGTATCGAGTCCGAGTGGTCCCGTACGTGAATGGGGAAGGGGAAAACTACGTGGCTGTGAAAGCCACCTTCAGCATCCCCCCAGGCTACCCGGACACCAAGGCGGACGTGAGCGTGGCTGCAGTGAAGGGCCTCTCCACCTCCCAGTGTCAAGAATTGGAGCGTCTCATGGACCAGAAAGCTACCGAAAATGAGGGGATGGCCATGGTCTACTTGCTGGTGGACATGATTCGAGAATGGCTGATAGAGCGCAACGTGGCGGGGGCCACAGACGGCTCCATGCATGCGGAGATGCTCAAGAGAATGCACATGAAGGAAAAGGACGAGAAACGCGCCGCAGACACCAGGGCAGGAGAGGTTGCAAGTAGCGCATCGTTGAGCGAAGAGGATGCGCTCATGCGGCAGAAGCGGCTGGAAGGAACGCCTGTAACCCCCGAATCCTTTCTGAAGTGGCGGACGGCGTTCGAGGCGGAAATGGCCGCCTGTGCGGAGGCGAAGGGGGGGGTGGGAGTGGCAGGAAAGACCGGCAAAGCAGCTGGGAATGGCGGCGCAGTGAAACCGTCGGGGAAGGAGATGTTCCTGCGGCACCTGGCCGGGACGGCTGAGGAGGACGAGGAGGGGGCCGAGGAGGACGAGGGGGGGAGGCTGGAGGTGGAGTCGGAGTTGTTCGAGGAGGAGGAGGACGACAGCGATTTTGAGCTCGAATCGGAAGACGATGAAGATGAGAGCGACTATGGGGATGATAGTGAGGAGAGTGAGGAAAGCGACGCGGCTGCAACAAGAAAGAAAGGAAGGGAAAAGAAGGGAGGTGACGGGTTGCGGGGGAAGAAGAGGTAGACAGCCATCACAAAGGAAGTGAAATAAAGCATCGCTGCACGCAGTCTCGTTCGTAAGATTCCTTTCATGGCCAGGATGGCGACAGTGATCATCCTGGAGGCCTCTCACCGCCCTGGCACCTTGGTCCCACCCCCTCACCCTCCCCAGCAGCCCCCGCCACCCTGTACAAGGCCAGGCGCCTGTTTTTCCCCCTTCATCCCTTGGCCCCCTTCCCCCCCCGATCCCCCTCGCGGCTCCAGACCCACGCCGCCAGGCTTCCGAGCACGGAGTGGCAGACGGCGGAGACGGCGCCCGGTAGGCCCGACAGCGGGTGCGGCAAGCTGCTGCGGGCGAGGACGACCGCCAAGGCGCTGTTCTGCATGCCGGTCTCGATGGAGACGGTCTTGGCCACCTGCCTGGAGAAGCCCAGGGCCCGGGCCATCCAAAAACCGAAAAAGAAACCGAAGGAATGGAGGGCGAGCACGGCCCCGAGGAGGGACCCGCCGGACTGGAGCACGGCTGCGGCGTTGGTGGCCACGACCTTGCCGCAGATCGCTGCCACCAGCAGGCCTGAAACTAGGGGGGTGGATCGAGTGAGGCCTCGGGTCAGAGAGGGGGGGAGGTAGGGAAGCAAATAGGAGTTGGTGACGAGTCCGAGGGCGACGGGGAGGAGCACGACTTGCAGGGTGGTGCGGAGCAGGGCGGCGGTGTCCACAGGGACGAGGGAGCCCAGGAGGAGAGAGGTCAGTAGCGGCGTCATCGCGCCCGCCGTGAGCGTGGAGACCGCCGTCATGCTAATGCTGAGAGCCACGTCGGCCTCGGCCAAGAGGGTCACCAGGTTGGACGCAGTGCCGCCGGGACAGCAGCCTGGGGGGGCGACAGTACAATCAGCGTGTCAGGATTGATGGGCAAGAGTAAGAGGTGCGTGATGGAATGCCCCCTCGCTCAGTCCCCGTCGAACTCACCAACGAGGATGACTCCTGCAGCCAGATGGGGGGGGAGCCTGAAGACGCGCGACATTATCAAGGCCATACCGGGCATGATTGAAAATTGGGCGCACCATCCCAGGACAACGGCTCGTTTGCTTCTTCCGATGCGTGCAAAATCGTCCATGGAGAGTGTCATGCCCATCAGGACCATCACAGCCGAGAGGGCGCGTGTGATAAAACCCTCGCTCAAGCCGGCGTACAGCTGGGGCCGCGTCACGCCCAGAAGGCCCGCCAGCAGCACGTACGCAGGGAAATATAAGCTCTTGGCCGCTGCCAGGATGGTGGCCTTTCTTCTCTTGCTGTGCTCCCCATCTCGAGTGGACCACAGATGGGTGCAAGCTGCGGGCTGCAGGGAGGTATAAGCGTATACTGGGAAGCCACAACTTCTCTGTGGAGGGACGGCGACGGAGGGCCTTATAACCGGAGCTTCCACCAGCCTCAAAATTGGACGCGGGAGATAAGTTGACCGAAAACCGTACGTCGAAGGCGGTAAAAGGAAAAAGACGGCAGGTAGCATCACTCCTAGTAGGAGGGGCCACGGCCGTCGTGACCTCCCCCCAGGCCCCATGGAGGTGCCACACAGAGCCAGAGTCCAGCTGGAAAAGACAAAGGAAACAGTGGAAAAGCGCTCTGATTACTTGACACGACTAGCGAGCGAGTAAGTAATTGGAAAGAATGAGAGCTCCGGGCACCTTGAGGCTATTTTCGACCGCCCCCCGCTGCTTCAAGCGTTCATGGCTTGAGGGGCTTCTAGCCGGAAGTCTCGTTCGTTCCACGCCCCGCATTGAGAGGGGCTATACCCACGCTTTCCGATCCTGTTCTCTCATGCACAATCACAAAATTGGCAGATTGCCGTTGCACCTTCCATCCATGCTGTCGCCGCGGTGATATATCACAGATCGTGGAGGGGCGCTCTATCATTAGCCGACACAACCCCCTCTCCACTTCGGAGGGCAACAACAATAGCATTGACCGGGTGATAAACAGGCTCGCGTTGACCGGGGTACACGATCCAAATGAGGTTTGGGCATGCATCGTACGTCTGTGGAGGGTCCTTACAACGCAATCACGATTTCGTCCGGCTCTTGCCTCTTATCTAATGTCTCCCTCGCAACCCCTATGGCTAGGTCGGCCGTGTTGCCTCATCAAAGACGGATACCCTGTGGCCTTGTCGTACTATTCTGGACTTGGTGTGCTTGGGAAACGTTGCAGGTGCATGGATGGTGCGATATCCGGCTGGGAGTGAGACAGAGGCATGCATCCCACGAGCCACGGCTCGCGTCCTTCCCCCCCCCTCCGAGCTCGACAGCCTGGGCCTTCCCCTCCTGGCGGCGCAGGAGAAGGGATAAAAATCTTGGGTACTCGCTGCTTGAAGGCGGTGGGAAGCCCTCGACTAGTGTTCTGTTCGCAGAGGCCGGCATTGAGAGTAATGGAGAGGGCCGGGGGGGCGTGGGTAAGAACCGCACGAGCAGGACAAGCGGCGGCCACCACGGAAGGCACAGGAGGGAGTCGCGAAGGCAGGGTGGCGCACGCAAGAGTGGAAGACATGTGAGGCGTGGGTATGCCCGGCAAGAACCATGTCCTACGGGATCGCCATTGGGAGGCGACGAAGACGTTGTACATATCGGAAGAGGGGGCCCTCGTGGCAGCGG
>Ga0102934_1000881_pt1 | contig 20691 bp, 19 predicted proteins | sample SalPonR2_A_D1_MG_FD_78175 | JGI IMG/M metagenome (GOLD analysis project Ga0102934, IMG submission 78175) | Salt pond soil microbial communities from South San Francisco under conditions of wetland restoration - Salt Pond MetaG R2_A_D1_MG | ecosystem: Environmental > Aquatic > Marine > Intertidal... | reverse complement strand
AAAGGATATAGATACTTTCTGCATGCCGCCGGTTGTGCCGACGGTATAAGGGATTGTGGTAGAAGGATTAAAGGGGTTTGGATAATTCTGTTTCAGAGAACAGCCCGCGTTTGGCGTCTCTTTTTCTACTTTAATGGGACCGTATCTGACACCGTTAATATCGCTTGTTTCCACGATGTAATAGTAATGATCAATGTAACTGTCTTCAACGGTATCGGAAAAACCATATTCCGGACTGCTGTAAATAGGATTCAGGTTCCTTTTTTCCATCATTGAAAATTCCGGGGTTATTCCTCTGTAGATATCGAAGCCGATATTCTCGCAGTCATTACCGGTCGACCATGAGAGAATTATTTCATTATCATTTCGCTGGTAAGCCGCGGATGAAATTGTAACGGCCGTGTTAAGATAGAGAGTGATATCAATTTGCGCGGAGTCTCCCTGGGCGAGGTTCGTGTATACTGTAGTATCACTGTATCCCTCAGCTGCCGCGTAAACAGAATATTCAGCGGGGGGTAAATGTTCGAAAATATATAGTGAATCGCTGAATTCATTGAAAGTTCCAATCGTCCCGACTTCGGAATTGATCAGGGTAACTGTGGTATTTTCCGGAAGTTGGCCGCTGTCTCCGGATGTAATTGCTCCGAATATTTTGCCGGTTGGACGATCTATAGAATAGGAATAAGTTGTATCATTGAAATGGAAATAGTGATACCCGCTGTCCTGTAACGCGGCTACTATGCTGGGCGGGTTCCAGGCCAGCTGGGCAGTTCCCCAGCCGTGTTCAAAACTCCACCCCCAATGTTCGTCACCCCATCTGCCGTCCTTTGTGAATTTAAAATCAACTGTGTCGGGGGGAGAACCGCTTTCATCTATAAATTTGAGTTTGATCCATTCATGATTACCAAGGGAAATCATATCATTTTCGGGATCGTCAGGTTCGCATGTTATTCCATTGAAATTACCGACAAGCTGGATGGAGGATACACCTTCCCCGTATACACTATAAGGAAGATGTAATAGAATAGATACAAGAAGAAGTTTCTTTAATATTTTTAATAACACAATACGGTTCCTTTTGTTGTTTATCACCGATGTTCAAACGCAAAGGAATACACCAATACATCTGTAGATTATACATGAAAAATGAACTTATGTCAATATCCAGAGTTGGTTGGAGTTTCCCCAATTTTCGTCCTCCCGAGTAAAAAAGGCGATTCCACTTTATGATATTTGTAACTTACTGAATTAATTGTGGATAGCTAGAAGGCCGTGTAATTTTTGAGAAAAGTCCTGTTAGAACCGTAAACGGGTCTTACTCAGAAAAAATCGGAGAGAGGTAAATACTGCCCGCAGGTCAGAAAATTATTTTGCAGGCCCGGGATTATCACCCCTGATATCCGTTATTATTGAGGTATTGCTGAAGCCTCGAGGCTCCTTCCGCGAGATTTTCCATGGAATTCGCGTATGACAGTCGGAGATATCCTTCCCCCTGGTCGCCGAAATCTATCCCGGGCGTCAAGGCAACTCCCGCTTTCTCAAGAATATCAAAGGCAAGCTTATAGGAATCTTTTTCGATGTGGCGGGCGTCCACGAAAATATAAAAAGCTCCCTTTGGTTCGACGGCGCAATTAAGCCCCATCGCGGAGAGTTCTTCGAGAAGGAATTTGCGTCTTGAGTTGTACTTTTTTTTCATTTCCTCGATTTCCGGGTGGTTTAATTCGAGCGCCGCGATTCCGCCCCTCTGGGCAAAAGAATTGGGTGAAATAAAGAAGTTCTGCAGGATGATCTCAATTTTTCTGACCGCTTCAGCGGGGGCAATTATATATCCCAGCCGCCAACCCGTCATGGCAAAGATCTTGGAAAACCCGTTTAAGATGTAAGTGTTCTCTGTAAATTCAAGTGAGGAGTGTGTCTTTTGTCCGTATACCAGACCATGATAAATTTCATCGCTTATAACCGGTATTCCCATACCGCATATTTCACTTAGAGCATCTGTGGAGATAACTGTTCCAACAGGATTGGATGGTGAATTTACAAGAATAGCTTTCGTGTCCGGACCTATGGCTTCTTTTACCATGGCGGGGTTAAGATGAAATCCATCTTCAGCTTTTGTATGTATGAAGTGTGGCGTTCCCCCGAGGTGTTTAATGAAATTCGGATAACAGGGATAATACGGGTTGGAGAGAATTATTTCATCGCCGTTATTATTGATGAGCGAAGAAAGAACTGCAAGAAGAGCGGGTGAGACCCCCATAGTAATAAGGACCTGTGTTTCCGATATATCTAAGCCGTAATTTCTGTTGTAGTATTTTGCCACAGCCCTGCGGAGTCTGAGTATCCCGCGGCTGTCGGTGTAGTGGGTTTCTCCCCTTCTCAGTGAATCTATCCCGGCCGCGATTATCGCGGAAGGAGTGTCAAAGTCAGGTTCACCTATTTCCATGTGTATTATATGTTTGCCCTTTTCTTCCAGCTCGAGCGCCCGTCGGAGAACATCCATTACAATAAATGGTTTCATCTCTTTGCCGGTTTTTGAATTCATAGCTGCCTTTCGATATGTGTAATATTTAAAAAATAGGTCTATTCTGTACGAAAAGTCAATTGTTTCGTTATCACTTCAAGTGATCCATACAGGAATTCATTTTAAAAAGAATATTCTTACTTACAGTGATAAATAGAATCTATTATGACTATCTGATTGTAGCCAGAGTCCAGTGTCTTCCGGTTGTCTTTTCACGCCTGTATGAAAAGCATAGACCGTGTGAGCAGCATGTACATATTCCGGATGAAAAGATATTACGCCGTTTGATTCCGTATCGCTTCAGCTCATTTTTAATAAATAACGCTAGATCGAGATAATATCTATCCTCACCTTTTTTTATCACTTTACCTTCGAACTGAGACGCGATATTTTTATTTATCCGGTAGCATTTCCGGCAAATACCAGGCCCAAGGATTGAAATCGATTTTTCCGGATTTATCAGAAATTGATCGATCATTTTACGGAGTGTTTTGGAAATTATTCCTCCTGAGGCTCCCTTTCTTCCAACATGGATAGCTGCCATGACGTTTTCAGGAGGGGAATATATTACGACGGGGTAGCAATCGGCCGTGCTTACAGCAATCGACAGCCCGGTGCGGTCAGTTATAAAACCATCTGATTTCTTATATTTCCCTCCCTTATTTATGATTCTGACATTAGAACTGTGGGTTTGTTCTCCCCGAGCGAGGTTGTCGTTTGATATGTCGAGCGCGTTCAGGATTATCTCTCTGTTTTGATCTACGTTTTCGCGGGTATCGCCGAGACCGGTTCCAAGATTAAGGGAATTAAACGGTGCGGGACTGACACCGCCGGTTCTTGATGAAAAATAGAATTCGAGCCGGGGTGCTATTACATCCAGAACGGGGAATATGCCAACATTCAGATCTGATTTTGTAATCCATTTCATTCACTGTCATCCCGGCTATTACTCGGCATTCGCCTTCAATCGTTTTATGATATTTAAGATTTGCGAGCTGTATTGAATCTGCTTTGCGGTATTTCCTTTCCGTGAGGCATCAGTCGCGGCCACGGGAACTGGATCGCCTGGATTTTTTTGAAGAACTTCTCGAAGATGAAGAGCCTCTGGAAGACCTCCTCGTTGATCTTCTGGAAGATCTAGAAGAGCTCTTTCTGGAAGAACTCCTGCTGTCTCTTTTAACCCGGCTTCTTGAATCTTCCCTTCTTGAATCTGACCGGGATTTGTTTACACTTCTTGTCGACCTGCTCCTGTCATTATTATCTCTTTTCAACGAGCGTGTTTGTGAGGAGCTTCTGTTGTTTCTTGACGACGATCGCCGCTTACTATCGTTTATTTCTCTTGGGTTATATACCCTTCGGGTATTGTTATTTCTGTCAATTTTATTGTAGTCACGCGCTGACCTTGCTCTTTCTGTATTCTTCCTTCGGGGCGAGCCGTATACTGTTCTTCTTTTCACCCTTTCTCTGGATGTAATATTTTCTCTTCGCAAGTTGCTTCTCTCAGGTATCGTCCGGCGAGATGTGAGTGCTTTCTTAAGTTCTGACTGCTGACGGCTTTTACTCTTCAGCCTGGTCATTCTTCTACTTACTAACCTGCTGTTTTTCAGAGATCTCTTACGGTTAAGCTCGTTCGATACGCTACGGTAACTAAGAAGAGAGCGCTTTGTAAATTTTCTGCCGGCATAGATAGATCTTCTGCCGTCATAATAATCTTTCCAGCAGTAATCGTAGTAACCGTAGTATGGGTAATACCAGCTAGTCGGGTAATAATAGGGGTAGTAGTAATCACACCAGGAATTAAATCCCCAGTTCGAGTTGAACCCGAAACCCCAAGAAAAGGAATTTATATAGGAATAATAAGAAGGGTACCGGTAGGAATAATTGTTATACGGATAATAACCGGAATAGTAATAAGGATAATCATAGCCTGTGTTAATTGTTAGGTAGATATCGTTTTCATCTGTGGATAGAAGCTGCTCATCCCAGTCATTAGATAGATTGTCCTGGTAATATGTCTTTGATGAGTAGTTTCCTTCTTCCTGCTGATCATAATGTGAAATATTAAAGAGAGGTGGATAAGGGTAACTCAGCTTTTCTTCATAGTAGTTCTTCTCTATTGCTATTTCAGTACATTGCTTAGAGTAAGGATCGCTAAATTCGTCTGCTCCGTGACATTGCCCGCACAGGTACGAAGGGTAATCATGTCTCTTGTTTACGAAGAAATAAGTATGATCGGTGGCGGGAGGGTTCTTCTCGATATCTCTTACGATAGTTTCATCAATCATATTGAATGAAAGATACGGGTCTTTGTCGGTGCGGAATCTTTTATTCCTCGAAAGCTCCGAGTCCCGGCTGAGGAAATAGAGTTCCCTTTCGTCAATATAGTTTCTGTCTTCAACCGCGAGAGCGTGAATATACTCGATACCGGTTTTACTGCCGGCTTTCAGGCTCAGCCTGCTTCCGCGTTCCGGGATTATATAAACTTTGTCTTTTTCAATTTTGTTCAATTTGCCGTCGGGGGGATAGATGAGATTTATAAATCCTTCGCTGTCAATATTGTATATGATGACATACCCCGGCTGGTTTAGCCTGAAACTCAAATTCAACTCTTTGCCGGAATTTAGAACAGCTCCCCTTCCGCCCACGAGCCGCATGACTATATTTAATCGGTTCACCTCTTGTGAAACGCCAGATGAGCTCTTCTTATATTCAATAGCCCTGGTTGTTGAAAAGAAGAAGGACGCGGTTAGAAGGACGAGAAAAACGATAAAGAATCTTTTCCTCATTTTGATCACTCCCTTTACATGGAGGAAACCGTCCAGATGATAACTCAATCAGCCGGTACATTAAAATTATAACGGGTTTTTGCCATATTTACAAGTCTTTATATAAACTAAATGAGGGGATGCCTCTGGCTGAATAACACAGCATTTCCTCTTTTGCTGAAAATAACAACGGAGTAATAATTATGTAATTTGTTTATTAACAAATATCTAAACGAATATATAATTATAATGGCTTGCCGGTTTAAATTGTCTAACCTATTTCTCACTTGCGTTTGAGGCCCTTTAACCATCAATTTGTAACAGGTGAATGAAGAGAATAGAGATTCCGAACGAATATATCTCCAAAGGGTATAAGCTAAAAGCTTTATCGTTGCCAAAGTTTTAATAAATGTTATGAAGACAGGGAATTGTGCGTTATAATGGATAAGATTGTAATTTGCATAAAATTGAATTAGAGTAAAACAGTTAGAAACTATTTCAACCTCCGGAGAGTAGGATAGGCAGGTTTCTGGAGATAGTGCAAAGGGAGGATTTGTATGGGATTTGAAGGAATACCGATATTTTTACAGATCGCTGGGAATTTTGTTGAGTTGATCTCCAGAGCTGGAGTTCTCGCTAAGCTGGTTCTGGCGCTTCTGCTGGTTCTTTCAGTGGTCTCATGGACGATAATTGTTGAAAAGATAAGGTATTTCCGGCTTTCTTCAAAGGAGGGGGGCGAATTCCGGAAACTTTTCAAAGATGAATTGTCCCTGCGGGCTTTAATTGAAAAAGCAAAAGAATACCCGGCAAGCTGTGAAGCACAGCTTGTCTTATCTATTGGAAATGAAATAACCAGTGGAGAACTCGGAAGTTTAAAATCCTTGGACAGGTTTCTCGAGTCGAAAATAGACTCGATTATCGCGGGCTGGGAATCGTATTTGATATTTCTCTCAACTACGGCAACGATCTCTCCCTTTCTCGGCCTGCTCGGCACGGTTTGGGGGATAATGCGCTCTTTTATAAGTATGGGAGCCAGAGGCTCAGCGGATTTGTATGTCGTAGGACCCGGTATCGCTGAAGCGCTTATAACAACTATATTCGGGCTTGGTGCCGCTATACCGGCCGTTATAGGTTATAATTACATGGTCAGACTAATCAGAAGGAAGGAAGATGATCTGACCTCCTTTATGGTTCTTTTCAGGAGCCGTCTTACTGAAGGAAAGTATGGTGAATTAAGGAGAGATAAGGATTGATTTTCAGGGATTTTTGTAAGGATTATTTTAGGAGCAAATTATGAGACGTAAGAGATATTCCTCGATGGCGGCGATAAACATAACCAACCTTGTCGATGTAATGATGGTGCTTTTAATTGTCTTTATGCTCACAGCTCCGTTTCTGCAGGCGGGAGTGAAGCTTAATCTTCCCAAGGCTGAGGCAAAAGTAATAGAGGAGCGTAAGGGTATTACTGTTTCTGTAAGCAAGGAGGGGGATCTTTTTATAGGGAAACGCGAAGTTGAGTGGGAAGAATTCGCAGGAGCTCTTAGAAAGGAACTCGAAACAAATGCTCAGCGGATCTTCTTAAGGGCCGATACAAAAACGCACTACGGGAAAGTGATGAGAGTTCTGGCAAGAATAAAGATGATGGGGATTGAAGATGTGGGTCTTATAGTCAAACAGGAAAATGAAGAATAACCTTTTTTATTGAAATAAGACCGGGGGCGGTGTTAGAGGCCGCCAATTTGAATTGATAAATACCGGCATCAGGTTTTCAGTCAGGTATGGAAAAGATGAAGTTTTCTGCTGTTATATCATTATGTATACACGCGCTTATCTTTTACGCGCTTCTTACGTTTTTCGAGATTGTACCTAGAGTGGATCTGCCGGACAGGGTATATTCCGTGCGTATTTTTTCTCCCACTAAAGCGAAGAAAGAGGAAAAGCACGAGAAGAAGCAGGAAGTTGAAGTTGAGAAACCGGAGCCTGAACCTGTTGAAAAGAAGAAGCCCTCTCCTGACGTTAAGGATGAGAAGACTGAAGAACCACCTGAAAAGCAGAAGGAAGAAGAAAAGGAAAAAAAGCCTCTCGATGTTACAGTAAAGGAAGATGATAAGATTGAGGAGACCTCCGTAGCCGTTGACGCCCCGCGTTTCCCATTTTCTTACTACCTGGGGGCTATTCAGCGTAAGGTCTCCGCCAATTGGTTTTCGGCCTCCTCTAAGCACGGAAAAAGCATTTCATGCACTGTATTTTTCCGGCTTGACAGAAGCGGGAGGATTTCCGGATTACTATTGGAAAAGAGCTCCGGCGATTCCTATTTTGACAGAGCAGCCCTCAGAGCAATAAAGAGTTCCGCCCCGTTTCCGCCTCTTCCCGGCGCTTTTGACGAACCCGCTCTGGGAGTACACTTCAGATTTGTTCAGAAGGATTGATGATGAACAGAACTTTGACTTTATTATTATTATCAGTTTTATTATCCCCGCACGTTTATTCTCAGACCGACGTTCACCTTCAGGTTGACAGGCAGAGAGGGGGAAGGATCCCCATTGTTTTAAATAGAATAGAGTATGAACTGCCTGAATCTGAACCCTTTGCTGAATCTATTTCCGAGGTTCTGGAAAATGATTTGAAGCTCACAGGTATATTCCAACCGGTTCATTTCAGAGAAGGAACCGACACACTGAAGAGCGGCCTGACCGCGGTAGCGATATTTGATGGTAAGTTGACGAGGAGCAGCGAAGGATATCTGCTGGACGCGAAGTTATTGGATTACTCAAGCCGGGGAGTCATTTTCAGAAAGAATTATAGATTTCACGCGAGCGGATGCAGGGGGGTAAGCCATAATTTAAGTGATGAGATCACCTACTTTCTTGTCGGTGAAACCGGGATAGCCACAACGAGTATTCTTTTTGTCAGGGAGAAGCAGGGCAGAAAGTCTATCTACATTATCGATTATGACGGCCATGGATTAAGGAAACTGACCGACGACAAGCTTGCTGTATCACCTGTATGGTTGGATAAGAATAGATTCTGTTACACTTCATATAAAAGGGACAATCCCGATTGTTATATAGTCGATATAAAGAAAGGACTGAAACGGCTTCTTTCTTACCGGAAGGGATTGAATATTCCCGGCGGGTATTATAGCGGCAGGGATGAGATCCTTATGACGATCAGTGTAATGGGCAACAGCGAGTTATTTATCCTTGATTCATCAGGAAAAATGCAGAGGAGGTTAACCAGGAACAGAGCTATCGATTGTTCGGCGACATGGGCTCCCAATGGAAGAGAAATAGTTTTTGTCTCAGACAGAACATCGGTTCCGCAAATATACATAATGGACAGGTATGGAGGGAACCTCAGAAGGCTGACAAGGAGCGGGGGGTACAGTACTTCACCGGTCTGGTCTCCTCAGGGTGACCTTATCTCTTATGTTTCACGCGAGGATGGTTTGTACAGACTTAAGCTTGCTTCACCCGATGGTTTATGGGTGGATACAGTATACAGGGATTATTTAAGCTATGAGGATCCCACATGGGCTCCTGACGGGAGCCACCTGGCAGTGACGGTAAAATATGGCGAAGAATCCTGGATAGTTGTTGTTAATATTGATTCGGGTTTGAAACGCAGGCTTGTAAGAGGTGAATCCCCGGCATGGTCTCCTGTCAGATAGAGTGTCAGGATTGTAAAAAGTGGATAAAAATAAAAAAATAAGTCTTTGCAAAAATAAGCATTGAAGTTATAGTTTACTAGATTTGGCAGTAGTACTAATTAAGTGTGAATAAAAGCCATAAAATAGGTTTTTTAACTGGAGGTGATCGGATGGCTCGTATCAGTTATACGGGATTAATTGTTATCCTGCTTTTTGCATTGGTTCTTCCCGCATGTTCCAAAAAAGAGGCTCCGCCTATAGAAGACGTGAAACCGGCTGAAGAGGAAATTGTTCCGCCGCCGCCGCCTCTTAAAGAAGAGAAGGAAGAACCTGAAATTAAGGAAGTCAAAGAGGAACCTGTAGTATTAGATGACGTGTTCTTTGAGTTTGATAGTTTCGAAATCAAAGACGAGTACAGGAATATACTCACCGGTAACGCGGAACAGATTCTGGACAAAGAAGATATCCATGTCGTAGTTGAGGGGCATTGTGATGAACGCGGAACCGCTGAATATAATCTTTCTCTTGGTGAAAAAAGAGCAAAAGCGGTCAAGGATTTTTACACGGCGTACGGTGTTGCAGCTGACAAGATATCTATAATCAGTTATGGTGAAGAAAAACCGTTTGCCAGGGGGCATAATGAAAAGGCCTGGGCCAAAAATCGCCGTGCTCATATGGTAGTTAAATAATAATGCTTGGATTTGGTTATAGAAACAATTCAGTTTTAGGGGTTCTGTTGCTCTTTACGGTGGTAAATGCCGGTTGTTGGGGAGCGAAGTTCATTGAGATGCCGCAGAGGGCAATTAATACATCTCTGGCTGTTGATACTCTTATTGCGAAAGAGAAAAATCTTCAAGAGCAACTGGATAAATTGCAGGAAGAGCTGAAAAACCAGCAGAAATATTCCAGAAGAGAGGCAGCCAGAAGCAAGATGGATATGGAGGAATTAAAGGATCAGTTAAACGCCATGCAGCAGGCGCTGCTGGAAAACTCAAGGCTTGATTCTTTTAAAGAAGAGGCAACTATTTCTTCAGTACAGAGAGGCGCTTCTTTCCGGACTGCAAATAGAAATGAAAGAGAAGAGCAAGACACTATAAAGACAGCCGCAGAATATGATTCTCTTTCATCAGATTCCACGGCTGGAGCTGCCCCGGATTCAGGGGTAGTCTCCGGACCGGACGAAACTCCTTCAGCGGGTGTGATGTACAGGCAGATATACCTCGACTTCAGCAGAATGGAATATCAAATCGCCCTTGAAGATTCTAAGCTCTTTCTTGATGAATATCCGGATAACCCGTTAGCCGAAGATGTTATTTTTATAAGGGGTGAGTGTTTAATTGAGCAGGAAAAATACTTTGACGCTCTGAAGGAATTCTCAAGAATACTCAAGGAATATCCGAATGGAAAGAAAGTGCCAGCTTCTCTTTTAAGAATGGCGGTTGCGTACGAGGAAATTGGAGACAGTGATCTGGCCGCCGGAATAGTAAGGAGGCTTTTAAGAGATTACCCCAACAGTGAAGAAGCCGCGGCGGCTGAAGAAGAGTTTGGTACGGTTCTGGAGGATTAACATATAGCTAGACGTAGTTTTTTTAAAACACTTTCCTCTTTATTATCTAATAGCCTGTTACAGCCGCGCCGGAACGCTGATATTGGCGGGGAGTATTCTGACTTCTGTCTTAGAATTAAATTCCGGTAAAGAGGTTTTATGCCGGTCTTGTTCGAAAGGTAATCAAAAGGCTTTGGAAATCTTCAGCAATATTTCATTGATCATATCAGTAATTGTATTATTGGGTTTATCAGGTTTTTTCTCGGGGTCTGAGACCGCCTATTTTTCCATTCAGCATTCTGTTTATGAGAAGTTGAAGCTTGGAAACAGACGAAAGAGAATGGTGGTTTCTCTTCTGTCAAAACCCAGGAAACTTCTCGTAACTATACTTTTGGCGAATATCCTTGTTAATATTGCCGTTACAAGTTTAGTTACCGCATTCTCGATAGAATCTTTCGGGAAAACCGGGGTTGGTATCACAACGGTCATTATGACCGCGCTCATCCTTGTTTTCGGCGAAATAACTCCGAAGGATTTTGCTTTCCATCATTCAACCTCTTTTGCGGTAATTTCAGCTCCAGTTTACAGGGCTTTGATATTTATTCTGACCCCGGCCGTATGGCTGTTGGGAAGAATAGCCGATTTAGCGGTAAGGGGGAGTCGCAGTTTGCTGGGAGAACCCCGCAGGGGATATGGAACGAGAGAACTTGTAACAGCGGTTGAAATCGGATACAGAAATGGTCTCTTTAAGGATTTTGAGAGGGAGATTCTCGGCAATTTCTTTCTCTTTGCGGAGACCACAGCGGAAGAGGTGCTTACACCCAGGGGCGAGGTCTTTGCTTTAGAGGCAGACATGAATCTTAATGAGGCCGTTCCTCTGGTAAAAAAACATGGCTTCAGCCGTATTCCTCTCTACTCGGAAACAAGTGACAATATTGTTGGAGTTCTCCTGGCCAAGGAACTGCTGAAGTATTCGAGTAAGAAGAAGATGAAACTGAGAAAAATAATGCGGCAAGTCTGGTTTGTTCCCGAAAGTAAAAGGATCCGTTATTTACTGAATGAATTTCTAAACGCCCACCAGCATGTTGCGGTAATTGTAGATGAACATGGAGCGTATCTGGGGATTATAACTCTGGAGGATATTCTCGAAGAAATATTCGGCGAGATCCGCGACAGAAGAGAGCCGAAAGTAAAAGAGTATCAGGTAACAAAGGGTGGCGAAATTGTTGTCGACGGCACATTCAGGCTGGAGGCGTTGAATAAGATTCTGGAGACTGAAATTTTCTCTGAAAAAGTAGAAACGACCGCGGGTTATCTGATAGAAAAGATAGGCAGAATTCCGCGGGAGGGAGAATCATTTAACATCAATAATCTGCGATTTCTTGTTATATCCGCCGGAAAGACAAGGGTTAACAAGATCAAAGTCGGTAAATCTGACGAGGGAAAGGCTAAGGACTGAAGGTGCTGTTTTCTGTATCAATTATAGTTGTAACTATTTTCATGTCAGCTTTTTTTTCCGGTTCTGAGACAGCGGTCGTTTCCTGCAACAGGCTTAAAGTACGAAACAAAGCGAGAGAAGGATCGTTCAGGGCTCGTATCCTGGAAGACCTTTTAGCTACTCCACATTTTCTCCTGTCTATTGTTCTTGTGGGTAATAACTTAGCTATTATTGCCTGTACAGCTGAAGCGACAGCTCTAGCGATAAGACTCTTCGGGAATAAGGGGCCGTTAGTCGCGACTATTGTGATTACTCCCGTTTTACTGATCCTCGGAGAAGTTGTTCCCAAGGCATCTTTTTTATACCATTCAGATAGAACTTCTATCTTTGTTGCCCCCATTCTCAAAGTTTTTTCATATATTCTCTGGCCTTTTGTCAAACCTGCCGCGCTGCTGACGGCAATCCCCTCGAAGATAGCCGGAAAGAGCGGCAGGAAAGAAAATTTCATGTCTACACGTGAAGAGCTGATATACCTCTACAGCGGTATTAGAGATAAAGGTATTATCAAAGAAAGGGAAAAGAAGATTATTGACAGTGTTTTTCATTTCGGCGTTGTAAAGGCGGCTGATTTGATGCTGCCTGTAAGTGAAGTTATATCGTTTCCATATACAAGTTCTATATCGGAGGTTATAGAAGCCGCCAATAAATATCCATATTCCCGTTATCCACTTGTTTCTCCGAAATCGGGTAATGTTGTAGGTGTTATTTCTCTGTTTGATTTACTTGGAATAGAGAGCGGGGAGAAACTCACCTCTCTTATGCATAAACCATTTTTTGCAGCTGAGGATGAACTCGCTGAAGATCTCCTTGTAAGGATGAAGAGTGAACCGCTTCATTTCGCTATAGTCATAAGCGATATGGGCCGGTTTAAGGGGATATTGACATTAGAAAATATAATTGAAAGTATAGTTGGAGATATAGCCAGTGAGCATGAGTTATCGGAAATCGAAGGATAAACAGGTAGTAATAAAAGTCTATTTATCACATATTCTGAGGAAATTACAGCGCGCGCATTTACTGGTTCTGTTAGGAGGAAAGTATCGATATTCGAGAGGAATGTTTTTTTTGATATCATTATCTTTAAGTACGGAGGATAATTTCCTTATCCCTTTTGTAAGGCGAACCCGTGCGGCGGCAATACTTTCTTCGCTTGTTGTGTAGGTTTGCTCTGTGGCTTCATCAAGTAGATTTACCTCACGCAGACTTATATTTTCGGCCGGCTCACCCAGTATCGCGGCAGCGTAATATCCGTATATATTCAGCTGATCAAGGGCCTTACCTGTTTTTGTTTTAACGGAAGATGATCTGCCGCTGTATGTTTTCCAGTCGACAATGTTGAATCTGTTGTCACAACCTCGAAAGATAAAATCGGTTTTTAGAAATACCGTGGCTTTTTCGAATTGGAAAGACTGGGCGAATTCGGAAAAGTCTATATCCTCGATTACCCATTCGGACGGGTCTGTCTTTGAGATCATCTCCAGAATAGAGCTGGAAAGGAGTGCTCTGACAGCTTCAACACATTCATCGTGAGTTTTTTTCAGCTCCCCGGCCGGTATGTCAATTCCGTACTCATGATCCCGGAGTGCCAACCAGTTAGTATTTAATTTACCCCGCTTCTTTTTAGGTTCACGCAGGTATTTTTTATCTTTAGAAAATCTGAACTGTTTTTCAAAGGATTCAACAGTATAATTTATAACGTCATCTTCAGCCGGGATTCTCTTTTTAACCCGGGTGGACTGAAGGATTTTTGAAGCTATATAGTGGATAAGCTGACCGCGCCAGAGGGGGAGAGAAACAAGACGTTTGAGTTTGTACGCTTTGCGTGAAATTACAGGCGCGTCCGCGTTCCATCCGCCCCAGCTTAGATAGTAATGAAAATAATAAGCTCTTCTGCATGAATCAAAAAGGGCTTCACGCGAAATCGACCACCCGAAATTATTCTTAAATACCATTCTATTTCTTAGCGAACACTCTTCTGTGAACTCTGTTCTGTAGTCTGTAACTTCCGAATTCGTAGTCAAATTTCATTTCCTGTTTTCCCCGAAGAGCAACCTTTCTTGAAGTATACATGTAGAGATGATATTTATTCGAGGTTCGCTGCTGGGCCAGCCCGGGAATCTCATCAATCTTGAAAATCCAGGCCCGGAGGGTGCTCAAATCAGCACAGGCGACAAAATCCGCCCTGCAATCTGTCGAAATCCACCAGTCGAGAGCGTATTTACCCTTGCCGCCGGCTTTCTTCGGTTTCAGATTCGTTGTTGTCGTAATAAGATATTCCCGCTTTGGTCTTGATAAGCTGATGACAAGATCGGTTGCTTCGTCGCCCTCTCTGCAATTGAGGCCTTCACGGAGAAGAATCGATTCTATGAGAAATCTGCCGCTTTTCCCGATAGTGTATTTTGAAATCCTTTTCAATATCAACCCCCTTCCATTACTACAACTGCCTGAGCAATATCAGCGTCGTGTGAGATACTAAGGTGTATGGTAGAAATATTTCTTTTCTTTATAATCTTTTCAATCTCAGGTGATAGCATAAAGTACGGCTTTCCATCTTCGTTGTTTAAAATTGAGATACCCTTTATTGGAATTCCGCGCATCAGCCCATAACCCAGGGCTTTAAGAAAAGCTTCACGAGCCGCGAATCTGCCTGCAAAGAATGAAGCGTTATCTTTACGTTTCATCCCTTTTTCTATTTCTTCCTCAGTGTATATTCTTGTAAGAAAACGTCTGCCGTACCTTCTGATTATTCTCTTAATTCTTGAAATAGATGTAACGTCTGTGCCTATTCCGTAAATCATCAAATCTCCGCTGTCTTATTCCATTAAGCCGGCAATAAGGCGTTATTCCCCGTTTTTAAGATAAAGGGCTTTTATTCAATATTGTAGTGGACTATCATCACGGGTAAACAAAAGTTTAGCAGATTTTATAATATTATTAAACAATTAACTGCCGGTTGATCGAAATATTAACAGAAAGAGTCGGGCCACCCTACTAAAACCTCTAAAAAGGAAGATTTACATGGTCTTTTATGATAAACCGCTCTGGCGTCCTCCGAGTGAAGCAAACTCTTTGATACTGCAGGCAACGATTGGATGTTCTCACAACCGCTGCCTTTTTTGCTATATGTATCGGGGTAAGAGATTCAGAGTCAGGAGGTGGGAGGATTTAAAAAGTGATATTGACCGGTTCTCGAGGTTATTGCCGGATACGCGAAAGGTTTTCTTGGCTGATGGAGACGCTTTTGTTTTGAGCCCGAAGCGGTTAGAACAGATATTGGACTATCTGAACAGATCATTCCCCCGGCTTAAGCGTGTCAGCTGCTACGCCAGCCCGGGTAATCTCATGAAGAAGTCTGCCGGAGAGATGAAGAGATTAAGAGATAGAAAACTTACAATAGTATATTATGGGGTTGAAAGTGGAGACCCGGACCTTTTGCGCAGGATAGAGAAGGGGGCTGGTCCGGAAGAGATCGAGGAGGGCTGCGGAAAAGCCGCTTCAGCGGGGATAAAACTTTCTGTTACAGTTATCCTGGGTCTCGCGGGTAAGAAGGGAAGCCTGAGGCACGCGGAAGAAACATCAAGCCTCGTCTCAAAGATAAACCCCCGCTATTTATCTGTTCTTACCTTGATGCTCGGACAACACGCCGGTGAATACGAAAGAGAGATGGGAGCCGGCTTTGAATTTAATTCTCCCGCGGATGATATTAGAGAACTAAGGGTACTGATAGGCGGCCTGGATGTCGAGAAATGCATATTCAGGAGTAATCACGCTTCGAACTATCTTTCTCTTAAAGGCGTCCTGAATAAAAACAGAAAAAGACTGATAGAGACTATTGATCAGGCCCTTAAAGACCCCCGATTTTACTTAAGAAATGCGCAGATGAGGGGGTTATAGAATCTTTGTCAAATGTGGGATGATAACCGTTCTTTGGCTTAGTTAACGCCTTATAAGTGAAAATCCGGGCTGGCATGTTATCTTCTGAATAATCTTCTAATCCATGAATCCGAGACGTAGGTGTCGTAGTTTACTCTAACCCCGCCCCAGCGTTCCTTGTAGTCTATAAGACTGTGCGCGTAAGCAGGAGAGGCGCCGAGATTAATCTTACTGATCCCCTTGGTGATCGCGAGATTAATCGCGCTTGTCAGCAGAAGATGGTTTGGTTTCAGATGCCTTTTGGAATAGTCCGACACGGTCTGCCAGTTGAAAAGTGTATCATTATGGATAAAGTTTATACATGATCCAATCATCGTATGGTTTTGCGTAAGAGCGTTCCAGTAGATCATCTTTGAGTTATCCAGGACATCCAGAATGGCGCGAAAGAACCGTTTGCTGTAAAGGGGTTTTCTCTGTTCATGCCGTTTTCCCGTCATAAGATAAAGTTTGTAGAAGTCATCAAGATGATCCCTGTTACTTATTGTAATCTCGGTTGTATCGGCTTTCAGTCCAGCTCTTACGTGTCCGTTTATTTTCTTGTCCGGAGGGTCATGTCTTCCGTTTCCGTTTAACTTTATTATGTGCGTAAAAACCTGGCGGGAGCTCAGGAACGGCTCACTGATTTTTGCCAGTTTACCCTCGAAGTCTGTAATTGCAATACGTGAAAACCTGTTGTTTTTTAAATATTCGATAAGATACGCGTTGAATAAATCCCGCTGGGTTTCATTTGCTCCTTTTCCGAGAATGACTTCTCCGTACGTGCCGTAGGGCATTGAATAGAATGATTTAAACCCCAACTTTCTCGTAATTACAGCCGGCATCCCTATTATAAATTTACCATTCTCAATTCCGGTCAGAAAGACAGAGTGAGCTTTGTGGCCAAGGCCGGAAGAGCAGATGTCGGCCCATTGCCTCGTGTGAAAGAAACTTCCGTTTAAGGCAAGCTTGTCCCACATCTTTACATCAATAGATTTGCGGTCAAATACTTTGAATTCCATCTATTTTCTCTATCCCGATAGCGGAGGGGTAATCTCGGTTTTTAAGCAATCTATCCTGTAAACAAATATTATATAAGTAGACAGTACTGTAATTTAATATCTGATATGTAAATAGTCAATAAGCCAACCGGCGGCCCCGTCATTTGTCCGAGTTAATTGGGATTGCCCGGGAATACTACTTAACCGGTTATTGTACAATTTCTTCCCGCTGTTTTACCTTTGTACATAAGTTTATCTGCTCTTTTGATAAGGCTTTCCATGGTATCGTCTTCTTTAGCCAGCGTGGCGCCTACAGAAATTGTAATCTGCAATATTCTGTCATTGTAACTTATATATGAATTTGCTATGAGAGTCCGGACTCTATTTCCTATATTTGTCAGTTGGTTTTCATCTACATTTCTAATAATACCAATAAATTCTTCACCACCCCAGCGTCCGTATAAATCAAATGATCTGGAGTTAGCAGTAAATGTATTGGCAGAGGATATAAGGACCTCATCTCCTGCATCATGTCCATATGTATCGTTGATTTTTTTAAAATGATCAATATCCATAAAAAGGATGGCGAAATCTGTATTATAACGTTTTTTCTCTTCCAATTTAATTTTGATCTCTTTTTCAATATATCTTCTGTTTGCCAGTTGAGTAAGGTTGTCAAGGAAAGACAGCTTTTTAAGTTCTTTTACCAATTGTTCATTTACCGCCTGGTTGCTAATATCGGTGAATAATTCTATACCACCAATAATATGACCGTCTTTGTCGGTCAATGTGCTAACACGAATAGAGACAGGTATTCTGTGACCCTTCTTGTGGTGCATGTACACTTCAGCTACACGGGGTTTTCCGTCATCCATGGTTGCAGCGAGGGGGCACATGCCGGTGCAAAGGTTATTCCCTTCACTATCGATGTGTGTCAAAATATTATCAGAACAGAAAGTCCCCAAAACCTCATCAGCAGTAAATCCTGAAATCTGCGCGGCAGCTTTATTCCAGTATGTTATGACTCTGTTGGGGTCTACAAAATATAAACCATCATGGAGGTTTTCGATTATCTTTTTATAGGAATCTTCTTCCAATTTCATAGTAACCGTCGTATAAACCTTTTTTTGTTATATGTTCAGCCGAACATTACTCGCGTCAGCTGTATCTGATTATTTGAACAACGATTTCAGCCACCGCAATGCCTCAGAATAATCCTCAGTATCAAGAATGAATTCCTGACCTCTGCCAACAGAGTTCAGTGTAGCATATTTACCTTCAAGATCCCATCTGCTCATCTTAGAATGATAGCTTAATGGTTTACGGCCTTTATCCGGATAAAACCATTTCGGCAACCTTTGCGGCTCAATATCATTTTCATTGTTCAAATCCCTGTTTGTCTAAAGTCAAGGGGCTAGCCGTTATTTTCAGCTATAACACCAGCTGCAATTTCAGCCGCCCTGCCTGTTATCCGCAAACACCGCTTATCAAGCTTCTGCTCTTTGAACATGGTCTGTCCTTCGGGAGTGCTCAGGTCACAGCCGCCTAATAAATCATAACAGTCGCGGCTGCCAAATTCTTTTTCAAATGCGGAAATTAGTTGTTGAGCTGCAATGTATGAAGGCTCAGCAGAATCCTTCGCGCTCGAACGGCCAAATGTTAAACTTATACCCATGATCGCGCCCGTTAGCGCGCCGCACATTCCGCACGTGCGGGACATACCGCTGCAGAAAGATGTAGCTGCCCGGGGTAGAAACTCTGAATCTAAGCCCTGGGCCTTCGCGATGGCCGTAACAACACTCTCAGCACAGAATAAGCCGGACTCAAATAATTCTTCGGCCGATTTTCTAACTTCAGGTATTTTAGATGTTTCCATTACATACTCCTTTGAAAAAAAACGGCAATGCCGATGGTATTTGCCGCTTGACCCTCAAATGGGACTGGCAGTCCGGGTGATTTTCAGCCGCAATGAGAAACGCGTCATTCTGGTGCAGCGTCTTGTTAGCTGGCTTTTCAAATTTCGAAAAATAATAGTCCTACTTCATCTCAATTATTGGTAATTTTTTATAACGGGAAGGCTTCTTCAACATTATATCTATTAGATTATTTCTTTCAATATATTGTATTTGTTTATCTAATAAATGATTCCATTGTATGAGATAAGTCAAATACCCCAATGAAAAATCTTGTTTTTTAAAATTTAGATGTTCGCTATTATTCAATTTGTCAATTACTTCTAAAATCAATTCAGTACCTAAATATGTCAGTTGCATATTGATAGAATGCAAGGTGTCATTGGATTTAATTTCGGCCCTTCTTTGTGCTAAAACACTTCCTCCATCGATATCTTTAGTTAATTTATGTATTGTAACACCAATGTTATAAGGATCCCAATTGATAAGTGCCCACTCCGTGCAATGTGTTCCTCGATAATAAGGAGAAAGTCCCCAGTGTAGGTTTAAAGCCAATCCAGAATTCTGCAAAATATGATCTTTCACGATTGTTGTTCCGTGATCTAAAATCAAATCAGGCTTAATTTCTTTGACCCGATTAAACACTATGTCTGAATTGATATTATCTGTCTCCAAATATGGAATATTTTTATCTAAGGTCTCCCATTTGTTTCCAAACCAGGCATTGTAATCGACTGTTTTATTTTTCTTCTGTAAAATTTTCCTTTTCAATATATCAAAGCTTCCCCGGAAACCATGTTTTTTTACCTCTGAGAATATATTACGCGACAAAAACTTTGGTTTTTCAATTATAACTTCTGTTATTTGATGTTCACTATTAATTTTATTTGCAAAGTAAATTAATGGAGGATTTGGTCTAATAAGACACACTATTTTCATTTCTCTTTCCTTTCAGTGCCTTTCTGATCTTGTTTAACAATTGTAGGTCACTGCGAAATGATGCGCATTGAATATCTATATTTTTATTTCCCCAAAGTATAAAACGATTCAGTAAGAAAGCATCATCCCCTTTTATATTTATTGGCAATTTATTTTTAAGCCCAACTACTGTTATGCCAAGTTTAATATCGCATTCCTTCAAAACGTCTATTACATCTGATGAAAAAATACCATTCGGATAAGAAATGATAATAGGCTTTATCCCTGTAATATTGAATATCGACTTTTGAGCATTTTCTATTTCAAACTTAATCTCAGGAGGAGAATAGTTTGTTAATATAGCATGATTACTTGTATGATTTCCCAGAAAAACAAATTCTTCTTTAGAGAATTTCTTTAACTCAAGGGGGGTGAACGGCCTATCAATATCACTAATTGGGTGTAAGGCTTTTACACCAAAATTCTCTGTTATGTATTGTTCTATCTCAGAATTTTTCTTTTGCATTTGTGATGCAATTTCTTTTCTCACTTTTTCAATTTCGACACCTTTTTTTAATCTTTCTCGATAAATAACATCCCACCAAAAGCATTTATTTTGTGTAATATGATTAGATGAGATAAAGAATACCGCAGGGACTTGATATTCTTGTAATATTGACAATGCAAGATGATTGTTATAGTAACCATCATCAAATGTAATGAGAACATATTTTTTATCGGTTTCAAGTCCATTTAGAATATCTTGAGGAGATATGAAAAGGTAATCATGTTTCAAGTAGTATTCAACAAATTGACGAAAAATTTTAGTCGTTATTGCTTGTTGGGGATCAACATGATTAAGCGCAATTTCACTTTCATCATTAAACAATTCATGAAAAAGGAACGTAATCACAGAGTTCTTTTCTTTAAAAAGTGAACCATAGGTTGCTGAAATTAATTCATCGAGGTTT
>Ga0102934_1000878_pt1 | contig 20758 bp, 25 predicted proteins | sample SalPonR2_A_D1_MG_FD_78175 | JGI IMG/M metagenome (GOLD analysis project Ga0102934, IMG submission 78175) | Salt pond soil microbial communities from South San Francisco under conditions of wetland restoration - Salt Pond MetaG R2_A_D1_MG | ecosystem: Environmental > Aquatic > Marine > Intertidal... | reverse complement strand
GGGGGGGGGGGGGGGGGGGGGGGGGGGGGGGGGGGGAGGGGGGGGGGGGGGGGGGGGGGGGGGGGGGGGGGGGGGGGGGGGGGAGGGGAGAAGGAGGTGGTCCGGCCCCTACCTGTTGGGCTAGGCCCATGTTTTGGTGCGCCGTCAGTGTGTCCGCATGCTGGCTCAGGAGGCCTCGGACTCTCTCTGCGTCCTCTGCCTGGGCGGCCGTGAGGATGTCGTGGTAGGGAAGGGCATGTTGACGGATGCTGCGGGCGAGAATGGGAGAGGTCTTGGGGGGAAGCAATGCGCGCATTTGAGCGGCAGCGATGGTGCTGCTGGCGCTGGGGCCCGAGGAAGACGGGGAGGAGGAGGGGGAAGGAGAGGCGGGGAGGGGCTTGGCGGGCGGGGGGAGGAGGGCATGGGCCAGCACGAGTTTCCGGTAGGCTTCGACGGCGACAGCACTGAGCGCTTGGGCGGGTGTGGAGATGACTGCCTTGAAGCAATCCACCGCGTCGTGGAGATGCTGCAGGCTCAGGAAGGCCATGCCGGCGTAGTAGAAGTACCGAAGCACGTCGAGAGCTACCACGCCGGTGGCAGCCGGGTCCACCCGGTATATGGGCCGTTCCCGCACGAAGTCCACGGCTTGTTGGAGCCGTCCAGCGCCCAGGCAGACTTGCAGGAGGTCCGGGTGGACGGGCGTGAGGCAATGCGGGTCGGTGACGAGGGTCCTGGCGGCCGTATCCAGAGGAAGGAGCCCTCGCACCAAGTCCCTGACTGCGGGCAAGGGCCTGGTCGGCGCTGGCGCTGCATCTTCCTGAGCTGGCTGGTGAGCCGTTTCTGCTGCAACTTCTGCCTCTTCCCCGAGATTGTTGTGGCCCATGCTGTTGTCGTCCGCCTCCTCGCCCCCCCCGGCGCCGCCCGGGCCCGCATCCGACGGGGGCGGATGGCCCAAGAGGTCGGTGTAGCGGTGGACAAGCTCTGCGAACTCTTTCACAGCTCTTGCCGCCTGATCCGGGTCGAATTTGACAAGAAATACTTCGCACACTCCCAGGAAGTGCTCCCGGTGGGAGGACGCATGGTGCACGGACACGGTGGGGGCTTGCGCGGCGAGGAGGTGGAGAACGCCTAGGGTGTGCTCGGGAAGATGGAGCGTGTCGCGCGAGACGCGAAGCAGCGGGGGAGGCTCCTCATGCCCTGTGGCAGTGGTCGTCGACAGAGATCGAAGGTTCTCTGCTTGGTTGGAGAGCTTGCGGTGAAGTTCCTGTCGTGCGGTTACGAAAACGTGGAAACGGTATGGTGAGGGGAGGTTTAGTGTCACTAATCTTACTCTCCAGGGCTGAACAAGTGGAATTACCCAGGAACGGTGTACTCACGTCATAATCTTCCTCTTTTCCCGTGGAAAGATTGAGAATGTGGTTGAGTACGTCATCTAGAACTGCCATTATCTGCCTCCCAGGAAGCCTGATAAGCCTAAGGGTTGAAAGGAAATGTACTTCCAAGGTGAGATGCAGACATTGAGCTAGATTAGACGATGAGCAATTTTAAAGTTTTCACATGCACTTGCTCTTGCAGTCTTGATCTTGTCGAAAGAGCTTTTACTCAGTAATGGTTCGCTTGATGTTGGACTCATGCGATAATGTTCCATCCACAGGTCAGGCCCAGCTCCTCACTCATGTTGTGTGGTGTATTTCCCCCTCTGGTCAAATAGATGCACGAATTGTCCACATTCTTGCCTGGCTGCAAGACTGCGCAGCATTGCCATCGCGTGCTTTTCTTTTTGATTTATTTTGTGGCCAGTCCGAGGATGGTTTTGCTGCGATTGGGCTGAAACAACGCATCTCGCCTGCGGAAGTCGCTCATTTGGAAGCGCAACGGGGTGAACTTACCAAACGTTGTGTAAAAGCTCATTTACAACGATAAAACACGTCCCTGTGGATGGACTTCATCATGGACTATCCTCACATGTTCGGTAGATTTTTCGTGGCTGGCCATGCGTGCTTGAAACCCCTTCAACGAAAAACATAAAGGAGGCTGTAAGCTGGAATATTGTTGGGTCTACTAAGAAGTACTCGGTAGGAAACATCAGCGTGGCAGCAGGACTCCAAGCTATATTCCATCCCACACAACACACACACGTCTGTTCCCAGTTGATGTGCATGTGCAACGAGTCGTAGGCATTGGTACGATGGCCATTGTCATCCAGCATCCCTCGCGCACCTTTGATCAGACGTTCCTGTGTACGACCTTTGCATGACCGTGAAGGCGTTTGGTTTTCTAATACGACCGCATTTCCTAAAAACCCTTTACAGACAGACTCAGCTGCGACGTCGGGTGAATTGCTCCGTCTTATCGTCTTGGGCCTCAGTAATGCAGCGAGCTCCTCTCCTCCCTCTCCTATTGCTTTCCCTCGCACGGCTCACGGGTGGCAGCAATTTGGTGACTTATAAATTGCAACATGCATTTGGAATTACTGGAGCATTTCAAGATCGCGGAAGTGTAGAGGTGTTGGTAGATAGTGGGGCGCTTACCCTCATTCCTCCGCCGGAGGAGCAGCGCGTTCTGGTGCCGGAAGCCAGTCTTGACGAGATCGCTCGGGAAATGAAAGGGTTCAACGGTGGCATGTACCGCCTTCGTGCCCAAGAAAGCGATGGTGTATCCTCACCTGTCGTCATGACCAGCGTACACCTTTGCGACGTGGTGCGGGCGGGTTTCCGTGAGAACATCACTTTGACCCTGGACGTCGAAGGGCGCCTGATTGGATTAGAGTACACCCCGCGCATGAGTCGCCTCTCGCCGAGTACCTGCAAGAACATAAAACATCCCCTCGACCAATATCATGCCCGGGTGGCTGAGGAGGTTGGAAGGAGGACCCCGGGGGATAAGGAAGATTCGGTGTCATCGCCACCGGCCTTCATGACATGGGTGAAGGCATCAGTGGATGATTCAGGCAAGAGCGTGCCCGTGCTGGTGCCGGGTCAACGACCGCCCTTGATAGCGATCCGACAGGAGGATCAAGGAGGACAACCGGAGGCACCCAAGAGTTTTTTACAAAAATATGTGGGTAATGGAGGGCGAGCTGTACGGGAAAGGGGAGGGGGGGGAGAGACGCTCACATGCCGACTTTCTTATGCAGGGGGGCACAGAGAGGGTGTCGATGTACTGTCCTTCACCTCTCCTCATTTTTGAAACCCTCCACACACAGTGGATCTTCATCGTGCTGTTTTTCCTCCTGCTCAACACGGGGGCTGCCCCCCCGGACGAGGGAGGGACCGGCGGGGCCCAGACGGGCCAAGGAGGACCGGCCACGAGACGGGGAGGGGGAGGGGGGAGGGGAGGGAAAGAGGAATAAAAGCAAAGGAAAAAAAAGACACGAGAAAGCAACTTGGCGGCCAGGAATAACGACCTTCGTCCTTAAACAATGCTTTTGCCCCCCCTGCACCTCTGTTTTTCTTGCCGCCAAGTTTTAGCTTCCTCTGCCATGCAGTGTGAAGGTAGGGGTAGACCAGAAATTTGTTTCTGGGCTTTCAAAGCCCGTGGGATGGCACTTGTGGGGTCAATTTCAGGCCTCGACCCGCGCGGGGTACGCGAGGCATCATTCCATGTCCGCAGTCGTCCATCCGCGGACAATCGAGGCAATCCTTTTCCGCCGGCTGCCCGACGCTGTCTTTAGAGATCCGATAACGATTCGTAAATAGTCGCCACCTGTGGCATGATACTGGTGTGGGCTCTCACTAGGCCGTTTCCCTACTGTACTGTACATGTCCCACCCTTTCCCAGACGGAGCGGTGGTGCGCCCTCGGAGACGTCATCTAACTGCGAAACATTCGCTCCCAACCGCAACCTTGCTACCACATCCACAGGAAAGAACTCTTCTTTCGCGGTCTCTTCCTCCTCCTTTCTTCTAATGCGTCCTTTCTGACCCTAGTTCTCTTCATTTGTGCATTTCATGTTTCCTCTGCCCTTTTCCAGGCCCGCTTTCCTTCCGGATTTGTGCATTTTCTTCGCGTACCATCAATGTGATATCAACAAGGACTTTTCCCGTCCCACCGATCCTCTTTCTGCGCCCTCTCACCTTCCTCGCCTCCCTCTTCCTCCTTCTCCGCCTCGCCCACTCCCGTTTCCTCTCTCTCTTGCATGGGGAAGACATCGGCCACCGAGAGGAAAGCCGACGTCTCTTGTTCTGCCATGCCAGCGACCATCTCGGGAGCCTGAGTCAGAGTGAGACCTCGGAGCTTGGCTGTGGACAGCACGGATGGCGGAAGGGAGGGGGCGAGCTCGCGGAAGGTTGGCATGTCCCGGACCCCGTACAGGCGCATGTCAAGGACGGCGAGTTGCTTTTCCTTCAGGTCGGGCAAGGGATTGATCACAGGGACGTAGTAGCAACGCTTGAAACGGGGGGAGGATGCGGCTCCACTGCTACTCGGCGCATTAACTTCAACCTTGGTCCGTGCCCCTCCCCGGTCTACAGGGTTCAACTTGCGCTGCTCTCCACGCTGTACGTCTTCCAATTGTTGCTGTGAAGACAAGGTGACGCGTGGTTCGCCTGTAGAGGAGGGCGGCGCGGACGCTTCCTCTGTCGTCGATGCCAAGGCCGCTTTTTCCACTTCCTTTTCAGGCAAGTGGGGGTGCTCCCGCTGATTTTGCTGCAGCTGCAGCTGTTGCTGCTGGTGATGTTGAAGACATGAAGGGAGCGTCTTTTCTGAGAGACCAGGCTGTGACGTGCAAGTACTCGTCGCCTTCTTGCGCTGTGCTGCCACGAGGGCAGAAGTCAGGAGTGCAGCTTGTTGCTGCTCGATAAGGAGGGAATTGGCCGACATACTACCGCAAGCGCTGCTTTCGCCCGCTCTCATTCTATGTACAGTGCTTTTAACCTTACTTTTTGTTGCGACATTTGCCCTAAGATCGTTAACCAGGGGTTGAAGAGTACGAGTTGCAGGGACTCCCGACGCGACTGACACGGGCGATGGACCCTCCAATGTGGCAATCTTGTTGGGAGCATACGTGTCAATGAGGGGTTTTAATCGGTCACGTAGAAAGGGCCGCAGGTATTGACTGACCCACTTGAAGAATGGGTTGCCGATAGTCATGGTAGATGCGATGTAGTAGAAAAGGCGGCTTTTCGCCTACGGGCGTCCTACGTCTGCCTGCTTGACGAATACGTTGCCACCAGACCCTGTCTCAATCTGCAAACCATTAAAAAATGAGCTATGAGTAAACAACGGGTGCGATCATTTATAATGTGTGCCACCACTTTGTACCATCAAGCAGGGACGCCGGCACCACCCGCGTCGTGTCGGTGGGGTGTGTGATTGGGAGCAGGAATGTAGATCAGGCCTCGTCATCCGTTGAAACTCAACACGACAACGCGATAACGGCAAGCCCGAGGGGAAAAAGCGACACTGACGCGACACGTAGGGTCACACAGCTTGCCACGGACACCGCCGCCCATGCTCATACATGAATCTACGGCTTTACATCTGGATGGATACCTTTCATGCACGGCAGGTCTTGAAGTCCCACATGGACGGTAGTTGTCAGACACTCGAGAGAAAGGCTGGCAAAATGAGCGCAGGGAGGGGACGAGAAACATCCTTCTCACTCAAGAACAACGGGTGGGAAAGGACAGTTCAAGACAGGCGATTGCCACAGGGAAGCTGTCCTGAATTGAGAATAGAGGATACGTAGAGAGTATGGTGTGGCAACGTTGGCGCTGCCAATCGGATTCTCTTTTGGATTTTGTTGGGATATCCATGACTTGCAGCATCCACTCGTTCAAGCCGCCTCACCATGCTTCAACTGGAAGATACCTCACTTTTCCAATTGCAAACAACGCGTTATGAGGCTGCGTGAGCATATGTGTACAACACGCTCACATCATGTTCTAGTACGATTGGAAGGAAGCATCACATAAAGTTTACCATTCGATGTGCACAAGAATTCCCTGACATTTCTTTTTCCCCCGCCTTATTCTCGTTTCACAGCCCTTCTTCAACCTTATGCTTATCATGCGGTCTGTCCTATTCCTACTGGCGATTGCCACCGCTGCCCGGTCTACTGTCAGTTTTGTGCTGCCTGCCAAGCACCAGGTATCGCATGTACAAACATCTGCCGCCGCAGTTGTTGGTGCGTCCCCTGCTGTAGTCGTGGAGACCTTCATCCTGCCGATGGGAGACGATTCGCGTTTAAAAATTCGCTGCAAACCTGAGACTTTCAAAGATTTGGCGTTGCGAGTCAACGCTCTTCTTGCTTCGTTCAGGGCTATCAAAGCAGCCAATGCAGCTGAAGATAAGACAGGTCCCGCGCCTCGTGAGCCATCTTTAGAGTTTTTGGTTACGGATTTTGAGACGCGTTTGGAGATGGAGTGCAATCCTAACATTTATCCCGATGCCTTCCATGCCGCAGTATTCGTGAAGGTCCAAAATGATGTGCTCGAGGTAACGTCGCAATGTCAACTTAGCGCGTTGGTCGACGCCTTAAAATTGTACAAGAGTACGTACAAGGTTGAATTGGATGCCAACAAGTCTGGGGCAAAGCAGTAAAATTGGAAAGTGGGTGTTCATCGACGATATGTGGGTGTGTGGAGTAGATTTCAATCAAATTCTGCTGGGTAGGAAGGAAAATAATCAGTCTTGACGACAAAATCCGGGCAATTTTCTCTACAAGTTTTTTGAAGTTTGTTCTCAGAGATCAATGTTGAAGACTACGGTCATTTACGAGTTCTTTCTTGGCATATTACATAGCTATTGACCATAATTATCTGACATTTTTGAGGTGCGACAAGCGTTTTTCCTGAAAGATGAATACTTGCCTCCTTGACGGTGTTACCTCCTGCCTCCTGACCCTGTGTATGCTGCCATGTGGACCGTTTTCAATGTGTGGAAGGACTCGCGTCTTAATATATACGTTTTATATAATGAATGATCATGGACTGGATGTGTGAGACTGGACCCTTGCAAGGGTAGGACTGTTTCCTTTCAAGCTATGTTGCGGGTCGTTTAGGCGAGTGCATCGTCTCGCTGCTCGCAGCAACCTGCGCCGCATTGCGCGGGCCCTTCCCCTTTTTGTTCTCAATTAAGTCAAAATGATACCAGTTGTTGCAGCCATCGCACTCACTCCGCCGTTCCACTCCCATCCTCGGGGTCATCGGCCGTCTCGCGGCAGGAAAAAATATTTTACGTAGAAACGCGATTGCATTCCAATACGATGTCTCACAAACGCCAAAAACATGTGTTCTGGACATAAATTCTCATGGTACTGGGCACAATCTACATTTTCAGGAAATACAGTGGTTGGAATCACAAAAAGGGGGAAAGTAATGACGCGTTATTTAGCATGGCCAAGGCGGCTCGTCTATGGTAGCTGGAGACACGGTCAAGGCAGCGCTTTCGCCACATGTAACAAGCCTTGCCTTCGCTTCAACCGCATACGGCGTTTAGCAATGGTATGCATAAGACCCTCTCATTCTTTTTCCAAGCCAATCTCTTTATGGCTCCAAGACCAGCTCTTCAAGAGGTTTACTTCACGTCAAGTCCTGCCCTTTCCTACGTCCACGCATGTTCAAGTCGAAGCCACCGAACCACAAATCAAGCCTAGTAGGGGTAGTCACGTAGATGGGAAGCAAGTGGGGTTATCAGAAGCTGCTGAGACGGAGGAAAAGCAGGGAAAATGGTCATCACCTGGTGGATACGAGCCATTTCCATGGGGGTCAGCGCCCGAGGCTGAGGTATCGGCTTTCGGGCCTCAGGAAAAATCTATGTTCCAGCGATTGAGATACTACCTGTCCACTTTAGTCGTGCGAGAAATGCTAGCAAAGAAGGTGGCAATGCACACGAATGCTGTGAAGAGAGACGTGTTTCGATCCCTCAGTGGGTCTACACGCTTCGCCTTCATCCAAGCGGTTCGCGCCATTTTCGAAGGCACGTGTAAGACGCCCGAGCCGACGTGGAAGCTCACATACCATGATGCCCGCTCTCCGTCCTCGGAATGGGAACTCGGCTACCCTCCTCTCTCTGCCATGATGGAGCCTAAACTTGCCAGCTTGTACGAAAACCTGGTCTCTAGCTTTCGCGCCAAAGACCTGGAAGTGCGGTATGAGCTGGAGAGCATCCGGGTACTCAGTTTGGCGGGGTTTCGAGCAATAGTTGGATTGCGAGAGGCCCAGGAGAAGCCGGAACGGTCATCGGTGAACATTGGGGCGCTGTCGCTGGTTTTCGGGAAGCCAGTCACCGTGCCCTCGGAGTCAGAGAGGAAAGAACCTGTGCCTATTAGCATTTTGTACCGCATGGCCGTCACTTTCCGCTGTCGCGAGCTCTTCACGGTACGAAACTCGGGGACAGGGGAAGTGCTGCAGGGGGAAGACAGGATGAAAGAAGTGGACCATGTGGCCCGCTTTGAGGTAAAGGTCGACGAAGAAAAGGTAAGAGGGAGCGAGGGGGATGATGGTAATGGGGTTAGACATCCGGTTGGGCGAAATTATGCGATATGTCGCTCTAGCTCTGTCATTTTACCGTGAAACGACGGGGTCCTCACGATATCATGGACATGCCTGCATGCCCCCCACCATGATTACAGAAAGCACCGTTCGAGTGGATTCTGGTAGACATCGACGATCAGCTGGAGGGGAATGAGTATTTCAAAGATATGCTTGAAAGCAAAAAGCCGTAAAGTAAGCTCGCACAGGGCATTCTTGGAACTTCGATGGGCGGAAGAAATGGAGGATTGAAGATGATTTAGAACAAAATGTTATCAAACAACAAATCCAAGGACTTGATTTGCACATTTGCGTTCCGAGACATACTGTCGGTTTCGTATGGCCTTGAATGTGACAAATCATCGACAAAAGATATTCAGCTCTTGCATTCACTGCCACACTTGCACAAATGCTCGTCCCCTTTTTCTTGTTTTTCTCGCCGCCTACACGCGCATATCCCCGATTAAACCTATGAAACAGCCATATTGTATTGACATTGCATGATTTGTGATGTTTTTCTCGATGAACTGGTTTTCGTTGACATCCGAGGCAGGATTATAACGTCCTGTACGTTTTGACGGCTACTTGCCAAATGTTCAAGGCGAAGCTGTGTTACCTTTTAGAGGCCGCTGGGCAGAGCAAATACTTATAACGATAAGTCAACGTCCTGCACGAGCTTATACACTGCCTACCGACTGTTAACGCAACCCCACAATAAAACATTTTACCCCTCTCTAAGTGGCAATACCCGAATGTAGCCAGCGATAAGTCTCTCTCCCCCACGCGAGGTGGATTTTGCGACGTCCCTAGACACAAAAACAAGTCTCTACATCGACCATCACAGCGCTAATGAACCTGCTATGCCAGGGACTAACTCCCCTTGTTGTATTACGCAGGCTCGCGGGGCAGGAGGTTTGCGTGGCTCTGACGGCGATCAGGCGCCTGGTCAAGCCGCGCACCTGGGCAAAGGAGACACAGACAAATGATCCGCAACCTAGCACCAGCCTTGCGGCCCAGATGTACTGTCATCCGCCCGTCAGGTTCGGATACAAGCAGGTGCAAAGGCGGCCGCAGCTGCAACAGGCCTCTTCGTCGGGCATGGCGCAGCCTGTCTTCTTTCCCTCCCACGTCTCCGCTGGTGGCCTCCATCACGGGAAAAGCGGAGAGGCAACATAAATGGCGCAGTCCACGACGAGCGTGTTCCCACAATTTATCGTCTTCTCCTTCCTCGCGATCGGCGGCATCCTCTACTTTGAAGGCCTCTGAGAAGATAGAGGCCAGCGCATCTTCACGCCTAAGTGGCGGGGGAGGGGAAGCTGCGGCAGCGTCTCCGGTGGACATCACCTTCATAGACGACAATGCTTCTCAAAAACCATTGCCTGTCCAGGAAGTTGCGTTCCCATGGCGCCCGGCGCCCCGTCGGCCTGCTGCACCACGCTATGCGTCTTACGGGGAGTGGTTCACCCAAATTTTGTTTCAGGCCACCCTCCGCGGTACTTTCAACAAACTGCTATCCAAGGAAATGGAATGCCTTCCTCGCGCCGTCCAAGAGCGTCTCTTCCGCTATATGCGCTTTGCCTTCATTCAGGGAGTGCGCGGGATTTTCGATGGGCAATGTAAAACGCCACGGCCCACGTTGGAATTCTCTCGGGAAGACCCCACGCCTCCTTCCTCCACCTGGGATATGGGCTATCCACCCCTTTCCGCCATGATGGACGAGGCGCTGGTCATGACTTACAAAGACGTTATGGCGCGTTTCAAAGCGAACAAGCGGGAGGTGCGTCTGGAGCTGGAGAGCATCGTCCCTGTTGCCATGCACGACTACCGCATGTCGATGGGCCCTCCGCGAGGCTCCCCCCAACGCGCAGCCATGGCCAAGCACAAGTTCTTTGGTTTGACTACCTTCTCAGACCAGCCAATAGACATTGACGGACCCATGACGGACACCCTGGCCGCTTACGTGCGGGTCATGTCCCGGAACCCTCGGATAGGATTTCACATCGCCGTTACATTCCGGTGTCGGGAGCTCTTTTGTGTCCGTAACACCGATACAGGGGAGGTGTTGCAAGGGGAGGACGGGATCAGGGAAGTGGACCACGTGGCGCGGTTCGACGTGGAGTTGGACCAGAAAGCGCAGGTGATGTTTAGGGAGAGAAAGGGGCGGCGGGGACGGGGGAGGGTTACGAGGTTTGTGTGTCAGTATGAGGCCAGTGTGTGCGCAAATCGTCACGGACGTGCCCATCATTTGATCTTTACTTGTAAGAGTGGGTGTGTATTTGATATCCCTTTCCCTGCCATCCAAGGTTCTGACGGTACCCGCTCTCTTCTCCTTTCCCCAGGTGACGCAAGACTGGCGCATCGTGGACATCGACGGGTGGACGCAGGCGAGGGAAGGGGAGGTTGAAGAGGACGAGGAGGAAAAAGGGGAGCCGTCGGGAGATAGGAGGGAGGGTGGCGGAGCGCAGGAACGTGGGAAGGATGATTGATGAGGGATGAGAATGGGGAAGGGCAGGATGGGGACGGAGTAGCGTGTCCCATACGTGAATTGCGCTGTCGGCGCGGAATAAATTAAAAGGGTGGAAGACATGTCGTTGCGGTCGAATTGATCGCGGAGAGTCTATCTAGTGGAATGTAGAGAGAAATGCGACTACTACAAGCCTGAGTTCGAACGAGCGCGTCTTCCATGCGTCTTGCTATATTCTGAAGGAAAAAAAATCGGGCGCTCGCTCTGACTTTTACTTGTCGCTTTCACTTCTTCATCTCATCTCCCCATAAATATTACACAAACCTTCGTCACACTGTCCTCCTTCACCACCAACCCACCTCCCTCCCTCCCTCACTTACTCACTCACTCCCTCCCTCCTTCAACTTCCAGGCATCCCGTACGGCACCGGACTCCCTTGCTTGGCAAGTTGTCGGAGTTTTTTCCCCCTGAAATACCACCGGATTGGCGTGCCCGTCAAGTCCAAGCTCTCGCGGAATTTGCGGTCGAGATACCGCTTGTAGGAGTCAGGGAAAAGCTTGGGGTTGTTGCAGAAAACCACCACGGAGGGGGGTTCCGTCGCCACTTGATTGCAGTAATAGACACGTCCCTGTTGAGAGCTTTTCACGGTGGGAGGGCGTTGCCAGACCAGCGCCTCCCCCAAAACCTCGTTCAAAATGCTCGTCTTCACCCGTTGACGGTGGGCAGCCGAGGCTTTATCGATGGCGTCGAAGATCTTGTGGCATCGCTGGCCGGTCAAGGCCGAAGTGAAGAGCACGTCCGCCCAACTCACCGCGAACAGCTCTTCCTTGACGTACACGACCGCCTCGTTGAATGTCCTGTCATCCTTTTCCACTGCGTCCCACTTGTTGGCGACAATGACGCAGGCCCGCCCGTCTTCCGCGATGCGCTGCGCCAGGATCTTGTCCTGGTCGTTGATTCCCTCCACCACATCCACCACGAGCAAGACCACGTCCGCCCGCCGCACGGCTTTCAAGGCCCGATTCACCATCAGGAACTCGTTCCCGTACTCGACTTTCTTCCGGCGTCGGATCCCCGCCGTGTCGATGAAGCGGTAGCTCTTCCCATTCACCTCCACCAAGGCGTCTACCGCATCCCGTGTGGTGCCTGCCACGTCTGAGACGATCGCGCGCTCCTTCCCATAGAGCCGGTTCAGCAACGAGGACTTTCCCACGTTCGGTCTCCCCACGATCGCCACCTTGATTGCCTCCTCCCGCTCCGCTTCCTCCACCTCGTAGATGTGCGGCAGCATCCTCTCCAACATCTCCGCCACCCCGGTCCCGTGCAGTCCGCTGACCGGGAACGGCTCGCCCAGACCCAGTTTCCAGAACATGCTGGCCATGGCCTCCCCCATGTTGGGCGTCTCGCACTTGTTCACGGCCACGAAGATCGGCTTGTTCTTCTGGAGCCGGAGAAATTTGGCGACTTCCTCGTCCAAGGTGGTGACCCCCACCTGCCCGTCCACCACCAAAATGGCCGCCACCGACTCCTCCAGAGCCAGAAGAGCCTGTTCGCGGATTTGGGGGGCGAACAAGTTGTCCTGGTCTTCGTCGAAGATCAGCCCCCCCGTGTCCACCACCTCGAAGACTCGGCCGTTCCATTCCGCTTTCCGATATATCCTGTCGCGAGTCACGCCCTCGTAGTCGTAGACTATGGCGTCCGGCTCCGTGCTCATGGTCCGGCAGAGCCGATTCACGATCGTAGATTTCCCAACGTTGGGCCGCCCAATCACGGCAAGCACCGGCAGTTTTACTGCCTTCTTCTTAGGCGTGATACCTCCCGATGTATCCAGTGGCTGAGCGCCTGGCAGGACGCGAGATTCCTCCGTTTCCTCCAAGCCATCCAAGTCGCCGAAGAAATCGATTTCCCCTTCCAGTAGGGGAAAGTCTGCAGGATTGAAGACGTAGTCGTCCCCCTCGTCGTCCATCAGGGCATCGACATCGTCGTCAATGTCCCCGCTGCCCTCCTCCTCAAAATCGCCGCGGGTGCTGCTCGGAAAGGAGGAGTCTGATGATGGCGGGCTACCCGGCGCTGTGGTGTCTTTCCTGCCCCGCTGTTTACCCTTCCCCGTGCTTCTTCCGCCACTGTTGCCTCGAGCCATTGTCAGAAGGGTCAATTTTCTTTTTGGTGTCCGGTCCAGGTGTGGTTGCTCACGGTGCACGGAAAAACTCTGAGCGGTGGACAGAGGCTGTCTCAGGTAGGGCGTGCGAAAAATATTTGTGCGCATCCACGTGTGAATAATGGGAAAATTGCAGCACTGCCAGCATAAATATGGTACGCTAAAAATAAGAGAAGCCCGAGAATTTAACACCAAGTACTTTACGAAAATACAGCGCTGGGTATAAGTCCGCCGGCATGACGGCAACATGGAATTGAAGAGCTGCCTCCCCTACCTGGACGTGACAGTGCATCCCCTCAATTTTTGTGTGTAGTGGCCTTGCAGGTGGCGCAAAACCTTGTACGCTCGAGTATCTACCCGTCCAAGCCGCACAGGCCGCCACTGATATGAAAAATCTGACATGAAAGGGCTGTCGATGTGCCATGCCAGGCCTGGAGCGTGGCCGTAGCCTCCAGTTATCTGAACCACTGGGAGGAACGGATGGCTGGCAAAAATGCATATCCCTCTTTGCGTATCCTGTTGTGGAGCATGCGTGTATATCACGTGGATGAAAGAAACGCTTTCTCCTCGTCCAAAAACGATGTAATTGAAGTTTAGAAGGGCCGGGGCCATTTAATTCCTTGTCTCCGCGTGGTGTAAGTCGTAGCGGCAAAGCTCGCTCGAGGCGAGAAGTATCTTTACCCCCTGACTCTCTTCCTTGCGTTTTAGAGCCGCAATTTATCTTGATTCACGACGTTGATGACGACTCTCATATCTGAAAATAAAAGACAGGCAGTATACGACGACAGTAAGAAGGATTGAGGCAAGGGAGCGAAGGACATGAAGAGGATTGTCTTGATGTGCGCTCTAGTGATGCTTCTCAGGTCTGCTTCAGGTGAGATGAGTTTCGGTTGAGTCATTCCATTTACACTGTCGAGTCACATGAAAGGGTGCAACAGCCCATTTTTGGTAGTTAGTACCTTAGTGAGTTTTCTACGCTACCTACAATTTTGAACGTTTCTTGTATTGGCACGTTCATGAATTTCAAGCAGGGCATAAATTTGTCCTTAGCCTCCTCTCACTATACTCCCTCTCCGTTGCCTTATCCCCCGTGGTTCCCATCGCAAGCATTTACTACGCGAGCTCTTGTGTCGGGTACGCAAAAGTCTCGAAGGACTGCTAGAAAAGCACTTTCTGTCACTCGACATGGCTCTAGTTTGACACGGAAGAGGCGTCATCAAGGGATCGATCGCGTGCCTTTTTTGAATCAAGGGCTAGCTCAAGCAGCACACACACGCTTGTTCAGTACCACTGAGGACACGGCTGCTCCTTCCACGACGTCCGCTTCGACGGAAGAGGAGGTGAGTGGCCCAGCGAAGCATGCTTTTGTCGATCTACTAGTGAATGTGGCAAACTACGTATGCTTGTCCATGTAGCGGCGCAGGTGTGACTTGTATCTGTGTTTGTGTCCATGCCTTTCGGTTCCTTTGGCCTTGTACCAGCGTGTGCCTGGCCTCAATCAGCACCACCTTGTCCCTCTCTGCCTCCGCCTCCGTCTCCTCCTCCTGCCTTAGCTGCCGCAGCTCCTGCTTCACTGGTCAGACAGCGCCAAGACCTCGCTCCGCGTCTCTTGGACGGACACCCCTTCCTCCACCACTCCCTCGCATGCCTACCGCATTGACTACTCGCGGGATGGGGTTCCAAACCGTCTCACCCTGGGGGGGACCTCGAGGGAGGCTATGATTCGAGGCTTGCATGCCGGGAGCCAGTACGACGTGGCCGTCGTCCGTGTGGAGAGGGAGGGTCTGGCGGAGAAGGTGGTGGGAAGGGCGCGTCTGGAGACGGGCAAGGTAGAGACGCACGAGGAGGAGGAGATAGTGGAGGAGAGCGAGGACAGGGCGGCAGGAGTTGAAGCATGTCTACGTCCTCGCTGCCTCTTGTGTGGCTGTCACTCTCTTGCTGGCGGTTATGTGCATTCACCACCATATACGGCTCCCCTCTCCTTTCTTTGCCACTTGGCGCATGCTCCCGCCCTCGTATCTCCTTGTTTTGATCAACCCTCCTTATCTCAACGTCCCCTCCCTCCTCCAGGTCGTGGAGGCGCCCAAAGGGGAACTCACGGAGCTCTCGCGGTTGGAGATTCGCACTGGAAAAATCCTGGAAATTTCCCGGCATCCGGAGGCAGACGGGCTTTACGTGGAGAAAATTGACCTCGGGTATGTTGGAATGTCCCGAGGGGAACGGGGGGGGGGGCATCCGGCGATGGAAAGCTTCCTCTAGCTGGAGTCTTCAACTCCTGCGATTGCATCCAACGCGCGCACCTTCCTGACTGTCCTCCCTCATGGTTCCTTTCTATCCCTCCTCCCTCTGCCTCCCTCCCTTCGTATTCCTCAGCGAAGCGGACGGCCCCCGTACCATCGTCTCCGGACTGGTCAAGTACCAGACGGAAGAGGAGCTTTTGGGGCGGGAAGTGGTTGTGCTCGCAAACCTGAAGCCCCGCGCACTCAAAGGTACCCGCTGATCCCTCCTGCCTTCCCTCCCTCCCTCCCGCCCTGACGCCCTCTCGCCTCCTCCCCTCCCCCCTTCCCAAGGCATCACCTCGCACGGCATGCTCCTCTGCGCCAGCAACGAGGACCACACGGTGGTCAAGCCTCTCTCTCCGCCCCCCGGCGTTGCTCTCGGGGAACTCATCACCTTCGAGGGCCACAGGGCCGCGCCCGAACCCCCTGGGAACCGGGCGGGCAAGGCGTTCGACCGAGTGGCAGAGGAACTGGGGGCAGGGGAGGTGAGGGTGGTGGGGGGGTGCCTTGCACGGATGGAAATGCCCTCGCTGTTTGATGGGATGGATGGCAGAGCTCTCAAGCGAAAGGGTGGTCTCACTCTGTCTCCTGCTTCCTCTTTTCCTTCCGACGTGCCCTTCCCTTCTCTCCGCGCCTCATTTCCTCCCCCGCTTGCCCTACAGGACATGATTGCCACCTACAAGGGAATACCCTTCATGACCAGCAAAGGTCCCGTCACGACTGGGATGGCCGGGAGCATTTCATAGAAAGGAGGGTGGGAGGGAGGGTGAGCGGTATGTCGATAGGGCACAGGGGGTGGGTGGGAGCAGGCATGAAAAGATGGACGGCCCCTGGCGGCTCTCGAACGGTGATCACGACAAATAATAATGCGTGTAGCCCCCTTGGGAGCATGGTGGAGTGAATCGACTCGCTGACATGTCGCGGCGAATGCTCTGCGGTGCTTTTGTTGCTTCTTTCTCATGTTTACACATGGACCGGGGTCTAATCCCTCTACTGTCCATGTAAGCCCTCCTCCTTCCTGCCCTCCCCCGTGCCGTCCCTTTCGCCCTTCCTACGCAAGGGGGAGGGTCCATACACACACCCGTCGGTCCCACCCACAAGTGGCGATCCTCCCCGGCCAAAACAAATGAAAGTCCAAACCCTGCACAAACTCAGTGTGCTCCTCGCACCGCCACAGCTCCCCCGCCCTCCCCCCCGCCCTCGTCGGGCCCCACACCCGGCAGGACATGTCGTATGAGACGGAGCCCAGGACTCCCTCCTGGTGGGGCGAGGTCTTGAGCCTCCGCACCGCGTACCCGTGGCCGTGCAAGAAGCCGAGGGGCAGGGACGGGCGCCTTAAATCCCATATTTTGATGGATCGATCCACCCCCCCGGTGTAAACGAGGAAGTCCTGGTACTTGTCCCAGTCCGCGCTCAGGACCTCGCCCTCGTGCGCTCGCACGACCTGCACCGCCCCTCCCTCCGCCCGACCCAGGCCCAAGGAGGTGGCGTGGGAGGGAGGTAGCTTTGTATCCCAGATACGCAGGCTCCCGTCGGTGCCACAAGACAGGAAACGGTGCGGATGCCGGGGAGAGTGGATTCCCGCATAGACACACCCGGTGTGTCCGCAATAGGTGGAGAGAGACGTGGGGTGGTGCGGGTCCCAGAGTTTGATGCTGCCGTCCCAGGAGGCAGAGAGGAAGTTGGTTTTAACGACCTGGTTCCAGTGGACGGAGGAGACTTCCGCCGAGTGTTCCTGCCTGCGGGAGGAAGGGAGCGAGGTGGGGGGGGAGAGGAGAGGAAGAGGACAGTCGTCAGTCTGTACCGTGGACTCCAATGAAAGTAAAAATGGGAAACCAACTTAGATGATGAAGGAATGAGGCAGGAAAGGGTGCAGGGACGGAAAGAGCAGGGGTGGAAGAGAGAAGATGCGTCGCCCTCACCAGTGAGCGACTGGATAGCCATCCGAAGTCATCACGTCCCACAGCTTCAAGCTTCCATCGGCCGAGGCGGAGACAAGTTGATTTTGATTCGCCTCGCTCCAACAGCAGTCGTACAAGCCTTCCTGCGTTAAAAAGCTACGAATTTCCCTTAAATTTCCGTCTGGGCCTATCTACTCCAGGAACAAAGGGGAAATAAGACGAGTAAAAGAGACAATAAAATGATCGACCCGCACCAACTCAAAATACCCTGCACGTCTGCATGATAATATGTTAGAAAGTATACCTCTAAGATGTGTTGTCGGCCATTCCCGATTATGCCGAAATATTGAGCAGTAGCCACAGCTAAGCGGGCTTCCTGAAAGGGACTGAATTCCACCTGATTAACAAAGATTGAGGATGACAGAGCGTGCGTTTAAGCCCAACTGACACACGATCACACAAAGAGGTAGAGGCACATGACACGAGTGGGGCATGGGACCTGCGCAGGACCACGCTATTATGAAATCGGCAGTCGGCTTAATAACTTACCGAACAGCATTGAAACTGTGTTTGGAAAACCGCATCGGGTATGGGACCTCCCAACCCACCACCCGCAGTGTTCGCTGCATGGAAGGATTCTTGCTTCATGGCATGACGCGAATGAACAGTCTGGACTACGTGAGTGTCAACTCGTAGGTTTCAATAGCCTCTGCCGACACCCTTCCCCTGCGTGTTGAAGTTTCAGCGTGACGAACTGCAGCGTTGGTCAGCAAGGCAGAGTTGATAAAACCAGAAGCACGTCGCTAATGCCGCCATTTCAGACCACGATTTGGACGGTGCCTGTGTGATACATGGAAAAATGCGTGATATCAAGTCCATATCGCGGTTGAAAGGGCTAAAGGGCATTTTGAAAGACCCAAACGTCTCGCCTCCCCCTCGCCCCCTCGCTTTCCTGCGCATGGACTCGTGTCCTCCACTGGTGTCTTTTCCCTCATAAATATGACTGCGTAAGGCTTCATTCTATAAGATAATCGCCTCATACTTTCTCGAAATCAGTCCAGGCCTGCCTCTTGTTAGGCAAGGGCCGCGGGGTTGTTCATGGGGAAAGCCAAAAAGGCGCGCGCCTCGCGTCACGCCCGGCATGACCCCGTAGGATTTCCCTCAGGCCGGACCGCGCGTTCTTCTTCCTGTGCGGATACAGAACAGGAAACAAGACAACATGCGCATCAACATCAAAAAGCACATAAGCTCTTGGAGGAACTCCGGAGTCCTGATTTGGCAAGAAAGGAAGCGGCGGTCGTAGCCATGGCTCAATTGCTTGCTGCAGGAGATGTGGATGGAGATGAGGAGGTGGCGGGCCTAAACGGTAACGAAAGGGCGGACCGAGGGCCAATGAGGGCTTCCAAAGGGAGTGCTCGCTTTCGGGCCCTGATTCACAAACTGGTGGACGGAGGCGCGGTTGATTTATTGATGGAGCGCATGTTTGATACGGCATCCACAGTCAGGCTGCACGGGGCAGGAGCATTACGGTACGTCCACATCAAGAATGAGGTTTTTGGGGAATTGGAGATCCCTCATGCCTGAAAGCAAAGGGCGGAAATGGCCTGTGCACGTGAGTCAAGGATGCAACAAGATATTTGCTACTCTTGAAGCGTCTCGTTCGAGTCGCCTTGATGACAACCTATCCACCAAGATCGCTGAGACACGTGCCTCACCCGTCGCATTTCTCCTTTTCGTCTTCCACCTGAGCACCCCTTCTCGTTCCATCCATGCTTTTCGCTTATCTCCCTTCGCCCTTGTCCCCCCCCCACCCTTTGATCGGGAAGGAATATGGCGTCGCTGCGGGACCGACGCGTCACCTCCCAGATGGTGCAAGCGGGCGTCTTAACCGCCGTGCTTGGGCTCCTCCAAAAGCAGGAAGAAGAAATCATCCGGGATACAGCCATTACGACGCAGGGCCTCGGGGTGCTTGTGGCCGTTTGCGAGGGGAGGGAGGCGGCGAAACAGTGCCTGGTCCGACAGGAGGGTTTGCGGCTGGTTCTGGCGGTGATGAGGACGTACGTGGGCGCGATGGGGACGAAGGGGGAGGGCACAAGACACCGAGAGGGGATGCAAGCGGGAACGGGGGAAGCAGGAAGCATGGTCATCCAGCAGTGTGGACACGCCGAGAGGGTGGGGGAGGAGGGAAGGCTGTCGGTGGGGGCGGGGCCCGCGCAGGGGGAGACGCGCCCCCAACAGGGCCTCGATGAAAGCCGGGAGGTGGTAGATGAAGCGGTGGGCCTATGCGCCCACCTCTTGTTCGTAGCCACGCGAGAGAATTTCCCCGTGGTCGAGCGCCTATGTTCGATTCCCACCGCCCTCCCCTTCCTTCTTTCCCTCCTCTCCGCCCCGCCCTCCGAACCGTCCTCCTCCTCCCTCCTCCTCCCATGTACCACCCGTCTCCATCTCGCCGGCTGCCTGGCCCATGTCTACCTCACCCTCCTCCCCGCCCAGTTCTCAGACGCGCGAGCCCGCCCGTTTCCTTCCCTTCCCCGACCCGACTTGCTCTTGCACGTCGTGATGGAGCGCGGCGTGCAAGCGGGGCTGTGCGTCGAGAAAGCGGCCTTGGTGGGTGTGATGACGGCGACAGAAAGGGTACGGGATGCAAAAGCGGCGTTGGAGGGAGAAGGGAAGCGGGAGGAGGCGGAGGGAGGGGGTATGGAGGGGGTAGGTAGAGCTAAGGAAGAGGGAAAGGACGGGGGGGGGCAAAAGCGGGGGGGCGGACGACTGTGGCGGACGCACCGTGGCGGGAAAGGGGGCAAGAGGGAGGCGTTGGCAGACGCGCGTTACGCTTTGACGAAGGAGGAGGAGCGATGGGAGGGCGGTGTGGTGTTGCCGGTAGCGATTGCCTTGGAAGTGCTGGGGACCCTTGTCGGGGAGGTAGGGGAGGAGGAGGAGGAAGAGGAGGAGGAGGACGAGGAGGAATGGGATTCGGACGAGGATGAAGGGCGGATGGAGGCCATGGCAGTGGAGTTAAGAAGGGAGCAAGGGCAGGAGGAACGAAGGAGGGAGGGCGGACGGGAGGGAGGGAGGGCCTCATGCTTCAAGCAAATATTTCTTTCCCTCGTGAAAAACACGGAGACGCTTTCCCGGGTCTGGGCAGTGGCCTCCTCCTTGTCCGGGTGCCTTATGCTGGCCGTGGACTCCCTCCCTCCCCTCCCCACGGAGGGCGAGGGGGTGGGAGGGGCCCGCAGGAGGGCCCTGGACGTGCTGCCCGTCCCCTTCATCCGTCAGGTGCTGGACCTGCGTGTTCGCGCAATTTTGGTGCTGGGGGGCTTGCTCCATGCCTTGTCCTTGGCCGAGTTGGAGAAGGAATACGGGCGGGCCTGGACGCTGTTGAAGAACATGTGCGAGGAAGGGATGGAGGAAGAGGAGCGGGGGCATGGGCCCTGGTACCTGCCGGGGGAGGAACCCTGGTTGGGGCTCGTGACGGGGGCGATGGACGCGGTGGTTCGGAGGGGCAGG